>OGRR01000052.1_pt1 | contig 115116 bp, 111 predicted proteins | sample 1553511 | NCBI WGS metagenome assembly OGRR01 (sample SAMEA2580040, study PRJEB22360) | human gut metagenome | biome: human gut; feature: human-associated habitat; material: faeces | place: Denmark | collected 2008/2010 | reverse complement strand
TTACTATTTAATTCATTAAGTGCGGCTGGAAGTGTCTTGGTTCCCTGATCTAATGCAAATGTTTGCGATGTCAAATTTTTGAGTATCTGGGTGGTCAAATCCTCAAGTGTGATAACACCACCCTCATTTGTGGTTGGGTCTACAAATATCAATTTCTTTCCTGTTGGTACTTCTTTTACTGTGGCCAAGGCATTTGCGTTCTGGCCGTCCTGCGGTAATGCCATATTATCTCCTTTCTGGTGCCCTGATCGGGCACCTTACGCATCTACTTGTAAGCATATAGCCTTACTTCCAACTACCAGAATCTTGTCACCAACGACAAGAGCCATATGTATATATCTTGTGAATTGTCCGATAACTACTCCACCGAACATATAATCATTGTTATTTACTGTTACTGAATAGCCATACTGTAGGAACACTTCGCCGCTCTCTGTGCGTCTGCTCCAGGCAAACCATGCAGCCGGATATTCTTTTGTAACATCCTTGCCAGCTTTATATAGAACCGCTGATATCGTAGTAGTTCCGTCGCCATTGTCCTGATACTTCGCATTGTATAGGAGTGTTCCATCTGTAACACCATGCAGATCAGTTATGGTTTGAGATAGTTCTGTTTCAAACCCTTTGATACTGCTCTGGATATTAGCCACCTCCTGAGATGTCGTTTCAATTGCGCTCTTAGCTTCCTGTGCCTTCTTGTCTGCTGCGGCTATATCTTTTGCAAGACCTGCAGCATCTGATATGATCGATACCGTCTGCGTATCCAGGAGCTGCACACCAGATTCATCATACAGAGAGCATTTGATGATATTTACATCCGGGCCAGATGGAGTATATACCTTCATCAGCTCCGGAGATGTGGATCCATATTTGATATTGTAGGTCTTCCCGGAATCCGTTGACTCTTCGATCTGGAACTTTCCGGAATAACTGCTCACCATACCATTGTCATTTTTAAAAGCTGAGAACGTCACATTTGCTGGTTCCAGTGTTTTATCATCTTTCAGTTTCTTAATAATCTGTGTACTAGCTCTCAGGTCATAACTCAGGCCAATCTTACCGTCCTTAGCTTTGGATACAGAAAAACGCTTTGTGATCCATGAGCCCACGGACTTCACTACCATCGTTTTGCCACTAATAATCAAGCCTTTACCGCCTACCAGAAGTACTTTACTTTCCAGTCCGTACAGTGCCGATATATCAACATATCCGCTGTCAGTGGACATTGCAGTAACCTGATACTTTCTGAGATTCGGATCCCATGTTCCGGCTATGCCGGGAGATGTAGTAGCCTTGATCTCATCAATATGATCAGATACATCTGTATCACCCAGGAACACTGAAAAGACAGTGTAACAGGAACTGTAATCCCCTCCGGTTCCATCTGCGTAGGTATGGACCACATGAGCGTCATTATTGAGCGATGCACCAATAGCATCCAGTGTTGAGATACCAGATAATGTTTCCATGGCCTTCTTAGCCGCATCTGTTGCCGCTGATGCACTATCTGATGCAGAACTTGCAGTGTCTCCAATCCGGGTGATATTCTGGCTCATCTTAGTGTATGCCTGATTAAGACTTTGGTTAGAATCATCCAGCCAGATACGGTTACTCTTGATTACCTTGGAGCTGTTATTGATTTCTGTAAACAGGCTGTTTATATCAAGTTTAGATGCTGCTATGTTGGCCGAATCAGACACCATCTTATTGACGATCAGCCCATCTGCTATCGCATCAGGCTTAACACCTGTTGCATCGATCAGGATGCCTTTTCCGGTCTTATCAAACAGGGAGAAGGTGAAATCTCCATTTGCGTCCCGTCCAGCCTGCATCCGGACTGTGCCATCTGTATCGGACCACTGCTGCGTTGCTCCCTGGATACGGATGCCGCCATCGTCGGAAGCTATCAGGAATTTGTTTGTTGAGATTGTGCCGGCAAGAAGATCTGCAACAGATACTGTTTGCATCACCGCTGACCGAATCAGAGCCGAGTCAATGACCGCATTCTGTGAGGTCAGGTGGATGTTCTGTATTTCACCAATACCAGCACCGCCTGATAAAAGTACCTTGATATTCCCGAATTCATTATCCAGGATACCGATTTTGGCGTTAACAGCTGTAAAATCAGTTGTTCTGAGGGTGTAGATATCTCCTTCTACAGCTTCCAGTCTTTTCGTATACGTTTCCTCAAACTGTGCCGTATTTGATTTCAGTATTCCAAATTCGCCTTCTACAGCTGTGATTTTTCCAGACACATCCAGATATTTTACACCTAGCTCTTTGATGTACGCTGATTCAATTATTCCATTTTCCAAATCAATAATCTGTCTGCTATGTATTCCATCGATTGCATCTCCGTCAATCTGGCCATTATCGTTCGTGATGTTATCCACCGTATCTGCGGTATCTTCATACTTTTGTGCCAGCTCATCAAAAGTCAGAACTTTATTCGCCAGTGTGCAGCTATTCTTTTCCGGCGCCTCCGGATAAATTTTCACACTTACAATACGCTGCTTCTCTTTCTCTCCAGTAACGTGATCGATTAAAGTTACCGTATCACCGATTTCGTATTGGAGTATTGAATATTTTTGGGAATTTCGTGATAAATCTACGATGTCTGCACTGTATGATACATACGGCTTGCTCATATCTGCCAGCTTTGCTGCAGCATCTTCTTTTAATGAATCTGCGATCGTATATCTCTCATCTTTCCAGATGCAGCGTTTTTTCTTGCTGCTGTACTGATGATTTTCCAGATAAATCTTTCCTGAATTAACTGTTTCAATGGTTAATCCATCTTTTCCGTATGGCTCTATCTCTGTGTAGAAATCATATGTGGAATACTGTACAGTAAGCTTTCGAAGATTCAGCTGGTCTGAAAAATACACTCCCTTGTCACTTCCGATTTCCGGATATATATCGATGCTCTGTTTTTTAGAATCAATCTTAATCTCAGCCCGATATGTTTTCAAAGCCTGTTTCAGGACATCCAGCGCAGACACATTTGCCATGGACAGTGTTCGTTTTTTTGAAACACTACACTCACCAACTGTCCAGCCAGTTCCTGTAAATGCCAGCTGCAATGCTGCTTTTATCGTTTGTTCTTCTGATCTGAATGTCCTGAACGGTTTTCCTTCCAGGCTTTCCAAGTCCAGTTGCGCCGTTATATTTGCTGTTCCCTCACTGCTTTTTTCGATTTCTTTAACAACAAATCGGTCTTCTTTTGTTTCTATGTACCCTTCAACCACAATAGCTGATCTGACATTTCTGTACGGTACTGAAAACGTAAGTGTCTTATCATCAAGCTCGATCGAGTTCTCGATACACAAATCACTGTATTTTCGCAAACCCTTCACGGGGACTTTATTTTTATCTAATATTCTAAGCATGTTATCCTCCCCGCTTTTTCATGATTATTTTGCTATTTCAAGTAAAGTCATAAGCTGATTTGGAGTTGCGTTCATTTTCTTGAATTCTTCTTCTGAAAAGCGCTCAACATTCACATCGGTTTCTGTATTCATCAACGTGGTGATTTCCGTGTTATATCCAGGGATATCTGTGATACGGATTCTTCCGTCTTCGTCCATGACGATCTTGCCTTTTTCATCTTTTTCGCCATATTTTCTTAAGATATCGTTTTTAACTTTCAGAACAGGATTTAATACCTGAGTAAGGTTATAGTTGTTTCTTGCAATTTTAAGTGCGAGAACGGGATTATCAATTTCTTTATTTCCAACTGCCGTAAGCACGTTCTGCATGTTCTCAATCTTCTGATTTGTAAATCTCATTTCAACTCTCCTTTACATATATCGTGGTTTGTATTTAATAACAATATCGCACTGATCACTTGTGCAGCTGATTGTATTGCTTCCTGGTCTCAGGTGCGGAAACGCCCAGAACTCTGTGTCTGAAAATTTGTTCTTTCCCTCCTGAAGAACTGTGCAATCATCTCCGCTAATCACTATCTTTTTTCCTTGCTTCAGATTTTTGATAATTATTCCTTCATCGGATCCGGAGACCTGGTCGTAAAATGCGCCAAACAACTGAATCTGTGCTATATCTGTTTTTGGAGTGATTTCAATATCGCAAGGAGCCGCTAGATTTCCTTCTGCAAGAATAATCTGTACGGTACCATTCACCGCAACCGTAATCTGTTCTGTACTCTTTTCCCATCCCTGCATTGTTATTGTCACTTTATAGTCCCATCTTTTTATGAATTCTTTTTCGACTCCGGTAACTTCTGCACTGATATTTATATCAACATTGTCCAGTCTGATCATACTTCCGGTCACAAAGTCATTAACTACCTCACTGATTCTCAGCTCTGCCTCTGTTTTAGTGCTCCCGGATACAATCATTTCTATCTGCACTTCGAAAAACCGCGTCTCAGGGAACCATGATCGGGTCGGATCCGCATTATGATCCAGCCACTCTGTGTAAGTATTTACCTGTCGTGGCTGGATGGTCTGCTGGCCAAATTTTATTTTTCCTTTATATTTTTTTGTCAGATCTTTTCCATCTACTATCATTAACGTTTCCTCGATATTCTCAGTGCTGCCTGGTTCATTAAGTAGTCAATCTCCTGCGCATCTTCAAACTTATAATTTCCGTAGAAATTTACGTTTGTGGTTCCGGCAGTCTGAACGCCTGTTACATTTGCAGATACAATCAGGTCACTACTAAGGCCCTGTACTGCTTTCTGTATCATTCCCCGGCTGTTCTCAAGGCTTTTGGCAAGTCCCTGAACGAAGTCCGGCATCCAACTTTCATAGTCAGTCAAAGGTCCTTCATCTGGTACAGAGAAATGAAGGAAAGCCCGAATCTTACCTGCCACGTCCGAAGCAGCGCTTGTCACGGCTCCTATGGCGCTTCTGATTCCATTTGCGATTCCGTTCACGAAATCTACACCCCAGTTCCATGCTTTCCCAGGAAGAGAAACGATAAAGTTAATTGCCGACTGAAATCCATTCTCGACTACGGTTCCTAACCCGGACAAGGCAGTGCCAATGTTTGATACCATGCTTCTAAACGCATCAACAGCTGAATCCTTCAGCTTTCCAGCTGTAGTCGTAACTTTTTCTTTAATAGATTCCCAAATTCCATTCGCTATATCTCTTATGCTAGTGAATAGTGTTGAGACATTCGTTTTTAGCCCCTGTATCAGTGTTGTTACAACCGTTTTGATTCCTGTCCAGATCCGGCTTGCTGCATTTTTGATATTATTCCAGATAGCCTGTGCATCCGTGCTTAATTTGCTGAAATCTCCTGTTACGAGATCTATCAGTAAAAGAACCGGTGCGAGAATCGTGTTTTTCAAAAGCTCCCATGCACCTTTTGCGATATCAACAAGTCCGCTCCAGATTGACTGAATTGTATTAACTCCGGTCTGCCAAAGGCCTGTTATGGTTCCTATAGTTTCTTGTACTACAGGATTCTGCATGATCGTATTCCATGCGTTTGTGAAAAAATCCGAAATCTGGTTCCAGATTCCAGCCCACCATTCCGGGATACTTTGGAATTTTGCCACCAGGCTGTCCCATGCCTGCGGTATCGTTTCGGTAAAAAATGAGCAGATTGATTCCCACACTTGTGAGCATTTCTCTTTCACTTTTACCCATAAATCTCCGAACCACTCCGATATAGCGCCCCAGTTTTTCACAATGGCTATGATTGCGGTAATTGCTGCAGCTACACCGGCAATAATTCCGATGATTGGTCCTAGGACCGCTGTTCCTAGCGTTCCCACAATCATCATAACCGCTGTTATGGCAGGGGCTAAAGTGGTAAAGGCGGCAATCACAGCCCCCAGTATAATCACAAAATTCTGTACCGGCTCTGGCAGTTTTCCGAAAAACTCTCCCGTCTGTTTCAATCCTGCTGCTATCGGTGGAATGATATTGTTTGCCAGGTTCATCAGTGCCTCTCCCAACGGAATCAGGCTCTGCTCCAGCTGTCTCATGCTTGCCTCAAACGTCTGGGAGTCTGTCGTGGACTGGTCGAACATATTCTCTGCTGATCCAGCCACGTCATCATAGGTGTCCCCTACCGTAGTGAGCGACTCGATAAACTTCGCATTGCCGTCCTCGGCCATTGTACCGAATGCCAGCGCTGCTTTGTTCAGTTTGTCCTGCTGGTTCTCTGTGTTTTGAATATCTGTCACAATGGCATCAATAACATCTTTCTGTGTAGCTCCGCCCTGCTGCCACTGTTTGAATACATCCTCAACTTCTTTGCTCCAGCCTCCGGTTCCGGCTTGTACCTCCCCGGTCTTTTCATCAATTTTGCTCAGTGAATCCGCTATAGTTCCATCAACCAGTCTGGTCGTGACTTCGTTAATGGCATCGTTTACCTTGTCCAGGTTATACGCTCCATTGTCCAGTCCGTTCTGCAATAGCTGGAAATACTCCTGAGCGGAATAACCGGCCTGAGCGAACTTTCCAGAATACTCTGAGAGGTTATCCCCCAGCTCGTTTGTCTTATCCAGGCCATTCTGTGTACCCTTTACGATATAGTCCATGGCCTGCTGTGCCGTGAGTCCGTACTGCTCCATGAGGCTGTTGACACCTCGGAGAGTCTCATTCATGTCAATTCCATACAGCTCATCCAGCGTGATTGCCTGCTCTGTCAGATGTGTCAGTGTAGTCTCATCCAGATCTTTCAGGTTCTTTTTGACCGTAATGACCGCATTTGATACAGAGTCCATGGAATCTCCCACGCCCTCAGCATATACGTCCTTGATGACTCCGGCTGTTTCCTCAGCCGTTTTCCCGGTTTCTCCAAAATAAGTGGACGCTTTTACTGTGGCATCTTGTGTCTCCAGAAAAGCGTCCTTTGCTTTGTCTCCTAATTCTGTTATTTTATCCCCCAGTCCAGAAAGCTGATCGGCAGCCTCCATCAATGCGCCTGCTGAGAGGGTTTTTCCCATCTCGTCCAGTTGTTCTGCTGTGTTGTCTGTCTGTGTTCCTGCTTCTTTCAAGTCCTGGATGAGGTTCTTGATTGCCTGTCCATCGTCTACCGTATCCAGAGCGTCTGTCATCTGTTTGATGTCAGCTTTTCCGTCTGTGGCTGATCTTCCGATCTTTTCAATGGCCAGTTTTAACTGATCTGATGATGCAGATCCGTTTTTGATTGCTGTTACCAACTTGCTGCCCAGGACGTCCGCATAATCATCCACGTCCGCTCCCAGAGCATCAAATAATTTGCTGAGACGTTCGGTATTTGTAGCCAGTCTGTCCTGTTCGGTGTTTAATCCGTCCAGTTCTGACTGATACCGGCTCAGTGTTGCCTTGGTTGCCTCAACTTCCCGCTGGAAAGCCATGTACTCCTCCTGACCAATCTTTCCGGCCTCCAGAGCCGCCGTCACATCTTTCTGTGCCGCCTCCAGCGTATTCAATTTGTTTGCTGTGTCTGCTATCGCATTTTTCAATAATTCCTGTTTTTGCGCTACCAGCACCGTATTTGATGGATCTAATTTCAGCAGAGTGTTCACGTCTTTCAGCTGTGCCTGGGTATTTTTCAGCTTGTCGTTTACACCGCTTAGGGCTTTCTGCAGGCCCGTGGTATCTCCGCCGATTTCAATCGTTATTCCTTTGATATTCCGGCCTGTCGCCATCCTGTTCCACCTCCTTAGAACTTGTCAAAATCCTCCTGTGTTGCCATCTTCGGATATTTGTACGAATCATTCTGTTGCTCAGTAAACATATCCATGACCATTCCGACTGTTAGCAGATCAAGATCCCGGATAGAGATTCCGACCTGACAGCATCTCAGGAGGAACAGTGGAGTATTTAACTCCCTGCTACTCGGTCTAAGTTTTTTTTTGCCCGACTTTTCGTCTCCTCATTCATATTCCAGAGTTCCAGAATGGCAGGCAGAATCTGGTAAATAGAGAATGTGTTGAACTGCTCCAGCCAGTCCATAATGTCCGGCGGCACATTCTCCGGATCCGCGTGCTGTGCCATGACATACGCGATATTTTCAAACATTTCCAGGTCCTCAATCGGAATCTCGCTTGACTCCTTATCCTCTTTTTTGCCTTTCTTTTTCACAGACTTTGCAATTTTCTGCAAATCCACGAAAAGATCTCTGCGGAATTTCATCCGGTAGATTCTCGGCACCGCTGCTGACGCCTTGAACTCCACCTCTCTGCCATCAATTTCCACCTTTTTTCTCAGCATAATCTATCCCTCCTATCTCTTTGCTTCAGCTGTCTGTGCCACCTCGCTTGTCACGGCAACCGGCTCATATACTTTGTTGTACCAACCTGTATATGTTCCATCTGCTGTGTCCGGTCCTGTCTGTACTTTTACCAGACCGTCTTTTCTCGGACTGTTTGTGATTGTCAGAGTCTCTGTTCCAGGGTCTACTGTCTCCTCTTTTGTCTCGGATGCAATAGACGGTCTTGTGCATGTGCAGTTATATAAGCATCTGCGGATTGCTTTCACATCTCCATCAAACTCAAACAGTAGAGCGAACGGATTCGTTGTTTTGTCTGCATTTTCCGCCAGAACACCATTTTTATCCTGCTCCTCATTGAGAATTTCCACGCGGAACCAGCTCGGAATGAGTGCCATTTCCAAATCTCCCTCATATCCATTGTTTACACTTGTCACATAGTACGCAATTCCGTCCGCGTAGAACTTGGAAATCTCTCCTTGCGCGTCCAGGCTGATGCTGACCGCTCCAGGAATACTTTTCGGAGCATCATACGTGTATGTAGTAGCTCCCTCTGTGTTCTTTTCTGTCTGCTTGGCCACATGAACGTTTTTAATGTTGTACTTGACTTTGTTCTCTTCTCCAGTCATTTTCTATACCTCCATTTCATATAATGACTCCCACATTTTCTCCGACTCCAGCCATTCAGATGCCGTCTGTTCCCAGGCAATGCCATATTTGTCCAGGACTTCCTCCAGCTTTTTCTCCAGCTCCCAGTCTTTGTCATCTGTGTAGAGTTCAATATCCAGTTTCGTTATCTTTTTGTATGTCTTGCCATCTGCGAAAAAATTATCTGTTCCCGGTGTTAGCCATACAGCAATAGGGAGCGGGATGCCCTGCATCTCTTTCTGTGTGAAATGATGATATCTGAATGGGATTCCCATTTCTCCCAGCATCTGTTCAATTTGATTTTTGGTCATAATCTCATCCTCAGCTCCTTTTCCAGCTCATCTACTGCTTCCTCCTCTGCAGGTGCAATATGCACTATTGCCTTGGTTCTTCCACCGCCCCGTTTCTGGTGTCCTTTCTCCAGTAGATGTGTCAAAGCATATTCCGGTTTATCCGCGTAGACAACCATTGTATGCTTTGTCCTTTTGGTCTCTCCCGTCCCATAGGTCCATGATGCTGCATAGTCTCCTGTCAGCTTTGGAGATGTTTTATTCAGTATTTTTGCTGTATCCTCGGCAACTTCCTTGGACACTTTCTCGACTTCCAAGCCGACCGCCACGCCATAATCATCCAGCTCTTTCATGACTGCCTTGGCTAGGTCTCCGATTTTAATTGCCACCAGAATCCCTCCCATCTTTGAACGGGTGCATCAGCTTTTCCAGTGATAAATACAACGCCGGCGGTTTCGTATCATACTTCGGTTGTACCTGCTTGATCTGATAATGCCCGGCTCTGTCTTTCATCTCTGACTCATCAAATGTCATATTGCCACATAACCAGTCCGTCTCGTTTTCCAGAATAATCACATCATTGACCTCGATCTGCTCTGCATCCAGTACCTCCAGCGGAATTGCTAGAAGCTTATCCACCTGGTTTCCGGCCGTTTGCGCCTTCCAGTATCTTGTTACGCCTACCGTTCTGTTTCCAAAACGTATATGCTCCAACTTTGTTCTGGTCAGACTTCGTTCATCCGCTTCACAGATCGTCAGCAGGCCGTCTCCAAAATTTTCAAAATGCTTACTACTGATCCGCGGCATATCCGTCCACCTTTCTGTCTATCTGCAGAGAAATGATCTCATCTCTGTAATTCTGCCAGAACTGTGGTATCTCCCCCGCTCTGGCATACATGACATAATCAAAAAGGAGTGCTTTTTCCTGAGTTTCCTCATAGAAATTGCACTCCCCTATTTTCCCGCTTATGGCAGCCATTCCTCTTTTGACCATGCCCCTGATTTTCTCATCTCCCAGGGAATCATCCCAGGTTATCTCCAGATAATTTTTGATCTCGTTTAGGAGCTTGTTGTCTTTATCGTCTGCCATAATTCATTTACTCCTTTGTCACTGTTACTTTGTAGCTCTTTGTCTGTGCTCCGTCAGTCGCTTTTACAGTCACAGTATTGGAACCCTCGGACCAGTTTGCTGCTGCTCCATTTGTCACTTTCACATCTCCCACCGTGATCTCAATTTCCGCTGTGGAACTTGCCGGTACTGCTGTGATTGTGTTGGACGCATTCTGTGTGGTTGCTGTGTATTCTGTGGTTTCTGCTGTAAATGTCGGAGACAGTTTCAGTGCACCAATTTTTAAGTCGGCCAGTGTTGCATCATCTGTCTTTGTTTTTTCTGTCTCGCTTACAACCTTAAAACGTAACGGCTGGAGATCCTTGATATCCAGAACCTGGAAAGCATTGTTATCCAGTGCGAAACCATGAGCATACAGCTTGATGAGATATACCCTCTCATCTTCCAGGAATCTGTATTCGTCAGAATATTCAATTTTTCCATTTTTTGCCATTCCGACTCCCAGGAAATACTTGGTTGCCATTCCATATACTGCTTTTCCCTCCGGAACAGCTGCGCTCTGAATGATTTCAGCGTCCACCGGGAGCACAGATGCATAGATTCCATCCGGAGTCAGCATCCTTGTGGCCGGGAGCACTCTGCGGAAATAATCTACCGGATTAACCAACAAAATGAGGCTTGTGACAGTTCTTGCCTGTCCTTTGTCGTTTCTGGCCATGATTGCTGTAACATTTCCCATCTGTGTCATGTCCAGTGCAGTCATTTTGATAGCGTTTTTGTCCGGATATTTTCCGCCTGTCACTACAACGCCCTCTCCGACCTGTTTCATCATACCGATTGGCTCATCTTTTCCAGTTCCCTGTACAATACCGTGCTCCAGCCCGTTTGCCAGTGCCTCATAGAGCACCTGACGCACGTATGTATCCAACCATGTCGGTCCTAAATCCAGCATAGCCTTGGAAACTGGCAGGAATGCGCTCAGTTTTTCCTGTGTTACATCTACCTCTTTGAATCCAGAGGTCAGCTCCTCGATGATCTTGGCTGTCAGCTTGCCCCATGCTGCTTTCTGCTCGCCGTTTATATTCATCATCATTCTTGTCAGACCTGTCACTGTGGTTGCATTCAGCTTGGACAGGAGCGGGTGGTTTGTCTGGAGTTCATCAAAGACAGAATCAATGATTGTTTCCGGCATAACCACCTCAACGTCATTAAGAGCCTGTTTCGGATCTGTGGATCTCATAGCCTCAATGATTTTCTCATAATACTGTTTTTCCTTAGAGGTCAGCTGGCGCACACCTCTCTGTGCCAGGATTGTTGCATCCTGCTCAACCAGCATCTCTTTGGCCTGCTCCAGAACATTGTCCTCAATCTTCTGGCACAGCTCAGTGAACGCCTCGCTGAATGCTTTTGTATCGTCATCTTTGATGGCCTGATTCATTTTTTCAACAATCTTGGCCTTTTCCATTGCTAATACGTCTTTATTCTTCATATCAGTTCTCCTTTACATATTTTGGAATAATTTTGCTAACTGGTTTGTGAGTTTCTTTTCTTCCGGCTCTGGTTTTGGAGTCGGTACCGGAGGTTTTGGTTCTCCTCCCTGCTGCCGCATAGACTCCAACTGTTCCCGGAATGATTTCTGCTGTGCAATCACACCGGACAGCTGCTGCACGCGGCTCATCAGTCTCTGCTGTACATCCTTATCATCAGCCTGGTAGCTGTCTACCCTGTCAATGAGGCCGTATTCCAGAGCTTTCTCCGGTGTTAGGAATGTTTCTGCCTCCATCATGTCAATGAGCTGCTGTTCTTCCAGGTTTGATTTTTCCAGAAAAATCTGTCTGTTTGACTCCATGAGCGTATCCAGATCATCTGCTGCTTTTCTGAGTTCTTTGGCATTTCCATCCACGCTCATCCACATATTGTGAATCAATGCAGATGTTCCCAGTCCCATGACGCGCTCATCACACGCCTGCAGGATCAGGAACGCTACGCTGTAGGCAACTCCATCCACATATCCAACCTTTTTGCAGTTCTTCTGTTTCAGCTGGCTATAGATCGCCACGCCCTCTTTGACAGATCCTCCGTTTGAGTTGATATGCAGCTCAATGGTTGCTGTATCAGGAATTGCTGCAAGCTGCTCCTGGAAATACTTTGCAGATGTCTCCGATTCCTCATAGCTCCATGTGCTCCAGTTAAATGTGCCGTATGCTGTCACATCGTCATAGATGTATAATTTGTGAGTATCGTCCTCTGCTTTCTGAAAACATACAAATACTTTATCCTGTCTTGGCATTCTTCCCACCTCCTTTCTGCTGTTCTTCCAGGATTTCCTGGATAGTTGAGTAGTTTTTCGTGATGAAATGCTGGTCTGCCCAGTCCTCATCTATCGGAATCTCTCCCAGTGCTCTCAGAATCATATTCACTGTATAAATTCCGGAGCTGATGAGCTTGTCTGCTGATGTTGCAATGTCGAACATGTCAATATGTTTGACTCTCATGGTGTCGATCTGTAGCTTTGTTCCTTTCTGTATCCCGTTTTTTCCAATCCTCTTGCGGTTGATCTCCTGCATGAACATCTGTGCAAGCGGGTCCAGGCAAAACGTCAACATCTCGTCCACTGCTTTCTCGGTGTCCTGCACGTCTCCCTTGGCCAGTGTAGGCGGCATGGAGAATCCTCTGGCTGTAAAGTCAAAGATGTCATCATACTGACTCTTGATATCACGACTGGTTCCCTCACTGTAAGTCTTTGAGCCAATGTCTGTGTATGAATATCCCTCAAACAGTGGCAGGACAGCGTTTGGACTTTCAAAGAATGACTTAAAATACTCATTCATGAGCTTTTCCAGTTTCTTATTGAACAATTTGTCACTCTGAGCCATTGCCGAAATGTCCAGGATTCCTCTACTGCCTCTGCTTTTGAGATACGATTTTGCAGAATAATCAATCAGCTTGCTGTATGAGTCATACAGGTGCTGTATGATCCGGTTTACATTCTTGTTGTTGAGTGTCCAGTGAAGCACGTCTGAACTTCGAAATGACCGCGAAAATGTGTAATTATCCACCTGCACATTGGTATAAGTGTCTCCATACAGTGCATTTTTCGTCACAGAAAAATCATCAGCCACCAGGAGCTGTCCGTCATAGCTCTCTACAATCAAAAGCTCATTGTTTCGGAACAACTGCTCCATAGCCTTTGATAAAAATTCTGCTTTGTTCTGGTTGCGGTTCGGTTCGTAGTTCCATAGATAATATTCATCTTTGAACAATTCCTCTCCCTCGTAAAATGTGCGAAATTCACATTTTGTCAGAGCGTTGGCAATCTTCCCTACACAAGTCCAGAACGCCAGCTCTCTCAGACAAATTTCTGTTACCGCATCACGAACCTGTTGATCTGTAATCTCCACAGTTGATACCCGCTGCACATCTTCTCCCGGTTTTTCTCTTGCCTTGAACAGCTTTCTAAGACTTAATCCCATGTCAGTTTCCTCCTTTCTGCGCTAATATGTGAATACGCCCAGATCCGGCGCGCTTACGCTCTGAGCATACGGCAGGTCATCCTCTACCGTCATAGATGCAGCCAATGCCATGAAAGGGTCTGTCTTTCTTGACTTTGCCTCAATCTTTGCATATACAAAGTTTCCAATATCGGCATCATCTTCCTTTCCCAGTTTCCGGCCGTATCTGACCATCTTTGTGTTATTTGTTGCCCAGCGCAACACTGGGTTATCTCCCCATACGAAATAGTCATTTGCAAAACAGCTGTCTATAACCGGCGCAACTTTCATGATATCTGACGGTCTTACCAGTTTTAGGTTTTTGTACGCTTTTGCATCAAAACCAATGTTCTGCAGATACTTGGCCACCAGAGCATAACGGAAATCATCTATTGCCATTTTCTTGATCGAATAGTATTCCATCTGTGCTTCAATATAGTCCACAATCAGCTCTGGGTGGATTTCCACATCATCAACCAGCGTGATATGCCCCCGATCCGCCCACTCTTTCCATGGTGCCTTTATTCTTGGCAGATCTTTTGACTGCAGGCAGAGCCAGGAATGGTTTAGATCATACCTGGTATCCACGTCTCTGAAATGGAGATTAACAGAAATCATATCAGTGACTTTTGAGAAGTCGATGCCACAGGTGCACATTCTTCCCACCAGATCATCTACTGGCACAGGTCTATTAGTTGCCTTGATTCTTTCATAGGCGCACACTTTGATCTCGCTGGAGCCGTCTGGGAGGTTCATTCTCTTTGTCATGAATGCCGTAAACTTCTCAGGCCGTTTCAACCAATCTCTGTATTCTTTCCGGATTTCCTCCATGAGATCCGGCAGGTATCTCAATGATGGGTTAGCCTTTTCCCAGTTCTTCTCATCGTGTACCTCTTCCTTGCTGTCCAACCGGCAGATAAACGGTAGTAGGCCGTTGTCCGGTTCTCCTCCGAACAGGATTTCCTCTGTTGTCCCCAGCAGGTCATCCAACGGCCCCTCCCTGACATCTCCCTGGGTAGTGTAATAAGACCGGCGCGGGTGTTTTTTCTTACCCAAGCCGGTCGTAAATACATTGATGTTCTTATAGTCCTGATACTGATGGATCTCATTGAGCACTACCATCCCGGAACGGAGACCATCTTTTCCGCCTGGATTGTTTGTGTGCCCCTTTATGGTTGACCTTGTATCCTTACAGACTACTTCTTCCCTCGTCCATTTAAAAAATCGCTGGAGCTTTTTGAGCCACTTCGGCTGCTCAAATGCTCCAACGATATCCTTCACCGGCCGGAGAGCCTGGTCCTCATTATTCGCACAGATATCAACGTCATATTCTCTGATTCCGTTGTACTCAGATGCCAGTGCTGTTGATTCCAGCGCTATTGTTCCGTCCTTTCCTGCACCTCGTCCAATCAAGCAGAACAAATCCGGCCACCTTGGCCGTCCATTTTCCCTCCAGTACGTGCAGTCATGCAATCCAATCACGAACTGCTGCCACGGGAAAACCTCATCATACGGGAAATATCGTGCCAGTCCCAGGTAGTCCGTCAGTTGCTGCTGGTCCACATAGATGTCCTCCGTCTCAAAACACTTTCTGACATGTTTCATCAGTGCCTTGACATCTTTGGACGCCTCCACTTTTCCTGTCTCCACTGCCTCCATGTAGGCTTCTATTCGTGGATCACAGTTTGTCATCATCGTCATCCCTTATGGTTTTCTCCGTGGTTAGACCAAGCTTGTCCAATATCATAAGCATTTGCTTATTTACGGCCACCAGATCTTTGACGGATTGATTTTGTTTTATGATGGTGGCCTTGCCGGATGCAGATTGTGCCTCATAGGATACTCCTCTCTTTTTTATGTCTGTTTTTAGCTTTTTCTTGATATCGTAGAGGGCCATATAGTCATCTATGAGGTCCAAAAAGCATGAAATATCAGCCTGTTTTTTCTCAAGCTGAGAAATTAAACTTTCTAATATATCCGATTTTTTTTGCGCCATATTCCCGCCCCCTATTTTTTATTTTTTATCATGTGCGAACTTTCTCGGCGTTGTCGAGGCCTCCCACCGGTCTCCGTAGTTGAAATTAAAACGCTAATTTTTTCGACCGGGGGTATACGCTTTTTTCTGTGCTTTCTGTCCACTTTCCAGAGCAAAATCCGGATTCGTTGTGTGATCGCACAGCCCGTCTATTGCATTTATATTATGCACACAGAACTCTTTGTCACATTGCGTATTCTTTTCCGGATCACAGTTGAATACCTTTATCTTTTGTCCTCCGCATTCGATGATCTGTTCCTGCTTCATGTTGTCCCTCTTTTATTTTCCCTATCTTCTGAGCGATTTTGTCCACAGTGTCATTGACTGCTGCTACATCATCAATCAATCTGTCTAACTGGTCACGTTCCACGTCTACCTGCACCGTGATTCTGCTCGTTGGTCTCTCCTGTAGTATTGCGTATCCCACGGGCATCAATGGCCCTCCGGAACAATTCGCGCACACTTGACCGTCTTGATACTCTCTCGGTATCACATTCAGCATTCCACACGCCTGGCATTGTGTAACCATATAATCTGCTGCATCGCTTGTCCTTGCCATATCAATCCCACCTTTCCTCTGTCAGAGTTTCTTTCTTCTCTGGTTTCCTGTATCCATGCACTGCCTCATGGCAGTCGTGACACAGACTGACCAGGTTCCTTTTCCGTACACCATGCCACTCATACCATATCTCCAGTGCCATATCCGGATGTTTCCTCACGTAGTTCACGTGATGCACGGTCGTTGCCGGTGTGTATTTGTGATGTTCTCTGCATCTCTGACACTCACTGTGATCCATCTTCAATACCTGCTTCCGGATCTGTTTCCATCGTGTCCACGTGTAGAATCTATGTATGTCGTTCTCCACGCACCAGCGCGTAAATTCTTTTTCCTGTTCTGTCATTCTTCTTCAACAGCAAAGAGCACCCGGATCATTCCGAGTGCTCTTCGTTCATTTTGTCTGTAAATTCTTTCATCATTTTCATTAGTTGTCCTGCCTGGCTGACGTTTGCTTTCCTGCAGGCTTCGGCGTATTGTTCTGCTATATCCCGTTTCAGTTTATAGCTCTTTGATATCCATCCGGCTTTGTCCTGATATTTCTTTGACGCTACCGTCTGTGGCTTCGGATTACCTGTTGGCACTGTTATCCCTCCGTTTCCGGATGAGATAATACACCAATTTGGCTAAACCGATCGCTACAAAGAATATTCCCAGTTTCCACAGCATACTTTACACAGATGAGTTATTGTGTTATATTTTGTTTAAGAGAAGGGCTTTCGCCCCTCTCTGCTAATTTAATAGCTTATCGAGAATCAGTAGAATGATTCCGATGACCAAGTCCGTTATCGCTCCGAGTAGCCAGCTCTTTAAGTCGATATCGGACTTTTTCTTTTCCGGATGCTTCCGGTTCTTGTTACTCATCTGTTTCTCACCTCCTTATATTTATATTATACAATATGGTGCACCATATGTCAAGTAATATCATAAAAGCACCTAACATAATGTCAGATGCTTTACAGAGGTGTGCTATTGGCCAGATATGGGTATATCTGATCGGAATGGCAGGATTCGAACCTGTGACCTCACTTTTGTAGTGCGCTCTTCCACCTGAGCTACGTTCCGAAACCACTGTCTGTGGGTTGACAGTGGAATTTGCGAAAGGAGGATTTCATTTATTTTTCCTGAAATCCATTGTAATAATAACACAGATATTGTGTGTACTTCCATGTACTCTTTTCAGATTTTAAAATTTTGTAATGCTCGACCATGAATCTTATGTATCCATTTCCAGCTATAATTCATCTTCAAGGCTACTTCCTCCCATTTCAGTCCTGTTATATATCTCAATCTCAGCACTTCCTGTTCATCCTCATTTTCCATCTGTTTGATTTGCCTTTCAATCTTCTGATAACATCTGGCTTTTTCCAGGCGTTCTACCTTCAGGAGCTCGATCTGCTCATCCAGAATAGCTATGTAGTCTGACAGATCGGACTGGTTGCTGCCTTTTGGCATCCCGTCATTGGCCACGGCAGGGAACATCTTGTCTGCCCTCAGTCTCTGGATCTCGTCAAGGATATCTTTTTCTCTCTTCACTGCTCTTCGATAGGATTTCAGATATTCTTTTTTCTCTTCGTTTTCTTTCTGGATTTCTGTTTCCACTGGTATCCTCCCCTTTCGATGCTTTTAGCCGGGAGCATACACGTTCCCGGCTTTCTCTGCATTTCTTTTATTTATCCGCGATCACGGCATCGGCTCCCTGGACTGTAACCCAGCCATTTTTGTAATGTGCTTCTGCTTCCTTCATTTTGATCAATTCATCTGTAATGGATGCACTGAGTTCTTTATTAGCCTCTGCCTGTGCTTTTGCCTTGGTTTTTGTGTTTTCTGCTTCAGCTGCTGCTTTAACCTTAGCTTTCTTTGCGTCTGCCTCTGCCTTGGTCAGTTCGATCTGAGCGTCCGCTTCTGCCTGGAGCTTCTCTGTTTCCTTCTGGACTTTTACTTTTTCCTGCTCTGCCTGCGCCTGCTGTTTTTCCTGCAGGGCAGTAACACGATTATCAATGGCCTGTTTCAGCTTTTTATCCGGATGCACGTCCACGATGGAAGCATCCAGGACTTCAATGCCGTATTTTTTATGAAAATCTTTGTTAAGATATTCCGTGATAGCGTTATTCAGCTCAGATCTGTTTCCGGAATAGATGTCCATCATTGAATAATCGGTTGTAACCTCAGAAATCTTTGACTTCAAAACAGTTTTGACACGGTTTTCGATAATATCTTCCCCGTCCATTCCCTTGAAACGTTTGTATGTATCAATCACTGTATCTGGATCGTATCGGTAACTCATCTGGAAAGATACTGTAATGCTGGCATCGTCTGATGTGGCTACTTTGAAAGAATCATCCTCTTTACTGCCATCCCTTTTGTCCTTTGTGAGAACGAGGATCTCATTGCTGGTACTGAATTCTTTTACTTTGTTCATCGGTGCGATAAAATGCATTCCCGTGGTGAGTACTGTGTCCTGTACTCCATCTTTATAGTTGTAGACGATACCAACTTTACCTGTGCCGATAAAATCCATTCTTGATACAGTGTATCCTCCGCCAAGAACTGCTACTGCTGCCACGATTCCGATAATAATCTTACTTTTCATTTTTGTTCTCCTTTTCTTTGATAGCTTCTTTTACTTTGTTATATGTTTCATCTTCAATCTCGAATTTCTTCTGCTGCCGCCTGATCGACAGGATCACTCTGCTTCCAATCCAGGCCAGCACCAGGGCTGCGATTCCGAACACCATACCGGAACCAAGAAATATTACCCACATTGTTCTCACCTCCTCTGTGGCCATTCTTTTCCCGTTTTCTTATCTCTCAGGCCCATGATTTCCAGTCCATGGAGCCCCGCCACAGCATTTAAGGCGCAGCTGACATTATAGATGTATGTCGGCATCCGGCCTGCTGCCTGGACTGCCTTACCAGCTGTCGGATCTGGATAACCTTCATTGTTCTTGTAGCTCATTTCACACCTTCTTTCATTTCCGCAAGTCTTTCTTCTGCATCCTCTCGGCTAGAAAATATGATTTGCTTGACTTTACCAGCCTTTATGTAGTGAATCGTGTTTCCTGTCAAATACGGATAGTGTATCTCCTGCCAGTCTTCTGGAGGAAGATTTGATGTACCTGGGCAGTGCTGGTACAGGATGCAGTTACTGCAGGTTCCATCTTCACTGGCCGGCTGGCTTCTACAGAACTGGATCAGTGTGTTGTATGCTGCCAGTGCCAGCTCTGGAGTAATGTCCAACTTCTTTTCATGTTTCTTCATTCTGGGTTTCTCTGCCTTCCGATACCGGTCACAGTGGTCTCCGTCTTCTACAAGGATTCCTTTACGATCACAAAGACCATCGTCGTTATCGATACAGTTTTTGCATGTCTTCATACCTTTCCTCCTTACGATATCCTGATTGCTCTGTTTACCCGGCGCTGGCCTTTTGGCCTGGGTGTGAAAATCTCTTTTTCTTTACATTCCATCGGACTGCAGCCCCTTGGGTGACCTGTGATCAAAAGATATTCGCAGAACCTGGAACCAGTCGTGTTTGTGTCTCCGCCTCTGGAAAAATACAGGCATTTCTCGCAATGTTTCTTTTTGTTATGATTAATCTCTCTTTCTGTCAGTTCTGACCATTTCTTCATCATTCTCTCCTGACGGACCTAAAAAGTTTCGTCCGAACACTTCCATAAATTTTGCGTGATCATATCTCTTTTCAAATTCTCTCTGTGCCATGCGCTGCATCTCATGCCGGATCCGGGCGTTGTTGTGTACAGCCTCCGGGCCGTAGATGTGATGATCATTGCACAGGTATACTTTCAGACCATATTCCTCGGAGTTCTTCCGGTTTGGTCCTCCGAACACATGATGCTCATCAAGGATCCTGTGTTCATTCCAGTTATCGTGAAGCGCAACACAGAGATAGCAGGTCCGGCTGCTCTTGTCATGCAGGATGCTGGCTGGATGGCGCATTCTCTTTTTCTTACTTTTTTGTTTTGGAAATAACATTTCTGCCCCTTCCCGGGGAGGTCAGGGCCTCCCCTTATGTAGTTGTGATATATTTGGATTTTCAAAAACACCCTTTACTCAATCCATGGACGTCCTTTTTTGTCCACTTTTCCACGCAGCCATTCTTCCCAGAAGCTGATCTCTCGTAACCTGGAGAATGGTATGCTTCCAAAGGTCCGCATTGCTGCTGCCACGTAATCCGCCCAGCCGTATAATGTGAGCGTTTCAAGATATTCTTTCCGGGTTATTGCTTTTTCCGGAATAGCTTCCGGAATAGTTTCATTGTTTTCCGGTACTGGGTCGGACTTCTGTTCTTCTTTATGGATCCCCGGTACAGAATCTTCTGGTTTCTTCGGGATATCTGGTTCTTGCACCGGTTCCGGCATATATTCCGGATGCTGATCGATACTGTCCTGTCCAGGAATCTGTTCTTCCTGTTGCGCCGGCGCAATCTCTGGTTTTTCCATCACCTTCTCCGCCGAAATATCCCCATGTACATTCCCGATGTTTTTACCGCTATGCTCTGGCATTTTCGGTTCCACAGGTTCTTCCTGCTTCTGGGCTGTTGTTCCCTCGTCCGGCAGTACCCCGAAGCATTTCTCCCAGGTATGGGCCCCTGCATCGTACTCATCGAACAGGCTATGCACAACATCGAGGAAATATCGATATGTGATATCCACCGGCGTCTCTCCGAACACCTTGACCATGATCCCTTTTGTTTCCTCGTAAAACATCAGATACACAGTGCCTTTCCGGTAACTCCTGCTGCCGGACGGGCTGATCATCTCTGCCAGGTCTTTTGGTTCCATAATTGAGCTGTACACTGCGTTGAGGATATCTTTATTCTCCCTGCAAAACTCCTGTATCGTTGCTTTCAGCTTTTCTTCCGGGCTTTTTGCATCCTTCCAGTCAAGCAGCCGGGCCGGATCTGCTTCATTTTCTTTTTCAAACCTCTGGAATTCTCTGATATCCTCCCTTTTCACTTCCGGCGTGAACATCTGCCGGTCTGCTTCCTGGACCTGCAGGAGTTCGGTCAGCTGCGAGAACTTAAATTCCCGGTACTGTTCTTTCAATTCCGGTGTATCCCCATCTGTAGAATATGTTTCATATACGTTCATAAAACGGCTTACACCGGTCCTGGTCATTCCATATTCTGCGGCCGCAAATTCGGCTATGCTGCTGTATCCGTCATTTTTATAAGCACCTGACCGGTCGATCCTCGTCAGCTGCCATCCGATCCGGACAAAACTCTTTACGATACCCCCAAGATTATTTTTGATGTCATTTTTACTCTGGATGTATTCATCCATGCTCAGCTGTACATATTCCATGCTTTCCTCCTTATGCGGTCACTGACTTTATCTGATCTTTTTCCTTTAATGCTTTTATGTATCTTCTCAGATGCCTTTCTATCCTGATTTCATCTGGCTTTGTATCCCGGATCCCATACCACTGTAGGATCTTTGTCCCGCAGATCTCTATTGTGATATACGGTGTTTCCGGCGCTAACTTTGAACGCAGGAAAAGGATCGTGCTCCGGCCGGTGTTATGCTTATTCAGATAGCTGTCCCCGCCGACGCAATGATGGAGGATCCTTCCTTCTGCAACGATCTCTTCTGCTGATCTTGCCGGCCGTATCAGATAATCCTCGTCTTCGTAAATATATTGATTCCTCAGACCCCTGTAGTTCTTTCGGATGTCCGGATATTTTTCGCTAACTGCCTGTTCTCTCTTGCGGATCTCTTCCGCATTTGTCTCAATGACCATCTGGTCATGGGCAAGCCTCAGGTCTCTCGGAAAAAGGAAAATCTGGTTATGCAGGTCATACCCCCTCTGTATCCGCATATGCAGATAATCCACATAAGTGCGGGTTACGCCGCTTACAGCACCTGCTGCCCTTCCACACATGGGTTCCTGCATAGTATCCGGGATCCCGCATCCGGAATACTGCTCTATCCTGTGCATGAACTTTGCTACTGTGGTATATTTCAATATTTCTTCCAGATCGTTCTGCCGTACCTGACTTTCCGCAAGAAATACGCTTTCCTGTACTGTCAGGTGGAGTCCCATCCGCTTCTCCATCTGCCACATTTTCAGATAATCCAGATTCCCCTGCAAGGTCTTCAGGTCCCTGAGCCTTCTTTTATAGATTCCAAGAAAACATTCCGGCTTTATGGCATCCTTGTCTGCTATGATCCCGCAGTAGTCCTCTACTATAGATTCCGCTATATGATGTAATCCCATTTTCACAAACATCTCTATCTGCGGCCATTGGATATATCTTTCGATGTATTCTTTCAGGTTGTACATGGTCTTGTGTTTTCCATACATCTCTGCTGCCGAATATCTCAGGAATGTGGTCCGGAGTTCTTTGTAGCTTTCCGGATATATCTTTGCTGCTTTGATCGAAATGTTGTTCATTCCGCACAAATTGCAGTCATCCCAGAATTCTCCGGAGTAAGAACTAAATTTATGATAATCTGTCTGTGGCCTTTTTCCTTTTTCCAGGTAAGTCCTTGCGATCTCAGTTATGATCATCTTTTCGCCTGCGCCTATCATGATCTCTTTTTCATCCAGGAAAGTATCCAGTCTGTATATTTTTTCTATCTCCACGTATCTGATCACTGCTCCGTCGTCCTTATATCTCTGTGCAATAAAGCAGTTCATCCCATGCCCCCATACTCCTTTGGCCTTTCCCTGGGCTTTATACACCCCTGCAGCACCACAATGAGGGCACGTTCCCACCGAATCATGTTGCGGGACCGGGATTATCTTTTCAAACTGTCCCTCGTAGGTGTCTTTTCTTCTGACCGCTGCCTCCGTCACCTGTCCGCATGCAGAGCAGGTTATATCCGCATATCTTCCATGACGCTTGTAGTACAGGAAGTGTTCTGTTCCGATACCTGTTTTTTTCGCCCAGTCTTCCAGTCCTTTCGGAAGCGGCGGGGTGTTCTGTTCCCGTTCTTTAAGCCTGTCCGCACGTTTGTCTTCCCTTTTCTGGACTCTTTGCGCTTTGATGTTATAGATCAGGCTCTGCAGGGCACCTACCCAGGTGGTGTATTTCCGTTCCCACGTATCTCCAGTAAACTTCCACACCATATCTCCCTGGGACCTAGCCATATAACACTTGTTGTCTCTTTTTTTGCAGTTACTGCCGATCTTTTCCCTTTCTTCATCCAGACCTGCTGCCGACCAGACCCCTGCATCCGGATAATACAAGCCCCAGTCCTTCTGGGTAAACACCATCCGGATCCACGGGGTCTGCAGCTCCCGTTTTTTGTTTTCGTAAACTTCAACAAACAGATGGCTCTCTCCACGGATATCCTGCAAAAATACAACTGCTGTGTTACGATACTGTTTGTCTGCCCTGACGCCACCCCGGAAAGGGATCTTTTCTATCTCCTTTTTCTTCATTTCCTGCTGCCTCCCAGATAGTAATCACGGATCAGTTTTTTTGCGGTACCCATGTCCGGATCTCCGAAGGTCACTTTTCCGGCGTTGACTCCTGCAGCCTTTATGATCTCCTTGTCCACAGGTACCTGGTTCTTAAAGGCATGCTTCAAGATCTCTGCGATGCACTGCTTCAGGCTCTTTCCTTTCTTGCGGACCTGGTGTGCGACCATCTCATCCTCCATGCAGAGCCCACGGATATACTCCACCCAGTCATTCATCAGACCGGCCAGTTTCAGGGATCCGCATTCCACATCCAATTTCCCCATGGCGGCCGTCACAGCATCGCAAAGATACGGGATATCGCCGGACTGATACATCTCAACATAGTCTTCCGGGATGCCGTTCTCCTGCGCCATCACTTTCAGGTTCTGGATATCTCCTTCATTCAGCAGGTTCTCTGCAAGCTCGTTGATCTCCCTGCAGCTGCTCATCTCTCCAAATCTTTCGAACATTTACATCTTCTCCTTTCGTTTTTTCATAGCTTCCTGAAGCCAGTTTGAGTAACTATGCTTCCCGGCTTTTGCTGTTAATGTTAAGCGATGCTCTTCTATCAGCTCCCAGATCCTTTTCCAGAGTTCTGCGTTCCCAATCCTGGTGCCTCTGGCATCTTCCCAATTGGCTGCTGCCATTTCCGGAAGTTTCCGGATACGGGAGACCACATAAACATCTTCTGTATGGACGCAGACATTGCTTGTCTTTCTGATCCGCGATAATGCTGCCACCAGATTTTGAAGGGTTGCACTATGGTATGTTCCAGAAATACATTGGAACCCTTCTGCTGTTTTAATTGCGCCGGCGCAAATCGTTTCCAGGATATATGCACATTTTCTCTCTGTATTCTTCTGGGCCTTGCTGTCTGCCTCCAGATATATGTCTACTTTCCACATGTCAATCCCTTCTATTCCCTGTTCTGACCAGTATGTAATGCCGGTATGCGTAGCCTGTCACCTTGTTTTTCCCATGTTTTACTGAACCAGGAACAATCGCCCATCCCTTTGGTGGTTTCGGATCTCTCGGTATCCCCTGCCTGTCCACCAGGCTCCGTTTCTTTATCTCTTCTTTCTCCGGATCCTTGCGGATCAGGTTTCTGGATGGGTGGTACCGTTTCAGGTCCTCTGGCTCATGTTCTTTTAACGGCTTGGTTATGTATTCTGCCAGTTCTCCGGAATCTACGTCATATACTCTCTTCGTCTGTGCATGGCCATGGTTCCATAACATTTCCACTAGAAGCCCTGTATCTGTCTCATTGTTTGATTTCCGGTTGACCAGGATATGTACGTGGGGTCCGCCCTGCTTTCCAATCTCCAAGCGGTATATGTACTTCAACTCCCATCCATATTTTTTATACTTGTCCCGGAGCTTTCGAATGAATTTTGACATATCTTTCTGCATCTGTTTCCAGGGCGGCCGTGAGCCTTTCTTGTACGTCAGCGTGAACCAGTAATCTCCTATTCCGAAATTCCATTTAATCAGACGGCGGACATCCCGTTCCCTTTTCCATTGGTTCTGTTTAGCGATCTCTTCCGGAGTGGCTTTTCTCCTCTTCTGTCTTTTCTGTCCCCTGGCTCCATATCTGCCCGTATGCTTTTCTTCAACTTCCCTGGTGTTCCCACAGTCCCAGATCCATCTTATATATCCACACCTCATAAGCAATCCTTGTCCTATCTCTAATACGTTTAATCAAGCCTGTAAGGGGATTCATACCCCAAAAATAAATACGGGCTTTTCACCCGTGCCGCTTGACTGTTCTCCTCCCAGATGCTATGATGATGTTGAACGTTTACATCTGGGATTTTTCCCTTTGCCAGCACACTGCTATGTGCTGGCATTTTTTATCTTCGTTTCTTATACCCCGTCCCGACCACGGCCACAAACGCCACCTGCCAGAACAATCCTACCATCAGGAGCATCTCTGCCGGGCTTCTCCACTGCCAGAACGGCAGATTTGCCACCGGGAGGGCTATACACAGGGATATGATCGCATCTCGTTTCATTTCTTGCCTCTTTTCTTATGTTCTTCATCCACCAGAGGGCTGAGCTCTGCAAGTTCCTTCTCGATCTGGTTCAATTCCAGGCCGTATTCCGGTTTCCAGTCCACTCCACTGTGGTTCAGGATCTGTGTCCGTCTGTTTACCAGCTCTATGTATCTGCTTACCTGCTGTGCTGTCATGTGTTCCTCCTTTATGCTGTCTTTTCGTAGTTCATTCCTTCCAGGGCTTCTTTTACACGCCGGAGGATCAACTCCGACGCTTCTTCTTTTGTGAGCTCTCTTTTTTCTCCGTTTACCTGGATTCTTGTGATAAATTCAATATCTTTCATGTTTATCACCTCTGTTATATCTTATGAATGTATTGATTTTTATGTTTATAAAATTTTCACTACTTTGTCGAACGCTTTTTCTTGCAGTTTCGACGGTGCGCTCCTATTCTGTATATACAGGACACTGCCATGCCTGAGTAAAATGAAAGGAGCGATTTCTATGGAAAAAATCACAACCAATGATCTTCGCGAACATCTTGACCATTATTCCGCAGAGTTTCAAAAAATGATCAATAATCCTTCTATTCCACCTGAATATCAGAGTCTTTTTGACACTCTTTCCAGGAATTGTCACTATATGTTCTCTGAAATTATTGATTATCTAAATCAGGCCGAATAGCATCTGATTCTTTTTCTGTACCACCTACCTCAAATTCAATTTTTGTTGGCATGTGGTACAGAATCTTTCCAGCTTCATCAATCAGCTTTTTTGCTTTTTCCAGATCCTGTAGCACTTCTGTTTTTCCTTTTATATTAATCAGCATTTTTAACTCGCCTCCTTCTGATCTGCCAAAAGATATTCCATGGTTACTCCAAGATAATCTGCTACTTTCTGTACTTTCCAAACACTTGGCTCGCATTCATTCCATTTACAGATGCTTGAGTTTGAAAAGCCCAGTTCTCGCTCTACCTGTTTAATAGAAATGTTCTTCTTTTCACAGATAGTTCGGATGTTATCGTAAATCACGTTTCTCCTCCTTTCTAAGATGAAAATATTCTACTTTTATATTGACTTAATGTAGAAAATATTCTATAATCAAGATAATCACAAATTAATTACAAACTATTTTCTACATTCTCTTTATTTCGTAGAAGATTTTCTACGTTATATTTGCATTATATAGCTGATTTTCTACGTTGTCAATAGAATTGTAGAACTTTTTCTACTTTTTTTAAGGAGGAATCATGTCTACATACGAAACCATTAAAACATTGTGTAAAGAAAGGGGTATTGCTGTTACAGCCTTAGAAAAAGAACTTGGGTTTGGACGTGGATCTATTGGAAAACTTCGTAATAGCCAAACATCGGCTGAACGACTCCAGAAAATTGCTGATTACTTTAATGTTACAGTAGATTATTTGGTAAACGGTTCAGATGCCTCTTCTCTTACTCCAAAAGACAACCGTGACATCGCCAAAGACCTAGACAACATCATGGAGAAACTCACTGCCGGTGAGGACGGCCCTGCCAGTTACAACGGTGAAGAACTCAGCCCAGATGCCGCAGAGCTGTTCCGGGATGAGTTAGAGATTGCCCTGAAGCGATTGAAGATCATCAACAAAGAAAAATACACGCCAAAGAAATATAAGAAGTAGGTGAGATGCTTGAATCGTGACATCAAGAAGATCGTTTCGTACTATAAAAGAAAAACAGGAACATCAGACCCTTTCGCCATTGCCGATCAGCTTGGTATTCTCTACCAGATCTGTAACCTGCAATTCGAAGGATGCTACATGTTCCTGAAAAATCACCGCTACATATTCATTAATAGAAATCTTCCGGAACACGAACAACGTCTGGTCATGGCTCATGAGCTTGGTCATGCTCTCCTGCACCGGAAAGAGAACTGTTACTTTATTAGAAATAAAACGCTTTTATTAAATTCAAAGAAGGAAATCGAAGCGAATAAGTTTGCTATGGAGCTACTGTTGCCGGATTCATTCTTAGATGAATACAGAGACTTTACTATTGATCAAATTTCCAGAATGACTGGATATGAACAAAAATTAATCCAACTTCGCATTGAAAATTAGTATTTATTGGAGAATATTATGGAAAAGAACGTATTAGATAAGATTGTTGATAGTAAGAAACTTCCTGTTTTGTTTATAGGGTCTGGAATATCCAAAAGATATTTATTTAATTATCCTACTTGGGACGAACTGCTTGAATTATCATTTAAAAAATATAATTCAGATATTTTCCAGTTGCAAAAACATAAAGATGCCCTATTTCGCCAAAATTTATCCGACTTTGAAATAAATGCTAAACTAGCATCTATCATAGAAAATGAATTTAATGCCGCGTTTTTTGACCGAAAAATAAAATTAAATATCGGTAACGCCAAAAACCCCGAATGGGTAAAAAGAGGGATTTCACCTTATAAGATGTTTCTTTCTTCATATTTTAAAAAGATGCATTTACGCAGAGGTCATTTAATAGAACAAGAGCTTGAACGCTTTAAGCAACTAAAGAACAAAATTTCAGCAATCATTACAACAAATTACGATTTATTTCTTGAAACATTTATTTTTCCCGATGACTATACAGTATTTACAAACCAAACTCAGCTTTTCAATTCGGATAGTTACAATATCGCTGAAATATATAAAATACATGGTTCTGCAACTGATGCTAATTCTATTATCATTACTGAACAAGATTATAGAACTTTTAATGATTCTCGCAAACTTATTATTGCCAAAATGTTAACATTATTCGCTGAATCTCCAATTGTATTCTTAGGATATTCTTTTACTGACGAAAATATTCAAGGAATAATTAGCGACTTTTTAGGTTGTTTATCACCAATTCAGCTTCAAAGTATTCATAACCACTTTATTTTCATTAGCTATAAAAAAGGAGAATTAAATTTACAACAAATTCAACGAACCATTACCACTCGTCAAGGAAACGAAATTCCTATTACGGAAATTCAAACTGATAATTATTTAAAGGTATATGAATCACTTAACAAAATTACACCCGGTATTTCGCCTGTCAAAATCAGAGCAACAAAACGAATAGTTAAAAACATCGTTGATAACAATTTATCTTCTGATAATGTAGAAGCAACTATTGTAGGATTAGATGATTTAAATAATATGAATTTTTCTAATAAACCTCTAGCAATTGCAATTGGTTATCGTGAAAGTATATTAAACAAATTTGGATATGGCATTTTTGATGATACACTGATATTTGAAGACATTTTATATGACAACAAACATTTTGATGCTGACTCCATGTGCTCGGATCGATTTAAGTCAATTCCTCATACAAGATTACTTCCTGTATTCAAATATGTAAAAGCAACAACTTTACATATAGATCCACTTTCACACTTAGGTGCCTATATAGAAAAACATAATTCTATTGACTTAATTATTACTAAAAAAATTCAAAAATCATTAAAGAACGTTCCAACCATTAATAATTTTAATGATCTTTTAGCTGAAATAGATAATGTAACAGGTCTTAATAAAAAAGCCGGACTATTATTAAAAAATATTACTTCTTTTAATATTTCAAAGATACGAGAAATATGTAAACGCTTATATTCCTCTGATAAAGAAGAAATTAAAACCTCTACTCATTTCAAAAGATGTGTTATGTATATTGATTTAATGGAAAATTATTTCTAAGCAACAGAAAAAGTCAGTAAACCTTTTCTGGTAAACACCAAAAACATTACTGACTTTTTCTAAATAATTATTCAGAACACTTGAGGTTCTGTGTTCTACTTAATCAACTGTCAACAAAAGGATAAATCCTTTTTTTCTCTTGACAATCTGAATAATACTCTTTTTATATCGATTTGTCAAGAAATTTCCGTCGACAAAAACCGGCTCCTGCGCCAACAGGAACCGGCATGTAGCTTCCGAAGATGCTACTCATTTCGCAAAAATATTGTATCATCTTCGGAGCGGCTGCACAATCAGAACGTTTGTGTGGTCGTTATTTTTGTACCCATTTTTACATAATTTTAACCGAGGTGATAAAATGCAAAAAAGAATGGCTGCTTTATATGTCCGTGTTTCCACGGAGGATCAGGCAGAATTGTCTCCGGATGCTCAAAAAAGATTGTTGCTGGAATACGCAAAGAAGAACGATCTCATAACCTGTGAAGAATTTATTTTCTGTGAGAGTGTTTCCGGCCGTCACGCCCAAAAACGTCCAGAGTTTCAGAAAATGATTGCAATGGCAAAACAATCCTCTCATCCCTTTGATGTGATACTGGTATGGAAATTCTCTAGGTTTGCTAGAAACCAGGAAGAATCCATCGTATATAAAAGTATGCTCAAGAAAGATGATGTGGAAGTTATCAGTATCTCTGAGCCGCTCGTAGACGGTCCGTTTGGTTCTCTTATCGAACGTATTATCGAATGGATGGATGAATATTATTCCATACGGCTCTCCGGTGAGGTAAAGCGTGGCATGAAAGAGAAAGCTTTGCGCCATGGTTATCAGAGTACCCCTCCCCTTGGTTATAAGGCGGTCGGCGGCGGAAAGCCATTCGTGATTGACGAAGCCAGCTACGCTATTGTGTCCTATGCTATGAATTTATACGATTGCGAAAACATGGATGAAACCGCTATAGCAAGGAAGTGCAATGATCTAGGATATCGCACTAAGCGTGGAAACCTCTTTGAACGAAGAAGTATTGACCGTATTTTACGAAATCCTTTTTACTGTGGGACAGTCACATGGAATGGAATGGAGTTTGAAGGTTCTCATGAGGTCAGAATCTCGAAAGAACGTTTTCAAGAGCGTCAAAAGCTGATCCAGGCCAGGATGCGCCCAGCTAAGTCCCGTAGCGTATCCACATGTAGACACTGGTTGTCTGGGCTTTTAAAATGTTCAATCTGTGGTGCCACTCTTGCCTATACCGGTGGCGGCAAAGATGGCTATCATTATTTCAACTGCTGGCAATATGCAAAGGGCTATCACAGAGGCACTTCTTCTATTCCGGTAAAAAAGGCTGAAGAAGCTGTTATTGAATATTTTGACAAGATTCTTGAAGGTGCTGACTTTTCTTATGTCCGGAAAAGTAATTGTTCTGTCAATAATGAAGTTACAGTTGATCAGATTCACAAAGAGTTATCCCGGATAGATATGAAAAGCAAACGAATCCATGATGCTTATGAAAGTGGAATTGACTCTCTTCAGGAATACAAAGAAAATAAAGAACGTCTGAATGATGATCGATCAAAGTTAGAGTTTGAACTTCACAACCTACTGCACAAGAAAAAAGAAAAGTTTACAGATAAATCAGAGGTGTTGAAAGAGATCAAATCTGTGAATGACGTACTCAAGGATCCGGATGTTGGATATGAAGAAAAAGGCATGCTTATCCGGACTATTGTTGATCAAATCGTCTGGGATAAAGAAAATAACAAGATGTATTTTGATATTATTGTACATTGATTTTTTATCTGCTATTGCACTCCGGTCCGCCATACTGGCTGGATATAAACTGTGCCAGCTTTGCGTTAGGCGTCTTGATATTTACAGGATACTGGAGTCTTTTTTCATAATTCCACATACCTTATCTGCACCCTCCTTCCTGTTCCCATGGAAACGGCTGTTCCATCCACTGCCATGACTTAAGATTGCTGTCGTTTCCGGTATCAATGGTCAGCGGTCCATAAAATTTTGCATATTTTTCCAGAAGCTCATTTCTTCTTGCTGAAAGCTCACTGTAATATTCAAGAGCTCTTTTTTCTTTTGGATGCGTATCCAGAAAAAGGAGAAGATCGTCAATGGCAAAGCTTACCTGGTCAATAAACTGCAGCAGTTCTTTTTTGGAAGTACAATTTCCATACATCATCGACTTCCTCCTCTCCTGCCGCAGAACGGCTTGCAAAGCTCAGGGAAAATAGTTCCGACCTGAAGAGCTTTTTTCAGCTCAAAGGTAGGCGCAAATTCCTGGTATGGCACATACGCCATTGCAGGAACCTGTTTTGCCATATCAGAAAATGATCGATCCGTCCGGCCTGCCATCCCGCTATTCATCCCACAGGTATACTGATATGGCCGGCAGCCCGAACGATTCATCTGAAATCGGTCCATAATCGAAATCCTTTCATTCATGATCACGCTATATTTTATGACCGTTTTTTAAACTTGTGAAAACAGGAATGTTCACTTTCCTTCATATATATCTATCTTTCTGCCATTTTTTTCTATATATACAGGAAAATATTACTGTTTAAAAATCAGATATACAGTGCTATAATATCCTTGCCTATCTTTACACGGATGGGCGCTTTTACTTATGATTTGTAGCCCTGACCGGCTATTGAAGGAGGAAATTATGCAGGTAATTATTGTAGGCTGCGGAAAAGTCGGTAGAAATCTTGCAGAGCAGCTTCAGGCAGAGGATATTGATATCACTCTTGTCGACGTTATTGCCGACAAGATCAATGATCTCTGCGAAAATATCGACGCTATGGGAATCGTCGGTAATGGTGCCAGCATCAATACTTTAATGGAGGCAGGTGTTGATACTGCAGATATTCTGATCGCAGTTACCGCTTCTGACGAGTTGAACCTTCTCTGCTGTCTGATCGCGCAGAAAGCCAACCACTGTCAGACCATCGCCCGCGTCCGTAACCCCATTTATGAAAAAGAAATCGGATTCATCAAAGAACGTCTTGGTGTTACCATGATCATTAACCCGGAGTTTGCCGCTGCCCAGGAAATTTCACGGCTTCTCCGTTTTCCATCTGCGATCAAGATTGACACCTTTGCACGTGGTCGTGTAGAACTTCTCAAGTTTAAAGTTCTCCCGGAATTCAAGCTGGACGGAATGAGCGTTTCCCAGATCTCAGATGCTTTCCGAAGTGATATTCTGGTCTGCGCGATCGAGAGCCGTGACAATGTATCCATTCCTGGTGGTGATCACATTATACACGACGGAGATATGGTTTCCATTCTGGCTTCTCCGCTTAATGCAGCGGCATTTTTCCGTAAGATCGGTCTCAAGACCAATCAGGTCAAAAACTGTATCATCGTAGGTGGCGGAACCATTTCCTATTATCTTGCCCATGCACTTCTGGGTATGAAGATCAGTGTCAAGATCATCGAGCAGAACAAAAACCGCTGTGAGCACTTAAGCGAACTGCTTCCAGATGCGACTATCATCAATGGTGACGGAACGAACCGTTCTCTTCTGCTAGAAGAAGGACTTTCCGAGTCCGAATCCTTTGTCACTCTGACAAATCTGGATGAGGAGAATGTATTTCTTGCTCTCTTTGCCAAAAGCATCTCCGATGCCAAGCTGGTTGCCAAGGTCAACCGTCTGGAATTTGATGATGTCATCGACTCCCTGGATATCGGAAGTGTCATCTACCCGAAAAATATCACTGCTGATTATATCCTGCAGTATGTCCGTGCCACTCAGAACAGCATCGGCAGCAATGTAGAAACCCTTTATCATATTCTGGATGGCAATGCAGAAGCACTGGAATTTGCGATCCGTGAGGAATCTGCCGTAACTTATATCCCTCTTGCAGAGCTGAATCTCCGCAAGAATCTTCTGGTGGGATGCCTGAACCGCAACGGCCGCATCCGCATTCCCCGTGGTCAGGATATGATCCAGGTGGGAGATACCGTGATCATCGTAACCACTCACAAGGGGCTTCGCGACATCACAGATATACTTGAAAAATAGAGGTACTGCCAAATGAATTATTCGATTATTATTTATATCCTGGGATGGATCATGAATGTGGAGGCTGTCTGTATGCTGGTTCCCGGCATCACTGCCCTTATCTACCGCGAAAAATCCGGTATTGCCTTCCTGATCACGATTCTGGCATGTCTGGCCATCGGTGTTCCACTGGTCAGCCGCAAACCGTCCAAGAAAGCGTTTTACGCCCGTGAAGGCCTTGTGACTACTGCTTTAAGCTGGATCGTCCTCAGTATTGTCGGTGCTGTGCCGTTTGTGCTCAGCGGGGCTATCCCGAATCCCATTGATGCTTTTTTTGAGATTGTTTCCGGTTTCACTACAACCGGTTCCAGTATTCTCTCCGATCCATCACAGATGCCTTACAGCATCAATATCTGGAGATGTTTTTCCCACTGGATCGGTGGTATGGGTGTTCTGGTATTTATCCTGACACTGCTTCCGCTTGCAGGTGGCTATCATATGAACCTTATGAAGGCAGAAAGCCCCGGTCCTTCCGTAGGAAAGCTTCTTCCAAAAGTCCAGTCAACTGCCAAGATCCTGTACAAGATCTACATTGCACTCACTGTTGCACTGATCATCCTCCTGCTTCTTGGGGGGATGCCTCTTTACGACAGTCTCTGTGCAGCATTTGGAACTGCCGGAACCGGTGGGTTCGGAATCAAATCCGACAGTATGGGAAGCTACAGCTTATATATTCAGATCGTCATCACCATCTTTATGATCCTGTTTGGCGTAAACTTCAATGTCTATTTTCTTCTTCTCACCAGGAAGTTTTCTCAAGCATTGAAATCTGAAGAGGTCCGCTGCTACTTCTTTGTGATCATCGCTTCTGCCCTGATGATCACATTCAATGTCCGACATCTGTTTGACAATGTGTGGGAAGCACTTCAACAGGCATTTTTCCAGGTTGGTTCTATTATCACCACCACCGGTTATGCCACTACGGATTTTAACCAGTGGCCTGCGGTATCCAGAACGATCCTGGTACTGCTTACCTTCTGTGGTGCCTGTGCCGGCAGTACAGGCGGCGGAATCAAGATTTCCCGTCTTCTGCTTCTTGCAAAATCCGTCCGCAAGGAACTGCATCTTTATCTGCATCCCAATGCAGTAAAAAAGATCAAAATGGACGGAAAAGCGGTGTCTCACGAAGTTATGCGTGCCACCAATATTTATATGATCGTTTATCTGATGATCGTGGCTACATCTATCTTTATCATCAGTTTTGATGAATTTGATCTTGTAACAAATTTCACAGCCGTAGTCACCACTTTAAACAATGTGGGTCCCGGTCTTTCCCTGATCGGTCCTACCGGAAACTTCGGGATCTTTTCTCCGCTGTCCAAGCTGGTCCTTTCTTTCGATATGCTGGCCGGCCGACTGGAGCTATTTCCGATCCTGATCCTTTTCCTTCGTGAAACCTGGAAGAAATTCTGATAAATATTCGTCATATTTTGCTATGTTTGTGGCATAAATTGTTCTTTTCACATTTATTTCAAATGTTAGACACACTTTCTTCACATTTTTACTGTATATTATAAACCATAGAAGGTGATGAACTTTCTATAATATTTTTCTTTTTCATACGCGCCGGTACGAAAGTACCGGCCTCCTTCCATTTATGGAGTATTTTTTTCCACTCCCTCATAATCGAAATCCGGAATAAAGCTTTCTGAAGCAGTTTCTCCTTCCTGTATAAATCCATTCTGAATCCCCATATCCACAGCAGCATCCAGAACTTTTTCATACTCTCTTTTTGTAACTTTCCGGTTTAATTCCTTAAATTCCACAAATTTTCTCACCGGCGTATACTGATTCATAATACTGATATAAATATCTTCCCCATAGGTTTCATGAAGATACCTCAGAGCCTTTATGGAATTTCCTGTATGTCCCGGCAGGATCAGATGACGGACAATAGTTCCTTTCCGGATGTATCCATCCTCTCCAAACTCACATTTCCCGGTCTGACGCACCATCTCTCCAATTGCAGCCTTTGCAGCCTGCACATAATCCGGCGCATAAGAAAATTTCTGTGCAAGCTCCGGATCCAGATATTTCAGATCCGGAAGATAAATGTCCACATATCCTTCCAGAAGCTTCAGGGTTTCTGTTTTTTCATACCCGCTGGAATTATACACCACCGGAATATCCAGACCATTCCTTCGGGCCATATCCAGTGCCTCTATGATCTGTGGTACATAGTGTGCACCTGTTACCAGATTGATGTTTGCAGCTCCTTTTTCCTTCAGTTCCAGAAAAATCTCTCCAAGCCGTTCCACACTTACAGCCCGTCCCCTGCTCCCGATGGCAATATCATGATTCTGGCAGAAACAGCAGCGCAGCCCGCACCCGGAAAAGAACACTGCCCCGGAGCCTTTTGTTCCGGAGATACAGGGTTCCTCCCACATATGAAGTGCAGCCCTTGCCAGATAAATTCTCTCATCCATGCCACAGAAGCCTTTTTTCCCTGCACTCCGGTCTGCCAGGCATTCTCTTGGACAAAGAGCACAAGCTGACATAATTTCTTCCGTACAGTGCGCGCTCCCTGCCATACTGCTGATTTTATTTTCATTCTCCACTTTCACTTTTCTCCTGATCTTTCTTCCAATATCGTTATTTTCTGTTATCTAGTACTAGTTTAGCACATCACGTCTGCTGCCAACAAGGCTTTCTCTGTTTACACTATATACTTAATATAGTACAATGGATTTCATGGAATCTTAAGAATTTACCCCTTTCGTCTTAATTTCCGGCTGCTATTCTAATAACATCAGGGAGGTACAAAAAAGTGGCTAACATACTTGTTTGCGATGACGACAAAGACATCGTGGAAGCTATCGAAATCTATCTTACGCAGGAAGGCTATCACATTCTGAAAGCCTATGACGGACAGGAAGCACTGGATATCCTGAACAGCGAAACTGTAGATCTGCTGATCATCGATGTGATGATGCCCCGTCTCGACGGGATCCGGGCAACAGTCAAGATCCGGGAAAGCAATCCTCTGCCCATCATCATCCTGTCCGCAAAATCTGAAGACACGGACAAAATCCTAGGCCTTAACATCGGTGCAGATGACTATATCACCAAACCTTTCAATCCTCTGGAGCTGATCGCCAGGGTAAAATCCCAGCTGCGCCGGTACACACAGCTTGGCTCCGCTGCACCGGTAGCATCAGAACACATCTACACAACCGGAGGTCTTACGGTAAACGATGACAAAAAAGAGGTGCTGGTAGATGGAGAAGCGGTACGGATGACGCCCATCGAATATAATATCCTGCTTCTTCTCATGAAAAATCCCGGACGTGTTTTTTCCACCACACAGATCTACGAGAGCATCTGGAATGAAGATGCTCTGGCCGCGGATAACACGGTAGCCGTCCACGTCCGTCACATTCGCGAAAAGATTGAGATCAACCCCAGGGATCCCCGCTATCTGAAAGTTGTCTGGGGCCTGGGTTATAAAATCGAAAAACTGAGCCGGTGAGCCAGCCGGCCATGAAGTATCTGTACTTCAGAAAGGGGTATTATGAATAAAAATAAACATACGGAAAAAAACCGTTCATTTATGCGCATTCCTGCTCTTGTCCTTGCCCTTATCCTGCCTCTGATCATGGTCTTTTCAGCGGCACTGGTGATCCAGGCAGGTATCCGGATGGACTCTGCCGAGGATCTTAAAACAAAGGATTATTTCCAGACCTCTGCTTTTGCTGACAGCTTTTACTCAAAAGCTTCCACGATCCTGTCCGGAATCTCAGCCAGAGAAATCCTAGATAAAACAAACGAAGATGCATACATTGATCTCGGAGAGCTTTATAACGGAGATTCTCTCTCCTTCAAAAACACCTCCGGACTAGCCTATTCCTTCAATGATCTTAAGGAATGGAGCTCACAGACGATCCATTCCAATGATGACTGGATCGTCCTGGGCCTTACCACCCCGGAGGGTGAAACAAAATATATGTACTATTCCGATTTCAAAAAAGCTCTGGAAGACGGAACCCTGCAGCTAAATGCCAACTCCGGTGCCCTGAAACACGAGGGAATTTCCCAGAAAGACTGGACTGAGAGGATTCTTTCCGCTCTGAGCGCCGAATATGCAGACGGCGGCATCCAGTCACAGGAACCTCTGAAAAACATTACAGACAAAAACGGAAACGTGGTTTACACAGACGTGGCAGATATGCTCACTCCGATCCTTGATATCCCCTGTGCACCGGAAGGTTACGACAGTCTCCTTGATTACATGAATTCCACCTCATCCAAAACCAGGAATTTCAAGGGGAACCTGAACGATGCCTTTGAGCAGCTGGGTAATGCCCGGGATCTTTTTTCCAGCTGGACAGAAGCTGCTCAGACACTGGATGAGTACAGCAGTGATAATTCCAATATCCATTATGCCTATACGGATAACACCTCACAGAAAATCTTCACAAATACAGATGCAGCCTATACTTCCGACCTGACTGATATTTCCGGTTTTTCAGCCAAAAAGCCTTACGTGTTCCTAAGTGTCAACGAAGCTGCCACAGATGAGAAAAATGCCCGGAATGGTCTTATGAATCTGAATCTTTCTGCTGCTGCAAACCCTTCTGTAGGAAACTGGATCGATCTCCTTCGAAATTCCACATACGATGAAAACTGCAGTTTTCTTGCCTGGATCGATGATACCAGCCTTCCTGTACAGGATTCCATTAAAACTGACAGACAGCATTTCCTGACTTACCGTACTTTATTTATCCCAGCTGCTGTGATCACCATGATCAGTTTTCTGCTCTTTATCATAGATTTTATCTGGCTTACTGTCCACACCGGAAGAAGAAATTCCGATAGCGGTAATACAGACACGGCTCAGCCAGAACTGAACTTTTTTGACAGGATCTATACGGAAGTAGCAGCCGGACTCGTATGTATCCCGGCACTTGGTGTATTGACCGCAGGACTGAGCATGCAAGCTTCCACCTATAACCTTGTCTCCTCCCTGATCATCCTGGGTATCACGATTTTCCTGATCACGTGCCTGTTCTGGATCGGCTATTTAAGCCTGATCCGCAGGATCAAAGCTCGCACCCTGTGGAAAAACAGCCTGCTTCGCAAATGCCTGAAGCTTCCCCGTCTGTGTCTTTGTAAAGCCGGTAAGCTGATCGATTTTTTCTCCAGGAATACCATCAGCAGAATCCGCATGGTAGTGGGACTTGGCGTATTTCTGTTCCTTGAATTTTTCTTCAGTGCCCTGCTCGCGGCATCTGATGGATGGTTCCTGATGTTTTTGCTTCTATTCCTTCTGGATCTGGGTGCGCTTTTCTGCGTCTACAAAATTGCTCTTGGACGGGAACTCCTCCTTGATGGCCTGAAACGGATCACCGATGGAGAGCTCACTTACAAGATCCCGGAAAAGGAACTCCGTGGTGATCAGAAAGCAATGGCACAGTATATCAACCGCATTGGTGACGGGCTGGACGCTGCCGTGGAAAAAAGCCTCAAAGATGAGCGTATGAAAACCGAATTGATCACCAATGTCTCCCATGATCTGAAAACGCCACTGACTTCCATCATCAATTACATTGATCTGCTGAAAAGGCTGAACCTCAAAGATCCGGAAGCACTGAAATATCTTGAGATCCTGGACTCAAAGGCACATCGTCTGAAAAGTCTGACCGAAGATGTAGTGGAAGCTTCCAAAGCCAGTACCGGAAATCTTTCTCTGGAAATGACGGAACTGAACTTTGTGGAAATGCTTTACCAGGTGATGGGTGAATTCGAAGAACGGATGGAAAACAGACATCTGACCCTGATGACACATCTGCCTGATTCTCCTGCCATAATCTATGCCGATGGCAGGCGGATGTGGCGTATCCTTGAAAATCTTTTCGGCAATATCCTGAAATATGCCATGGAGAACACAAGGGTCTATGCAGAAGTTCTTCTGGAAAAAGATCAAGTCATCTTTACCCTGAAAAATATTTCCGCACAGCCTCTGAACATTCCGGCTGAAGAACTGACCGAACGTTTCATCCGCGGCGATGTTGCCAGAAATACAGAAGGCAGCGGACTTGGATTATCCATCGCACAGAGCCTTACCCAGCTTCAAGGTGGCACCTTTAAACTTTATCTGGACGGTGACCTTTTCAAAGTCTGCTTAAGTTTTCCACAAAAGATCTCTCCCACAGCCTTATCCGCACCGGAAGATTCTCATTCCGAAGCACATTCTTAACCATTCATAAAAAACAGCAGCGGAAGCCCTGATGATATGATGGATCAGGAGCCAGGCTGCTGTTTTTCTCTTATTTTTGTTCTCTTTTACACTTTAATGGTGATCTCACGGTCTGTCCGGTTATATTTATAATACCGGACTCCGGCTGCATCCAGCATTTTTTTGGATGCGATCACCGACGGAGTATCTGCATATTTATCACAGTCGTATACGATAGTCCTGATCCCTGCCTGGATAATAGCCTTGGCACATTCGTTGCAGGGAAACAGGGACACATAAAGCTTGGCACCTTCCAGACTTCCTCCCCGGTAGTTCAGGATGGCATTGAGCTCACTGTGTGTCACATAAAGATATTTGGTATCCAGCGGATCTCCTTCTCTTCCCCAGGGAAACTCATCATCGGAGCATCCCTTTGGAAATCCATTGTACCCCATTGACAGGATCTTGTTATCTTCACTTACGATACAGGCACCAACCTGTGAATGCGGATCCTTGGAACGCATGCCGGAAAGCATGGCAACACCCATAAAATACTCATCCCAGGAAAGATATCCCTGTCGTTTCTGTCCTTTTTTATCCATACAGAATCCTCTTTTTCTATTGGTTTCTTACTGATCGATCAATCCTCGATCATGTTGATTCTTCTGATATGACGCTCATCCCCGGAAAATGGTGTATCCAGGAATGTATCCACGATCTTCAGAGCAAGTCCCGGTCCTACTACACGACCGCCCATGGCCAGAATGTTGGCATCGTTATGAAGTCTTGTTGCCTCTGCAGTAAAGCAATCTGTACAAAGTGCAGCACGGATTCCCTTGAATTTATTAGCAGTGATGGAAATTCCGATACCTGTTCCGCAGATCAGGATTCCTTTCTCACACTCACCGTCCACGATCGCCTGTGCTACTTTCTTTCCATAAACAGGATAGTCTACAGATTCCGGACCATTGCATCCAAAATCTTTGTACTCCAGTCCTCTCTCTTCCAGATGCTTCTTTACCTCCTGCATCAGCTCATAGCCGCCATGATCACATCCCAGTGCTATCATTTTCTTTCTCCTCCTCAACGTTGATAATTTTATGACCAGCCGCTTTCAGTAAGCGGTTCATGATCGCCTGTCCCATTCTTGGTGTAAAAAATGCCTCTGAATAAATGGCACTTACATTACAGCTGTCAAAATCACGCAGGACCTCGTACAGATGATGCGCGATGGTTTCTTCCTGCTCCCGGCTTCCGATACTCTTTACGATTCCATGTGAATATCGGCCTTTTGTTTCATCTGTTGCGATGATCCCCACAGTCAGTCCCTTCTCCTCAGCCTCTCCGGCTCTTTTTTCAATCTCCGCGATCACACCCTCTGTGGACCCCTCCACAATGGCAAGATCTGCCTTTGGTGCATAATGACGGTATTTCATTCCCGGTGCTTTTGGATGGACCTTGCTGTCCGGTTTGATCAGCCCCTTATCCATCCTTACATCTCCAAGTGTTTCCCGGAGCATTTCCAGGGAAATATATCCCGGCCGCAGGACTACCGGTATGTCTTCTGTAAAATCTACGATCGTAGATTCCAGACCGATATTTACCTGTCCTCCATCAATGATCATATCAATGGCTTCTCCCAGATCCTCTGCCACATGTCCTGCTGTCGTAGGACTTGGTCTTCCGGAAGTATTGGCACTTGGCGCTGCCACATATCCGCCAGCTGCAAGGATCAGCTCCTGTGCGATACGATCACTTGGAAAACGTACTGCCACACTGTCCAGTCCTCCGGTTGTTTCCTTTGGCACGATATCTGCCTTGGGAAGGATCATTGTCAGCGGACCCGGCCAGTATTTCTCAGCCAGTATTCTGGCTTTTTCAGGAACCTCCGTAACGATCTTATCCAGGTCACGGATATCTGCGATATGTACGATCAGCGGATTGTCCGAAGGTCTTCCCTTGGCTGCATAGATCTTCATCGATGCTTTCGGATCCAGGGCATTTCCTCCAAGGCCATATACAGTCTCTGTGGGAAATGCCACAAGCCCGCCGTTTTTCAGGATCTCGCCACCTCTGGCAATTGCCTTTCTGTCTATATTCTCCTCTGTCATAACTGCTATTTCTGCTTTCATTTTACGCTCCATTTACTGTCTGATATAAATCCCCTGCTCTTCAATAAAATCTTCCAGATCCTGAAGGGCATCCTGTGCCCAGGTTTCGGATTTCTGAAAAGTCTCCGGGAAAAACATGTCTTTTACTATTTTTTTACCTGTTTCTGTTTTAAAGATCTTCTCTGCACTTTTCTTTATATGTTCTTTATCCAGTCCATCTTCAAAATAATTAACCAGAAAATCAGCTTCCACAAGGATCTGATAATCCAGCCCGTCAATATCCTTATAGGTATGATGATGTCCTACCAGATATTCCACTCTGCGGATCACCCTCTCCTGAAAGCCCAGTGCGGTAAGCATCTCTCTGGCAGCTGCCGGACCTTCTGCTTCCTGCGTCTTTCCATCAGAGCGTCCGTATTTTTCCATACCGACTTTGATCCCGATATCATGAACGAGAGCCGCAGCTTCCAGAACATACATCGTATCTTCATCCAGACCCTCACTCTGGCCGATCAGCCTTGAAAGATCATGCACCTTCACAAAATGCTGGATATGCTTCGGATCCCCCTGATAATAATGGATCATTTCCATATAAAGTCTGTCGATTCTGTTCATAATATCCTCCTTTCTGCTGCCATCCTGCAACTGTCACTTTTTTCTGTATACTGCTCAGCAGAAATCTCCTGCTGAGCATATCCGTTAACAGATAGCTACATAATAGTTACATTATAGCGTTATTATGGAAAAAATGTCAATCCTGCTCCACTTTCACAATGTAGGTTCCTGACATATCATCTTCAAAGACAATGCTTCCCAGACTCTGAAGAACACTGTCATTAAGCTCTGTTCCGTATTTTTCTTTTTCCTGTCCTCCTATAAAGATATAGGAAATATCATAACGGCTGATCAGTTTTTTTACCGTCTCTGCATCTGTAGATGTATAAATAGTCTGGATGTCCGCACTTTTTTCATTGAGGTCAGGTACATTATTTCTCCAGAGCCATTCATGCACATACCATCCCAGTACGGTCGGAAGCCCCGTAGATGCAGAAACTCTCTCATATCCGGTATAGCTGTCCCCGTTAGCCTCGAGCACCACAGGAGAGCCCTTGATATTCTGCTTCAGCCAGCGGATTGCCGACGCATCCTGAGGAAAATCCTGCTCAAGAAATGTAGTTGCATCCAGTCCTTGATACTCCGAAACCTTCCAGACATCCCCAAACCAGGAATGCACGGCATTTCCGAAATAGCCCACGGTCCAGAGCAGTACAAAAAGCCCCACACCTGAAAGGATCCGGATGATCTTCTGTCTGGATATCACCAGCATACGGTAAATCCCATATCCCATTGTCATTCCGAAAAGGATATATGCCTGATACGTCAGCTTGAACATAGTATTGGCTCTGGCATTTCCATTTTCATAAATATCCCGCACATATACAAGCTCCGGGATCAAAACCAGTCCGATAGCACATAAGCCCATGATCACTGCAAAAAGATCCGGAACTGTGATCGCCTCCAGCAGCCTGTAAAGACTTTTATGCTTCAGTCCCCTCATTTTTTCTGTGATGACAGACAGGATCAGCAAAACAGTAAGGAGCACCGGAAGTCCCCAGAGGATCAGAAGCTGATACCACAGTGAATGATGCTGTGCCAGTGCCACCCCCTGTACCATCGTATCAAATTTCAATGTAAAGGGCAGGATCACCAGATAAGAGAGACCTATGATCTCCACTGCCTGTACGATCGTCACTGCCAGGATCCTGATTATCTTTCCCTCAAATCGTATGATATTTGCGATCAGGACAACTCCACCGGTCACTACAAAATAGATCACAAAATCCCAGTAATTGGTCCACTGGAACATGCCAAGAAAAACGGACGCCAAAAGGATATGCGGCATCAAAAGCTGTCTCAGCCAGAAAACACTGCGTTCCTGTTTTTCAGGCTCAGGCCCTCTTTTTCGGATCATTTTCAGCCATGCATAGAGCATTCCCACCAGAAATGTCACAAACATCACATTTACCACATGGGCATGAAGATCTCCCAGAACAAAGGAATAGCATGGGAATTCATGTATGGTCTTATCACTGTCATTCACCGGATTATACCCTATGTAACGAGTTGCATCCGGGAACCAGTAGCTGGCTGTTTCTGCCACTCCCTGTATCTTCCGGATCAGCGGCAGTACACAACGGTAGACGATATAATGTACATTTCCCGCGATAGATACTGCAATGCCTGCAGTAACTCCTGCCAGTGAAGGAATATATTTCTTCTTTCCATCCAGTCGTCCATACAGCCTGTCCTTCGTCATCTGACGGACCAGGGAAAACGGATACACAAAGGCAAACGCTGCCACAAAGGTACGCATCAGATTATAAGTCACTTCCACTCTGCTTCCTGTAAGCTTCGTAAGAAACACTGCAAAATACTGCCCGCCATAGTAATAATTGATGGTTCCCTGTGAATACCAGAGATCACGTGCAGGAAGAGTTTTGCTCCGCATCATGGCCTCCATGAAGCCATAATCCATAAATTTCTCTGTTCCATATGCCTGTGGCCGGAATCCTGCCAGATAAGTCCACAGCAGAAAGATCCCAAAAAACAGAAGCTCCTCCCGAAAGATCAGCTGCATCTTTCCTGACGGATAACATTCAATGCCATGCTTCAGCTGAACATGAAAAAGTACAGCACATAAAATGCCAACAGCCACAGATACCCCTACACACACTGCAGCTGTAAAAGGAAGGATTTCCACCGCTACCAGAATCCAGGTGAGAAATCCGGTAACTGCAATGGCAAGTACCTTTGAAAAAAGCCAGCCCCGGTCTTCAAAACCACCAAAAAGCCTTCCTGTGACCGGCATTGCCACCATTCCCATGAACAGTGCAAGCAGCCACCAGGTCCAGAATGTCCATACATCTCCTCCCAGGAGATACGCAGAAAGTACTGTCAGGAGCACTGCTGCAGTCAGCTCCGGAAATAATTCTCTGATCTTTTTTTTCATCCTTCTGTCCCTCCTGTATCAGATCCTGCCCCGCAGACGGATAAAGTCCGCAAATGCCTGTCTTCCGATCTTTATGATACGTTTCATGTTGATAGAATTTTTTCCGGCCTGTCTCGGTCGGAATGTGATGGGGATATATTCCACATAAAGATGATGTTTTTCATAGATCACTGTCATCAGCACATTGGAAAGGAAAAATCCGCCTGGGATACGCTTCAGTACTTTGGCGAGCTGTTTTCCCTCCATCAGCCGATATGGCGTATTTGCATCTTTTACCCAGGTTCCAAAAATAAGGAAAAGCACAAGCCGCAGTATTCTTGTCACAAAAATCCTGGAAAGCCCGTCCTCTCTCTTCTGCCGGTAACCGATAAGAAGCCCGCACTTTTTGCGTTTTTCCCAAAACTGCCAGAATTCCTCCGGAAGTGTCTGGCCGTCTGAATCCGTCTGAAAAATATAATCGGCACCTTTTTCTACTGCGTAACGATATCCCCTGAGTATTGTTCCTCCATGTCCTTCATTCGGTTTATCGATTCCGATAAGACGGTCATGATTTTTCTGATAATTCTGTATTTTTTTGTAGGTCGCATCTTTGCTGCCATCATTCAGGATCACCAGGCGGCTGTCCCCGCCGATCCTCTCCACTACCGGATACCATTGCTCGATCACGGTCCCGATATTTTTTTCTTCATTATATGCCGGCATAATGATATATAAGCTGTCATGTTTCATAGATTCTTATTCTCCCATCCTCTGAGGTATACACCAGTGGATATGTCTCCCTGATGATATCCTCACGACATTCCTGCTGTTCAAATTCCATATCCTCCTCAAACAGGATATATGTGATCTTTTCCTGTTTTACGGTAGCTTTCAGTAGCTCCGGATCATCCGTGGTATACATGAGCACTGCCTGGCCGGCACGATAGCCCGTATCGTACCCTGCAGACCATGCATAATAAGGCCATCCGCAATACAGCATGGCACCGGACATGGTGACCTCGTTCATGGTATATTCCGGTGTCAGCAGAAGATCATTTTTCTTAAGATTTGCACTGAGCCAGTCCGTCAGGCTGCTTTCCATATTTACAGTCATCCTGTGTGCGGAATCGTTGTCTCTTAAGATGATCACGTAATCATAGATCCCCGTTGCACTAAGACAGATACAAAGGACCGCTCCCGCTGCGCGACCGGCCCATTTCTTCCAGCTGTTTTTCACTGCAAGGAAAACACATCTTACGATCCAGCCCCAGAAAACTGTCACAAAGGCATAGGAAATCATCACATATTTATGATTGACATTGATGTCCGGAGTCAGAGATACCAGAAATGCAAATGCCATTGGAAGCAAACAGCCCATCAGCACTACCCGCTGACCTCTCTTCAGAAATACTGCTGCCACGATCATTCCCACAAAGAAAAATCCACTGATCTCCACCAGATACCAGAGTACACCGGAAATGCTTTTATTGTCTGCCAGAAAGCCCCAGTAAAAGGATGGACTCATAACACTTCCCGACACAAAGATCTTCGACTGCAGTTCCGAAAAAAGCACTGCCAGTCCGGCACAGATCACATAATCCAGCTTACCGTCAGAAAACACTGCCAGTCCGGCAAGGATCAGAAGGCCGCCGATCAGCGCAGCTCCGTTCCAGAAAGCAGTTAATCCCAGAAACAGTCCCAGAAGGATCGCCGTATCCACATTTCTGCAGATCCAGGCTTTTTTTGTAAAAAAACGATTACGGACCCACAAAAAGCCCTGCTCCTTGTGACTGCATCCGGCTTCCACCCAATCCATAAAGGTCCATACCGCTACAGCTGCCATCAGAAGGCCGAAAGCCAGATGACGCTGGTTCAGATATACATTGAAATTCCATAATCCCCAGTTTTCATTAGTAGTATAACCGATAAATGCCGTATTTTCTTCCAGAGTCCGTACAAGGTCCCCCGCCTGAAGATGTTCCCACAGATAACGCCAGAACGCTGTTCCGCTGCGGAAAAAAAAGAAAACAATGGCAGCTGCCCCTGCCCAGAAGCTTTTGAACATCCGGTAGCTGATCCCGTAAAGCACCATAAGAAATCCCGCCAGAGACAGGATGCTTACCAGATTATATCCCAGATCAAGACGAAGGCCCAGATACTCCAAATTTCCCACAAGGAACTGGAACATAAAATGATATTTCACATCCTGCCCGCCATAATGCGGATACTGGGTAGGAAAATTATTTCCCCTTGAAAAAGATCGCATCATTGCCGTGTGGGGTGCATAATCTCCGTATACCGAAAAGCCGGAGTACAGAATGCCGTCTTTCATATGGAAAACGTAAAACATCATCCAGGTCACAAAAACCGTCAAAATGCCAAAAAGCAGAAGCTCTTTTTTCAGGATCCATTTTCTGCTGATCATCCGTTCGGATATCACAAACATTTTTTGCTGTTTTTTCTTTTTCCACCGGAAGATTCCCGAAAGCAGCAGGATATCTACCAGAAATACGATCAGATTTCCATAAAAAAGAGGATGCTCTGCCCCCGCGCATATGCTGAACATCCAGGAAAGAATATAGACTGCCCAGGTCAGCATCAGGATTCCCATCCCAAACGCTGCCGGCAGGACCACCCATATCCTGTTTCCTCTTTCAGTTGTTTGACGCGGAAACAGACATCCTGCCATTTCCATTCCTGTTAACATACATAATATAAGATAAATGATTCCAAGCATAGGATTCTCCTTAATTCACGTAAAGTATAGCAGAATCACCTTCCTATGAAAAGGCTATTCACATTTTTTTCAATTATTTTCGTTTTCCTTCTGTTTTTTCAGATATGTAACGATTCCATCAGCCACAGCCTCTGCTACCTTTCTCTGATACTTCTCTGTCTGAAGCAGGGCGGCTTCCTCCGGATTTGTAAGAAATCCACATTCTACGATATTGATCACACCCGGACTTCTCTTCAGAAGATAATAGGTTCTGTTTCCTTTTGCCACCCGCGGCCGTGCAATGGAAAGCTTCCGGTTCATGTTTTCCTGGATCGCAAGTGCCAGTTCTTTTCCGCCTTCCGAATCTTCATAATAAAATACCTGCGGACCTTTTACTCCGGGATCACTGTAGCTGTTCTGGTGGATACTCACAGAAAGCACCGGTTCATATATCCGGATCTGTTCAATACGATTCTGCAGATCCTGTGCTTTCATATTTTTTGTACCATTTTCATAAAGACCTTTATCTTCTTCCCGGGTCATTACTACGGCAAGGCCTTTTTTTTCCAGGATCGTTTTTAGCTTCATGGCAATATCCAGATTGATTCCTTTTTCCTTCAGTCCACCGATTCCCACCATTCCGGAATCCACACCGCCATGACCGGCATCCACCAGGATCACCTGATCTGCTTTTATATTTCCGGATACATCTATAAGTCTGCCTGCAGTTTCTGCCGCTTCCCATGACAGAATATAAAAACAGACCAGCATAAGAACTGCCATTGCCAATTCTATGAAATGTTTTTTCAACGCAAAACACCCCCGGCATATTTATTTTAATATATGTTGCCGGGAGTGTTTTTAGCATTGTGAAGATCACAATGTTTTCTTCTGTTTATGACAGGTTTTCTGTGATCACGCTCCAGATCCCGCTGTTCTCGAATCCAAGCTTCCACTCTGCCACACCTGCCAGTTTGTATTTTTTGATCAGTTTAACCTTTTCCGCAATAGACTTAGAGTCCTCCAGCCAGATCTGGTATGTGGCACCTTCCCCTTCATAGGTTCCATAATTCTGACTTGTCTTCTTGTCCCAGTATGTTTCTGCTCCGTTATCACTGATCGTCTGCTGTGCCTGATCCATACCGATGGCCTCACTTGTCAGTGCACCGCCATCTGTAGTCTTCCAGAGCCTTGTGTAGAACGGAATCGCAAGGATCGTCCGTTGAGCCGCTACTTCTGAAAGCGTATCCTTAACCCCCTGTTCTACCCATGGCAGAGATGCCACAGAACCGGCATCGGAGCCTACGTAATGTTCATCATAGCCCATAATGATCACATAATCCACAACCTTGCCCTGCTCCGCACGGTCATAATGACTGGTAAAATCTTCCGGAACCGGATTATCTACAGACAGTACCAAATTATTGGCGTGACACTGGATAGAAAGCTCTCTTAAAAACTGAAGGAAATGGATTCCTACTCCTTCGCTCAAAGATTCAAAATCAACATTGATTCCATCCAGTCCTGCTTTCAGTGCATAAGTGATCAGCTGATTCTCCAGATTCTGCCTTGAACTGGTTTTTGAAAGAACTTCTGTGGTACTCATGTTCTCATTAAAATTATCCACCAGTCCCCATACCTTCAGTCCTTTTTCATGTGCCTGCATCACATACTCCCCAGATGCAAGACTTGAAATATTTCCGGAGTTATCTGTTACAGAAAACCAGGTTGGAGAGATCACATTCACGCCTGTCATATTCTGTACCGCATCTGCGAAATAGCTGTTTGCATCTGTGCTGGTAACCTGGTGCCATGCTAGGTTCACCGGCTCATCCATGGTAAGATATGTATAGGACTCTGTTTTAAAATCCCTTTCATAATCCGTTGTATCCACAGCACTTACTTTTTTCTTCTGAATATAACCGATGTAACCGTCATCGGTTGCCACCTGATCCCAGTCCTCTCCTTCATTCATCAACCGGAGAACTGTATTCTTCGCCAGTTTGGAAAGGATCGGCGCCTTGATCCCGCCCCGGTAACGAATCACGGTATCTTTCTTCGTGGTCACGGTCTCCACATTGGTAAATTTGTATTGTATCGCAACCCTTGCAGGATCCTGCTCTATATAAGAATCGATATCTGTATACTTTTTTACATAATCCAGTTTCAGATAAACCGTGTCATCCTTCAGCCACACGTTTCCGTCTGCCTTATCTGAAGCCGGTTCCTCTGTGAGACTGGATGGTGTTGCATACAGTATCTTCTTGTTTTCGCTATCCCAGTAATATCTCTGATTCAAATATCCGTTCACTACATCCAGCGGAAGATATACATCTTCTCCTGAGATAAGTGCCTTCTCTTCCAGTTTCTCAGTTCCAAGTATCAACGCAGCCTCACCGTCTGCATTCTGGCCGTAGTATTCTGTCAGATCCATCTGTTTCCTGCTTGGTATAAGCTTATTGATCCCGTAAACAGCCCCTCCGGCAAGAGCGACCAGAACGATCAGCAGACCTACCACAAGGACCGGTATGTGTTTTTTTATCATGTTTTTTTCCTTTCGGTATAAAATGTCATAATTTGTTTCATTATAACATATCTTGTCTACATTTCGTTATAAAAATCGACTTTTAATAATTTTTCACAATTTCTTTAGAATTTCGGTTCCCCGTATGGTATGCATGAGTGCAGGGGATGATCGTTATCCGGGGAACCGTTTTTTCTTATGTACGGTCATTCTTTGCGAATAAGATCAAAGCTTACACAGGCGATATGGCCGTCTTCATCTTCCGTATAATCCCGCATATAGACCCCGTTTTCCGCAATCTGACAGGCTTTTGCGATTTTTTTCGGAGTGCTTGGTGCTCCATCGAGATAAAGAGAAACTCCGTTCTCACGATAAAGCTCCAGCTCCCTTCGAAGGGGTTTTGCGGATTTCTTTTTTTCCTGTGATATATTTGGCGTATCCCGACCTCCTTTCCTGGTTAGATTTTCAGAAAACACCAGCAATGGTTCTCGAAAAGCTGCAACTTCCCTGTTAGGATGATACTTGTAATAAAATATAAATAATAAAATGGGGGAAATTTCTCTGTGTACCGACAGACTCGCCGATGAATTTCACACAGAATCCTTATCTTCAGAAAAATATGACTTTAAGTTATCGTTACTGTCTTCTTGTTTCCGGGAGGAGACAGCTTTTCTGCTTTTCATTATACCTGATTTCCCTTCAGATGCAAGTCTTTTATAAAAGAATCAGAAATTTTCTTTTTTCTCCGGTTTCTACATCTTTACATCTTGTGTATAACTGTTATATAATACAATATGTAAAAGATTAAATTTATTTACCTATAGGATGTGATCATATGAAAATAGAAAAAATCAATGAAAATCAGATCCGCTGTACCCTGACGAAAGAAGATCTGGACAGTCATCAGATCCGTATCAGCGAACTTGCATACGGTACCGAAAAAGCCAAACGTCTCTTTCGTGATATGATGCAGCAGGCACAGATACAATTTGGTTTTGAAGCAGATAATATTCCTCTGATGATCGAGGCTATTCCTGTCAATGCCGAAAGTATTATCCTCATTATCACTAAAGTGGAAGATCCTGAAGAACTGGATACACGTTTTTCCAAATTTGCACCCTTCAAGGGCAACAAACCTTCCGATACCGTAGAGATCGATGGCGCTGACAATATCATCGATATCTTCCAGAAGCTCTGTGAATCCAAGCTTAAGGATCTTTCACAGAAACCGGAAGAAAAAAGGGCGGAAACTTCCGCCCCTCAGACAACAGAAACTCCGGATGCATCACAGCAGCCGGCTGAGAGTTCTGTAAAGCTTATACGCCTGTACTCTTTCCCGGGGCTGGATGATGTTATTGCCGCATCTCATGGTATGAATGGTTTCTTTACCGGTGATAATACTCTCTATCGTGAAGGAGAAGACGGTGTCTATCAGCTGGTACTTCATCAGTCAGACTGTACACCTGAAGAATTTAACAAGGTCTGCAATATCCTTTCCGAGTATGGCATCGGCCGCGCATTCACACCAGCCGGTGAAGCCTACCTCAGAGAGCACTGTGCACTGATCGCTGATCATGCACTTCAGAAGCTTCTGAATATCTGACAAACCAAATATCCTACAGACAAACAAACCGCTGTCGGAATGCGATCCATATGATCTGCATTTCCCGACAGCGGTCCTTTTGTTTCAGCAAAAAAGCTTCTGTTTATTACTCACCAAGAAAATCATTGATCTGAGCTACGAGGACATCTGCGTCCAGGCCATGGACCATTGCTGCTTCTTCCAGAGATTCCATCTGTGAAGACGGACAGCCAAGACAATGCATTCCTGCTCTCATCAGGATCGGTGCGATATTCGGGTCTACAGTGAGCAGTTCTCCGATCAGCATGCTCTTTGTAACTTTTGCCATGATTGTATTCTCCTTTACTGTTTTATCGAAATATTTCATTCCGTTCTGCTATTATAATACGAATCCGGAATGGAATCAACGGGTTACGAATTTTCAGTTTTGTTTATAAATTTATACTTGTATTCTTTATGCAGATATATTAGAATGGGAATAGAATCCCTGGTAGGGGATACATACAATACACAATTTAAAAGGAGGATATCAATTATGGCATATGTAATTTCTGACGAGTGCGTTAGCTGTGGAACATGTGAGGGTGAGTGCCCGAACGAGGCTATTTCTCAGGGAGACGAGCATTATGTAATCGACGCAGACGCTTGTGTTGACTGCGGAACATGCGCTGAGGCCTGTCCAGTTGGTGCTATCTCTGCTGAGTAATGCATCATTAGCTTGATAAGCTGCTATAATGAATGAGGCTGCCGGTTTACCGGCAGCCTTTTCTGTTTTTTTTATTCTTTTTTCCCTCACAGGAAGCTGCCGCTTCTCTTCTTGCCTGCTGCTGCCTGCGGATCGCTTCATCCAGAGAACGACACCGGTACTCTCCTTCTTTCTTTCTCTGCATTTCCTCACGGATCAGGCGTTCCATGATTTCCTGAAACTCCAGTATCTTATCGTTATCTGCTCCGCACTTCTCTGTATTCCCGGATTCCGTTTTTTCCATGAACTCCTTTTCAGATCCCGTTTTTTTCATTGGGATATCTTCAAGCTCAACAGCTTCTCCATCCAGGATCCTGATACCAGATTCTGAAAAATCCGGTGTATCTGCCTTTCTTGCCTCCGGTGGGATCAGTGTACGGATTGCTTTCAACTGAAGTCCTTTACTTTTCAGCTCATTTATTTTAAGAAAAAGCTGGATATCAAACGGTGTATAATAGCGATGTCCCAGTTCATTGCGTCCGATCCGAAGCTCCAGTTCTTCCTCCCAGTAACGCAGGACATAAGATTTCACTCCGGTCAGTGTTACGGCCTGTCTGACTGTATATCTTTTTTCCATTGTGAACGCCCCCTTATATAGAGATTCACTGCTGCTGTCTACAGTATAACCCCTGAGATCAGGAAATAGCAAGAATAATCGGTTGACATAATTTTACCAAATATGACTCTTTGCCTATATCCATAGCATCCCGAACTCCACGATCACACAGACAAAAATACAAAAGGCCATCAGGATAACTATAAGCTTTCATCCTGACAGCCTTTCATTTACCGTCTGCACGGCTCTATTTTTTCATATTTACAAACTGGGTATATCTCGGCAGCCATACCAGCTCCACAGTTCCGATCGGGCCGTTTCTCTGCTTGGCTATGATAATTTCCGCAATGTCTTTCTTCTCGGTATCTTTGTGATAATAATCATCTCGATAGATAAACATGACCACATCCGCATCCTGCTCAATAGCTCCGGACTCTCGAAGATCCGAAAGCATCGGCCTGTGATCCGGTCTCTGTTCCACTGCACGGCTAAGCTGTGATAACGCAATTACCGGTACATCGATCTCTCTTGCCAACGCTTTCAGCGATCGTGAAATATCTGAAATTTCCTGCTGTCTGGAATCCGATTTTCCACTTCCGCTCATCAGCTGAAGATAATCGATCATGATGATCCCCAGATTATGCTCAAGCTTATATTTTCTGCATTTGGAACGAAGCTCCGCAATGGAGATTCCAGGTGTATCATCAATAATAAGATTGGAGCCACCGATAATATCCGCTCCTTCTACCAGCTTCGTCCAGTCCTCATCTTTCAGATTTCCGGTACGGAGATTCTGGGAATCCACGTGAGATTCCATAGCAAGAAGACGGTTTACCAGCTGCTCCTTGGACATCTCCAGACTGAAAATAGCCACGGTCACATCTTTACGAAACGCCATATACTGGGCAATATTCAATACAAAGGCAGTTTTTCCCATGGAAGGTCGAGCTGCGATCAGTACAAGATCGGACGCGTGCATACCGGAAGTCTTATAATCCAGATCCACAAATCCGGTCGGGATCCCGGTAACGGAGCCCTTCAGCTTGGAAGCCTTCTCAATATTGCTGACTGCATTCAACACAACCTGCTGGATCGGCACATAATCGCTGCCATTTGTTCTCTGCAAAATATTAAACAGCTTTTTCTCGGATTCCTCAAGTATGGTTTCCGTACTGTCCTTTTCCAGATAACAGGCATTGGCAACTTCTTCCGTAGTCCGTATCAGCCGACGGAGAACTGCCTTTTCGCTTACGATATTGGCATAGTATTTCACATTGGCTGATGTAGGAACTGCTGCGATCAGATCACGGACATATTCCATACTGCTGATGTCCGGCGGAAGCTCTTTCTCCTTGAGACGATTCTGCAGAGTGATCAGATCTACCGGCTGTCCTTCATTACAGAGCTCCACCATGGCATCAAAAATGATACCATATTGTTTTTGATAAAAATCATCACTGGTCAGGATCTCGGAAGCCACCAGGATCGCATCACGATCCAGGATCATGGATCCAATCACTGACTGCTCTGCCTCAATACTGTGAGGCAGAATCCTCTTGATCAGTGCTTCTTCCATTGATTACGCCTCTTTTACCCAGACTTTGAGACTTCCGGTTACCTTCGGATGAAGTCGTACCGGAACATTGGTAACACCCAGGTTACGGATCGGATTCTCCAGCTGGAGCTTTTTCTTATCGATATCAAGATTCAGCTGTTTTTTGGCTGCCTCTGAGATTTCTTTTGAGGATACAGAACCGAATGTTCTTCCGCCTTCACCTACCTTCAGAGTAAGGATAACCTCCTTTGTGGAAAGCTCCTCTGCAAATGCCTTGGCAGCGTCCAGGTTTTCCTGTGCAACCTTTTCTTCATTTGCCTTACGGAGTTTCAGGTCATTGAGATTCTTGGATGTAGCTTCAACACCAAGCTTTTTTGGCAGGATCATGTTTCTTGCATATCCGTCACTTACATTTACGATCTGTCCCTTTTTACCCAGGGATTTAACATCTTCCAGAAGAATTACTTTCATTTCTATTTGTCCCCTTCCTGATATAACTGGTCTATAATTTCTTTCAGCATTCTTTCGGTCTCATCCATGGTGTCTTTCACCTGTGCACCGGCAATATTCAAATGTCCGCCGCCGCCCATCCGTTCCATCATGACCTGTACATTCACTTCATCAATGGCTCTGGCACTGATGTAAACCTCATTATTATAGCTGGTAAGAACAAAAGATGCCTTGACTCCTGCGATATTGAGCAGCTCATTGGCCGCCTGTGCTCCTACAACGGTAGGACTTTCCAGACCTTCACTCGGACATCTTGCAATGGCAAAATAATCTCTGTAGATCTCCGCAGTACGAACTGCCTCCGCTCTCGCCTTATAAGAATCAATATTATCCCGGAGCATCTTACGTACACGTGTCACATCTGCTCCGCATCTGCGCAGGAATGCTGCTGCCTCAAAGGTACGCACACCCGCTCTTGTTGTAAAGTTGTTGGTATCGATCATGATACCCGCATAAATACAGTCCGCCTCAATACTGCGAAGCTTCAGCCCATCTGCAAAATACTGCAGGATCTCTGCGATCATCTCGCAGCTTGAGGATGCATATGGCTCCACATAGGACAGAACTGCATTCTGGATCACCTCGCTGCCGCGGCGGTGATGATCCAATACCACAATGGTCTTTGTCATATAGAGAAGATCCTGGCATTCGGTATAGCTTGGCTTGTTGGTATCCACCACAATTACTACCGTATTGTTATCCACCAGTTCTTTGGCCTGATTACTGTCCACAAACATGGACGGCTCATAATCTGGATTCTCCATAAATCCACTCATCAGCGGCCGAATGGATGTGGTCGGATCATTGATCACAATATGCACCGGCTTACCAAGAGTCTTACCGGCACGGTAAATACCGATCCCAGCTCCCAGAGCATCCACATCTGTGATCTTGTGTCCCATAACCACCACTCGATCCTTGGTGCTCATAAATTCCTTCAGAGCCTGAGCCTTCACTCGTGCCTTCACTCGGGTTGATTTCTCCATCTGCTGTGCCTTGCCGCCAATGTAGGTAATATTATTTTCATTTTTGATCACTACCTGATCACCGCCACGGCCCAGTGCCATCTCAATGGCAATTCTGGCATATTCGTAATTCTGGATATACGTAGAAGCATTCAGACCGATTCCGATACTTAATGTCACAGCCATTTCATTTCCGATGTTAACGGTCTTAACCTCATCCAGGATATGAAAACGCTGTTCCTTCAGTGTTTCCAGTGAACTCTGGCGCATGATCAGAAGATATTTATCTTTCTCCAGTTTCTTCACAAGGCCGTCAAAGTTGGAAAAATACTTGGTGATCTTTCGGTCGATCAGTGCGATAAGCAGAGATCTTCTCACATCCTCCACGCTCTCCAGTGCTTCTTCATAATTATCCAGATAAGCCAGTGCTACAACAAGCTTGTTATCCTCATTTTTCTGGATGTATTCCTTAAGCTCTGTTTCATCATAAAGATACATGGCGATCAGACTGACATTCTGGGACATATTCTCCAGAATATCCGCATGGCTGACTACTTCGCCCATAGTCACCCGCTGCATGGAAACCCGATAGATCCGATCCCCGAAATGTATACTCATCTCAGAAATTTCCGGTTCATCGGCTACAGGAAGCTTGTCCGGAGTAATATCCGGGAAAACTGTGCTGATATTTTTTTTATAAAACTGATCTCTCCCCGTGATCTCTGAAAAAATACGGTTGGACCAGATCATGCGGCCTTCCATATCCATAATGGCATAAGGAAGCGCCAGTTCTTCCAGCATCCGCTTTTCTACCACATCATACTGATTGGCAAATGCGATCATATCATTGATGATCAGCGGTTTGTGATATCGAAAAAGCTGTACTGCGATAAAAATATAGATCACAGTACCTACAGACACCAGAATTCCGGCCTTTACACTTACAATAAACACCAGCAGGTCCAGCAGCACGACCAGGACCGAAAGGTACAGCGGCCAGCGCATGAAGTGTTTCATAGGCCCCTTGAATTTAACTTTGTTGTTCATTGCTTTTTCCTGTTCTTAATGTAATTTAACCCACAAGTTATTTAACATTATACCAGATTCCTTATTATAATTCCATAGCAATGATAAAATCTGTTTTGCTCATAAAAAAACAGGGCCGCTGCCTCCAGATGACTGCTCATCTGTTTCGCAACGACCCCGTATAAGATCAGAATTAGTCCTGAACGTATGGCATCAGGGACATATGACGTGCTCTCTTAACAGCAACTGTCAGTGCTCTCTGATGTTTCGCACAGTTACCTGTAATTCTTCTCGGGAGAATTTTACCTCTCTCGGAAACATACTTTCTTAACTTTGCTACATCCTTGTAATCGATCTCGTTATTCTCTTTACCGCAGAATACACAAACTTTTTTTCTTCTGCGTCCGCCTCTTCTCTTCATCGGAGAATCTGGTCTCTCGCCTCTATTGTAAGCCATGATTGTTTCCTCCTATCTTATTCGTCTCATCTGTCTTGATCAGATGTTCTAATTGAACGGCAGCTCCTCATCAATTCCATCTGGAATGTTCATGAAGCCGTCGGCGCTTGCTGCGCTCGGACTCGGCATAGACGTTGCAGGTGCTGCCTCTGTTCTCGGATGAGCTGCTGCATAGCTGTCGCTTGATGCTTTGCTCTCAGCAAATTCCTGATCCTCAACAACAACCTCTGTCGTATAAACCTTCTGTCCTTCACGGTTCGTATAGCTTCCTGTCTGGATACGTCCCGTAACTGCAATTTTCAGTCCCTGTCTGAAATACTTTTCTGCAAATTCTGCTGTACGTCCGAAAGAAACACAGCTGATAAAATCAGCACTTGCCTCTCCGTCACGACGGAATCTGCGATCAACTGCCAGTGTATATCTGGCGATTGCCAGGGCATTTTCTCCTGCGGAATATCTTACCTCAGGATCTCTTGTCAAGCGTCCCATTAATATTACTTTGTTCATCGTTCTACCTCTCTTATGATTTCACTTAACTGAACAGGTTCTTAATGGTGTTTTCAAAAATCCGCTGCAAAAATTATGCCTCTTTCTTGACAACCAGGTATCTTAATACATTGTCCATGATGCGGACATGTCTCTCGATCTCCGCCGGGCACTGAGAATCTGCTTCAAACTGAATAAAATAGTAGAAGCCTTCATGCATTTTCTGAATCTCGTAAGCTAATTTCTTCTTACCCCATTCTTCAACTTCTGTGATCACGCCGTTGTAACGTGTGATGTAGCCTTTTGCTTTCTCAACTACAGCGTCACGTGCTTCGTCCTCAAGCTTAGCGCTCACAACTAATGCTAACTCGTACTTGTTCATGCTTGTCTTAACCTCCTTATGGTCTTTTGGCCCTTTGCCTGTCAAAGAGCAAGGATATGAAATATATCACGATTGTTGATTCTAGCACATCTCTCCCGTGATGTAAAGCATAAATTTAATTTTTTTCAATTTTTTTCAAATCTCGTGTATTTTTCTCAACCAGCTTACGTGCCACCATGATCTGATGTCCGCAGCCCTTGCATTTCAGGCGGAAATCCGCTCCTACGCGAAGGATCTCCCATTCTTTACTGCCACAGGGATGAGCCTTCTTCAGTGTGACAATATCTCCAACTTCATAATTTAATCCCATTTGATACTCCTCATTTTTATTTTTGCAGATCATCCCAGGTTCCCATATTTTCAAACTCTTATCTGAGAAAACACCTGCCCGATCGGTTCTTTAATAAGAAGATCCGCATATTTATCCCTCGGTGTCGGTGCCTTGTTGATCACCACCAGATGATTTCCCCGGAAATAATCGATCAGGCCTGCTGCCGGATATACCGCCAGAGAAGTTCCCCCGATGATCAGCACCTCCGCCTCTGAGATCACTCTTACTGATTCCTGGATCGTATAGTCATCCAGCCCTTCCTCATAAAGGACCACATCCGGCTTGATCATGCCGCAGCAGCTACACCGCGGAACACCTTTCGATTCCTTCATATATTTAAAATCATAGGATTTCCCGCATTTCATACAATGATTTCGGTAAACGCTTCCGTGAAGCTCCAGGACCTTTTTACTTCCTGCCATCTGGTGAAGATTATCGATATTCTGAGTGATCACAGCCTTCAGCTTTCCTGTTTGCTCCATCTCCGCCAGCTTAAGATGTGCCGCATTCGGTTTTGCAGTATCACAAAGCATCTTATCTCTGTAAAATTTAAAGAATTCCTCAGGTTTTCGCATAAAAAATGTATGGCTTAAGATCGTCTCCGGCGGGTAATCATATTTCTGGTTATACAGTCCGTCCTGGCTTCGAAAATCCGGGATCCCGCTTTCTGTTGAAACACCTGCGCCGCCGAAAAATACAATATTTCTGCTCTCATCAATAATCTTTTGTAATTTTTCTATCTCATTTCCCATATCATTTCCTCCCAAACTTATCCGCAAAAGCTCTACTGTGGGTTCACCGCATTCACTCTTTTTCCCTGTACCACAAAACGTGTTGCCTGATTGCCGGTACAGGTTGATAATGTAACGATCTTATCCTTCACATTGGCTTCACTTGCAGTGGCATCTGTTCTGATTTCCGAATTCTGGAACATTTTTTTCTCATATTCCAGAAACTCTTTGCCAGGTCCTTTAAATAAGGTATACGTATCGCTGTTTACAGAAGTCGTATACGCTGCAATGATCTCATACCGGTAATCTTTTTCCGGTGTGAGGATCCAGAAATATTTGCTAGTATTATAAAGCGTCTCATCCGCTCTGTACTTTTTCAGCATTCCAAACATGGAACCATTCTTCATGTTATGTCCGTACACCAGAGTATTACAATCGCTGAAATCTCTTTTGTTCTCATAATCAATAAAGATCGTTCCCGCAAAATTATAATTTTTCTCATATGTCTGGTGCAGATAAAAATTATTATCCTCTCCCTGTACCACCGGATAACTGATCTCAGGCAATGCTTCCATATAGATCCAGCCGATCACATCCTCATTGATACTCCTGAGAGAATCAAAATCAATGCTCACAGGTGCTACAGGCTGTTCATCCGGCTGATCTATCTCTTCCACCTGGTCCGGATCACGTTCTGTCACTGCCATTTCGGAAATGCTGTTATATTCATCGGTTCCTTTTTTATATTCTGTATAAATATGATAAAGGTTAAAAGCTGCATAACAGAAAATACAGATTGCCACGATCAGAACGATCGTCAGAATATGATCTCCAACTGTTTTTTTCTTTTTCACCTTGTTTTTCCTGCTCATAATCACACTCCTTTAAATCTGTCAGGATCATCTGGTTTCTGTATTTATTATAAATATCCCTCCGTTTTCTTGCAACCGTTTTGTTTTTGTCCTGTTTTATACAGAAAGAAGCCGCCTCGGAATGAGCATCCGAAGCGGCTTGTAAGGTATGTTCTATTTCAGAGCTGCTGTTATTTTTCAGGCCAGTTCTTTTCCTGTAAGCATTTTGTATGCCTGGAGATATTTCTCAATAGTCTTGTCAACGATCTCCTGCGGAAGTGTCCAGTCGTTGTCCGGATTGGCTTTCAGCCAGTCACGTGCAAACTGTTTGTCAAAGGATGGCTGACCATGTCCTGGTTCATAGCCTTCTGCCGGCCAGAAACGGGAGCTGTCCGGTGTCAGCATCTCATCACCGATGACCATGTTTCCGTCCTCATCAAGACCAAACTCGAATTTTGTATCTGCAATGATGATTCCCTTGCTGAGTGCATACTCTGCACATTTTTTGTAAAGAGCAATGGTGTTGTCACGAAGCTTTTCTGCATACTCGCGTCCTTTTCCTGGGAAGTATTTCTCAAGATGATCGATACTCTGCTCAAAGGAAATATTCTCATCGTGATCACCGATCTCAGCCTTGGTAGATGGTGTGTAGATCGGCTCAGGCAGCTTGTCGGATTCCTTCAGTCCCTCCGGAAGCTTGATGCCGCATACAGTGCCGTTCTCCTTGTAGCTTGCCCAGCCGCTTCCTGTGATGTATCCACGTACGATACACTCGATCGGCAGCATGTTCAGTTTACGGCACATCATGGATTTTCCTTCGAATTTCTCCTGCTGGAAAAACTCCGGCATATCCTTGGTATCTACAGAGATCATGTGGTTCGGAAGAATGTCCTCAGTCATGTCAAACCAGAATTTGGACATCTGGGTCAGTACAGCACCTTTCTTTGTAACTTCGTTATTCAGAATTACGTCAAAGCAGCTGATACGGTCTGTTGCAACCATGATCAGACTGTCTCCATTGTCATAGATCTCACGTACTTTACCTTCTTTGATTGGTTTTAATTCCTGCATGTTCTCACACCTCATCATTCGGTTATTTGATTTTTGTTTTCGACACCGTTACCGTATCACCTCACAAGCCCTCCTGTCAAGATGTCAGGCCCCTTTCAGTCATAAGTATTCGTTAAGGGATCATTCATATTTCTAATAGCGACGCACATTCCTCCTGAAGCTTTTTCTCCTGCTTCCGGTAAAGAAGCTTCTCACTACAGGCAAAATAAGGATCACAGCCATACTCCCGGATAAAGGCCGCCGCATGGCTGTTCCTGGTCAATCCGGTGACAAAAAGCACCGTTTCCTGTCCGTCCCCGAAGCATTCCTTCATAAATCTAAATGCCTGTTCCAGCTCCCCGCTGATCTTTTTCGCACAGGCCTTTCTCTTCTCCGCCATTTCCGTAAACAGCTGCCGGATCCGTTCAAAGCCAGCCTCTGTTTCTGTGATATGCTCCTTTCGGATAGTAAGGCTGAATTCCTCCAGAGTGCGGATCACAAGCTCTTCCGTAGTCTGCTGATCTGCAGTAAGAAGCTCCGCCTCCAGACGGACAGCCAGACTTTTCTTCTTCATATCTGTAAATTCATCCAGCGCTGTCATGTCCTTTTTATCCTGAAGAAATGCTTTCAAATGCAGAAGTTCCTGATAAACAGCACCTGTCTCACCATCCATCTTCTCATAGGTCAGAAAACTTCCGTTCAGACCGTCAAGCAGAAGCCCTGTCACAAGGAAGCGTTCCTCAAAGGAAGCTTCCTTCGCCATTTTTACCTTTTTCTGCTGTTCCTCCTCCGGCATCTCTCCGGAAATCAGGCGTCCCAGGCCATAGTCCTCTCCGTACTTCCGATACAACTGATAGCTGGCAAAAAAGCTTCTTGCGATCTCCTCTCTGCATAAATACTCCCCGACCAGATTCTCTGTGATCTCCACGCCCAGCTCCTCATAAGCCTTCAGGATCTCAGACAGGTCTTCCCAGCCTCTTGCTGTCACGAAGAATTTCCCGTCCACTGTATTCTCCACAGAATAAAAATGATCCTTTTTCATGCCGAGATAAGCCAGGATCGATCCGTGGATCTCCTTTTTCCAGGCATACTCCATCCACACCTCAAGATCTGCCTCGATATCCATCCTCCGCACACGGTCCAGTGTTACAATATCAAACTCCCGGACCGATTTATTATATTCCGGAGGATTTCCTGCTGCCGCGATCAGCCATCCTTCCGGCACACTGTGGCTTCCGAAGGTCTTGTTCTGAAGGAACTGCAGAATGGTAGGCGCAAGTGTCTCGGAGACACAGTTGATCTCATCGATAAACAGGATTCCCTCCTTCTTTCCGGTATGTTCCATACAATCATACACAGAAGCAATGATCTCGCTTAAGGTATACTCTGTGATGCTGACCTCTTTTCCGTTGTAGCACCGGGTCACGATCCTTGGCAGTCCTACCGCACTCTGTCTTGTATGGTGGGTGATGGTATAGGCTACCAGACCTACCTCGCATTCCTCTGCCACCTGCTCCATGATCGCTGTTTTCCCGATTCCGGGAGGTCCCATAAGCAGGATGGGACGCTGCCGGAGTTTGGGAAATGTGTAGTGTCCGGCTGCATCCTTCCGGTTGTAAGCCAGTAAGGTATGTTTGATCTCTTCTTTTGCCTCTTTTATGTTCATGTTCTGTAACGCACTCCTTCCTGCTCTGCCACAAGCCGGATCGCCCAGGGCGGAACAAGCTCCATTTTTTCTGTTTTATGTAAAAATACAAAGGCCGTTTCATAATCCGGTTTGCTTCCGGGATATATCCCATCCCCGTCTGTAAAATAGATCAGAGCCTTAAGACTGCGGATTTCTTTTTTCTCCTGCTGCTCCTTCACATACCGGAACACCGGCCGGAAATCCGTTCCTCCCCGGCCCTGTATGGTGATATTTTTGCTGTATTCCTTCCATTCTTCCTCGGAATGGATCACCTTAACATCCTGGATACAGCAGTCACACTGGATCAGGTACACCTTCATTTTATGGAAAAAATTCTCTTTTTCACTGAGAATGGAATACGTTTCTCCAAGGAATCTCCGCACAGTCTCTCCATCACAGGAGCCGGAAGTATCAATGGCGATCACCAGCTCCTCCAGACGGTTCACTTCCTTATATTCCAGCGGCTCGATCAGCGGAAGATTTCCATAATGCTCCATCCCGTAATTATAAAAAATATAATCAAAGCTTTCCGTATCCAGCTCCACCTCTTCCCGCAGCACAGAAAACTGACGGAGAAACTTTTTGTAATCGTACCTTCCGGATCTTACCGTTCCTGCCTCTTCCTTCTGGTCCCCTTTCTGGCTTCCCCGCCGTTTCCGGTGATCCTGACGGTTTGCGGCAGTATAGGAAAGAAGCTTGTTCCATTTTTCCTTTGTTCTTTTTCCTTTTTCTCCTGTGCAGATGCCCCACAGGGTGTGGTCATCAAAATGAAAGGCTTCCTCCAGTTCTTCCAAGTGAAACGGAAAAGCCTGTTCCTTCAGCTTCCGGCATATCTTTTCTGCGGAATCCGACCTGTCTCCCAGAATATGAAAAACCTTTTCACGGATTTTTTTCGCATCGCCGCCTGTCTCCAGAATCGGGATCTTTTCCCTGGAAATGATCTGTTCCACCGCAATATCACAGGCCAGGTTCCATAAGCGTCTGTCCTCCTGATCCTCCTGAAAAAGGTGCAGATACAGACAGTGCAGCAGCATATGCAGATAACCTCTTCGCACTGCCTCCGGCTTTTTTACATAAAGCTTCAGAAGATATTCCGGGGAAAAAAGAAAAAAAGCTCCATCTGTTCCAATAGTTCCGGTCTGCTCTGAGCCCTTCCCGGAAATGCAGGCAAAAGCACCGTCCAGATATGGAAAATAGTAGTACAGTTCGTTCCTTATATTTTCCAGGATATGTATTCCAAGCTCTTCCTGCCTCCGTTCCACCGAATCCGCCTCCATTCCCAATTTCCTGAAAAAATCACAGCTCGAATTTCTTCTCTTTAAATCCATAATTTGCTTTTTTCAAATGGAGAAGTCCCATCAGCGCTGCAGGTCTCCTCCACTCTTCAGCCAGTTTCAGGAACACCTCCAGCTCCTGTTCCCCAAACCATTCGTTCTCATAAAGCTTCTCGATCTTTTCCCAATCATCTTCCAGGATCAGGCGTTCCACAGCCGGACGGATCCTTTTCTTAAGATATGCTCCATAATGCGCACGTTCCTCTTCCTCCACACCTTCCTCCAGAAAATATCCCCGCAGGGCAACTGCCAGCCGCAGCGGCTCCTGTTTGGTACTTCCGAATTTCCGGTAAAGATGAATGGCCTCTTCTTTGGCATCCTCGTTCTCTGCCCGCATTTCAAGAGCAGTGGCAGCAACTTCCACATCTTTTTGAAAACGGCTTAATTCTGTCATAATGATCCCTCCTGTCTGCTGTCTGTTTATAGTGTTCGAGGAAATGCTTTTGTATGACATTATCATATCACGTACCGCTTTGTTTGAACATTATTTTTTGATAAAAAAGAAGCCGCCACTGCCTTTTTTCTGACAGTGACGGTCCGAAATTATTTTCTCAGATTCCCTTTTTATAAAGAATAAATGAATAGATCATTGGCACAAGGATGACCAGCAAAATTACCGCAAAAACAATTTCCGTTTTCAGGAGCAGCGAATTCATAAGAAAAAGCAGCCCTGACAGGATCAGTATCCAGCCTGTCATACGGTTGGTACGGTTCCAGTTCTCCTCGCTGTTCAAGGTCCAGGGAAGCTTCATTCCCACTGTATAATTCTGTTTCACCTTATGAACGTAATTTCCGAGAATGATAAACATGATCCCCACCATGATATTCACGATCACACCGATATCAATGTCCATACCCAGAGCAAGACCATAGATTGACATGCAGGTGATCACAGACACCACCGGAACCAGCCACAGGACCATGGTAAAAATACGCCTGTTGATATTTTTTCTCTTTGGATCATTGGCTGTAAAAAACACGCAAAACAGATGGATCAGCAAAAGCAGAAACGGAATTCCAAAAACTGCCATCGGCTTGCTGCTCCAGCCGTTGGCCAGATTATGCTGATCAAAATGTGTTGCGATCTTCTCCGGCAGACGGTCCCACAGCAGGATCCCTGCCAGTGACGGTGAGATCGTAAGGATACTCCCGGAGATCAGAGACATTTTATATTCCTTCAGAAACTCTTTTCTTTCTTCACCTTTCATCATTCTTTCCCCCTTTCAGATCACTGAGCCACAGAAGCAGCTCCTCTACAACTGTGGTATTCAGTTCATAATACACGAAATTCTTTACCTTCGTCTCCCACACAAGATCTGCTTTCTTCAAAATTTTCAGATGATAGGATATGGTTGCGCCTGTCATGTTAAAATGTCCTCCGATCTCACCGGCTGACATTTTCCCGTTTTTCAGAAGCTGCAGGATTTCTCTCCGCACAGGATCCGAAAGTGCCTTGAAGGTTTCCGCAAACGCCATCGTGTATGTCTTCCTCCTTTCGGATGGTATTTAGAAATATTTCTAAATAGAATATATCACTTCCGGATTCCCCGGTCAATAAGTATTTAGATTTTTTTCTAAATAGTTACATTTGTCATATATCAAAAAATGAGGATACCGATCATCGCCTCTGCGACCTTACGATATCCTCATTCACCATCGATCAACCATTATTTATTTTTTCCCCTCTTAAACCTACCTTATGCAAAAACCAAGACTGGATGTGATCTCCGGCGCAAGCTCCGGCACATGTGCACAAAAGTCCATCTCTCTGCCAAGGCCAATGGATGCAACTCCAAGAATGGATTTGCCATTTACTGTTCTGCTTCCCCTTTTCAGATCCACTGCAAACGGAAAATGCTCCGTCACATCAAGAAAACGGTTCACTTCATCCATGCTCTCAAACTGTACTTTTTTTACTGTCATCGTTTTTTTCACCTCTTTTCTCTATCTATACTACTATTTTACTATGATATAATTATTTGTATAGAGTAATTTTTTTATAAAAAAGGTGATTTTTTTAGATGTTATCTTCTCCTATTTCTGTTACAATATAAAAAAACAACACCCAGGAGGTATCAGAATGTCAAAAAAGAACCTTATCGCAGGACAGTCCGGCGGACCGACCGCAGCTATCAACAGCAGTCTTTACGGTGTGGTATCTGAAGCACTTAAACATACAGAGGAGATCGACCATGTTTATGGTATGGTCAACGGCATTGAGGGATTTTTAAACGGAACAGTCCTTGATTTCCAGGAAGCACTTCCGGGAGAGCAGCTTCTCGCTCTTACCTGGACACCCGGTGCCTATCTCGGCTCCTGCCGTTACAAGCTTCCGGAATCCCTGGAGGATCCGGTTTATCCGAAGCTTTTTCAGAAATTCGAGGAGATGAATATCGGCTGGTTCTTTTATATCGGCGGCAACGATTCCATGGATACCGTCAGCAAGCTTTCCCGCTATGCTGAAAAGATCGGCAGCGACATCCGTATCCTCGGTGAGCCGAAGACCATTGATAACGATCTTGTAAACACCGACCATACTCCCGGATTCGGAAGTGCTGCCCGCTACGTAGCCTCCACCGTCCGTGAGATCACCCTGGACGCCTGCGTCTATGAGAAAAAATCCGTCACTATCATCGAGATCATGGGACGTCACGCTGGCTGGCTCACCGGAGCTGCTGCCCTTGCCCGGAAATATGTTGGAGACAATCCGCTTCTCATTTATCTTCCGGAAACCGATTTCGATGTAGAAGAATTTCTCCAGAAAGTTCATGCTGCCTTCGAGAAAAACTGCAACGTCGTAGTCTGTGTATCTGAGGGAATCCATGATAAAGACGGCACTTTCATCTGCGAATACGACAGCGCTGCCGGAACCGACGCCTTCGGTCACAAGATGCTTGCTGGCTGCGGTAAATATCTTGAGAATCTTGTACGCAGCCGTCTTGGTGTCAAAGCCCGCTCCGTAGAGCTCAATGTAAGCCAGCGCTGCTCTGCAGCTATGCTCGCCGGAACAGACCAGCAAGAAGGCATCCTCGCCGGTGAATTTGGTGTACAGGCTGCCCTGAACGGCGAAACCGGAAAGATGATCGCATTTAAACGTCAGAGTGATTCTCCGTACTCCATGAAATGTACACTGGAGGATGTCAACGTTATCTGCAACGAAGAAAAGACGGTCCCTGTGGAATGGATCACAGAAGACGGCTCCGATGTCACCGAAGACTTTATCCGCTATGCCCGCCCGCTGATCCAGGGAACTGTAAATGTTCCGGTTGGTGAGGATGGACTGCCGGCGTTCGTGTATCGGAAATAAGATTTGTGGTAATGCGGATAAAAATATCCACATTTGCTGCGTAACTCTGTCCTGAGTAACTGTTTATCCGTCATTCGATAAAAAATGCACCGGGAATTCCTGATAGTTCCCGATGCATTTTCTTTATTTCTCTATATATTTTCTTTTTTATTTCTTACTGCGGTATGCTTCTGCTTCCCAGTGTGTGATAAAATATGTGATCTCATCGGTCATCTGCAGCGGGCCGCCAAAGCTCTCTGCATACACTGCAAGCTTGATCGCATCCTTTACCAGAAGCTGTGCCTTTGCTGCCTTTCCTTTGTCATCTTCCATGATAAATGCGCCAACGCCCTGTACCAGGATCAGTCTTGGCTCTTTATCATGCTCTGTCATAAATGCATCCAGCGCATTTTTCGCCTCATCAATATTTTCTACAAATAACGGATAAGGTCCGCAATATACAATATGATCCGGAGTAAACGGCTTCAGAAGAGGTGCCGCAGCAGTTTTATCTTTTACAAAATTATCCGTCTCCGCAGCCGGTACGACTTCCACCGCATGTCCAAGCAGACTGGAAAGCTTCTGTGCTGCCTGCTCTTTTTCAGGTGTAACTGCATCACTTACATCCGCAGTTCTCTTTACCTGCTTTTCCAGCTTTCCGATCACACCATCGAATAAAACGCCGATCTCCTCTACAGTATCAGCCGCAACAAAAATTCCGTGATTCTGAAGCAGAAGAACCTGCACGTCTTTTCCTGTTTCTTCTTTATAGGCATTCATTTTCTCGAAGCAGATGCGGGCAAGTGTGTATCCCGGTTTGCAGATATCGATCCAGAGTACATCTTTTCCAAGAAGCTCTTCGCAAAGAGCCTTTGCGCCCTTTCCGCAGGTCAGTCCATTGATAAGTGTCGGATGAACATGCAGGACATACGTATAGGCAAACAGATTGTGGAGCAGTGCTTCCACGCTGGGACGTTTGGTTTTATCCTCATCGGTCACTGCCGCCATTACATCTGCAAGATATGCAGATTCACGCTTCACATCATCCGCCGGATATTCCGTTTTCATGATCTCATTCAGACGGGCTCTGTCCATTTTAACAAATTCCTCTGCCTTAATGGTAGCAAGCTGTGTACCGGATCCCTTTACATACAGTGTTGTATCGTCTTTTACAGAAGTATTACCGCCTCCTGCCAGAACATAGGCCGGATTGCTTCCGTAAGTGTTTGACATTTTTACCAAAGTTGAAAGCTCCATAAGTAAAATTCCTCCCTGTTGTGTCATTATATAATTTTTCCATATATTTATAGTACACGATACAAAGTGAATTATCTATATGAATATTTTTTCCAAAATTAGTACTTTCGTATCCTTTTTTTATTTTTCCAAATGTAATATCTATGCATCTACTCTTTCCAAAGGAAATAATCTGTTTCTGCTTTTCATATTTTTTCCAATTCTCATCATCTCACGTCAGCAGTTCAAAGGTATGATACAGATCCACCTTCCCGTACCCCCACTCCGGGTTTGGGTACTGCATGTTTTCTTCTCTTCTTGCGCCTCTCTGCAGATAATATTTCACGCTGCTCCCGGTAAAAAACGGCTGGTTATCCCGTATGATCGCCCATTCAAACAGAAGTGCCGCGATGCCGGCGGTCTGTGCGGCGGATATACTGGTTCCGGAGCGGGTTCCAAAGTCGCCTCGTACCAGCGGCACTTTTACGTTAACGCCAGGAGCTGCCAGATGTGGAGTTATCATGCCATCTGGCGTATAGCCTCTGCCTGCTGCAATGTAGATGCTTCCGTCACGATGCTGGTAGGCAGTTGCCGTAATGCTGTTCCTGGCGTCTCCCGGCGCTGTCACCGTGGTATAGGGGGATGGTTCCAGAAAATAGGTATCCTGGGAGATCAGCCCTTCCACAGGAAGCCATATATGGAACTGTACGTTCTGTTGATTTCTTGCCTGGGTAAAAATTTTCCAGATACCGGACGCCGGATGGAAAAATCGGATATACACCAGGGAATATCCGGTCTGACGCTCAATCAAGATATAATTCACATACACCTTTGTTTCCACAAAAACAAATGACAGCTCCTGGGTTCTGGAACCTATGGAACTGCTGACTTCCAGTATCTCACCGGTTGGTGACTGGATGGAAAGCTCATAGATTTCCGGCGGTTCTCCCCAGAATTCTATGGTAAAGCCCTGCTCTCTTTCCGCTACACGGAGTTCTGTCACGATCTGTTCCCTTCCCTGAGAAAAAATCCCCGTACTGTGGTTTCTTGTATTTCCTTCGTTTCCTGCTGCCACAGATACGGATACCTGAGAAAAATTTGCCACATAGTCCACATACTGGCTTAACGCATTGGTCCCCAGATGCGCGCCCTGGCTGCTTCCGATCCCCAGGCAGATAGAAAGTGGCATCTTCAGCTTTTTGGCCTGGGAAATCGCAAAAGCAATGGCCATCATCACATCATTTTCCTGAAAAGCTTCTGCCTCCGGAGGATAAAGATAAAAATTCCGGAGATATTGCTTTGCCGGCTTTACCTTGATGATGATCAGGGTTGCCTCCGGCGCTGCTCCGGTAAAATTTTCTCCGGGTACCATATTTCCGGCAGCAATACCCGCCAGTGCCGTGCCATGGCCGTTGGTATCTCTGGATGGCACGATGGCAAACGGCTCCTCGGAAGCCAGTGCCCGGTCGATATCCTTTTTCCGGAATAATTTGCCATATGGAACTTCTGTATCTGCTATATCATCCCCCGGCAAATTATCTGCATCTCCATTTTCAGCTTCCAACTCCCGTCCAGACTGATTTTGTTCTTCCTCTTCTATGGACTGATCCCATAAATAAGCGATTCTGGAGCCGCCTGCATTTCGAAACACTTCATTCTGATAATCAATCCCCGAATCGATCACCGCCACCGCAGTACCTTTTCCACGCAGCTTCAGATAAGGGTGATCGTGCAGCCTGTTGATCCCTGATTCCCCTGCTGCCTCCATATCCATGTAGGTATAGCATTTCGGGATCGAATTATAGGAGGTTCCCGTGACCTCAATTTCTCCCATACTTTCCAGCGGAACATAAAGAACCCCGAAAATTTCATTGATTGCCCTAAAAGATGCCCCCGGAAAAAGTTCCATAGTATCCTGGACATTCTGCATATATTTCACGATAAAATCCCCGAAGCGCTGACTCTGTGCCGGATTTTCCGTCTGCGCTCCGGGGATCTTATCCTCTGTTTTCATATTTGGTTCAAAATCTTCTTTTCTGAGCATGACAGGCCTGCTTTCGCCTTTTTCATAGATGTATGCAGCGAAAACCTGTCCTTATACCACTATTGTCCAACTTTTTCCTGATACATGGGACTTCCCTGATCCATTTAAACACTGCTCTTGCTATCTCTTTTTTTCCTGATCCGTATCAGCAGCACGATCCCCGCAATCCCTGTAAAAATACTGATAAACTGGGAAGTCGACAAAATTCCCACACTTCCACGGATAATATCCCCACGGAAAAACTCGATCACAAACCGTCCAATGCTATAAAAGATCAGATAACAGGCAGTAACCTGACCATCTTCTTTTTTGTTCCGTGCGATCAGCAACAACAAAAGAAAATGCAGAAAATCCAGTCCGCTGGAATACAACTGCGTCGGGATCAGCGCCACGTGATTGGGCGCATATTCGGAATTCTGAAATATCACAGAAAAAACACTCTCTGTCTCTTTTCCATAACAGCAGCCCGCCAGGAAACATCCGATCCGTCCAAATCCCTGGGCCAGTGCCACAGATGGCAGGATCACATCCGCGTATTTAAAAAATACAAGCTTTCTGATCCTGCAATACAGAAGCCCCGTCAGTATCCCGCCGATGATACCGCCAAACACCACAAAACCGGAGCTTAAAGTTTCCATTATAAATCCCGGATCCTGAACAATTGATTTCCACTCTGTGATCCAGAAGAGAAGCTTTGCACAGAAAAATCCACCCACCAGGCACCACAGGATCATTGGAAAGATCTGTTCACTGTCAAGCTTCTGTTTTCCGGCTCTATATTCTGCAGTCAGGCAGCCTGCCAAAATTCCAATGGCGATCATCAGACCATAACCGTATACCGTAAATGGCCCGATGGTAAGAAGTTCATTTTTCATCGGTTTCCTCCTGTTATCTCATTCTTATTTCCGTCATGATCTTCGCTCCCGTATGCGGACAGAAAACACTCCAGCAATGTAGCATTGGCCCGGTCATTCAAGGCGCTGTTTCCAGATTCTGCTACATCACATTCACCACAGATATCCACGCCCAGGATTCCCTCTGCACATATTTCTCTGACTCTCTTCAGACATTCCAGCATCGTATTCAGGCGCATATCCCCCTGGCTCCAGTTCGTGTCCGCATCATCCTTGCAGAGAACATCTTTATCCACAGAAATGTACAGCGGCAGCTTTCCCACATGCTTGCTTACAAACGCACACACCTGCGCCTCTTCCATTTCCAGAAGCTTCTCTCTGCTCAAGAATTCCACCTTTTCCTGAATCTCCGATTCCACTCTGGAAAAAGCTTCCTCATCCGGGCCGATCAGGATCACCCTCTTAAGCAATGGAAGTTCCATAACAGAATCGTAGATCCATCCTCCGCAGGAAAGCAGACCTCCGAATGCCGGCGGCTGCATATCCGTGTGATTGTCAAATACAAGAAGCGAGAAAGGCTCCGATATCTTTTCCAGCCAGATCCTTGTCATATAGTGATAGTTTCCGGAATCAATAAAATGGATTCCTCCGGAAGAATAAGGGGCAATACGGCTGCGAATGGCATTCATCGCATCCTCATCACAGTAGCAGTTGGTTCCGGGAATGTCCCTGGCCTCCACCCGGGATACTTCTTTTCCCCTCCAGAACTGCTGATCCTCATATATTCCGGAAAAATCCATCATCAGTATCTTTATATTTTTATCTGTATTTTTCATGTGCACATCTTACCACGGAATGGCAGATGATGCAAGAGAAGGGTCAGTCCTTCCACTCTTCCAGTTCTTCATCGGAACCGTCCAGAAGATCCTTCAGGCTGCCGGTTTCCGCCTGGTCTTTGCCTACAGCCCAGAGCTTCATCTCCACATTCTCCGGTTCTTTTTCCCATCGGGAATTCTTCTGCTTTTGCTCTTCTTCCGGTTCTGTGGATTCTTCTGTCTCTTTTCTGTCCGCAGAATATCCGTCTGCATCCTGCGCCGGCATAGCCGCTGTAGTCTCTGCTGTAGTTTCTGTTGGATATTCTGTTTCCTTCCCACTCTGCTGCTCACTCGGCGCGTTTTCATCCTGGGTTCTTGTATCATTTGTCACATCCATATCTGCCGTTTCATTTACAGCATCTGAACTGTCTGCACCAGAATCTTCCTTCTCTGTCTCCGCCTTTTTTGCGATCTTTCGAAGCCCCAGCTTCATAATAATATAGAATACGATATCCGCAGCTCCGTCACACACCAGCACCCAGCCGGAAAAGATCAGCAGAGTCATGATCTTCGGAAATCTTCCAAACAGCATCACGATTCCAAGTGCAATGAAAACAAGACTTCCGATCAGAAGCACGCTCCATGCGCCGTTTCCTCCTTTTTTCAGAAGGAAGGCTCCTTTAAACTTCCACAGACTGTCAACCAGTACAAATGCGCTGAGCATCCACGGAAGCAGTTTGATCACAATGGACGGTGTCATAAAAAGAAACACCCCCAGCACAAAAACAACCACACCACTTAGAAGATCCATGATCGTAGCTTTCGCTTTTCCACGTATGTAAATATAGATATGATAAATGCCAGCTCCGATGAGGATCAGCCCGAATACTACTTTGCAGATCACGTCCACCGTCTGCGTGGGGATCAGGATCAGGCAAAGTCCCAGCAGTATATAAAATACTGAGGAGATGATCTCACCCTTTAGAATGTTGTTGATTTTTTCACCCATGTTCCTTCATACCTCCTCTGTTATTCCAACAGTATAGCTCTTTTCCACTGGTCAGTCCACCCTGAACCGTCAAAAAAATTTCTTTTTTCCAGAAAAATATTCTTATAATTCAATACAGCCCGAAGGACTTTTCCGGCGTCATTTCGCCTTGTTCCTTCAGGCTGTATTTTACTTTTTATGTTTCTTCTTTTTTGTCATAAGACCACCGATCCGTCCGGTTTCTTTTGCAGAAAGGCTTTTCCACCCGTCTTTGATCACTTTATCCAGAACTCCCATCTCATCGGCAATCTCGTATTTCAGTTTTTCCGCCTGGGAAAGCTTTCCCTCAAGATATGCTTTTACTTCTTTCTCCCTGTTCATCTTCCACACTCCTCGTCTTTTTTATGGAGTATGGACAATTTCCGGATAAATTATGCATTCTGAAAAATATGTCCGTCCTTTATGGGTACTGTCATTTTTAATCCGGGATAATGATCGCCGCAATGATATACGCCAGGATTCCGGCTCCGCCCATCAACGTAATGATCACCCATACCAGCCGGACAAGAGTCGGATCGATATTAAAGTATTCCGCAATTCCGCCGCAGACACCACATAACATACGGTTTACTGATGATTTGTATAGTTTTTTGTTACTCATAATGCTTCCTCCTTTAGTCTTCTTCAAATTCAACCTGAACGTTTCCCATTCCGCAATCCAGTTTTATATTTTTCGTGGCACCTTCATTTGTGATCTGTTTATTTCCGGAAGTAATGGATGTTTCCAGAGAATCATCCACCTCCAGATTTCCAAGACCACATTTCAACTCATAATTATACTCAGCAGCTTTTCCTGTAAGTGTAAGCTCCATATCTCCCATACCACAGCTTCCTTTTAAATTCTCCACCTGAAATTCACTGATGTCAGCAGTTCCCACTCCGACTGTAAAATCTGCTTCCTTTATATCCAGGCTGCCGGAATTTTCAATGGTTCCGGCCCCCACATTTACTTCCATCTGCTCCGCTTTAAAATCACCATCCAGTTCGATGGTTCCGGCTCCCATCTGAAGTTTTATCTTCTGAAAGCTTAAGTTTTCCGGGCAAAAAATTTCTATGGAACGGTTTCTCACTTTTTGATTGCTTGCAATTCTCAGACTACCGTTGTTATTGCTGATCTGAATGCGATTGTGATCCTTCCCTGAAACTTTCACCTGGACTTTATCCTCATTCCATGTTTTCAAAACCAGTTCTTCGTATCTCAGATCACAGAAAAGGTCTGACACAGCCGAGGCCTCATATACTTTCGTATATGCGGAACTGTCTGCACTGTCTGCCAGAACGCCCTTCTCAGTTACCGCGCTCTCTGCATCTGCCTGAAAATCGTCCTCCTGCTCATCCATATCTTCCTCGGAATCTTCCACTTCCCAGCTGTCTTCATGATCCAGAACACGAAGCACCTGCGTGATTCCATGATCCAGAACACTCACATCTCCCATAGTCGCTCCCATGGCAGCTCCGCCGGCAGTAAGTCCCAGGCCTGCTACACCGAATACTGCTGCAAGGATCAGAATTACCTTCAGAAAACGTTTCATACTTTTTCCGCCTTTCTTCCATTCAGGAGATTGCTGCAGAATCCCGTAAATTTCCGCAGGATCGCAGGCAATATCTTACCTGTAAACCACACCGTCAGTAACAGTAACAAAAGTCCAAATGCCATCATCAGGCATCCGATACCGATAGTCAGGATCCCGGCCGGCGGAAGAGACACCGTCATGGCAATCCCAACAACAATGCACGCAGCTGCACCGATCACAAGGATGATCGATCCCGCTCCTGCAAAAAATGTCAGCAGGAAAGGCAGCAATGCCAGTGTCACCAAAATCCCCAGTACTCCGCCAAATAATCCTTTTATCAGAGGAGCCGCAAAAACAAGAACGATCAGCGCAAGAATGATTCCTGCCTTATTCTGCTTTTTCTCTGCGTGATAGCCGCGCTGGGCACGTCTTTTCCTGCGGTCTTCGAAATTTTCTGTATTTCCCGGATCACGATGGGCCTCTCCCTGTCCATTTCCGTATACGGTTACTTCTGTATAATGGTCCGGCATTTCCCCGTTCTCTTTCACACGGGTATCCTGATATCCGTTCTCTGTGTATTCCCCGTAATCTTCACTGTTCTCCTGAAGATCTGCCTTAATGATCGCAGCAACCTTCCCCGGATTTCCCAGTTCCCGGATCACTTCTCCTTCATTCTCAGGACCTGCATCATCAAAATATCCTTCATAATATTCCAGTGCTTCCTGTCTCTCTGCCTCTGAAATATCGGAAAGCAGCCGTTCAAGCTGTTCCATAAACTGCTTTCTGTTCATAATCAAACTCCCTCCTCAAACATCCTGGTGATCTTGGATGAATAGATCTCCCATTCACTTCTGTAAAGATTCAGCTGCGCTGCGCCCTTATCTGTCAGCTTATAATATTTCCGGTTTCTGCCTGCATATTCCATATTGTAGGCTTCCAGACATTCATCCTTCTGAAGCCTGCGAAGGACCGGATACAGCGTAGATTCTGAAACCTCCAGAACACTTCGCACATCCTGGGTGATCTTGTACCCGTAGGTACCGTCCTTCTCTCTGGAAATAACAGCCAGGACGATCGCATCCAGGAGGGCTGCTCCTGTATTAAATACCATCTGCTCACCTCTCTATGACCTGTAAAACGGACATTCACATTCCGTCTTACTACATGCTGATGAACGCGATCACTTCACGATCCAACGCTCACATGATAAGTCATGTAATATTGTTCTGTGAATAATACTATATATCGTATAATATAGTTTTGTCAATAGTATTTAGAAAAATCCCTCTATACTTTATAATATTTTTCGGAAACCACTCTTTTCACACAATATCCGAGAGAGTCAAGTTTATATTATGGAGGAAATTATGACAGATTCAGATAAAATACAGACATTACCGCTTCCTTTTCTGGAGCGTATGAAAGAAATGCTGGGAGATGATTATGATGCTTTCCTGAAAAGCTACAAAAATCCCCGCACCTACGGTCTACGTGTAAACACCGCCAAGCTCTCCTGCCAGGATTTTCAGGCGCTTTCCCCTTTCCCTATCCGGCCGATCCCGTGGATCAATACCGGATACTTCTACGAGGAGGAAAGCCGCCCTGCACGATGTCCTTACTACCAGGCGGGCCTTTATTATCTCCAGGAACCAAGTGCCATGACACCGGCTTCCAGGCTTCCCATCGAACCTGGAGATTTTGTCCTGGACCTCTGCGCAGCTCCCGGAGGAAAAGCCACTGCCCTGGGTGCAGCCTTAAATGACACCGGATTTCTCCTTGCCAACGATATCAGTACTTCCAGAGCCAGAGCCCTTCTTAGGAATCTGGAGCTTTTTGGCATGAAAAATATGCTCGTCACCGACGAAAAGCCCGCCAAACTTGCCCAGCGTTTTCCTGCTTTCTTCAATAAGATCCTTCTGGACGCTCCATGCTCCGGGGAAGGCATGTTCCGAAAAGAGGAAGCCCTTGCCCGCGACTGGACACCGGAAAAATCTGCTGAGCTTTCTGATATCCAGAAAGACCTGGTCTTAAAAGCTGCCGATATGCTCCGTCCGGGCGGAATGCTGCTTTATTCCACCTGCACTTTTTCCCCATGTGAAGACGAAGAAGTGGTAGCCTATCTTCTCAGACAACGCCCGGATATGGAACTTATGGAAATGCCAGGATATGAAGGCTTCTCCAGCGGCCGCCCGGAATATGCCGGCACAGCAGACACTTCCGATTCCGAAATCGCGTTAAGTTTAAATGCATTTAATCCGGAAGAACTTCAAAAATGCGTCCGAATCTTTCCACACAAAATGGATGGCGAAGGTCATTTTCTCGCTCTGTTCCGCAAAAAAGGTGACTCTCTTCCACCCGTTTTCCGCTTTTCCGCAAAAGGACCGGACAAAAATACCCGGAAATGGCTGGAGGAATTTTTCTCTGAGATCGGCCTGAAAACCATTGGCGGTCAGGAATTTGACTGGAACCGTGTGGAAGTCCGCAAAGATAAAGTATACTATCAGCTGCCCTTCCCGCTGGATCTCCGCGGAATCTCCTTTCTTCGAAACGGCCTCTACCTGGGTGATCTGAAGAAAAACCGTTTTGAGCCGTCTCAGCCTCTGGCGCTGGCGCTTCACAAAGGAGATGTGGAAGCAGTTATCTCCCTGCCGGTTTCTGATGAGCGGCTTACCCGTTATCTGAAAGGCGAAACTCTTATGATCGAGCCGGAAGAGGCCGCTCACAAAAAAGGCTGGCACCTTCTCTGTGTGGACGGTTATCCTCTCGGCTTCGGAAAGCTTGTAAACGGGATCCTGAAAAACAAATATCCTGCTGGCTGGAGAGTGTAATCTCTCCGCCGCAGGATATCTGCCCACATTAACATATCATTTCATTTTCAGATCAGAGACTGAACGCTTCTCCAAGAGTAAACGAATAAATATACCGTTCCTTCACCTTCCGGCCTGTCATCCGTTCCAGCGCCTGGGCGTAATCCTCCAGCTGTACATGATAACGGTCGATCAGCTTCTGTTCTTCTCCACGTCTCACAAAGTCCGTTTTATAATCCACCAGAACGATTTCTTCATCCTCTATAAAATACGCATCAATGATTCCCTGTACCAGAACATTTTCCTCACACTGCCACTGCGGATCGAGCTCCGAAGCTTTTCTTGCGATCACAAAAGGCTGTTCCCGGAACAGAAGTCTCTTCTCTGAAGCTGCTTTCATCCGCTGTCCGAGAGGTGTTTCCACAAAATTCCAGATATCCTTTACCCGGACCGACTCAGCCTCTTTTCTTTCCATCTTCCTGGCGTCAACCCATTCTCTCAGCTGTCTGCGGATCTCATCCCTATTTGCTGTCTTCTGATAGTCCAGGCATTCCATTACACGATGATAAGCCGTTCCACGAAGTGCCCCTGTATACCCTTCCGCTTTCTTCTCCTCGATAAATCGGGGAACCAGCGGCTGGATCTCTTCTTCCGTCTCATAATCCACCGTTTCTTCCAGATCCTGCTCACTGTGGTAGCTTCGCTTTTTCAGTTCTGATACACTCACCTTCACAGGAAGATCTTCCAGATATTGATAGGGATATACAAAGGAAAAACGTCTCTGGATCTCCTCCCGGATCTCACTGTCAAAAACTCTGCCCGGATTCCAGTTCTCCAGTGTTTCCTTCTTCATTTCCCGCTCTGCCTGTTCCATAACCTCACTTTCTGTCAGTTCCCGTGCTGTGACCCGTGTAACTTTGAATTCTGCCGGATCTTTGTACAGAGGATTTGCGGTATTCATAAAGATGCCATATTCATGAAATAATGGTGCCATGCAGCGATGTCTTGCCAGTGCCGGAAGCACATAATCCCAGTAAGTCTTCCCGCCAAGCCTCCTGCCCAGAGAAAGCAATGGTTCCTCACTGTCCCTTAATGCGGACAATTCCCCCAATTCCGGATGCAGGGCTCCAATAGTTCCACTGAGGATCAGTTTTTCCTTTGCACGTGTAAGCGCTACATAAAGTACCCTCAGCTCCTCTCCAAGACTTTCCATCAGGAGCGCTCTCCGTATGATCTGTTTACACAGGGATGGAGCGATGATCCTCTTCTCCGGCAGGATCGCATCCGCACCGATCCCCAGCTCCGGATGGATCAGGATACTTGCGTTCATATCCCGGAAATTAAAGCGTTTTCCCATTCCTGCTGCAAACACTACCGGAAACTCCAGTCCCTTGCTCTTATGGATCGTCATGATCTGTACTGCACTTTCCCCGGTTCCGGAAAGATTTACCTCCCCGTAATCCACCTGATACTGCTGAAGCTTCTGGATATATCTTACAAAATTAAAAAGGCCTCGATAGCTTGTCTTCTCATATTCCATTGCCTTTTCCACAAGCATGTTCAGGTTTGCATTCCTCTGTTCACCATTTGGCATTGCCTTTGCATGGTCTCCATATCCGGTACGTGCAAGTACCTCCAGGATCAGCTGATGGACCGGCGTGTAAGCCGCCTTATCACGAAGTGTATTCATGGTGTCCATAAAACAGGACAGCTTCTCTCCGAGGATTTTTTTGTTTTCCTCAAAGCTCCCATGCTTTCTGTAGTCCTCCACAAACCTGCACACACATTCATAGATCATTCCTTCCGGATATACGATCCGAAGCTCAGCCAGCTCTTCTGTGGTACATCCAACGATCGGTGAACGCAGTACGCCGGTCATGGGAATATCCTGCAGCGGATTATCCAGGATCCGGAGATAATTCAGCAGTGTCACAACCTCTGTTGCAGAAAAATATCCGGTTCTGGAGGCCGTATATACCGGTATCCCTCTTGCACTCAAAACCTCCCCGAAGGTTTCAGCCCAGCCTGAAGCAGATCGGAGCAGGATCACGATATCTCCATATTGAAGAGGTCGATACTCTCCCGTTTCCTTATCCAGCACCCGTTCATGCCCTACCATAGATCGGATCCTTCCTGCAATAGCAAGGGCCTCCAGCTCTCTCTCATTCTCCGTTACTTCTTCATCCTCCTCTTCCAGCAGCGGACTGTATTTATCCACAAGAAGGATCTCTGTTTTTACAAATCCCGGATCCTGGCCTTCCGGAAAAGAAGCTCCGGGATACAGAGCTGCCGCCTCGTCGTAAGCAATTCCTCCCAGATCTTCCCCCATGATCTGCCGGAAAATAAAGTTGACACTTTCAAGGACTTCCGGTCTGCTTCGGAAATTTTTGTGCAGGTCGATCCGCTGTTCCGGACTGTCTTCCAGTGAATAGCTCTTATATTTTTCCATGAACAGTTCCGGACGGGCCAGACGAAAACGGTAGATGCTCTGCTTTACATCTCCTACCATAAAGATATTTTTGCGTTCATTGACCCAGCCGGAAACTGTCTGCATCAGGATCTCCTGAACCAGATTACTGTCCTGATACTCATCCAGCAGGACCTCATCATATTTTTCAGAAAGCTCTCTTGCCGCCTGGCTGGGCACATAGGTTTCTCCTTCCTTTTTCAGAAGGATGTCCAGGGCAAAATGTTCCATATCTGAAAAATCCAGAACATTTTTTTCACGCTTCTTTGCCTGGAAACGTTCTGCAAAATCCTTTGTCAGCTTTACCAGCATCTCCAGCGGTGGTGCAGATGCTTCTGTCAGTTCCGTCAGCTCAGCCAGATTTCCGTAAAAATATCGGATTCCCAGTTCCTTCAGATTATCTTTTGCATCTTCGCGAAGAGCTTTTACCAGATTTTTCAGCTGCTCCGATACTCCCTCCATTTTTTTTGAGGAAAGTCTTGCAAACTTCAGATTCCGGAGATTCTGCGCTATCTCATCATAATCCCTTTTAACGGACAGTTGTTTTAACTGCCGGATCAGTATCATATCCTTTTCCAGAGCCTCCAGATAAAGCTCCGGTCCATCCTGGAGCTGACAGGTCTTCATTGCGGTTTCTGTAAGCTCTTCCGCTTCTTTCAGTGCGCAGTCTGCAGCCTCCCACAGATATCGGAACCATCGCGTTCCCTCAAGACCTTTTTCCGGATCCAGATGATAATTCTCCACACAGCTGTCCAGCCATTTTTCGGGCCATGGATTACTCATCGCAGCATTATAAAGCTCCAGCACATGTTCCTTCAGTCCTTCATCCGTTTTTCCTGGCGCATAGCTTTCCACAAATGCAGTAAAATCTGCCTTTCTTTCTGCATAATGATCCTCAAAAAGCTCCTTCAGCACATCTTCCTGCAAAAGTTTCAGTTCACCCTCATCTGCAGTCCGGTAACCCGGATCCAGTCCGATCAGATGAAAATAATTTCGGATCACATAGGCGCAAAAGCCGTCAATGGTAGTGATCTGTGCCGTATGGATCAACGTCATCTGTCTCTGCAAATGCTCATTATCCGGATCTTCAGCCAGTGCCTGATCCAGTCCACGTTCGATACGTTCCCGCATCTCTCCTGCTGCCGCCCTTGTAAATGTCATGATCAGAAGACGGTCAATGTCCACCGGTTTCAAAGGATCCATGATCTTACTTAAGATTCTCTGCACCAGCACTGCAGTTTTACCGGAACCGGCTGCTGCGCTGACCAGAATATTCCGGTCCCGGAGCGTGATGACCTTTTTCTGCTCTTCAGTCCATTTCACTGCCATTCTCTTCCTCTCCCTTCATGATCTTTTTCCACAGTGCATCTTCTTCTATGGACGACAGCCTGTGAAACTCATATCCCGGTATCTTCCTGTCGAAGCCGCACACAGTAAGATACGGACAATATGTGCAGGCATTCTTTTTTCCAAGTTCATAGGGTTCTACTGCCGCATTTCCATCCAGGATCGATTCCCTGATGTCACAGATCTTTCTCCGCACATACGCTCCCAGAGCATCAAACTGCTTCCTTGAGGCAACAGAAGATCTTTTGCTGAAGCTTCCGTCCCGGTTCAGGGATACCGGTATGGAGGCCATAGTGCTGTCGATTTTGGTACTCATATTATCATCTGCCTGTACAAGCCCGTTCATTTTCATTTTCTTCAGCATCTGCTCATTGATGCTTTCCATATCCGCATGGATCTTCTCCTGTATCATAGGATCCTTCACATTATAATAAAACACACCGGCCGGAACGATCTCGCGATCCGGATACTTCCGTTTTTCCACCTGTAATGCTCCATCCAGATAGACCATCAGCTGAAGCTGAAGGCCATGATACAACGCCAGCAGATCAAACGAAGTATTTCCGGTTTTATAATCGATCACTTTCACATAGACCCGGTTGTTCTCCGGCTCTTCCATGATATCCACACGGTCGATCCTTCCGCCCTGAAACCTCACCTCAAATCCTTCCGGCCGGAATGCTCCATGCTTCAGCTGTTCCTGCAAAGCCCACACGGTACGCCGCAAAATACGTCTGGTCCGTTCGATCATATATTCATTTCTCGCACTGCTTTTAAGGATCGTATTTCCGTAATCTGCGGAAACCTGATCCAGACAGCTGTCTATGATACGGTTTCGCTCTTCCTCCGTAAGCTCTGCCCAGTCCAGTCCCTCTTTTCGGACTTCCGCCGCAAATTTTTCCAGTGCCATATGCATGACATTTCCCATATCCATAGCCCGGAACTCATACTCTGCACGTTCTGTAACCTTCAGGCCATACTGCAGAAAATGTGCAAATGCACAGGCCGCAAAACGCTCCAGCCGGGTAGCACTGTACGGGGAAATTTCTCCATAGAGGATCTTTGCCACTGTTTTTCCGATCTTGTCTGACGGTCGTTCTGAAAAAGATGCCTCTGTAAGTTTTTTTACAAGGATCCGGTATTCCGGGCTCTGAAGATACCAGCTGTACAGTTCCTGGAAGACCGTATTATCCTGGTAAGCTTCTCCTGCAAGCCCTCTCAGGAAATAATCCAGGCTGATTCCCGGAAGCTCCAGTAATTCCATAGGTTCCTGCATATCTCCGCACTGCCGGATCTCCATTTCCGGAAACATCTCCCGGATATTACTGACAAGAAAGGCCGGACTCAGGGCTTTTCCCTGGCTGTCAGACTGACAGAAGGACAGACAGAGCAGTTCTCTTGGCTTGGTCATGTTCAGATACAGATAAAATCGCTGCATGTTCATCAGTTCCTTTGGCCCCGGTGCAAGCTGGATCCCCTGATCTTTAAAAAATTCTCTGTCAATCTCCGTAAGCATTCCTCCACCGGATGTATTCTTCGGAATATTCCCTTCATTTACTCCCACAAAAAACAGTGCACGGATATCCTTCAGCCTGGTTCTCTCCATATCTCCCACAAGTACCTGGTCCATACTTGGCGGGATCAGAGCCACCTTGGCCTGGTTCAGTCCTGTTTCCAGAAGCTGACGGAAATCCTGGCGGTTCACGGTTTCCTCTCCAAGGATCTCCACCATATTATCCAGAAGTTCCATAACAATTCCGTAGATCTGGGCATATTCCTTTTCCATGGCCTTGTCGCCCTGTTCCTTGAATTTCAGTTCCTGATGCTTCAGTTTCTGCTGCACCTGGCTCCGCACTGCAAACTCGTAGAGAAAAGTACAGTATTCCCGCACCGTCTTTTTCCCACCTTTAAAGCTTAGCGCAAGCTCTCTGGTCTCATCTGCGAACCGCTGCCGGATCTCATTAAGCCTCTGGATGCTTTCCGGCGGCATTCCCCGGTAAATACGCACCCACACTTCATCCCATTTCTTAAATCCACGGATACCAAGCGCCAGCACATAATTCTCCAGAAGGTCTGCTTCCTCCCTGGTCACACAGGACATTCCGCACCGGAGATACCGGAATACACTCTCATAGGAAAAATCCTGCACTGCCATCTCAAGTGCTGCCCGGAAATATTCTACAAACGGATTCATCAGGACCGTGTGCTTCTCATCAATGAAATACGGGATCCCTGCTGCTGTAAATACCTGCTTTGCAAGATTTCCATACTCCTCCAGGTTACCTGTGATCACGGCGATCTCACCGTAACGGCAGCCCTTTTCCCTTACAAGTCTGGCGATCCGGCGGGCAGCTTCTTCCATTTCCTTCTGCGGGTTCACTGCCGAAAACATGCAGATCTCATCCTGCGCTTTTTTATATATATTTTTTCGGTAACGGAAGATATTTTTTTCAAGGAAATGAAGGGCAGGTGCCTGGGAAAAGCGGGATTTTCCCACATCCTTCAAAAGAACCGGTGTCTCGATCTCCCTGGTCAGCTCCGAAAGCCCGTGGATCATCTGACGGCTCATATAAAAAAGCTGATAAGGTTTTCCTCTCATGCTCAGATTCTCATCCGCATCCATGGTCACCGTTACCATCACCTTCTCACAGACAGCAAGAAGTTCTCCCACAACACGCATCTGAATAGGCGTAAAACCGGTGTAACCATCCAGAAGGAGTACACTGTTTTTCATTTTTTCAGAAAACGGAAGAGCTTTTTCCAGCGCATCCATTACTTCTTCTCCTGTCATATAATGATCCTTCAGATATCCGGTAAATGCCTGGTAAAGAACAGCTACGTCTTTCAGCTTCATCTGAAGTAACGCTCTGTCACCGGAATCCTCGAGCATCTCCTGGATCTCACTGTCCCGGATATCGTACTGCATAAACTCCGACAGGATAGACTTCACTTCATCCAGGTATCCCGCTTTACGCATCTGACCTCCCAGATAGGAAAGCTCCTTTCCATGCTGCTGTACCATCTTCTGCAGCACCATACTCTTACCGGTTTCTTCCAGAAGGATGCGGCTGTCTCCTCCAACTTCCTCCAGAACACGGTATGCAAGACGCTCAAAGCTCAGGATATCAATATTCAGGATTCCCCTGCCCGGACTCATCTCCACCAGTGTCTTCTGGGTCTGCATGGTAAACTGCTCCGGCACGATCACATAAAAAAGCTTCTCAGGATGCAGCCCCGCCTGTTCTATGATATTCTGATAAGCATAACAGGATTTTCCGCTTCCGGAACTTCCTATGATAAACTGTAATGACATCTTCATCCTCCCGATCACTTGCAGATTTTCAGTCATTCCGGCGCCATCCTGCGCCTGAAGTATTCCTATCATACCACAAATTCTACTCCTATAGAACGGTCGTTCTCTATATTCTGAAATATCTGCCTGCTCTTTTCCTTATTTTTCCAGGCACAGTATCGGATAACCTGCGCACAGCTGTGGCATAAATCCTCCCTCCCGATAATAAACTATATAAAAAGCTTTGGGAGGCGTGCGCCATGAGTTCCAAAACCAGGATCATCGTCCTACATATGAAAGAGATCATTTACACAGCTGTCTTTCTGGCTCTGGCTGTTGTTCTGGCTGTCGTTCTTTTCTTCATGTTCGGTCCCGGAAAAAATGCCAGTCATACAGCCAGCGAAAAATCCCGCTACAAGCCGGGCGTCTATACCTCTTCCATCACCCTGAACGAGAATACCTTCGATGTGGAAGTTACTGTAAATGCTGACAGGATCAAGGCCATCCGTCTGGTGAATTTAAATGAAACCACAAAAGCTTCCTATCCTCTTATGGAACCGGTTCTGGATTCTTTGGCAAGTCAGATCTATTCCAGTCAGTCCCTGGAAGACATTCAGTATGCAGGAGACCGGAAATATACCTCCCAGGTACTCCTTTCAGCTATCACGGATGCAGTAAAAAAAGCGGAGAACACTTAAGCTCTCCGCTTTGCGATCTACGTTCAGATTTCAATCTTCTCCAGCACATCCTGCCAGATCCTTGCACTTGCATCACTTGGCATTCTGAGATCTCCTCTTGGAGAAAGTGCCACACTACCTACCTTCGGGCCATCCGGCAGACAGGAACGCTTGAACTGCTGGGCAAAAAATCTCCGATAGAAGGTTTTCAGCCATTTCAGGATCGTCTCTTTATCATAAATCCCCTCAAAGGTCAGGCAGGCAAGCCTGTAGATCTTATCCGGTGTAAATCCTGCACGCAGCATGTAATACAGATAAAAATCATGAAGCTCATAAGGTCCTACCAGATCCTCCGTCTTCTGGGCGATCTTGCCATCCTTAGGAGGAAGAAGCTCCGGGCTTACCGGAGTATCCAGGATATCCAGAAGAACCTCCTTCAGTTCCTCATCTCCGCAGGTATCCGCATAATAACGTACCAGATGACGTACCAGTGTCTTCGGGACAGAAGCATTTACACCATACATGGACATGTGATCGCCATTATAGGTTGCCCAGCCAAGAGCCAGCTCGGAAAGGTCTCCGGTTCCCACAAGAACGCCGCCTTCCTTGTTTGCCGTATCCATCAGGATCTGAGTACGCTCACGTGCCTGACTGTTCTCATACGTCACATCGTGGATCTCCGGATCATGTCCGATATCCCGGAAATGGATATTTACCGCCTCTTTAATATTTACCTCGGTAAGCCTTGCACCAAGGCAGCGGCTTAACTTGCAGGCATTCTGATAGGTTCTGTCTGTGGTTCCAAAGCATGGCATGGTCACACAGTGGATCTGTTCTCTCGGCATTCCCATCCGGTCAAAGGCACGTGCCATTACAAGAAGCGCCAGGGTAGAATCCAGTCCTCCGGAAAGTCCTACCACCGCACTCCTGCTGTGGATATGCTCCATACGTTTCTTAAGTCCCATAGCCTGGATGTTCAGGATCTCCTCGCAGCGCTCATCACGCTCTTCCTTCACAGACGGAACGAAGGGATACTGTGGATATTTTCTGGTAAGTCTTGTTTCCTCCTCTGCTACGGAAAAATCGACTCTTGTATGACTGCAGGTAGAAACTGCCGGATACGTGGACATTCTTCTTCTCTCATCAGCCAATCTCTGCACATCGATCTCACTGTAAATGATGCCGTTCTCAAAGCGTCTGCTTTCTGCAAGCATGGAACCGTTCTCTGCGATCATATTCTGTCCGCCAAACACGAGATCCTGGGTAGACTCTCCTTCCCCTGCACTGGCATAAATATATCCGCAGATCAGTCGTGCTGACTGCCCGCTTATCAGAGTTCTCCGGTAGGAATCCTTACCTACCATCTCATCACTGGCAGAAAGATTAACGATGATATGCGCACCGTTGACGGCATGACGGATACTTGGCGGCGCAGGGACCCAGAGATCCTCACAAAGCTCTGCTGCAACGGTGAATTCCGGAAATTCCTTACATTCAAAGATCAGCTCTGTTCCAAAAGGAATTTCATCCCAGAACTCATCCTCCTCATTTTTCTCGCACTTCAGGAAGTCCACAAATTCCACATCTTCTTCCTCTGCACCTGCAAACTGTCTCTGCTCATAAAACTCATTATAATTCGGAATATGCGTCTTCGGCACAAATCCCACGATACGGCCATGATTCAGAGCTGCTGCCACATTATAGAGCTTGCCTCTGTGACGCAGCGGGAGTCCCACAAAGATCAGGGCGTCCGTCTCCCTTGTCTCCTCTGCAATATGCAGAAGCTCATCCCACGCACTGTCCAGAAGACATCTCTGGAGAAAAAGATCGTGACAGGTATATCCTGTGATACAAAATTCCGGAAATACCATCAGCTTGACATGTTCCTTTTCCATTTCATGAATGGCCTTCAGGATTTCCTCTCCGTTTGCCTTGCAGTCTGCAACGGTAACTCTCGGCGTTGCCGCTGCCACCTTGATAAAACCATGCTTCATTTTTTCTTCCTCCCGAGTTTTATCGCTTGCACTCTCTTATGATCCTCTTAAGATCTTCCACGGTAAAATTATAATTCTTATTGCAGAAATGGCAGTTCATCTCAATGTCCTTGCCTTCCTGGATCATCTCGTTAAGTTCTTTTCTTCCGATGCTGATCAGCGCTTTTTCCACACGCTCTCTGCAGCAGTTGCAATGGAACTGTGTGGGCAGTGTATCATTGACCTCTATGTCAAAGCCTTCCAGTACTTTTTCAAGAAGACTTTCCGGTGTGTGTCCCTGCTCCAGAAGATTGGTAACAGAATCGATCTTTGATACGTTTTCCTCAAGCTTTGCGATCACCTCTTCCTCTGCAAAAGGCATCAGCTGTACAATAAAGCCTCCCGCCTGACGGACTGTATTATCCTTATTCATCAGCACACCCAGTCCTACTGCAGACGGAACCTGCTCGCTGGTTGCAAAATAATAAGTGAGATCTTCTGCGATCTCGCTGGTCTGAAGAGCAACCTGTCCCACATATGGCTCTTTCAGTCCCATATCCTTGATCACATCCATAAAGCCTACGCCGACAGCTCCCGCAACATCCAGCTTGCCTTTGCTGTTTGCCGGGATACATACATCCGGATTCCCCACATAGCCCTTTACATTTCCGTGAGAATCCGCAGTTACTGTGATTCCCTGCAGTGGTCCGCCTGCATGGATCCGAAGTGTAAGGAGATCCTTTTCTCCTTTCATCATAGCTCCCATCATGGCACCGCCGGTAAGGAGACGTCCCAGTGCCGCTGTTGCCACCGGACTGGTGTTATGATTCTTTCTCGCTGTCTCCACCATATCGGTTGTAACAGCCGCAAATGCACGGATCTGGCTGTTTGCCGCTGTTGCTCTTACAATATAATCACTCATATAAAAAATTTCCTCCTTTATTTCTCGTCTGACGGAATTTCCTTTCCATGTTCTCTGGCCACAAAAGTCAGTCTTCCGCTGTCCGGCTTCGGTACATCCTTGGTGTATGCGTCATAAACCGCCAGCGGGATCAGGCCTGCCTTTTCAAGAAGTTCCCTTACTTTCTCCGGATCATAGGCCTTCTGGTAATGAATTTCCTCGTCTCTCTCATAAAGACCATCTTCTCTCGGAAGAAACAGAGTCAGATCATACACATTGATCCCGGTCTCCTCATCAAATTCATTTTCCCAGATAAAGCTTCCCTCTTCCCGATTCTCTGCAATAGTCGTATTTCCAAGCATTTCCCGGTATTTATACGGGGTGTTCATATCAAATATGAAAATTCCATCCGGATCAAGATAATTGTTCACCAGTTTAAATACAGTAAGCAGATCATCCTCTTCTGTGATGTAATTCATACAGTCACAGACGCTGACGACAGCACGTACCGTTCCATAAAGTTCAAACTCCCGCATATCCTGTTCCAGATAAAGGATCTCATGACCGGATTCTGCACGTTTTTCCATGGCTTCGCCAAGCATTTCCTCAGAGTTATCCACACCGATCATATCATAACCGTACTCAGCCAGAAGCTCTGTCATCACTCCGGTCCCACAGCCAAGTTCCAGCACGATCCCGTCTTCAATTCCGTATTCTTTAAGACTTCCTATAAGATATTCCGCCCATTTTTCATATTCCACATTATCCATGAAAATGTCATAAACTCTGGCAAAATCACTGTATGCTTCCATAAAAACCTCCAAATATTTTCCGGGCGTTCCATCGCCCGCAGCGTTCACATTATACCATGTCTTCCTGTATAAGTATACGCCTCTGACATAATATGACACAAAAAATCCGGGACCGCAGCCACAAAAGCTGTGATCCCGGAATTCTTATCTAACCGAATCTCCTGCTACTCCAGGCTTTACTGTACAGGCATATAGTATACGTCTGCAGCCTCACCGTGCCAGTAGAAGCTTGTTCCATCCTCTTCATATACATCACAGTCATACTGAGAAGAGAAGGTGAAACGGTTTCCTTCGTTATCCATCCATGCACCGTTTCCGTCCGGAACGATAACACGTGGTTTACCATCGGAGTTTCTGTAAATAGTTCTTGTCTCATCTGTGTTGCCAAGCTGCTCATCTGTAAATCCGCCATTTACGATAGCACCGGAGGAGCTGCTGTCAGTGGATGCAGTTCCATTGGAAGAACCATCAGATGTACTGCTTCCGTCTGTAGATGTTCCGTCAGATGCTGCACTTCCGTCTGTAGATGTGCTTCCGTCGGCAGCTGTAGTTCCATCTGCTGCTCCGTCAGAAGAAGCTGCTGCATTACCATCTGCAGATGCACTTCCGTCAGAGGAAGCTGCTGCATTACCTTTACCGGCAGTCTTGGCTGCGGAACCATTTGCCGCACTCTTCAGAGTGGAATCACCAAGGATCGCAAAGCTGTCGACAGACTCCTGAACCTTTTTCAGAGCATCCTCTTTTTTAACAGATGCCACAAGGCTGTAATACTCACTGTCATTTACAAAGTATTTATTGATAGCATATACATAACCGTCACTCTTGGTCGTATCCTTATATTTCACAGTATAGGAATAAATGTTGATTCCGTCTTTCTGATCTGCCTTGTAATCCTGGATCTCAAAATCGGTTCCATTTACCATGTTCTCTGCCTGTGTCATGGAAACTGCCATATCCTGGGAGTTCGGGATCACTGCGGATTCCAGATCTGCGCCGGATCCGTGAAGGATCAGGATCCTGCCCTGGTCCGGAGACTCGAAGCTTACCATATCTGTCTCGTCGGACTTGTTGGCCCAGGTTGCATCTGGAAGCTTGATCGCTACGGACTTATCCTTGGATGTATAGGTTGTATTCTGTGCGTCTGCTGCAACAGTCGGTGTAACCTTCGCTTTTTTCGCCGGTGTCGGAGTAGGAGTAGACTCCACAACCACGCTGTCCTCTTTTCCTCCTCCGAAACTACATGCCGTCATGACACCAGAAAGAGCAACAGTCATAGCTAAAAGTGCAATAAATTTTTTATTCTTCATAGTATCCTCCTCATAATCATCATCAGTCACAAAGTGTGTCCGGAATATTCACTCCTGAACACACTCTTTGCTATAGTTTACGATTTTATTACAGCTTTGTCAATTGATTTCTCCCTGTACTTTATGAATATCCTGTAAGCAGATATCCTGCTCCGTACAGGATTTTTCTAACATTATAATTTTCCCAGATATACCTATCTTATTCTCTTCTTATGCTGATCCTGTATTTCCCGTTTTACGCCTTCATTACGAAAGTTCTGGTTTATTCCCCACCAAGTAAGCCTCCTGTTTTAATGACAAATATCTCCCTGGATCTGTCCCCTCTTTTTTTTCTATAATTGTGTCTTTATTCATGTACACTCATGTTGTAAAGTATACCCAACCAAAAATATATGAAAAGAGGACATCCATACATTGATGTTTTCGGGAAAGGATCTATCACTATGGAAAAAGCAGTTCAGACATCTCAGAGAACTGACCAGGAGCTTTCATCTGTTCAGTTTCTCACCATTACAGCCGCATTTGTTGCACTGACTTATATCTTCACCGCATTTATTAATGTTAAGCTTCCGATCGCTGCCAACGGCGGACTGATCCACCTTGGAAATGTGCCGTTATTCATCGGTGCCATTTTATTTGGAAAGAAAACCGGAGCCATTGCCGGCGGGATCGGAATGGGGCTCTTTGACCTTCTCTCCGGCTGGACCCTGTGGGCACCATTTACTCTTATTATTGTAGGAATCATGGGCTTCACAGTAGGTAAGCTCACAGAGGATCGCCGGCACCAGAACATCAAATGGTATGTGATCGCCATTGCCGCAGCCTGCGTGATCAAGGTTGTGGGATACTACATTGCAGAGGTTATCATCTATGGAAATCCACTGGCACCGGTATCTTCCATCCCGGGAAACCTGGTCCAGATCGGTGTTGCAGCTGTCATCGTTCTCGTAGTGATCACACCATTAAACCTTGCAGCAAGAAAAACCGGATTAAAAAAATAGCTGTAACAGCTGCCGTAATTTGCGGAAATAATATAAAGATCAAGAGGTGAGCTTATGTATAAGATCATGACACCGGGACCTACACAGGTCGCAGAAAATGTCCGTCTGGCAAGAAGCATGGAATGCACAAATCCGGATCTGGACGAAGATTTTGTCGAATTTTATAAAGAAACCTGCGAGAAGATCAGCACTCTTCTCCATACCTCCAACGAAACCCTCATCTTAAGCGGTGAGGGTATCCTTGGACTGGAGGCTGCCATTGCTTCCATGACTGAGCCCGGAGATAAAGTTCTTGTTCTGGACAATGGTATCTACGGAAAAGGCTTTGCCGATTTTGTTTCCATGTACGGAGGCAGACCGGAGCTTTATACCAGAGATTATCAGAACACTCTCGATGTAAAGGAACTGGAAGCCTTCCTTGCGGATAACCATGACTACAAATATGCAACCGTAGTACACGGCGATACTCCAAGTGGCATGCTCAACGATGTATCTGCCATCTGCCCGCTTCTTAAAAAATACGGGATCCTTACCGTTGTAGATTCTGTCTCCGCTTCCTTCGGCGAGCCTCTGAACATTGATGCATGCCAGATCGATATCATGTGCGGCGGATCACAGAAGGTGGTATCTGCACCTCCGGGACTTACCTTTGTTGTAGTCAGCAGCGATGCAAAGAAGGCAATGACTGAAAGAAAGACACCCATTGCTTCTTTCTACGCAAATCTCACAACCTTTGCACATTATTATGAAGAAAAATGGTTTCCATATACCATGCCGATCAGCGATATCTATGGCCTGCGGGCTGCTATTGACAACATTGCCGATGATCCTGGGATCCTTACACGCCATGCCAGAATCGCCGCAGCCTCCCGAAAGGCCATTACAGGAGCAGGCCTGAACCTTTACCTGCACAGCGGATATTCCAGTACAGTTACTGTTTTTGAAGTACCGGAGGGCACAACAGCCGAAGCGATCCTTGAGGGAGTAAAAAAAGACTACAACATTATGCTGGCAGGTTCCTTCGATGTCCTGGCTGGCAAAGTGATCCGCATCGGACATATGGGAAACAACGCTACATTCTATAATATAAGAGAAGTTTTTGCAGCCCTGGACGGAACTTTACGCAGGCTTGGCGTTCCGCTTAAGGCTTCCATGGAGGATATCTTCTGCAAAAATATGCAGTAATTTCTGAGATTTCAATAGTAAAAAGCACTGTAAGATGAATCCAACTTTTCATCTCGCAGTGCTTTTTTATAATTCTTATAATATTTTTCTTTATTCTTTTACCGCACCGGATGTCATACCACCTACGATGTATTTCTGGCCGATCATGTAAACAATAATAACCGGGATACAGGTAAGTACGATATCAGCAAAAATATAGTTCCAGTAACTCTTGTTCTTTCCGAAGAACTGATATACAGCCATTGTCATCGGGAAGAGACGGCTCTTGCTTGACAGATACAAAGGTGTGAGGAAATCACTCCATACTGTCATGAACTGAAGGATAAAACATGTTACCATAGTTGGTTTCAGAAGCGGCATGATGATCTTGAAGAACAGGCTTAACGGGCCTGCGCCGTCGATAACAGCAGCCTCGTCCAGCTCAACCGGGACAGAGATTACGAAGTTACGGATGGTAAATACACAGAACGGAATCATTGCACTGGTAAATACCATGATAATGCCAACTCTTGTATCGTTCAGGTGCAGTGTACTGAGTACACGTACCAATGTTACATAGTTGACCGGGAAGAACAGTCCGCAAAGTACAAAGTAATACAGGAATACATTCAATTTTGTTCTCTTACGGCACATAACAAATGCAGCCATGGAGCAAAGTACAACGCCAAGTGTTGTAGCGATCAGCGCATATGCAAAACTGTTCAGGAATCCCTGGATCAGGCTTCCTTTTTCAATAACCTCAGAGTAGTTGGAAAATACCCACTCTGTAGGAAGTGCCAGACTCATTCTGGCTGCCTCTGCTTTTGTCTTAAAAGAGTTGATCAATACCATATAAAATGGAAGCACGACACATAAGCAAAGCAGGATACATACAACATGTTTTAATAAATTCTGAATTCTTTTTTTTGCCATTACTGCTGTACCTCCTGTTTACTCAATGTCTTAACAATAAATACACCTATGATCGCTGTAATTACAAGAAGAACAGTATTCAATGCAGAAGACATTCCATACTGGCCTCTGGAATAGAGCTGGAATGCATAAGTTGTAAGAACCTCTGTTGCATGTCCAGGGCCACCGTTTGTAAGTACATAAACAATATCGAATACTTTCAGACCATATGTAATACCAAATACAAGGTTGATCATGATAGCACCACTCAGCATCGGAAGTGTTACATACCGAAGTCTCTGCCAGAAGTTTGCACCGTCAATCTGTGCAGCCTCATAATAAGATTTCGGAATCGTATTCAGACCTGCAAGAAAGATAGTCATAACATAACCAATACCTCGCCATGCATCTACACCATAGATGGATTTCCATACAATAGCCAGATCAGACAGCCATTTCTGTTTGAAAATTCCAAGATGGAATGCATCAAGAAGTGTGTTTAAAAGTCCGTTATTATAATTCAGGATGGATTTAAATACAAGACCAATGATTACAAAAGGCAGAATAGACGGCAGGTAGAGCAATGTTCTGTAAAGCCCTTTGCCTTTAAGTCCCTCCTGAAGCATAATCGCGATCAGAAGAGCCGGGATCAGCTTAACGATGTTGGAAATGATAGTAAACTTCAATGTATTGCCAATACCGCTCAGATAAGACTTATCTGATGTAAAAATCTCAGCAAAATTCTGCAGTCCCACAAAATGAGTACCATTAAGAACACTTCTGGAGTTCCAGTCTGTAAAGGAGTAACCAACACCCATTACACTGGGAAGCAGGAAAAAAATGATATATAATGCCAACGGCAGTATCAGAAACCACTGTGGATAGATTCTCTTCTTATTCACAGAAAGCACCTCCTGTTTTAAGTTAAAACAGAGCCGGCAAATACCGGCTCTGCCTTCGGGTCAACTAGTTTTAAGTTCTGTTATTTATTTCCAGTTCTCGTCGCCTACAGTTTTTGCTGCCTCAGCACGGTTGGTATCCATGTTCTTAAGAACATCGTTTGCTTCCATCTCGCCCTGGCAGAATGCAACCATATCCTGACCAAACTGTGTCCAGTAATCGTTTGTATATTTTGTACCTGTCTGAAGTGTTACAACAGCCTTCTTGTCATCCGGAACTGTTTTAAGGAACTCCTGCTCCTCTGGCAGCCAGTGCTGCTCAAGCTTGTCATCGTTAACGTCAAGGTTTGTGTATGCCGGAGAGTTGTCAAGAATTTCCTGAAGGCTCTCTGTTGTTGTAACGAAGTTGAAGAACTCTTTTACAAGATCCTCATGCTCTGTTCCCTTGTAACCAAACATTGTCGGGCCGGAGTTGCTGCTTGGATACCAGGTATTGTCGCCAAGTGGCTCAAGGAACATTCCAAACTCATCAGATGTGCCTGTGTCTTCCTGGATCTGTTTGATGAAACTGGAATTTGCAAGTGCCATTGCACAGTTTCTGTCACCAAATTCGTTGGACATGTTTGTACTGTCTGTTCCGATCCAGTCTTCTCCGAAGTATCCTGCATCAGAGAGTTCTTTGAACTCATTCAGAACTTCAAGCATCTTCTCGTTATCTGCAAATGTTGCTTTGTTTTCATTTAATTCGTCATAAAGACCAGGTGTTGCTTCTTCATAAACGCCGCCGATCTGGAAAAATGCCAGCTGATGCTGCCATCCATCTGCACCAGGCATGAACCAAGGTGTGATTCCTGCATCCTGGATCTTACCGCAGAGTTCTTTCAGCTCATCATATGTTGTCGGTACTTCCCAGCCGTTCTCTTCAAACAGTGTCTTGTTGTAAACCATTACATACTCCGGAGATGCGTTCCAGATCTGAAGTCCGTACAGTTTGTCATTGTATACGCAGGACTCTTTTCTTGTCTCCGGCATAACATTCTCCCAGGAAGCTCCTGTAAAGTCGATGCAGTATTTCTCAGGATCAACGATGGTAGATTCAATTGCAAACGGGTTGGACTGGATCCAGAAGATATCTGCACAGGAATCTGTAGCAAGTTTGGACTGAAGAAGATCTGAATACTGATCAGCCGGAATTGTCTGAAGGTCTACGGTAACATCGTAGGTATCCTCAAAACGTTTAATTGTCTCATCGTAACGATTGTCCATCCATCCTGCTGAAACCAGGATGCTGAGCTCCTCGCCTGCGAAATCGCTCTTCTCATCCGCTGCAGATACGTTCACTGCAAGTCCTGTCGTCATGGAAGCGATCATTGCTGCTGCACAGGCTACTGCCAGAAATCTCTTTCTTTTCATTAATGTTTCCTCCTTTTTTTGAACTGATTTTTCGTTCTCTCTTGATGATATTAGTTTATCATCTGATCATTTTAAAAGCCATGGATATTCCTGCCCTGTATTTGTACTTTTTTCACAGTTTATTATACTTTTTTCATATTTTCCGTAACTATACACAAGTTTCTATTGACATTTTCAAGCACTATTTCAGAATTACATTTTTACGGTTTGTACTTTTTTTACAAATGTGCTATACTTTTAGCCAATGTTTTGCACGACCATTTCACACACAGGGGGCTTACCAATATGAAAACACGCAGTCTGCAGTCCAAACTTTTTATCGCCTATCTTGGCATGGCCTGCCTGATCCTTTTTTCTTTTGCCATATTCTTTTATGTTTTTGCATCCGGGCAGCTGAAGAAAAGCCAGATCAGTGCCATGAGCACCTTAAATTCCACATTTCAGTCCCAGGTAGACTCTGCAATCCAGAATCTTGACACTGTATCTGTAAACATCAATTACAGCAACATGTCGAAATCCGTTCTCGACCAGAAATTTGACCTTAATATTTCCGATGAAATGCTTTCTGCCATGTCCGATCTTTTTATCTCCTTAAGCGGCACTGAATTGAAAGCAGATCAGGTAAATCTTTATGATTTCTCCGGATATGTGCTCCAGGCCGGCCTTTCCACCATGGTCAAAAAAAGCAACGACTCTCATAATGAATGGATCCAGAAAGCCCGTGAAGCCAACGGAAAAAAAGTCCTGACAGCTCCTTACAGCACTTACGTCTATTCAAAATCTGCCCGCTATCCCCAGTGGTTCATCTCCCTGTACCGCTCCTTCACCAACCAGTACGGCCGTGGTGTCGGCGTGATTGAAACCGCCAAACAATGTAAATCCATCTTTAAGAGCATCATTTCCTATGAGAAAAAAAATCACGGAAACGCTGCCAGTGTCTATGTTTTCAATGATTCCGGCGATCTTATCTATCCTTATGATATCACAGCCGACGATGCCAATGATATTTCAAAATATTACAAACTTACTGATTCTGACCAGGATACCCTTACCGTACAGAGTCCCGTCACAGATCAGAAAGAATACGTCTCCAGACTGAATTCCGCATATACAGGCTACACTTATCTGACTATCCAGCCGGAATCTGTGATCCTTGCCCCTGTATACAAAATGCTGAAGATCCTTCTGGCTGTTGTTGCTGCTTTTCTTGCCGCAGCAGTAATCGTTTCCTACAGGCTTTCCCGCTCTGTAGTAAAACCGGTGAAACACCTGAAGCACATTATCCAACGTATGGAACTGGACACTCTCGGCCAGGAAAAAGTCACTTCCTATCCGGTTTCCGTCAATGAACTGGAAGAACTGTATCAGGCATTCCAGCTGATGAGCGATAACCTAAAAGATTCCATGACTCAGCTTAACGAAGCCAAGGAGCAGGAAATGAAAGCACGCAGCATGGCTTTGCAGAGTCAGATTAATCCTCATTTTTATTACAACTCTCTTTCCAGCATTATGGTGCTTGCAGAAAACGGAGATACGGATACCGTGGAAAAAATGTGCCGCAATCTTTCCAGGATCATGCGTTATATTACCAATACTGCTGAAACAACTGTAACACTCCGCGAAGAGCTTGATTATGTCCAGAAATATCTCTACTGCATGAAGGTCCGCTACCAGTCCAGTCTGAATTATTCCATTGATGTGGATGAATCTCTTCTGGATCAGCCGGTTCCGAAGCTGATCATCCAGCCTATTGTGGAAAACGCTATCAAATATGGTTCTGACTGCGAACCGCCATGGACTATCACAATCAGCAGTACAATAAACCAAAACAGCTGGCAGATCGATGTTACAGACACCGGACCGGGATTCACTGAAAAAGCCAAGAAAAAAATAAATTCAGATATCATGAATGCCATTCGAAATCCCGGCATGCCTGCTTTGAAGATCAACGGTCTTGGCACTGTCAATGTATTTCTCCGCTGGAAACTCTTCTGCAAAGATGACATCATTTTCAGGTATGGAAATACAGCGGACGGCCACGGAATTGTTTCTATTGGACGGTATTTTCAGACAGATGCGGAGGAATAATACTATGAACTATACTGTTATTGTGGCAGAAGATGAAGAACTTCTTCTGAATAATCTGGTACATAAGATTGAAAAAGCAGATCCTGATTTTCAGGTGATCGGCACAGCACAGACAGGTGCACAGGCCCTCTCGCTGGTGGAACAGATGAGCCCGGATGTGGTATTTACGGATATCAAGATGCCCGTCATGGACGGAATCACCCTGCTCACCAGGATCCGTGATCAGTTTCCCTTTACGAAATTTGTGATCACCAGCGGATTTTCTGATTTTGAATACGCAAAAAAAGCCATCACGCTGAAGGTTTCTGATTACCTTCTGAAGCCTGTAGATCCGGACGAACTCCAAAATGTTCTCCTTAAGATCAAACAGGAACTTCAGATCAAACGTGATGACTACGAAACCGTATTCGCCCCAGGTGCTTCCTGCATGTCACCGGGACAGATTGCAGAGCTTCTCAAGAACTTCATGGTACAGAATTATGCAGAGGATATCAACCTGAACCTGATTGCAGGAACCATGAACTACAGTCCCAGCTACCTGACCAAAATCTTCTGTCAGGTCTATGACTGCACCCCTACCAAATATCTGATCAATCTCCGGATGAGCCATGCACAGAAGCTGCTGATCCATGAGCCTTCCCTTTCTGTAAAACAGATCGGTGAAATGTGCGGCTATCACGACCAGGGATATTTCAGCAGGATCTTTAAGAAACATACAGGGAAAAGCCCTCTGGAATATAAAGATGAGGGAGAGCGCCAGCAGATCAGTTAATAAATTTTCCAGGTATATATAAACAAAAAAGTCATTTCACGACGTCCGGTTATGCTCTGTTCCCAAAGCATCCGGCTTCTGAAATGACTTTTTATATTTTATTTCACAACTTCATACATATACAATTCATGAAGAGCTCTCGTCGCCGCAATATATCTCGCCCGCTCCACGATCGGACTTCGGTCTTTCCCAGGAAATACAGAAAATACTTGATCAAACTCCAGCCCCTTTGCCATGTAGAATGTTGTGACAGTCAGGCCTTTTTGGAAGTTTGTGCTGTCTCTGTGAAGAAGGGACAAACGCTCCTTGGTATCAAAGCCTTCTGCTTCCAGCTTCTCCTTCAGAATGTAGTAAGTTTCCCTTGCTTCATCTGCAGTTCTTGCGATCACTGCTGCTGTTTCATATGAAATAATATCTTCAACACCTTCATCTGCATTCTCAGCTATGACTGCCTGCTTCTCAAGCCGCAGCTCTCTCACTACGCTCTCCAGTGCCTCCTCAAGCCCCGGAAATTCTTTTTCCACAACAGGTTTTCCATGACGTTCAAAAAGCTCCACTTCCGTAATTCCCGCCAGTTTATTGGCATAAGACGCAATCTCAACAGTATTACGGTAGCTCTTGTTCATCACGATCCTGCGTATATCTTTTCCAAAGATCTTAGGCAGAAATGTCAGCACATCCTGTTGCTCGCCGTCCATAGTCTGTTCTCTGTCCCCAAGAATAGTCATCCTGCATTTAAAGAGTCTCTGAATGATCAGATACTGGATCATGGAATAATCCTGCATCTCATCCACGATCAGATGGCGCACACCGGAATCCTCCTGCTGAGTTTCCAGCCGATATTTCAGATACAAAACCGGATACACATCCTCATAGCGCAGCTTTCTTTTTTCATACTGAACCTGTGGAAGAGAAGGAAAACCCTCCTGTCTCAGGAAACGGTTGTACAGCACATAGAGATCTCTTGTCTCATACATCCTGTAGAAACGGTTCTTCACAGCCTCCCTTTCCTCATCCGGAAGATCGAATCCCTTAAGAGTCTCCACCTCATCAATGAAATATTCTGCTACTGCATCCATTCTGGAAAGCAGCGGGATATCCATGAATTTAAAGTAAAAAAGCTCTATGATCTCCTGCTCTTTTTTGACCACGCCTCTGTGTTCCACATCACGGAAGTTCATAAGGCTGTCCTCAAGCTCCACCAGATATCCTTCCATACGATCCAGAAAATCCCGTGACAGTTTCTCTTTCAGAAGCTTTTCATCGCATAATCCTGCAATCTGACGCTCGATCAGATCATATCTGTCTTCACAGTCAGAAACAACATTTTTCAGTCTCTTGTATGCAAAAAGGTCAAAGCTCATCTCCCGGATATTCTCCTCGCCAAGCTCCGGCAGGATATGGGAAATATAGTCCGAGAACACCCCATTCGGTGAAAGCACCAGCACAGAAGAAGATTTCAGATTTTTCCTGTCATGATACAGGAGATAAGCGATCCTGTGCAGGGCAATGGAAGTCTTTCCGCTTCCTGCTGCTCCCTGGATCACCATGATACGATCCGAAGTGTTTCGGATGATCGCATTCTGCTCCTTCTGGATCGTGCGGATAATATTCTTCAGCTGTACATCACCGTTGCTTCCAAGCTCTGCCTTCAGGATCTCATCGTCGATCTTCACATCACTCTCAAACTCATAGATCATTTTTCCACCGCGGATCTTGTACTGCCACTTGGCAGCAATATCCCCGTGGATCTCGCCAAGCGGAGCCTGGTAGGAAGCCGGTCCCTTGTCAAAATCATAGAACAGTCCGGACACAGGTGCTCTCCAGTCATAGATCAGCGGAAGTCCGCCGTTCTCCTCAGCCAGGTTCGCAATTCCGATATAAAATATCTCCGGCTCATCTTCTCCTTCATAGCAGAAATCCACCCTTCCGAAAAACGGTGAATCCATCATCTTCCTGAATCTCCGACGCAGTTCGATCTTCTCATTGCTGGCATTGATCTCATGGAGAAGTGCCTGCTGGTTATCAAAATTCTCATATCCGTACTGGTCCATCTCTGTATAGTTTTCCCAGTAGTACTCATGCATACCTTCGATTTCTTTCTGCCCGACCTCTATGGATTCATCCAGCTGTGCGATCCTGTGCTTCAATGTCTCTGTCACATGTGAAAGGTATTCACGTCCGTTTTTTACCGCTGCCATAAGCCTTAATCCACCACTACAGCAGTTCCACTTGCTGTTACCATCAGCATTCCATTATCTGCACCAAGCACTTCGTAGTCAATATCCACACCGATCACTGCATTAGCTCCCATTGCACCTGCACGCTGCTCCAGCTCTGCCAGGGCTTCTCCTCTGGCTTTCTGAAGTTCTTCCTCATAACCGGCGCTTCTGCCGCCAAAGAAATTCCGAAGACCTGCTCCAAGATCTTTCATGAAATTTACTCCTGTGATCACTTCTCCAAATGCGATTCCTTTATATTCACGGATTGCTCTTCCCTCTACAGATGGCGTTGTTGTTATGATCATGGTAAAATCCTCCCGTTTCTGTTGTTTTTTCTCCGGCATAAAAATGCCTTATTACAGAATTATACCCGAAAGCCGTCACGATGTATAGAGTAAAAAAAGGCTGCCCAAAGAGATGCCAGGCACCTTTTCAGACAGTCTTTCCTTATTATCGCTTATTTATTTTACAACTTCAGTCACATAGGAAACTTCTTCCATTCCCGGATAACTTCCCTGACGCCCGCCAACAGTCAGAGTTCCTGTTTTATCATCCCAGGTAAGCTCTGTTGTTGCATAAGCACCGTTTTCAAAATTGTAGTTATTTCCCTCATCCTCATAAATAGTGAACTTGCAGTCTTCACCTGGATATACCATAAGTTTCACCGACTCCTCAGGTTTCTGGGAAGCATATACAAGTCCCTCTGCAACAGGAAGGATACTTCCTGCTTTTACAAAGATCGGCATTCGGTCGATCGGAGCATCTACGGTTACGTACTGGCCGCCTTCATACTCCTTGTTTGTCCAGTAATCGTACCATTTCGTACCTGCCGGGAGATAGCATTTCCATGTTTTCTCTCTATGGAGCTCAGTACTCTCCGGTCCGTAATACATCGGCTCTGTAACAGCACAGATCAGAAGGGACGGTCCGAACATAAACTCATTCTCAACCTTGCGTGCTTCTTTATCCTCCGGGAAGTCAAAGAGAAGGCTTCTCATAATCGTATAATCATTAAAATGTACAGCACCTGCAAGGGAATAAATATACGGCATCAGATGATAACGGAGCTTGATAAACTTCTCAATGGCATCATAGAACATGGTTCCTTTTTCACCAAAGTTCCAGATTTCTCTTGGTGTATCAGTTCCATGGGAACGGAACATCGGAAGGAAGGTTCCCATCTCCAGCCATCTTGTATACAGCTCACAGTATCCTTTATCCTTCACACCTTCGTTATATTTGCCCTGCCAGAACCATTTCGGCTCCGGATCTGTGTTGCAGCCGCATCCACGGTTCTGCCACTTATCAGCAACTGTAAAGAAAGCGCCGATATCCAGTGTCCAGTATGGATATCCACTCAGTCCCATATTCAGGCCTTCCACGATCTGTGTCTTAAGATTATCCCAGGATGCACAGGTATCGCCTGACCACAGCATTGCAGAATATTTCTGGCCGGAAGCATAGCCGGAACGTGTCAGGTTAAGAACTCGTTTCTCTTCTGTAGTTTTTCTCTGATTCTCATAAATTCCCTTTGCATGCATCAGTGCAAAAGCATTGGCAACAGCAGGATCCAGATATTTCTTGTGCTCACCGCCGACAAGCTCATATCTTTCCCATGGCTCTCTCTTTGCTGCACCACTCCAGTCAGGACCGGAAAACGGTTCTGTGGAATCGCACCACCAGGAATCAAAGCCCTGGTCAAAAAGTCCTTCCTGTGCCTGTTTCCAGTACATTTCTCTCGCTTCTTCATTAAAAGCATCATAAGTCGCATAATCATAAAGAAGATGACCAGTCTTAAAAAACTCTGTATGGTTCTTGCCGCCTGCATTCATATTCGGCCATACGGAAACCATGGTATGGGCATTCAGTTTGTGGATTTCCTCCGCACATTCTTTCATATCTCCGTAACGCTTCTGATCCAGGATCTTCTCGCCCCAGTTTCCAGGATCCCAGGTATTCCAGTCCTGTACCACACAGTCAAGCGGAACCCCGATCTTACGGTAGTGGCGAACAATCTCAAGAAGCTCTTTTGCCGTGTAATACTGCTCTTTGGACTGTACATAGCCATAAGCCCATTTCGGCAGCATCTGCGCCTTGCCTGTAAGATAACGGTAATCATGGATGATCTCATCCATAGTATGACCGCCCATAAAATAATAATCGATCTGATCTACAGTATCCAGAAACAGATAGGAATCTTTCAGATCATCATTAAAAGTCATAAGTGAACAGCAGTCAACAAGAATTCCATATCCTTCTGTGGAAACCAAAACCGGCATCGGGATACGCATGTTATGCTGATATAAGTACTGGCAGTGACCTCTGTAATTGTAAATACCTTCCTCTGCCTGGCCAAGCCCATGGATTTCCTCATCCTCTTTCCATGTGAAGAACAGTTTTCCACGATATGCTGTTCTTACTTTCTCAGCTTTCAGATTCTGGATAAAATTCCTCTCACCGTCAACTGTCTTTACACGGTTGATGATCGGCTCCTCATCGCCTGTATTATAGTGGATCACATCTGTTTCAGTCAGTTCCGGTTTCTTCTGGGAAAGCCACTTGCTTCCGTCTGCATGCTTCCAGATGATATCACCGGATGCAGTGTTGATCTCTGCACAAACTTTCACAGTTTTCACAATGATACTTCCTGCATTTTCCTCTGCTGAAAAATCAACCTCAGGATATTCTTTTTTCTCAATGATCAGGGAGTCCTGTGCCTCTTTGATCTCTTTTCCGGAAACGATCATGCGGATGATCTCCTCTGTCACCGGAACCACCCGGTATGTCAGCTTTCCTGCTTCAAACTGTACATAGCTATCTGTTTTAACCATAATTTCCCTTCTCCTTATCTGTCCGGTAAATCAGACATTAATATTCCGTTTCTGATATCGGAGCCTTTCTAATAAAAAAGCTCCGATATCAGGACAAAATTTCTTACTTTTATCCTAACATCGAAGCCTGATTTCCGTCTATGACTTATCCGCTCATGAATTTTAACTATTTTTACTGTTTCTTCTGCTTCTCATCTTTCGGCGGTTTCCCCACGTGTTTTTTGTAAAGTCTGTAAAAATTGGAAATATTATTAAATCCGCATTCCATGGCGATTTCCGTAACATTTTTATCTGTTTCCCGAAGAAGCTCACGCGCATGGTTGATCCTCATCCTTGTGACATAATCGCTGAAACTGATATTTGTCACCTTACGGAAATAAGAAGAAAAATAGTTGGAACTCATATATACGGAAGAAGCAACTTCTTCCAGAGTGATCTTCTCACAGTAATGATCATCTATGTAATTAAAAGCCTGCTCAAGACGCTTCATTGCATTTTTCTTCTCACGGAGCATTTCCCCTGACTTGCTCTTATCCTGATAAGCCCGGATCAGCATGGTAAGGATGCGAAGTACATTCGCCTTGATCATCAGCGGATAGCCTTCTTTTTTCTGCTGCCATTCGTGATAGATCTCCCAGATACTGGAACGGATCTCTCCGCTTACCTCTTCTTCCCTGCCGATACGGTTCTTAAAATTACTTCCTCTCTCAACAAAAGGCTTCAGATATTCCGTATCAAAAATACTCAGCTTTTCGGCCACGAATTCCGGTGAAAAGATCATCACAAGAAGCTTCATGTCTCCACCGATCAGCTTCCATCCATGAGGCTCCACATTATTGAAGATGATGATGTCATCTTCTTCCATTGTATATTCCTGCCCGTTTACAAAATAATTTCCCTTGCCCCCCAACACACAGGTGATCTCGAAATAGCTGTGCCAGTGATAACTTCCAGGCCGACTGTTCTCCGGTGTCAGTTCCACCTCTGAAATCTGAAAAGGAAATTCTTTGTCAAGGGGTATGTTGTCTCTCTCTAATCGCAAATTCTGCCTCCTGTAAACGCAGACACTGTCATCGCATCAGCTGTTTCCGGCAGGACCGGCAGCCTTTCCAGTGTCTTCTTACGCTCACAATATTATAGCAGATATTATTTTTCCATGCAATCTGTGATAGTTCGTTCTAACTCTTCCAGCTGATCTTCGTGCTTCCCATGGACAGCAATGCGGAAATAATCATTACCCTGAATTCCTTTTATCATATAGTAATCGCTGTCAATCTTAAAAAACGGCTGTTTCAGCATATCAAGATATGTGAATCCACCCAATGGTCTCAGCTTCAGAATGAATTCCCGCTCTACCGGTTCATCCAGAAGATAATCCCAGGCAAACCAGCCGGATTCTGCACATTTTTCCCTGGAAGGCTGTTTTCCTATTATTTTCATAATCGTGTATTCCCCTTTCCTTTACAGGCAGATTTCCCGTGGATCTGCTGTCTGCCCTATATGACTGATTCCTGTGATCGTTCTTCGTAATACATCCGTATAAATTTGCTCTGTAACTTGCCTGCTAAATATTCCGTGCCACAGATGCTGCTATTTCCTTCGCAGCTCCTAAAAATTCCTTTATATCCTTCTCCTCCGTAAACCACGAAACACTTACTCTCACAGTTCCGCCCTCTTCTGTTCCCATTGCCTTATGGATCAATGGCGAACAGTGAAGCCCTGAACGGACAATGATCCCATATCCGCTTTCCAGAATATACGCGGCATCCGAAGCTTTCAGTCCCTGAAAATTCAGGCTCATCACAGGTCCTCTGCATACGTCATGGTTTCCGTAGCTCCTTACACCCTCTATCTGTTCCAGACCACAATAAAGCATTTCCATCAGACGAGCTTCTTTTTCCATAATTGCCGCAAGTCCTGTCTGCTCAATAAACTCCGCCCCAGCCAGAAGTCCTGTGATTCCCGGCATGTTCTGAGTTCCTACCTCATACTCATAATCTTTGTTCTCGTAGGTAAGCTGTGCGCTGTTTCTTCCGGTTCCCCCATATTTCAGAGGCTTCAGCTCAATTCCGCTCCTGACATAAAATCCGCCGGTTCCCTGAATTCCCATCAGACTTTTGTGGCCTGTAAAAATAAGCGCATCTGCTTCCCATTTATCTGCATCAACAGGGATACAGCCAGCACTCTGCGACACATCCACGATCAGGATCAGTCCATGTCTCTTTACAAATTCCCGGATCATCTCCATATCCTGCACACAGCCTGTCACGTTGGAACAGTGGTTCACGATCAGCACACGGCTATCCGGTCGTACTGCTGTTTCCAGGGCTTCTTCCGTCACTGTCCCGTTTATCGTACACTTCACTACCAGCACCGGATGTTCTCTCAGCTGTTCCAGATTATATACCGGACGTAGCACACTGTTATGCTCTGTCTGCGTTACCAGGATGCTACTGCCTTTTTCACCGTAGTCCAGCCCCCCAAGGACTGTATTCATGCTTTCTGTTGCCCCTGATGTAAAAAATATTCTCTCTGTTTCCCTGATTCCAAGGAGCTGTCCCAATTTTTCCCGGCAAAGTACTTCCACATCTTTTTTCATGATCGAGCTGCCGCCCCGGAACTGCGAAGCAGGCGTGCCGCTAAGACACGCCTGCACAGCTTCCGAAACAGCAGGGGGCTTCGGCCAGGAAGTTGCCCCGTTGTTCAGATATATCATCCAATCATCCTTCCAGAATATTGAAGTTCATAATTTTTGCAATCTTCTTGATCATCTTTGTGTAATCACCGAAGATCAGCACCTGATGATGTCCGAATCCTGCAAGATTGTGCATGAATTCTCTTGCATCGTCCATCTGGATGTAGTAGAACGGACTGCAGTATGTATCTGCATATTCAGAACGGATAACCTTGCCTTTCTTGATGCACATGGTATCGCCTGCCGGATTGAAACGTCCAAGTGTGATATAATCATCATCGTTCTCTGTGAAGTCAACCTGCAGTTTTCCACCGAATCCCTGGCCTGTGAATGCCCAGAGTTTGTATGCCAGCGGTTTTGTTCCATAACCGTTCATCTGAAGAGCCGGTACTGCATGGTGGATGCGGAGAAGCTCGTCTGTCTCGTGGTTCGGGTTACCCATGAATGCCGGACGTTTTCCGGCATACTGCATGATCAGCATGGCCATCAGTGCATTAAGATCTTCCTCACATCCGCTTGGAATTCCCTCGTCTTTCATGATGGAATGGCACATACATGGTGTGAATTTACGGTTCTGCGGGATTTCTGTTGTACAGAGCTCATGACATGCGGTTGAGAAAGCGTTGCAGTCATAAATATCCATCATCTTTTTGGCAGCCAGATAATATTTCACGTCATTGATAAACCAGTCTGTGTTTACCTGTGTATCGGTAGATCCTGCAATGATCTTATCTGCAATCGGTTTTGCTTCCTCATCTGTGATCTCATCCATATATTTGAAGATGGATGTAAATGGAAGCTTCACCACTTCAACTCCGTAACGCTGACGAAGGATCTCCGGATCGCGGATCAGACTCTGAATTCCGAATGTAGGCTGAGATCCTGCTGTCAGTACAAGCGCCCTTGTATTGCGAACTGCTTTTCTTACCCAGAGAATATGCATGATCTCATTCACATCCTGAAGATCCATACATACATATGCCTCTACTCCGATGGAACGGCAGTATGCTGCAAAATCAATTCCTTCGTTTCCGTTCTGCCAGATAACGACCGGCTTTCCGAAACGCTCAAGCTTAGGAATTCTCCATCCCATGCAGAGGAAGCAATCGATCTCATCAACATCCTCTCCGATTTTTGCAAAAAGGTCTTTATCTACAACAAAAGACTCATTATAGCGGACATCCACAGGCTCCGTGAATTCTACCTCATCAATAACCCCTTGTAATCCCTTAACTGAATTTTTGAATGCCTCATCAGCTGCTTTTGTCTCAGCTTCAACAGTCATATCCTCTTTATGTCCGGCACGACATGGTCCCTCCCAGAAATGTGTATGTGTCAGACATCCAACCAACGGTTTTACTACAAGTTTCATATCCATTGCTTTCTGTTTCATAATAAAAATACCTCTCTTCTCTTTAACATTCCGCATTTTCCAGTTTGTAGTTTTTCCACACACTCGATATATCCTATTATACTGTATGAAGCATGGAATTCCTCTTTATTCTTCCGAACAGACTGTACTTTCTTACGATTTTGTGCTATTTTCATATAATTTATATTATTATTCCCATCGTTTTTATATGAATTATACAATATTTATTCACCACATTAACCTGAAAAAAATCCGCAAAAAAAGCACCGGAAACGTGGCCGATCCGTTTTTCGGATGGAAGTACATTTCCGGTGCTGTAATCCTGCCCAATACTCAGGTTATTTTATGCCTGTGCCTCTTTCAGCAAAGCAGACATTCGGAATCCGCTTCGCTACTTCCTCATGAACAAAAACAGGATTATGCCTGTTTTTGTTCAAACTGACTGTTATACAGATCCGCATAGAAGCCCTTCCGTGCCAGGAGCTCTTCATGATCTCCCTGCTCAATGATATCTCCATCCTTCATCACCAGGATCAGATCTGCATCCTTAATGGTAGAAAGTCTGTGGGCAATAACAAAGCTGGTCCTTCCCTTCATCAGGTTATCCATAGCCTTCTGGATCTGCATTTCTGTTCTTGTATCAACGGAAGATGTGGCCTCATCCAGGATCAGGATCTTATTGTCTGCCAGGATCGCTCTTGCAATGGTAAGCAACTGCTTCTGCCCCTGAGAAACATTACTGGTTTCCTCATCCAGGACCATCTGATAGCCGCCGGGCTGCTGCATGATAAAGTTGTGGATATGGGCCGCTTTTGCTGCTGCGATCACCTCTTCATCCGTTGCGTCCAGTCTTCCGTAGCGGATATTTTCCATAATGGTTCCGGAAAACAGCCAAGTGTCCTGCAGCACCATTCCGAACATCTCACGGAGATTGCTGCGGTTGAAGTTCCGGATATCATGTCCGTCAACCTTGATGCTTCCGCCATTTACATCATAAAAACGCATCAGCAGCTTTACGATCGTCGTTTTTCCTGCACCTGTAGGTCCTACAATGGCGATCTTCTGACCGTCATGCACATCTGCGGAAAAATCATTTACAATGATCTTATCCGGATTATAACCGAATCTCACATGCTCAAACTGTACATTTCCTTCCAGTCCCTCAATGGAATCCGGGTTCTCCGGCTGAAGCTCCTCCTCCGGCTCCTCAAGAAACTCAAATACCCGCTCAGAAGCTGCCGCCGAAGACTGCAGAAGGTTTGTAACCTGGGCGATCTGCTGGATCGGCTGTGTAAAGTTACGAATATACTGGAAGAAGGACTGGATATCTCCAACCTCGATAGTTCCTTTGATGGCAAAAAGCCCTCCGAGAAGTGCCACCATCACATATCCCAGATTTCCCACAAACTGCATGATCGGCATCATCATCCCGGAAAAGAACTGTGACTTCCATGCAGACTCATAAAGCTTCTGGTTGTCATGCTCAAATTCCTTCAGCGCATCCTGCTCTTTGTTGAATACTCTTACCACATCATGGCCGCCGAAATTTTCCTCAACCTGACCATTTACTTTTCCCAGGTACTCCTGCTGTGCCTGGAAATATTTCTGGGAGTGTTTCATTACTTTATTAATGATAAGCATGGAAACCGGCAGGATCAGCACTGCTGCCAGTGTCATCCACACGTTGATGGAAAGCATCATGATAAATACACCGATCAGTGTTGTTACGGATGTGATCAGCTGTGTCATGCTCTGGTTGATGCTCATCTGCAGGGTATCCACATCATTTGTTACCCTGGAAAGGATCTCACCGTTTGTTCTGCTCTCGAAATAATTCATTGGCAGACGGTTGATCTTCTTTGAAATATCCTTTCGGAGATTGTATGTAACATCATTGGAGATCCCCGTCATGACAAATCCCTGGATCAGGGAAAAGCATGCACTTGCCACATACAGTCCCAAAGTCCACAGAAGGATCATTCCGATCTTACTGAAATCAATACCGCCTGTACCGTTTACCTTGGCAACCAGACCATTGAACAGCTCTGTGGTAGCTTTTCCAAGGATCTTCGGGCCTGCAATATTAAACGCTGTACCTGCCACTGCAAAGATAAACATCAGGATAAAACGGAATTTATATCTGCCCATATAGCCAAAGAGCTTTTTCATGGAGCCTTTGAAGTCCTTGGCCTTCTCTGTTGGCTGCATTCCGTGTCCGCCCATCGGGCCTCTTCTTCTCTGCTGACTCATGCCAATTCCTCCTCTGATAACTGACTCATGGCAATCTGGCGATATACCTCGCAGGACTTCATCAGCTCCTTATGGCTTCCGATCCCTGCCATATGTCCATCGTCCAGTACAAGGATCTTATCTGCATTTAAGATCGTACTGATACGCTGTGCCACGATAATGGTTGTTGCTTCTTTTGTATGTTCTTTCAGCGCTTTTCGAAGTGTGCTGTCTGTTTTGAAATCCAGTGCGGAAAAGCTGTCATCAAAGATAAAGATCTCCGGATCTTTTGCGATAGCTCTGGCAATGGAAAGCCTCTGCTTCTGTCCACCGGAAACATTGCTTCCTCCCTGTGCGATCGGAGTCTTATATCGCTCCGGCTTGGTGTCGATAAACTCCGTAGCCTGTGCAACCCCTGCTGCTTTTTTCACTGCATCCTCCGAAATCTCTGTCTTTCCGTAACGGATATTGGAATCAATGGTTCCTGAGAAAAGTATACCCTTCTGCGGAACGTAACCGATCCTATCACGGACATCCTTCTGTGTCATTTTCCGGACATCCACGCCATCCACTTTCACAGATCCTTCTGTTGCATCATAGAAACGCGGGATCAGATTGATCAGTGTACTCTTACCGCTTCCTGTACTTCCGATGATCGCTACTGTCTCACCTTTTTCTGCCTTGAAGGAAATATCTGTGATAACATTCTCTCCTGCCTCCGGATATGCGAAGCTTACATGATCAAATTCTACAGTCCCCTTCACATCCTGGGAAGGCTGTACCGGATCCTCCGGATCCTGGACACTGACTTCTGTCTCAAGCACCTCGTTGATACGGCGTGCAGATACATTTGCTCTCGGCAGCATGATAGACATTGCTGTGATCATCAAAAATGACATGATGATCTGCATTGCATACTGGATAAATGCCATAACATCACCAACCTGCATGCTTCCGCTGTCTACCGCATAAGAACCGCTGTAGATGGTCAGTACGGAAACTGCGTTCATGATCAGCATCATCACCGGCATCATAAATGTCATACAACGGTTTACAAAGAGGTTTGTCTTCATCAGAGTGATATTTGCATCCTCAAAACGCTCCTCCTCATGTTTTTCACGGCTGAATGCACGGATAACCGGAATACCGGTAAGGATTTCTCTTGTTACCAGGTTCAGCTTATCTACCATGGTCTGCAAAGCTGTAAATTTCGGCATTGCAATCCTGAACAGCATTGCCATAAATGCCATGATCAGTACAATGGCCACCCCAAGGATCCATGTCATGGAGGAATCTCTCTGAAGCACGCGGATCACACCACCGATTCCAAGGATTGGCGCGTAAAGCACGATACGGAACATCATAGCCATTACCTGCTGGATCTGCTGGATATCGTTCGTGCATCGTGTGATCAGGGATGCTGTTGAAAACTTATGGTACTCTCTGCTGGAAAAACCTATGACTTTGTTATAAACCAGTCCACGGAGATCATGTCCCATAGATGCAGCAACTCTGGATGAAAGAAATACCACACATACTGCAGCCATCATGGTGACCAGTGCCATCAGCACCATGCGGATACCTGTTGCTTTCATGTAATCCATCTGTATGGCATCCACATCTTCACCCATGGCTTCATATTCTGCACGAACATAGGAAACACCTGCCTGTGTGATGATGGATTCCTGCATCTTGTCGATCTTTTCTCCGACCTGGTCCTTCATAGCAGCCAAAGCCTCTGCCGGCATCTGAGAAAGAGCCGCCAGTGGATCCGTCCCTTCCGGGATTCCCATTTTTGCAAGAGCTGCCTTTGATTCTTCACTGTCGGACATCAGAGTAGAAACGATCACCATCGGTTTGCCGAAGATATCGTTGAGTTCTTCTCTGTCTTCTTTGGAGATTTTATCCTTTAATACCAGATCATCTCCCTCTTCCTCATAAAATCCATCCACAGTTTTCGCATCATCCTCTTCCATAAACAGCTTCAGACTGTCCATAGACGTCTTTCTGATCTTCTCAGGAACACTGTCTTCAATACCGTTCTGCTGAATTCCCACATTAATGATATTTGATGTGTAATTCGGCAGAGACAGATCACAGTATGCCTGAAGAAAAAGAAGCGCAATGATGAGTACGATGTAACCTGCAGATCGTTTCAGATATTTCATCAGTTTAATCACGTTTCTGTTCCTTCCTTTCTGTCATTTCATCCGGATGAAGCTTTTCTATGGCTTCCTCCGGCTGGATCTTTTCGATATTTACAAGGATCTGCTCCAGAAATCTCCGAAGCAGGCACTGTTCCGCCTCACTGAAGCCTTCCATCATCACAGCCTCATTTTTATGGATCCGTTCCAGTGCTTTTGCCTTGATTTCCTTTCCCTTTTCTGTCATGTAGATCCTGGTCACACGCTGGTCCTTTTCATCCGGTTTCTTATAAAGAAAGCCTGCTTTCTCCAGTCTCTGTATCGATACATTTACCGTAGGCGGCTTGATATGCAGGATCTTTGCAATTTCCCGCTGACTCAGGCCATCCCTTCCGGACACAAGCCCCAGAACCGGTATCTGTCCCGGATAAATCCCAAGCTCCTGCATCTGACCAAAGCATTTCGTCATAAAATAACGGTCTACCTTCATAAACAGAGATAAAAAGCTGCTCTGCCTTTCTTTCTCATCTTCCTCCTTACAAAACACGCTGTCACTCCTCTCTCATCCGATCAGACACCTGCTCTTTGTTAATGATATACGAAGCAGTGATCTTCTTTTTTAATTAGTCGGCTAACTATATATAATATACATCTGCACAAAAAATGCAACTGGTTTTTGTGAATTTTACACTTTTTTAAGATTTACAGCTTCTTTAATTTCCACCTGAAATCTATTAATTAATTTGTCAAGCTAATTTATTTTCTGCTGTTTTTCCTATTTTTTTCGCAAAAAAAAATACCCGCTTCGTTTTTTTATTCGAAACGGGTACTTCTTTCTGTTCCTGATTTTCTTATACAAACTGATTCACAGCCGGATCATAAGCATAATCGATCATGTCAAGCTTATCCTCCAGTTCTTTCCGGTTAAGTCCTCTGTCCTCACAGAAGGCATCCAGGGATCTGTAAAAATCCCGCAGCTGTGTATTTACGTAACTTAAAAGCATTACCGGGTCCTTTGGTATCATAATCTGTTTCCATCCTTTTATCTGATATTTATCCAATATCCCAGATGCTGCTGGATAGCTGTCTGATCTGAAATATCAGATTTACTATCTTACCAATTCTATTTTTTGTCAAGAGCCAGTAAAAAAATTTTTCAGGATTTTTTATTTCTTCAGTATCTGATAAAAATATTCCATTCCTTGTCCCAAAAAAGAACTGCCTGGTTCCGATTTTCATCCTGAAATGAATTTCTATCAGAACCGACAGTTCTTTTCCTTGTCAATCTATCATAACTTTATGGAGTTATTTTTTACTTCGTGCTGACGGTAAACGCTCCGTCCTTCACATCCAGCACAATGGTATCTCCGGCATGTACATCACCGGAAAGGATCTTCTTGGCTGTCAGTGTCTCCACATAATTCTGGAGATAACGCTTCAGAGGACGTGCGCCGTAAACAGGATCATAACCGTTATCCACTACCATCTGTTTGGCAGCATCTGTAAGTTCCAGAGAAAGCTCCTGGTCAGCCAGACGGTCGCTGAGCTCTTTGACCATAAGATCTACGATCTTACCTACATTATCCTTGGTCAGCGGCTTGAACATGATGATCTCATCCAGACGGTTCAGAAATTCCGGACGGAAATGACCACGAAGATCATTCATAACCTGTTCCTGTGCCTCCGGTTTGATATCTCCCTTCTCGTCGATACCGTCAAGAAGGTACGGAGAACCAATGTTGGAAGTCATGATCAGAATCGTATTCTTAAAATCAACCGTACGTCCCTGTGAATCCGTGATACGTCCATCGTCCAGTACCTGCAGAAGTACATTAAATACATCCGGGTGAGCCTTCTCGATCTCATCGAAAAGAACAACACTGTACGGTTTTCTTCGAACGGCCTCTGTCAGCTGTCCGCCTTCCTCATATCCGACATATCCTGGAGGCGCTCCGATCAGACGGGACACGGAATATTTCTCCATGTATTCACTCATATCGATACGGACCATATTCTGCTCATCATCAAACAGTGTGGCAGCCAGAGTCTTGGCAAGCTCTGTTTTACCAACGCCGGTTGGTCCAAGGAACAGGAAGGAACCAATTGGTTTGGTCGGATCTTTGATTCCGGCTTTGGAACGAAGGATCGCATCTGTTACGAGACGTACACCTTCATCCTGTCCTACTACACGTTTGTGCAGCTCATCCTCAAGGCCCAGAAGCTTCGTTCTCTCGCCCTCAGTCAGCTTGGTTACCGGAATGCCGGTCCATCTGGAAATGATACGTGCGATCTCATCATCTGTAACTGCCTCATGTACCAGACTTCTGTCACTTTCTTTAACCTGTTTTTCTTCAACTTCCAGCTGCTGCTGAAGCTTCGGCAGCTCGCCGTACTGCAGCTCGGCAGCTTTCTCCAGATCGTAATTCTGTTTTGCTTTCTGGATCTGTTTATTGATATCCTCGATCTGCTCACGTAATTTCTGGAGCTTCTCTACGGAATGTTTCTCATTATCCCACTGTGCTTTCTGGGTATTGAAGGTATCCCGCATTTCTGCAAGCTCTTTCTGCAGATCTGCCAGACGCTCCTTACTTAAGTTGTCCGTCTCTTTTTTCAGAGCAGACTCCTCGATCTCCAGCTGCATGATCTTACGTCTCTGCTCATCCAGCTCTGTAGGCATGGAATCCAGTTCCGTCTTGATCAGTGCACAGGCCTCATCAACAAGGTCGATGGCCTTATCCGGAAGGAAACGGTCTGTAATGTATCTGT
>OGRR01000050.1_pt1 | contig 116362 bp, 110 predicted proteins | sample 1553511 | NCBI WGS metagenome assembly OGRR01 (sample SAMEA2580040, study PRJEB22360) | human gut metagenome | biome: human gut; feature: human-associated habitat; material: faeces | place: Denmark | collected 2008/2010 | reverse complement strand
TCCAGTTGCTTGCATATTTCCTGTGCTGTTTGCGACGGAAGCTGTTTAAACCACAAACCATCCTTGTGCGCAGACTTCTGATAATACCAGTCAGGATATTTTACTGGCAGTGATAAGCCTTTGTAATTCTGTCGCTCATAGTTACAGACATTCCAAAGTTTATATGCTGCATAGCACATATGCCCAATGATATTAGATTCTGCGTTATTTAATTTGATAGTCGTTTTTTGTGATAGCAGCATATAGATTCCTCCTTCCTTGAATTTCTTATTTATATTTAATATGCCAAATTTGTGATAAAATGTAAAATTTTGCGAAAAAAAATCTCCGCATGAGATGCGGAGATAAAAAAGTCGTATACGATATTTTTATTTTTTATGCGCTTTCATCTCGGATATAGAATAACCGAGGATTCCCGCTTTAAATCCTAAATCATACGAAAAATCAACTGTTGTTTTTTTTGTTAGCCATTTTTTTTGCCGGCAAAAATCCTGCATATTGTAGTAAACCAGAATAAGAAGGGAGATACAAAATGCAAAAATATATCCAGCTGGAAGATTTTGTTAAATCTAACAACGAGGCAGTAGAAGCAGTCGTTCAGCATCTTGTAGAAAAATACAAAATAGAAAAAGAAACGATAAAAAAATACGTGGATGGTGTCACCGTTAACCCAGAGGAAACATACTATTATCTTGATAAAATATATGCGATGACAAAAACGACCAAACGAAAGCAGCGGCTCGTATACGTACACGTTGCCGAATATTGTCTTGAAAAACTTGCAGGGCGAGCAGATATTGTTGCAGTAAGCCTAAAAGAGACGACTTAGTCGTCTCTTTTTTTGCATGATACAAAATCCAGCAAATTAAAAATGTAAAAATAAAGCACCAAAAAAGAAAGGAAAAGAAAACTATGACAAGAGAAGAGTATTTTGAAATCAAAGATGATTGCGTGAAAAATGGAAGAGTCAAGGTAATCACAGCGGAGGATACTAAAGAATCTTTAAGAAAATTCTTTGATGAGTACAATGAAAAATATCTTTTGCTGACAAGAATGACTGGAGATGAATGGCTGCTGGATTTTACATTTGATACATATCAGAAAACTGGAAAGGTTGCAATTCTGAATCCTAAAGATGGCGAATTCTTAACATCTTTTGGATATGAAAACGGCAGTAAATACAATGGCCCATGTTGGTGGTGTACTGATTATGCGGTATCTGCATTCTTGCGTAGAAAGAAATACCCGGAAATAACAAATGGAAAGGTTTCTGTTTATCTGGATGAATTCAACATCCAGTGTTGGAAAGATACAGCAGAAAAGGTATCTGAATATTACGGAAATAATATTATGCCGGAATCAAAGCTGACTGGAGTTCAGTACAAACAGAAAGTAGACCAAATGATTGATGTAGCGTATGGTATTATGAATGGTACAGTTGCTTCAGATATATTCAATCAGATTCCATTAAAAAAAGACGGGACATTTCAGGCAGACAAAACAATCCCTGTATTTTCTAATGGTATTGGTTATGCGAATGTTTATATTAATGCAAACAGCAGTTCATATATTGATGCTTGCGGTATTCAATTATGCATTTTTGCAGAACGGTCAGAATTTGGGCATGAACCGGTTGATTGTGACCAGATGGAACTCTGCTCCAAGACCAGAGCAAAGCTTGTTATCAGAGAGCGAAATGGCATTGTCAAAAAGTATCTTCTGAATGCTGACATGTCAGTGAATGACGTTGTTTCAAGAGCGAAGAATCTTAAAGATGCCGATATTACACCAGGCAGCGTATACGCCGAAAAATCAGGAACGGAATATCTGTATCTTGGATGGTGCGATTATAATTTTAAGCAGGATGAAAAATGCCAGCATGTATATCTCAGGTATACAAAAAAAATCCAAGCGCTCATCGACAAGGCAAAGAAGGCTGGAATCGCAACAGTCAATGACTTTAATGTGAAGGTACTTCTTCCAGACATTGACGATTTTACATTTTCAAGCAGAGACAACGCGAGAAAGTTCGTAAAAGAAGTTAAAAAAATATTTGATTAAGTTATGTGGTGCAGCCGGGAAGGAATTTTCCGGCTGCTTTTTTGCAATTATATTTCGACCAGATTTTTTTACCGGCAAAAATCCGGCATATTGTAGATGCAAATACAAAACAAGAAAAAAACAAGAAAGGAAGAAAAAATAATGGCAAAAATAATCAAATTAAATGTGTATGAAAAAACTGTATATGCGGTTCAGGTGGAAGACAACCTGTATATTGACGAGCTTGGCGTAAAGCATTTGTCACCGTCTCCGGAGAACTGCAAAAACACCAGAAATGTACCTCCGGCTCTCCGGACGGCGTTAGAACACCTTGCAAAAAACCACACAGCAAGAAAAAAGGTGGAAGGCAAGCGCGCTAAATTACTTAAAGAAATCAGCCAGCAGCTGAATGAACTTGAGAAAGATGAATGTGCGATAATGAAAGAACTGCGTGATGCAAAAGGTGTAATCAGCAGAGATGAGTTTATTGATGCTTTCTACGAAGCACTGCCTAACAGGGTGAAAGATGCAATGAAGCAGTATGGATATTCTGCCGGCAGCACACCATATGCTCTTGGATATGATGATAACCATATCTATATCGTCAGAAACGTAATCGCATATGAATACAACAAAAGCATTCCGTATGCATATGAAGAGTATGACGGCAACTGGGGGATGTGTGACGAGGCTGAAGAGATGGAAGCATACAAAAAAGACATTAAAAAGAACGAAAAACTGCTTCCGGTATCTATGCCTATTAACAGTTACATGTGGACAGGAGATAAGTTCTCAACCTGGTATTCCGGGGTGTATGAGATTGCTATTGAGGGTGATATGACAAAAGAATACGCAGAAGAACTTGCAAAGAAATTTGCAAGATAATGCCTGATTATTTGCCGGCTGCAGAGATGCAGCCGGTTTTTTCGTGTACGGAAAAATCCAGCATATTTCAATTGTAAATATAAATTTTGTATACGAAGAAAGGGGAATTAAATATGCAGTTTGTAATTTTAAAAGACGAGTATGAGTTGGACCAATATGGAGTTGAAATCAAACATAAGATTGCTACTGAATGCAACGAATATTTGCAGACAGGAGAATGCAGCCTGACAATCAGGCCTGCCGATAGTCCTGATGTGGTTCACGTTGATGAGAATGAGGTTCCAGATGATGTGAAGACTGTGCTGAAAACAGCTTATGAAGCAAGAGAAAAATATCTTTCTCCTGTATCCAGAACGACAAAAGAAGGAGCAGCAAGACTGAGGGCTGATTATGATAATGCGATGAAAGCACTTGATGAGTTTTCGCATAAGGACGAAATTTCACTCTTAGATTTTGTGAAGGAATTTTTTAAACATGTTCCTGATGAAATCAAAAAAGAGATAATTGACAACGAATATAAGGTGATGACGAATTTTTCTGATGTGGATTTTTCCTGTTATGAAGAGTTTGCGAAGATTTCGTCCAAAGAATTAAAAATCTCTCGAAAGAAAATAGCTGCAGATGATGAGGATGCGGTCAAAACTTGTGATTTGGAATTCAATGGAAAAATCACTTATACGACAGACATTAAGGCAATGAAGCTGAGAATCAAATTGTTGGAAGAAAATTCAAAACCTTTACCTGTTCCGTGGAAAGGAGAGAACTATATCAAAAAAGAAATCAAAGCAGGGAAGCATGTAATGGTTGTATATGATGAATATATCATTCCATTCTACGGCATAATGACAAAAGCATATGCAGAAATGCTGGCAAAGTTGTTTCTGAACACTGATGGAAGTATGAAACGATGGCAGGTATGCAATATCAAGAAAAAACTGCACAAGAAAACTTACAGCATCCAGTAATGGATGCTGTTTTTTTTGTTGCGATAAAAAATGAAGCCGGTTTTTTCGTGTGTGGAAGAATCCGGCATATTGCAGTTGTAAATATAAATTTTGTATACGAAGAAAGGGGAATTAAATATGCAGTTTGTAATTTTAAAAGATGATTACGAAGTGGACGAATACGGGATTGAAATTAAACGTGAAAACCCTCCGGAATTTAAAGATTTAAAGCCGGCAATGAAAGTTATCAACGAATATGTGACAACGGGAGAATTCGGTGTGGAAGGCAGACAAGCCGGAGATAAGAATGTGGTTTATATTGATGAATCTGAGGTTCCGGAAGATATCAGAAATGCACTGAAAGCAGCATATGTTGCACAGAAGAAATTTCTTTCTTTGCGTCCTACAACACAAAAAGAAGATGTCGCCAAGTTAGAGGCTGAAAGAGATGAGGCATTCAAACCACTTAGAGAAATTTCTCATAGAGAAGAACTCACTCTTACCGAATTTGTCCAGGAGTTTCTTAATTGTATTCCTGATGAAATCAAGAAAGAAATGCAGCAAAATGGATACAAAGTCACAACAAATTTTTCCGAGTCCGATTATTCTTGCTATGAAGAATATGCCAGAATTAATGCTAAGGAATTAAGAATTTCAAGAAAAAAAGTTGCGGCTGAAGATGAGGAGACAGTGGATGGCTGCGATTTGGGGTACAGCAAAAAAATAACATATGCATCAGATGCTGCGGCTCTGAATTTAAGAACGAAGCTGCTGAAAGAAAATTCCAAGCCCTTATCCGTTCCATGGACAGGAGAGCATTACATCCGAAAGAGTTCTAAAGCCGGGAAACCAGTAATGACTGTTTTCGATGAGTACTCCATTTCATTTTACGGCATATTAAAAAAGGAATATGCACAGCTACTTGCAAGGCTCTTCCTGAATACGAGTGGAGCAATGCAAAAAGTGCAATTGTCATATGCCAAGAAAAAACTGCACAAGAAAACTTACAGCATCCAGTGATGGATGCTGTTTTTTTTGCTGCAATGCACACAAAAAAATGCCGCCTGAAAATTTCAGGCGACCATAGTTTACAGCGTCAAATTTAACTTTTACCAATCTTATCCAAAATGAGTTTTTTGACATCAAGCAAATCAACGTAACCAATTTCGTCTATTGCCTTTGGTATCTGTTCTAATGTTTTAGTAGGTAAGACGTCATACTGTATTAGTTTTGCAAGGTTTTCGGCTTCGTTTTTATCGATGAATTCTTTCGCCAAAGCTTTTCCTACTCTTTTTAAGTATTTCTTTATTTCTTCATTAGGTAAGACCCCATATTCATGAAATGCAAGAATACGTTTGAGATTAGGATTCTTGCCAAATGTTTTATAAAGCGGTTCTGCGAACCCTGTTTTCTGAGAATTCAGCAAAGAATTTATCTCGTCTTTGATTTCCTTGGTAATTGAATCTCTGTTTGGAAGATAAATCGTGCGAGATGGTGTGATTATTTTTGTTGCGGCTGTTCTTTCAACGATATTATCCGGAATATCGTCTGAAGCAAAAACAATTATCTGTGCATTAATATAGCCATATTTGTCAAATCCTCCAAAAGAAGCTGGAATAAATAGTTTTTTTATGCTGGCTCCTATAAATGCCTTTTCGTGTATTGTTTTTGTTCCTTCATTTATTTTGACTGTTTCTAATGCTCCGCAATTATAGAACACATAATCATTAAGTTCGCTTAACGCGCCAGGAGTTTCTATAATGGTAAGTTTTGTGCAGTTTCTGAATGCGTCATCCCCTATTTTCTTGACTGATTCAGGAATTTTTACAGAGGTAATTTGACAATCAATAAATGCACCATTTCCAATCTCTTCTACTCCATCTTCTATAGTTACATCATCAATTTTGTGGCAAAAGCAGGAGACTACTTTACGCATATCCTTCGTATATACAATATCATTTATAGTTGTATATTCTGGATTAGTTGAACTAATTTTGGCATTATATCGCTTCAAGTATTTTACATTTGCTTCAGACATATGGTCTGTGCCCATAAATACTAAGTTGTTTGGTACAGAATAAAACATGTCTCGCCTGAAGAAAGCCTTGTTGCATTTTATAATCATAGTTGCATCCATATTATAATCAAGAAACGTAGCCATTGCTGTTGCGAAATTTGGGATTATATATTTTTCTGCGTTTTTATTAAAATCGCATGCGATGGTTCCGGCCATTTTTACTCCGTCAACAAAAGGCTTTTTCATGCATGCCAGGCCAGATTTTTCAAATGCCTTAACTGAAACATTTACTATGTCTTCTGTATGGATAACCTGATTTGATTTGCAACCAATTAAGGCATCTTCATCGATATCTGTTATACCTCTTAAATCCAGTGGTTCATCTTCTTCCAAGCAGAAGGTATTAAGCAAAAGATTTTCTGCGTCATTCAATTTTCTTATCAGCATTGTTCCGGAAGGATACTTCAGATTCGTAGATACGATTTCCCTTACGTTTGGAAACAATGTGTTTGAAAATTTAATATATAGTTCATTGCTTTCACCAAACCTTAAACGTTTAACACTTGGAAATGATTTTTTATTGCAATCAAAATTTAAACGTATGCCATATAAATCTCCAAAATCTACCTCTTCCGTATTTGGCTCTACTTTGATATCCATGCAAACACCGTCGCTTACTAAAAATGATACGCTGTTTCTTTTTACCCATTCACCTATTGAACTGTAATTTTTTTTCATTTTCATCATTCCTTTCTTTGTTGTGCATTAATTATTTCAATATTAATATGCATAAAATCTTTTGTACAAAAAACGCAAAAAAAGAAAACTTACAGCATCCAGTAATGGATGCTGTTTTTTGTGCAGAAATCCGCAAAAAAATACGGAAAAAATAAAAATTCGGTATATTGAATAAAAAAAATGAAGAATGGAAAGTAGAGAAAAAGAAAAAAAATGAGACCGAAAGGTTGTTATCGGCGTCGAATGCTATCGCAAGCGAAAGGCTAAGCTTTGCCATGTAAGAAAAGATTAGGTGCGTGAGACCGCTGGCCGGTCAAGCCGTGAGGAAAATTATTACTGGTGGAAGGCTATGAGGCTTGTACGAAAAATATATACAGCGGGAGATTGCCGATAAAGCAGAGAGGCAGTAGTGGCTATAAGTTTTGCATGTGAAAAGTAACTTGTTAGTGTTTACATCAAGGCATGCCGGCAATCGTAACCCTCTCGGTTTAAGCCAAAATCTACCGGTATCCGTAAACAACAAAAAAAGAAAGGATGAAAAATAATGTCAAAAATACTTCTCAGTATATATCCGGAATATACAAATGCAATCTTTTCCGGAATAAAAACAGCAGAGTTTCGCAGAAAGGTTGTAAACGAGCTGTTGGAGGGCGGAAGCCATACTTTATATTTTTACGAGACAAAAAAGAATGGTGGGGCCGGCAAGGTTGTTGGTCAGGCGGACGTAAAAGAGGTGTTTGTGACCCTGCAGGCTGCATATATGCCATCGGGTTTACCTCAGCTTGACGGTCTTTCGGTTGAAAAAATGCAGCAGATGTATATCACCTGGTGCAGGCAGAAAGAAAAGCCACCTGTCGGGTGGTGGTATAATGACAGCGATTTTACGGCTTACCGTAAGCTTATCGGATGGACTGGAGACCCGAAGCATTATTACAACTACGTGCTGAAGCTTGAAAATGTTCAGAAATACGATACTCCGCTTGATGTTTCCTGTTTTACATATGAAGATGGCAAAACGATTACCCGCCCGCCGCAGAATATGTATAAGTGCCTGCATACCTGATTTCGCCGCGGCAAAAATCCGAAGCGATAAATATATACAAAGAAAAGAGGTAAAAATAATGGAAACAAAATACGAAATCAACATTCATGTTTTGGAGGCCTGCAACTTCCGCTGCCGGCAGTGTTTTTTTAAATTTGGAACGAAAAAACTGCTGCCGGTGGAAGACTGGAAGAAAATCATAGACAATTGCATTGCCGGGGCAAATGTGACTGAATTTAACATCGCCGGTGGCGAGCCGATGCTGTATCCGGGGCTGGTGGAACTGGTGCAATACATACGAGACAAAGGAGTAAAAGTTTCACTTATCACGAACGGCTCACTGATGGACGAAGAATGGGTTAAGAACTGCGCCGGGATGTTTGAGACAATCGGCTTTTCAGTGGACAGTATTAACGATGAAACAAACAGAAAGATTGGAAGGCGCGACAGAAATGAAAAAACAATACCTGCCGGTAGGATTGTGGAGCTCTGCAGGCTAATTCGGAAGTATGCGCCGGGATGCCGGATTAAGATTAACACCGTCGTTTCAGCATTAAACAAAAATGAAATGATGTTTGACTTTATTGACGAAATCGCCACTGACCGGTGGAAAATCTTACGGATGAAGCCGTTTCAATATGACAGCTTCTCAAACCTGGATATTCAGGTTTCGGATGAAGAATTCGAGAGGTTTGTAGAGAGAAATAGAGACAGAAAAGGAGAAGAAGATGGAGTGACAGCAGAGGCAGGGATGGGAACAACAAAACGGGAGGTTGTCGTAGAACCGGATATGAAGGCCTCGTATGTGTTAATTGATTCAAATGGATGTCTGCTGGATAATGCGGTGGATGAGATGACGCCGGTTGTAGTATGTGATTGTTTGATGGAGGACTTCGCAGAGGGGCTGCGGAGACTGACACTGGATAAGGAAAAGTATGAGGCGAGATATAACTGAACAGCAATTTTTCTACATGGCATTTTTTCTACATATTACTTTTGTAAATAAAAATTTCAAATAAAGAAGGGAAAAATACTATGAAAAACAACAAAAACCTCAATCCACTCAATGACCCGGAAGTTGCAGAAATGCTTACAATGTCTCCACGACCAGCTGTGGAGCTTTTTGGATGACTGCGTTCCACAGGACGGAAAAGATGCTATTCTTGTAATGATGGGCGATTTTGATATCGATGATGAGAATGAAGACGGAAATATCACGATTAACGGCGTGCCGTACTGTGCGATGATAACAGACCTGATTTTCGAAAAGAGCGAAGAAGAACTGTTGTCAATGTCCCTGACAAAGCCGTACGAAAAGTATTTTGCAATCCAGAAAGAGTGTTACACTCCGTATTTTACCGAATGCTGTATCCTTGATGATTACAACGATTTAACAGAAGAACAGCAGGATTTCCTGGATGAACTTGAGGCAGGAAGTGTCTGGGCTGTATCATTAAAGAAGCCAGAAGATGCTGTTTCAGTAAGAGTCGCAATTTCTTTTGTGGGATGCGGACGCGATATCCGCAAAGAAGGATGGCTGATTCGCTTTTCAGATTCTAATCAGGGTTGAGTATTGAGCCGCGCTTTGCGCGGCTTTTTCTTTTGTCTAAAATTCAGCATATTGTTTTTGTAAAAACTACAAAGAAAGGAGAAAAAAAATGAATACAATATTAAGCTTAAAAAAAGACTTCATCGATTCCGGATGGTGGAATATCGATGAAAGAATCAGCTCTGACAGCTGGGGAAATGGAAAAATCGGGTACACAATCTGGATTCGGCGTCCTGACTGGCACGGAAAAGATGCCTTTTCTCTGATAGGAGGGAGCGTCAAGCTGCACGCAGCGTGTGATGATGCCTTTGATGAAGTTAAGGTTATTGAAACTCTCGAGAAGCTGAAAGAACTGGCTGACACCGCATGGAAAAAATTTCCGGAAAGCATTCCTGTGCAAAACGCATTCGGCGAGCTTGTGGAAGAAGTGATGATTAAGCCGTTTGCGGAAGGAAAAGATGTGTAAGGAGGGACAAGTATGGCCTGGAAAGCTGAATGTAATCGCCGAAAATGGTACTGCATCTTTGGATGGGACGCGGTTTCCTGGTTTTCGGAATACAGTTACAACGAATGGCGTCGGTCGTTAACCCCGGCACAGATTCGGAAACTGGAAGAATACGAAAAGAAACAAAAAGAGAAAAGCGAAAAAGACTTGGAAAAGGCTTTTGCTACAATTCTGGCAATGTATGCGGCCACAGCTGGAAGCATATGGAAACGAAATCCAGATATCTGGTAAGAAAGGAGTCAAATATGAGTACTTTTGAAACAATTTATGTAATCGGTCACACAATCGGAAGCTTCTTGTTGCTGATGATTCCGTTTTTTGTTGTTAAAGACTATATTATGCCATTTGTCAAAAGAGTATACCAGTATATTATAGATGACTACGAAGAGTTCAAACAATGGCAGGCTACAAAACGTCAGAAAGGAGAAGACAAAAATGATTAAAAAAGATATCTTATCAAACCCAAAACACGGATGGTGCAATTTCCATCTTGCAGACGAAGAGATGAAATTCAATGCAGCATTAAGTTATCTTACAGATGTAATGTATGACACATTAAAAATGTGTCTGACTTATCTTCAAACAGGCGCGGCTGCCGTGATGTATGACAGAGAAGGCGAAGGAACATTTCTTTTTGTAATTTCAGACTACGATGTCTATATTCTGGATGAAAACCGGCCTGGTGGCATGGTACATTTTGAAAACCTGCGTGCAGACGACATCTGCGAAAACATCCTTGGCTGCTATTATTCAGACACCATCAGCTGGATTAATTTCGCAAATATGAACGAGCAGAGCGAAAAAGAATACGAAAAATACGAGAAAGAAGAGGCTGCTGAAGTCCATGAGATGGTTAAGGAAATCAGAAGACTTCTGAACGAAAGAACCGGAAGGAAGAGCAAGTGGACTGAAATCCGATGCGATTTCTTTGATGAGGAAGAAAAATACTGGCTCGTGGATGCCTGGAAGACAGGAGATGCCAACGAAGAAGGCGAGGTAATCGCGAAGATTTCTGAATCCGGAGAAGTTGTCTATCTTGATGCGGAAGCAGAAGATGATGAGTATGCGAAAGAAGTAATTGATGAAAAACTGAAAGAAGTCAAAACAGACTGTTAATTCTCTGAGAGAAAGCGCAAAAGCGTTTTCTCTTTTTTTTCTTTTTAGACAGATTCGGCATGCTATATCTGAAAGATATAAAAGAACAAGAAAGGAGAAATGGGGATAGACTAACATTCCTGCAAAAGAAAATGAAAAAATTAAAAAGAAAAAATTACCAAGACAACGACTTTATCAAGTGGCTAAAGCAAAAGTACAACGACAAAGATTCTGGATTGTTTACGCATCTATATTGCCAAATATTGCTGAAGATATATTTGTGTGGTGTAAATACCTTGGTTCTTATCTATTGTGCAAGATTAGTGAGAAGGAAGCGAGCGCTGATTAAACAAATTAAAAAATCGCCTCAAAAATATACAGAAATACTATTAAAAGCGGATACGCAGCTACCGGATGAAGAAATGGAGCGATTTTTGCATGAAGCAGAAGAATCACGAAAAAGCGCAGAATTGGAGAGAAAAGAAATAAAAAACAAAAAAAGTACATGTACAATTATTCGTGATACTATATTTGAAATTTTCAATAAGATATTTTTGTTCACAGGTATATATCTTCTTGCTTGCAAAATCTTCAACCGTGACTTAACTAACATTGAAATTATCCTAGCTAAATGCTCATATGCTGAGTTCGCGTTTTTGGTCTTGTTGTACCCCATGTGTATTGAAAAAAATCAAAAGAAAAGGGTACATATGCTACAAACCTGACCGTTGGGACGATAGCTCTGTTTTTGGAGCTTGGATTAATATTGTTTTCTTTGCACTGAAAAAGGGGATTTCTCCCCTTTTTCTTTTTTCTTAAAAATCCAGCATATTATCCACGTAATAAATTGTAAAACAAGAAAGGAGATTCAAAAATGGAAGTAAAAACAAAAAAGGCATTTGAATCTGGAAAGTTACATGGAGTTTACAGATGCGGAAAACGCGAAAAGTTGCTGCGTAAAATACCACAGATAGAGAAGCTGGATATGCCTGATGCTACAGGAATTATTATCTCTGGTATCATGAACTTTGGGAATGATTCGGATACCATCAGAGCAATGGCGAAAGACGCTATTGGCTGTGATGCAGAGGACATTAAAATCCCGTATGATGAATCTAAGTTTGCACGCCAGCGTTTTATCAACGAAATCATCATCGGTAAACTCACTGGCTCCATAAGATTCAGCGTGCAGTCATTAATCGATACTTTCTATGATTTCCTGGATATGCCAACGGATGCAACAAAGCAAATGCAGGCAAAAGATGACATCAGGGACATCAACAGATATATCAATTGTGAACAGCGGAAGCCAATTTTGATTGGTCAGCCGGTTGTAACAATTGATGATACTGATTTTATCTGTCAGACAGACTGTATGTTCGCTGGATATCAGACGGTAAAAGTGAATAAGCATAGAGAAGGCCGAAGGTGGGTTTACGACGAAATGTGTGTATATGCTATTGAAGCCGTAAGAATATTTTCAGGAAAGCCAAATGTAAAAGAATCATCAAAAATACTTGATACTGGTACAAACACTCGTCTTGAGCTTTATATTATGTTGAAAGCTATGCAGGAATGGGCAAGTAAAAATAAACCAGGCGAAAATGTGTTACTTCGGGCAAGTTATTATTTTCTTCAAAAAGAAAGGGAAAATGATAATAATTATAAGGATGATTTCTTCGGAAAAGGCGGAAATGTTGTAACGCTGCAAGCATTCTCAAATGATATGTCTGAAATAGATAAATCCTTCATCCCGCAGATTAAAGAGTTTGTTGCCGGGCAATCTGTTTCAGCAGAAAAATGCCAGAACTGCAAATCTCGTGTCTTGTGTGAATATCATGATGCGGCTGTTCCATTGACAGAGGAAGAGAGACCGAAACCGACAAGTCTACCCATCCTTAGCGAAGACCAGGCAAAGGCGGCAACTACGTTAAGTGGAAATATCCGAGTGATTGCTACGGCAGGAAGTGGTAAAACAACTGCAATGGCATATCGAATTATGAATCTGATTAAATCAGGTGTTGAACCTTCAAAAATCGGATGCTTTACATTTACAAATGCTGGCGCTGGGGAAATGAAAGACAGGATTAAAGGATTTTGTGATATCGCAGGCCTTGATATTGATATTGAGCAGATGGTGATTTCAACAATCCATTCATTTGGGGATTCTTTGTTAAAGGATTACCATTATCTGCTTGGATACACAAAACCGCCTGTGCTCATAAACGAAATCCAGAAGACGAAAATTGTCGAGAAAATTTTGTCTGAAAATGACCCTATTGATGAATTGATTGACAGGTACAAGAATTTCTATCTGGACATGTTCAAAGCAAAAGGAATCCTTGAGTTGATGAAGGGATATTTTTCCGCTATTCAGGAAGGCATGTCTCAGGATGATTTAAAAGAATCATCGGGATTACAGCCAAAAACGGTAGACGCTATCTATAGTATGTATATGCAGTATGACAAGTATAAAAAAGAAGCGTGCCTGATTGAACACAGCGACCAGGAACTCGGAGTCTTGAAATTGTTGCGTGTACATCCAGAACTTTTTGATGAAGTCGGAATTGAGCATATCTCTGTTGATGAATATCAGGACACATCAAACGTTCAGTTTGAAATCATCAATGCGATGAGGAAAGCGAGCTGCGTAAAGTCATTATTTATTGTTGGCGATGATGACCAGAGCATTTATGGATTTCGTGATGCGAATGTAGAACTGATTAAGAACTTCTTTGATATGATTGGCGAAACGCACGGAACTGATGTGCGACTCATGGAAAACAGACGCTCCACAGGGAATATTGTTGATTTTGCTGCAACGCTTATTTCATTTAATGAAGATAGGATTGACAAAAAACCGAAATCAACAAATGAGCTGGGAATCCCGGTAAACGTCGAAGCGTTTGACATGAAAGAAACGGAGCAGGAATACATTATTGAGTCAGTAGAAGAGCTGATAAAGAATGGTAGAAAAGAAAATGAAATCGCAATCCTTGCTCCGACTAACATGGAATTACTCACTTATGCTGACATGCTGCAGAAAAAAGGGATTCAGACAGTAAGTATTAATCCAGAGCCAATCCTTGAAAATCCTCGTGTTCTTGGAGCAATTGGACTTGTACGGTTTATGCTTTACGGGAGTGAATTTGGTGGCACTGCGTATATCAATGCAAAAACTAATGGTGCAGCCATCTCAAAAACAAATGAAGAAATCAGGGATGATATCTTAGCTTTACAGGAAGTAGCTTCTGGAATAAAAAATGTAACGAGTTTATTCGAAAAATTCAAGGAACTTGATACAGATGAAAATGACGAAATATATCAAAGTTTTCTGGACGATATCAATACAGCAATGGGGGAGGCTGTGAAAATGGAAAATCTTCCAGCGGTATGTGAATACGTCATTGACTTCGAACGATTCGGACAGAAACAGACGGCCAGAAAAGAAAAAGCCTATGACGGAGTTGTCCTGTCAACAATGCACTCTTCAAAAGGAAAAGAGTGGCCAGTCGTTTTCTGTTCCGTAACAAAACTGCAAAACAGAGATATGGCATGTGACGCCATCCCTGAAAAAAACAGACTTCTTTTTGTAGCCTGCACAAGAGCAAAAAAAGAGCTCTATATTTCAGGCGTAAAAAATGTGTCTGGATGGGGAACGCAAGGCGACGAAAACTTATTTTTAGCAGAGTGCCTTGAGGTAAAGAAAACGTTTGATAACTCGCGGCTGAAAAATGCTGTATAAAAGATTTTCCATTTAAATTTAAATTAAATTTGTGCTAAACCTCGGATTTTCCGAGGTTTTTTTGTGTTAAAATACATAAAACAGAAAAATTTGTCGTAAAATAGCATTAGATGCGAAAGGCTATTGTTGAATGACAACGTAGCGATTTGGTATAATAATAAGAAAAATGATTGGAAAAATATGGTAAAAGAGTATGGATAAAGATTTGTATAATTTTACAACTGAATTGATAGATGCGTTGAATAATACAGAAGACCTGTATGGATTTCTATTTACCGTACAGACAATCAATGCAGCAGGGACAAGTATTGAAACGCTTGAAGTGAGAAGTGAAGATGGCAGTATATGTCAGGCATTTCATCTGCAGTTCTTGCGTCAAATAAAGGAGAAATACAAAATGACGATAAGAGATGTCGTTTATTATATAGTTGATGAGATGGGCCTGAGGTAATATTTTCAGATAAAGCTGTTTTATATTGTTTTCCATTTTTCATGTTAAGTTTGTTGCAAAACAAATTTGTGAAATGGAGGATAAAAGAATGGATAAAACAGACGATTTTCAACTTGGTCAGATGTATAAAATAGAACCGGAAGAACCAGAGGTAAAAGAAGATATTGACCATTGGCTTGATGAAGAGGACATCGGAAATAATTTTATGCTTCGCCAGCAGTATATGAACCAAAACCGCCAGGATGAATTAGACCACGGATTTGGTGGGAAAGATGACGATGGGTTCAGGGGGCTCGATAGTGCCGATGGATTCGATGGACCATATACATCAGGTTTTGATTTTGATGATTTTGATATGGAAAGGTAAGAAAACAGCCTGTAAGGAGAACCCACCTGACAGGCTGTTATATTTTGGACTTATCTAGTTTGCAAAATTATTTTGCATATTACATATGCAAAAACATTGTATGTTATATTAGTTTAGACAATTGGACAAAAGGAGGTAGGATATGATAAAACAAACAATCTCGGCAATATCTATAGCCGTTTTAACAACATTAGCGCCCGCTGTCACTACAAATGCAGCTATTATCCCGTCAGATACAGATGTCATCGTATCTGAAAATGACGACACTTCAAAAGAAGCGACCGACGAGGTAGCAATTGATAAAATCATTGCTATAGAGAATTCCGTGAAGTTGACAGATAAAATCGCAGCAGAAAATAGAAACAAAAATATTATGCTTAGCCCAACAAGCTTAAATTTTGCTCTTGGTATGATTGCAGAAGGCGCAAAAGGGGAGACAAAAGAAGCTTTAAAAGAATATCTTGGAACAGATGATTTTGCTGCTTATGCGAAGCAATATATGGAAAATATCAAGAAATATAATTCGGATGAAGAGAATTACGGATATAAATCAAAATTAAAAATCGCTGATGCGGTATGGGCGGATGACGACCTTAAGCTGCAGGATGCTTTCAAAAAGAGCGTGAGTAGCAATTTCTCGGCAAAAGTAGAAAACCTAGATTTTTCTAATACAGATAAGACATGCAAGAGAATCAACAAATGGTGTGATAAAAATACAGAAGGATTGATTCCAAAAATCATAACACCAGATACTATCAGTAAAGATACGGAGTTGTGCCTGACAAACTCTCTGTATTTTGAATCTGGCTGGAACGGAGACCCCTGGACTGTATCCAATAAAAAAGAGAAATTTGGAGATAAAGAAAAAACAAAATATATGACCTGTGCGGGCGACCGATATTATGAAAATGATAAAGCGACCGCATTCGGACGGAACTACGCAAATGGTTTAAGCTTTATCGGCATTTTGCCAAATGAAGAGGGTGATTTTACACTTGAAGACTTGGACATTGAGAGTCTGCTGAAATCTGAACCAGAATACGACGAAGTGGATTGTAAGATGCCAAAACTTAATTTCGAAACTTCGGCAACTTTAAATGATATGCTTTCAGACCTTGGTCTGGAAAATATCTTTTCAAATGATGCTGATTTTTCCGGTATCGCAGATAAAAACACAAAAGTCAGTGCAGTACTTCAGAAAACAAAACTGGAGCTGGATGAAAATGGTACAAAATCAGCAGCTGTTACGGCGGCAGTTATGGAGTGTATGTCGGCAATGGCTCCGGACCCAGTGGTAAAAAGCGTGGAATTAACAAGACCATTTGCATTTTTGATTTTTGACGAAATGAATAACGAAATATTGTTCATGGGAAAAGTGGTGACAGTTAAATAAGAAAGTTAATAAGGACCGGATAATCCATATTCGGTCTTTTTTTTGTGTAAATTAACTTCGCACGCGGGTCTGAATCCCCGTTCGTGCGCTACACTCAGCCTTGCGGCTTTGCTTCTCAGCCTCTGCGAGACTTGGTCATGACTCCGGCAAATCCGGGGAGTTCTCAAGGAATTTAAAAAAAGCAAATCCTGAAGGTTTATTTACATTCGCCATTATTCGAAAAAAAGCCCTGGAAGAGCGCCAGTAACGGTCACTCTTTCGGGGCTTTTAATCATAAGACTAAAGTCTAAATGTTTTTTTATTTCCTCCTGCGTTGTTAATCGCATTAAGAAGATAAGCAGTAGCAGAAGTCATCTCGGCATGCTTGACTTGCGGCAGAATCTTATTCATTGCTGACATTGTCATTAAGTTAAGTTTCAGGAACTCAACGAGTCTGTCCTCATCTTTCTGAGCAATATATCTCTTGGTGATACTTGTTGCAGCACGGCGGAGATAAGTGCGAATTTCAGGATTCTGGTTGTATCCGTAAACCTTAACGGCTATGTTCTGCTTAGCCTCAAGATGCCGGGAACATTCACCCGGTCTGTTGATAAAGTTTTTGTCTTCTAGAACCTCTGCAAGAGTCTTGTAACCAAGGCTACGCTGAAGGTCGTCTTTCTTGTTAGCTTCAAGATACATTGGGAAGAACAGTTTATTGCTCCCATCGGTCACTTCGATAATATCACACAAATCATTAGGATGCGTTCCATCGTCTGTTTTTAAGACTGCATGAAGAAAATTGACTGGGATGATGCCAGGAACTTCAATATTCTTTACACCATTTAATGCAGCATCGCAAAGTCTTCTTACTGATTTTGGAAGCACAATCTCTGCGAGATTACAGTTCCGAAAAGCATTGGGTCCAATGCTCTCAAGCCCTTCGTTAAATATCAGATTGGAAAGATTCCAACAATTCGCAAACGCACTTTCGCCAATCAATTTGACATTAGACGGAATCTCTACCCTTGTCAGAGCATCGCACGCAAAAAACGTCATACCACCGAAACCAGCCCCGATATTTTTGATACCTGAGCCAAAATCAATATTAGTAAGCTTTCTGTTGCCAGAAAAGGCACGATATCCAATGCTTTTGAGGGTATTGGGTAATTTCAGGCTTGTAATTTCTGTATCAGAACATGAACAGTCACCAATATACTTAACTCCTTCTGGAATAAGCATAGAGCCTGTTTTCTTTGATGGGCAGCAGATTAATGTATCCATATTACGGTCATATAAGATTCCATCATATTCGCTGCAAAAACGATTCTTATCTGACAGCTTAAATGCTTTTGTATCGATAGCATGTAAAACTGATGTCTCGAACTCGTCATTGTTAAAATCTAAGTACAAAACATCACAAGGAATATCACATCCGCTATGTCCATCGAATAAACCTCCACTATTCTGCACAATAGCACCAATAGAATGTTTTGAATGGACTGTGATTTTATCAAACCGGCAATTTTCTGGGATATCGACGCCCGAAATCCTGACATTCTCAGGAATATCAATTTCTTTTGCTGATGTATCAATATCAACAATCATCCCATTGATATATTTAACCCCATTTACGAATGAGCCACCAAGCTGAAATGCAGAATTGGCAAAGCTTTTTTTGCTAAGGTATGTTATATCGTCGGTATTGATGACATTTGTGCTCATACAGCCTGCAAAGGCATAATCCTCGATACTGCATACATCTTTTAGGTCAATTTTCTCGCCAGCTTTTTTGCAGAAAGTATTCAGCAGCTTATAACCTACGCCGCTTCCGGTAGAATTTAACAGGCAACCATTGCGTCCAACAATCACTCTCCTGCTATAGTATGCCGGAGGGCCTTGCACTATTACATTTGTAACATTTGGAAACATATAATTAGAGATTTCAGTTTCATATGCGTGCCCATCCAAGATAAGAGTTCTCACGTCCGGAAACTGCTTGTTTATATTTTTTAACTTTACATTAAAATTGTTGTACCGTGCTAGGCCATCAATATCAAGTGTGACACTGTCAACGCCTGGCTGAACATCAATATCAACAATATTAAATATCCCGTAGTTTGATGTCGGAGGGTTGATTGTTAAAGTCACTCCATTTTTACTTTGTTTTTTACTCATTTTTATTATTCCTTTCTTTTTTAATTTTTCTTTACGTATTTAATATGCGTGATTTTGGTTGTGACAGAATACGGTAAATAAAAGCGGAAGATAAGAAATGTTTTTGTCTATCTACTTTTCCAGCATATTAATTTTGTAAAATAAATATATACACAAAGAAAGGAACAAAAAGCGTATGGCATATTCAATCAATGGAAAGTTAAAAGTTGCAGTCTCCAGCCGCGCATTATTTCAGCTGGAGAAAGAAGACGAAATTTTTCTAAAGAAAGGCAAAGAGGCCTATGAGAGGTATCAGGTGAAACACGAAAAAGACGTCTTGCAGCCGGGAGCAGCGTTTCCTGTTGTTAAAGCTCTCCTGGAACTTGGAGAAGATGACGTTGAAGTCATTGTAGTGTCAAGAAATACTGCTGACACAAGCCTTCGTGTTTTCAACTCAATCCAGGCACATGGCCTCAATATCTGCCGCGGATTCTTTACAGGTGGAGAGAGTATTATCAATTATCTGAAATCTCTTGATATTGACCTGTACCTTACGGCAAATGATGATTCTGCGAGGGCTGCGATTGACAATGGTATTCCAGCCGCAACAATGATTACATCTGCTGCGAAGTATATGACTGAAACGACAGAGCTTCGTGTCGCATTTGATGGTGATGCAGTTCTGTTCGGTGATGAGTCAGAAGCAGTATTCAAATCAGAAGGTCTTGAAGCATTCGGAAAAAGTGAAAGCGAAAAAGCAAACATTCCGATGAAAGAAGGTCCGATGGCAAAATTCCTCCGTGCATTGTCTAAAATTCAGACAAAGCAGGAAAAAGAAGGGAAAGAGAACGAAACAAAAATCGTTACTGCCCTTGTTACTGCCAGAAGCGCACCGGCTCATGCGAGAACCATTAAGACACTGAGAGCATGGGGAATCAAGGTAAATCAGGCGTTCTTCCTCGGAGGACTTGATAAAACTTATGTTTTAAAAGAGTTTAAGCCGCAGATTTTCTTTGATGACCAGCACGTACATACTGACCGCGCTTCACTTGTAGTGCCGGCAGGTACAGTCCCTTATAAATCAGATTCCGTTTTGGCCCAGCCAAAGGAAGAGGAAAAGAAAGGAGAAAAAGAATGCTGACGAAGTGGATTATTGCAATCGGGAATACTGAAGCTGACGGCGTCAGAATGCTTTATGCGATTGGAAGTGTTGACCAGATTAAGCGGGCTCTTGTAGAGCTCGCCCTGGAAGACAAAGACAATGACGAGAAAAGCTTTGATTACGGTACTGAGGACATTTCAGATGTTGATGAAACTGTTGATAACAAAACAAATAATGTAACAGCGCTGAATGCATATAATGTATTTTCTGATTATCATATTGACTATACGGCGCAGCGCCTTGATTTTATACAGATGCGTGAAGTCTGAGAAAGGAGATAATCAAATGTTAAAACAGGAATTTTCCGACAGGACAGGATTTTATCCTTCCGCTGACATGTATGCGATTATCGAGAATAAATATCTCGAAATGGATGTAGGCAAAGATAGATTCTGCAAAATGTACAAAAACAATGATGAAGGCCTTGCCGAATATATCCAGTCAGCAGCTGATAAGGAAACTGTAACAATGCTTGATGAAATGACAAAGAAAGTAAAAGAGGAGAAGGAAGCTTTACAGTGCAGAATCAGGATACTTGAGAGTGGTATGAAAGATTTACAGTTCTTGTATGATAAAGAGCTGGAGTGGAAGCCTTATGAAAATCAAAAGCTGTACATTCAGGAAGAATACGACAAGCTTGCAGGCGATGTCCATGAAATGGATGTCAATGTCGCAAAAAAGTTTATTGCCGATTCCTTTGGCTTTAACCCTGACAGGATTCTAATTTTGAATGAATATCCAAAGCAGGAAATCAATCGTCACGGTAAGATAAGAAACGTAAAAGGCGAATTCTATGAGAGAAAGCCCTTGTACGAATCTACTGATTACAATTACATTCTATTTTCATGTGCTGGTATTGATTACGAGTGTGTGGACGGGGAATTATATATGCTGACAGATTGAAATATGGCGGCCGGATTTTTTCCGGCCGCCTTTTTTTTTGCGCTAAATATTTTTTCAAAAAGTGCTCCACCTTTTAAAAATTTCTGCATATTAAATATGTACAAAAAAATCTTACAGAAGGAGGTAAGAATCTATGGGAAGAGCAGGAGCCGGAGGTGGTGGTGATGAATATTCTGGCGGCGGACATTCATCCGGACGGTCAAGCGGCGGCCATCATGTAAGCAGCGGCAGCAGTGGAAGGCGAGCAGGAGGCGGAAGTTTCTCCGGAAACAACAGCTATCATGGTTATCATAATTATAATGGACCGTTTGGAGGACCGCCGCCATACAGAGGATATGGCGGTGGAATGTTTCCACCACCAGGTCCACCACCAAGGCGCGATACTGTAATTGTGAGTAGTAACCCGTTTGGCGAGGTTATGGCTTTCATTGTAACGATTATCATCGTTTTTGTGCTGGCATTTGGTATGAAGATAAGTAATAACAGTAGTATACCCAAAAGCACACAAAACAGGGAAAAAATAACGGCTAATATTGCGTATGATAATAATTGTATCGTTGATAATATCGGATGGTTCGATAACCTTTCTAAGACAGAAAAAGCCATTAAATACTTTTATGACAAAACCGGAATACAACCATATGTAGTATTAAACGCTTATGACAATACGCTGACGACAGATGCACAGAAAGAGCAGTATGCCAAGGACTGGTATTCCAAACATATCAAAAATGAAGATACATTTTTATTCATGTATTTCGCCGAACCGGATACTGACAACGATGTCGGATATATGGCATACGTCAACGGAAAGCAGGTTTCCTCTGTTATGGATTCTGAAGCTATTGAGATTTTCTGGGCGTATGTGGACGAATATTGGTATTCTGATATGTCAACTGATGACATGTTTACAACCATTTTCACAAAGACAGCTGACCGTATCATGACAAAATCAACAACAGCTGCCGATGTCGGCAATAATGCAGTGAAAGTTATTGGCGTTATCGTTGTTTTTGCCGGTATTATCATTATGATGGTGGTCAGAAGAAAGCACAAAGCTGAAGAAGCAAAAGAAACTGAAAAAATATTAAACACACCGCTTAACGGGGATTCCGAAGCGGATGATTTACTCAAAAAATATAAAAAAGGAGACTGAAAAACATGGGAATTTTAACAAGATTTAAGGATATTATGAGTGCAAATGTGAACGCGCTGCTGGATAAGGCAGAAGACCCGGCCAAGATGATTGACCAGACGCTTCTGAACCTTAGAAAAGACCTAGCACAAGTAAAAAAAGAAACCGCAGCAGTGATGGCTGATGCAAAGAACGCAAGAAGGAAAGTAACAGAATGTGAGAATCAGATTACTAATTATAAAACTACAGCAGAAAAAGCGCTCCGCGCAGGAAATGAGGGTGATGCGAGAACTCTTCTGGAGGCAAAGAAAAGAGAAGAAGAAAAACTTGTTGCACTTCAGAAAACATGCGAAATGGCCGAAAAGAATGCTGACAATATGCAGGCAATGCATGACAAACTGGTAAGAGATATTGAGGCACTTGAAGCGAAGAAAGATGCGATTAAAGCAAAAGTAGCAACCGCCAAGGCCCAGAAGCACATGAATCAGGTACTTTCTGGCGGAGACAAGGCCGCGGCAAGTATTGATGCTTTTGAGCGATATGAGGCAAAGGCTGACAAGATGCTTGATGAGGCTGCGGCGATGACAGAGCTGAATAAGACAGCCGATGATAACACGGCAGATTCCCTGCTTGATAAGTATAAAAACGGCGGAAATGCTGATGTGGATGACGAACTGGAGAAAATGAAGAAAGAACTGGGGCTGTAAGATTACTGCTGTTGAATTGAGATTCTGAAAATATGACGCCTGCCGATGGATATCGGCAGGCTGTTTTTGTATAAAATGACGAAAAGTATAAAAAGTATAAAGACTTTTTAAGTCTGAAAAAAATCCGCAAATATGATTTTATTTTTTCTTTTTTTGGCATATTACATGCAAACAAAAAAAGAAAAGAGGAGACCTTACACTAATGGAAAAACTATATATCGCGTTTCCATCCGCGAATAAGAACACAGTACTTAATATTGTGGTTTTTATGCCGCACGATAAAGAAAATCTTAGAGGAATGATTCAGATTTGTCATGGTATGACTGAACACATCGACAGATACGACGACTTTGCTGAATATTTCACTGAAAGGGGATATGCTGTTTTTGGTAACGATATCATCAGCCACGGTAGAAGTAACGTAAATAAGTCATGGAGTTTGTATTTAGATGATTGGTTTGACACCGTCCGCGATGCTATAAATGTCAGAAATCATATCACAAAGATATATCCTGATTTACCAGTGTATATCGTTGGTTTTTCACTTGGCTCTTTCATAGTCAGGTCAATGCCTGATTTAAGTGCTTACAACAAAGAGATTCTAGTCGGAACGGGGTATCAGCCTGCGGCAATGCTGCATGTAATGAGAGGCTTGATTGCAGTTAAATTCAATAAGCAGATGAGTAAATCATCAGATGAGATACGTAAAATGGCGTTTGACAGCTATAATAAACATTTTAAGGGCTACCCGAACAATTATTGGTTATTGTCAGATGACGCTGCAAGAAACGAATACGAAACAGACAGGCTTGTGCATACACACATGACACCGAAGTTTTTTTATGAATTTTTGCGTGGTATGGAATACACTTCAAAAAATCTTAAAAATCCAAATAACACAATACCAACACTGTTCATGTATGGAAAAAATGACCCTGTTGGGGATTTTGGAAAGGGAGTAACAAAAGTATTTAAAGCATATCATAAAAATAACAGTTCAACAGAAATCAAGTGTGTTGAAGGAACCCACGATATCTTGCACAATAATGAAAGCAGCAAAGCGGTGTTTAAAGAAATCGAGAGGTATCTGGACGCCTGACTGACTAATGTTTTTCAAAAAATTGGTAAAAAGATGCGACGTTAATATATATTATTACGCCACATCTTTTTTTTCTGCATATTTTGTATGTAACACAAAAAAAGGAGGACGATATTAACCAGTCAACAAACTGCTGGCAAGCGAATTACGAAGAAGTGACTACCTGAATTTTCAGAGCATTTCGGCTTTGTCTTTGGCAAAGATTGCATACGAAATGGAAAAATTAAAGATATAAACCATAAGAGGAGGGCTTATGATGACTGATTGCATACACTGCGATATTGCCGGAAGGTATTCAAATCCAGATACAAAAATAAGCAATATATATGATACCTTGTGGGTAGGAATATCTGCAAAAATCAGGGAAGAACCGCTTTCCGAGACTACGAACACAGGAAAACTTGTTAAACAGATTGAAGCCGCATGCGGCAAGCCGGGATATAAGACCAATCTGGTCAAATGCCCGCCGGTTGATAAGAATGGAAAGTTAAGATATCCAAATCAGGCAGAAATTGACTGCTGCTTTAAGAATCTGTTTGCAGAAATTGCAGAGGTCAAGCCGAAGGTCGTGATTCTGCTTGGAGAGAAAGTATGCTCTGCGGTAGAGAAAAAGCTAGACATTAAGCTAAAACGCTGGCGCGGATTTGAATATTTTGCGACAAAACATAACAGCATATGGTATCTGCCGGTACAGCATCCGTCTTACATATACGTATACAAAAGAAAAGAAGCAGAAAAATACGTTGAAAAAGTAGCTGAGGCGATTGGGAAGGCTGTTGATGAAGTGAGATGAAGAGAATACTTAAGGCCGGCAAGTTTTTGTCGGCCTTTTTTGTGGCTGTGATGGCTTCTGGAGGATTCGGCATATTAAGCATGTAAAAAAATGAAGGAGGAAAGGTCATAGACAAAGAATGAGAAGATAAAAAAAAGAGCTGGGACTGTAGGATTGCGGTTGTTGGAGTCAAACAGAAAGTTGCAGCATGACCGGAGGAGGTGAAAAATATGTTGGCAGCATTTTGCCTGGTAGTATTATTCATTTTTTGCGGTTTGTTTCTTGGCCTTATTGAGGTAGCATGTGAAAAAAATGCAGAAAAGAAAGTAAGGCTTATTGACAAGAGAAAGTTTGAAAAAATGGTTGATGAGGAAGCCAAAAAAAGAATAAAAAATACCTGAAATTAACTGCCGGCAATTTTTTTGCTGGCAGCTTGTTCGTTTGCGTTGATTTAAAAAAATTTCAGCATATTAGATACGTAAGGCCGAAAAAAATCGCAAAAAAAATGGAAAACAAAAAAAATGAACATATTAAGTACAAGTGAAGGCTTGACTGTTTTCGATGGCTCGGCCTACAGATAGATAGAAAAACAGGAGGACAAAAAATGGGAATTTTTATGGACAGCATCGACTTCAATGAATGCTTAAAAAAGAAAAAAGAATTGGAAAAAGAAGCTGGGTCTACTGCACCGGAAGAGGTGAAGGAAGAAAAGGTGGAAGAAAAAAAAGGAAAGAAATAAGCAAAGTCTATTCATCGATGGACGAGGAAACCGCGGCAAGGCTTGCCGTCAGGGGAGGAATGCTGCAAGCGGTCCGACCATGAACAATTCAAGTTGTCCGTCGGACATAATGGTTGCAAAAATATACGGGGAGTCGAAAACCCCGTCCACGCTCTGCACTCCGACTTCGTCGTCGTTTGTCAGCGACTAAAGCCGTACTGTGCTCAGCTTAACGGCTTCACTTGTCAGCTTCTACGAGGCTTGGTACACGCGAGCATAGCTCGCGGTATCATACGCAAAAATCCAAAAACATAAAAATAATTTATTAAAATATTAACGGAGAACGGGAAGTCCCAGGCCGACAAAAAGTCGTCCGCGGGTCAAATGTTCCGGTTTTAACTTCGCACGTGGGTCAGAATCCCCGTTCGTGCACTGCACTCAGCCTTACGGCTTCGCTTGTCAGCCTCTGCGAGGCTTGGCTACGAGCCGGAACGACGAGTTATCAAAAAAGGAGACTACTGATGGGTATTAATAAAAAATCAATGATAGCAGATTGGGATAAGATAAAAAAAATACGAGACGCGATAAAAGATGAAGAAATTGAAATTGATGATACCACAGATTATGAACTGCTTGAAGAAATTAAAAAAGGCAGCTGTACTTATACTATTAGAGGAGGAGTACAATCTCTCAAGAAGTTAGAGAAGAATAAAGAAGATATATGAAAAATAGCCTTATGTTAACGTCAAAAGAAGCAATATTAGAAATCAAAAGTATAGCTAAGTTCTTACAAGACAAATATGCGAATGATGGATTTAATGAAGTTCGCATTAAAATGCGTAAAGATGTATTAATGATTGATAGTGTAACATTGTCACCAATAACATCAAAACCTTATATGTATATAGGCATTAAGGACATCTTTAAACCAAATTTAATGCAAAAGCCATCAAGTAAACTGATTGATGATGCTGACTTCATAAAATCACTTGTTGCATTATTCCATGAAAGTAGACATTTAGATTCATATTTGTATTTTTGTAAAGATTTTCGTGATAATGTTCAAGATGATTACTATCTTCTAATAAGCCATATGGCTATTGAGAATAATAGAATGTATTATGAAAGCAATTATTCAAATATGGCCTGCGAAATTGATGCGGAGCAATATGCGATTAATTCGACATATCAATATCTAAAAAATCAATTTCCGAATTGTGACTATGAATCTTTAATTGTAAATTATGTTAATGAAATGATACAGCAAGGAGATTATAAAATAGATTTCTCAAACAATAAAAAATACTCTTCTTTTGAACAAATAATTGCCACTTTCGATGAAAAGTTTGAGCGGTCTAAAAACACGCAAAGAATTGTTAATATCGCATCGCCAGACAAAACTATTTGTTTACTTAGTAATAGCGAATGGCAAGATGTTAAAAATAGTATTACTAGTTTAATGGCTAAAGAAGATTATCCAAACTGTGGGGTTAAAATGGATGAAATGATGGCAAGCCTTACATCTTATCAATATCCTAGATATTCAAAGCTATTACCATATGAATGGCAAGAAAAATTGAGTTCACAGTCAGTTTTTGGATTGGAAGAATTTCCTTTAGAAGACTGGCAATTAGATTATTACTATTACCGTGATGATGAAAGAGGATAACGAAAGATATAATCAATTTCAATGTGGAGCCGAGCCGACAAAGCCGACATGTTATTTTTGTGCATATTAACAAAAAGCATAAAGAAGTATAAAGAAAATTTACAATACGAAAAATAACGAATTGTAGTTGCTTAAAAATATGTACCTGCCGGGTTTTACGGAAGGATTTTTTTTATGTAACAAAATCGCTCAAAATTCTGCATACTATAATGCACATACAATATATACGCAAAAATGGAGTGAGAAATAATGTTAAAAGAAACAATAATTGTATCCGTAATTGTTTTTGGAATACTGACTATTTCATGGTTCTATTTTTCGTGGAAGATAGAAAAAGAAGAAAAAGAGAAGAAAGAAAATGAAGACAAGAAAAAAGATTCGCAAAGAAATAAGAAAAAATGATTTTCTGACATGTTGTTAAAAGCAAAAAAATAAGGAGTAAGACAAATGGCAAAGAAAGATAATTTTTACGGAGCAGACAGTATCACAGTTCTTGAAGGCCTTGAGGCCGTAAGAGAACGACCTGGAATGTATATCGGCAGTACTTCAAGACGAGGTCTGAATCATATGATTTATGAAATCGTTGATAACTCTGTTGATGAGCATATGGCGGGATTCTGCAGTGAGATTTGGGTGACATTGGAAAAAGACGGTTCTGTGACCGTGAAAGATAATGGACGAGGAATCCCTGTCGGAATGCATGAAAAAGGTGTTTCGGCGGAGCGTCTGGTATTGTCCACACTGCACGCCGGTGGTAAATTTGATAATAAATCATACAAAACCAGCGGTGGTCTACATGGTGTCGGTTCTTCTGTCGTGAATGCGTTATCAAAACGCCTCACGATTGATATTGAACGTGATGGCGGCCTGTTTCATGACTCTTACGAAAAAGGACATCCGACAACAGAACTGATTGACGGCCTGCTTCCGATGATTAAGAAATCAAAAGGACACGGAACCACAATCAATTTCCTGCCGGATGATGAGATTTTTGATACAGTGAAGTTTGGGGCAGAAGAGGTAAAGAACAGGCTGCATCAGACAGCTTACTTAAACCCAAAGCTGATAATCCACTACGAAGACAAGAGAAAGAAAGAAGTAGAGTCAATTACTTTCCACGAAGAAGAAGGTATCATCGGCCTTGTAAAATCTATGGTGAAAGATTCTGAAACAGTACAGGAAACACCGGTTTCTGTCTCCGGAAAGAGTGACGGGATTGAAGTTGAATGCGCTTTCCAGTACACAACAGAATTTCACGAAAATGTAACCGGATTCTGCAACAGTATCTATACAACAGAGGGCGGTACTCATCTGACAGGCTTTAAGACAGCCCTGACAACGCTTATCAATACATATGCAAGGGAGCTTGGTATCCTTAAAGAAAAGGACGCGAATTTCACCGGTACAGACGTGAGAAATGGTCTCGTGGCTGTTGTTTCCGTAAGACATCCGGACCCGAGATTTGAAGGCCAGACAAAGACAAAGCTGGATAACCCGGATGCTGCAAAAGCAGTTTCATCCGTTATCTCAGAGCAGCTGCAGATGTATTTTGACCGTCATCTGGAAGAACTGAAAGCCGTTATCGGCTGTGCTGAAAAGTCTGCAAAAATCAGAAAAGCAGAAGAAAAAACAAAAACAAATATGCTGACAAAGCCAAAGTATTCTTTTGACAGCAATGGAAAACTGGCAAACTGTAACTGTAAAGACCCGGAAAAATGCGAAATCTTTATCGTTGAGGGTGATTCTGCAGGTGGTTCAGCTAAGACAGCAAGAAACCGTGAATTTCAGGCAATCTTTCCAATCAGGGGTAAGATTCTGAACGTGGAAAAAGCAAGCATCAATAAAATCCTGGCAAATGCCGAGATTAAAACAATGGTTTATGCTTTTGCCTGCGGGTTCTCTGAAGGGTATGGAAATGACTTTGACATCTCCAAATTGAGATATAATAAAATCATCATCGCAGCCGATGCGGATGTGGATGGGGCACATATCGCTACACTGCTCCTGACTTTGTTTTACAGATTTATGCCTGAACTGATTTATGAAGGCCACGTATATATCGCGATGCCGCCGTTATATAAAGCGATTCCGAACGGAAAGAACGGAAGAGAAGAATATCTGTATGACGACAAGGCACTTGAAAAATATAGAAAAACACATAAAGACTTTAAACTGCAGCGTTATAAAGGTCTCGGAGAAATGGATGCGGAACAGCTGTGGGAGACTACTATGAACCCGGCAACAAGGATGCTGAAGCAGGTTGAAATTGAAGACGCGCAGGCGGCGTCTGATTTGACCGCACTGCTGATGGGGAATGAGGTACAGCCGAGAAAAGAGTATATTTACAGTAACGCGACGGAAGCGAATTTGGATGTGTAAACAGTAAAGAGGGAGTATGCCAAATGACAAAAAAGCAAATCATTTTTGCCAGGCTTATCACTCTTCTGATTATTTTTGTAGACGTCTTTTCTTTTGCATCAAATATAAGAGAGGATTACAAAAAATATACAGGTAGTGAAGCTCTGACAGCAGAAGTTACAGGTATCGAAAGCATCAAAAGTGAAAAGATAAATGTTAAATATAAGTATAGTTTTGACGGACAAAAATATGAGGAAAGTGTCATGCAACCTATTAGGGATATTAAGTTAGGCGACATGAAGGAAATAAGAATTTGTAAAAGTGACCCTAAAAAGATAATTCAGATTGAGATTGACAGGGTGATAATAACGGATATTGCTATTGGTTTGGGCATTTTCGCTTTCATTTTTATGGCCTATGTGTTGTTAATATGACATATGGCTAAGTACTATAAAGAAATTGAGATAGAAAAATGTACAAAAGAAAACAAATAGCAAAAAGTCAGCCAACGTGAGGACGAGCCGGGCCGGCAGATACTATTTTCTGTAAATAGGATAGGAGGTTTTTGAAAATGCTTGGCAAAAATAGTACTAAAAGAAAAAAAGTCTTTGCCTTCGTTTGTATTGTAATTTTTGTGGGTGAAGCTATACTCTTCATGCTAAATGCCACGACTGATTACAAAACATATACAGACAGCGAAGTTGTGAAAGCAGATGTCATTAATGTATCCGGTACGAAAAACGGCATGCTGGATGTTAAATATCAATACAACTATGGCGGTGAGAAGTATGAGGAAAACGTTAGACAATCCGTAGACGAAATTAAAGCAGGGGATAAAAAAGAAATCCGGATACGGAAAAGCATTCCAGAAAAAATAATTACCACGACAATAACGACTGTAATATGTTATAATATCGCTTTTGCTCTTTTGCTTTTTGCATCTTTGGGAACGATAGTTTTGTTGCTTGGTTTGGCGAAGAAAAAAGCGGAAGAAGATTCTGATATTGAAATTTAATATTGAAAACCTGCCGGCAGGAATCCTGCCGGTATTTTTTTTCGCAAAAATCTTTCGGCCGGCAAAAATTCCAGCATACTAGAAATAGAGCAAAAAATTACTTAGAAAAGGAGACTTTGTTGATGGAAAAATTGTCGGTGGAAAAACTAAGAGAAAAAGAGTTCGCTGAGAGAGTCGAAAGAATTCAAAATACAATGTCGCGGTTTAGAAAAGTTGCCTACATTTTGATGGTAATTGCCGCTGTGTTTATGTTTTTTCACGCGAGGAATGACTACAACAATTATGCTGGGAGCCAGCTTGTGATGGCTGAAGTGATTAATGTTGAGGGCACTGATAATAAAAATATCAATGTAGCATATCGGTATAATATCGCCGGCAAGGAATACGAATCGGACAAAATACAATACACAGAAAAAATTAGAAAAGGAGACAAAAAAGAAATCCGAGTTAAAAAAGACAGTCCGGAAGTAATTCTTAAGTATAATGATATCAATTTGGTAATATTCTACGATGTAATGATTGGATTATGTCTTGGATTGACAGTTTTGTGTCTGTATGAGATGGCAACCTGCACACTGCCGTCTGCGGTGGAGGAAGTTAAAGCGAAAAGCGTCGGGTTTACAACGAAGCCTGGCGTAACATTTTCGTCAATCGTAGAAGAAAATAAGAAGAAAAACGAAAAAATGAATACAGAAAAGAAGATTTAAATTACCCGGCAGAAATCCTCTGCCGGTATTTTTTTCGCAAAATTTTTCCTGCCGCCAAAATTCAAGCATATTAAAAATAGACCAAAAAAATACGTAAAAAGGAGCATCTGCCAATGGGAGATATGGAAGATATGAAAGATTTGGAAAAATCAAAAGAAGAAGAACTGGCTGAAAACGCCGAAAAAATCCAGAACATAATATCGCTGATAAAAAAATTTGCCTGTGTGCTGGCTATGATTGCCGCTACGTTCATGTTTTTTTATGCACGGAGTGATTACAATAATTATTCTGGAAGCCAGCTTGTGATGGCTGAAGTAATTGATATTGAGGGTGATAATGATGAAAATATTGTTGTCAGATATCGGTATAATATCGCCGGTAAGGAATATGAATCTGACAAAATGCAATACCTAGAAAAAATTAAAAAAGGAGATAAAAAAGGAATCCGGGTTAAGAAAAACAATCCGGAGGTGATTCTTAAGTATAATGATATCAATTATGCCGTGCTCTGTGATGTATTGATTGGATTGTGTCTTGAGCTGGCGGTCTTATGGATGTATAAAATGACAATCTATATGCTGCCGTCTGTGGAGGAATAAGTTAAGGCGGAAAGTGTTGGGACTGCGACAAAATCATGTGCGTAACATTTGCACAATTGTGGAAGAGAGCAAAAATAAAAACAAAAAATAAGTAATTCTAACAAAAAAAGCCTACATGCATTTTTCTAATCGTAATCGGTATTTTGCATGTTAATTATGCAAAAAAAATAAAGAAGGGAGAAAAAAATAATGAAAACATACACCCAAGAAGAAATTCTTAAAATCACAAACAAACTGTTCACTGATAATCGCGAAAACGAGGGCGCTGATGATATTGACAAAAATCCATATGCCGCCGGAGTGCATGACGGAATTTTGGATGTATTGACCAGCCTTGGAATCGATTGCGAAGAGGAATTTATTAACTGATTTTTAAAACTGTTGCTTATTTGGCAACAGTTTTTTTGTGCCTGAAAAACAATAAAAATAATTGCAAAAAAAATACGCAAAAATATTATCATCCGGCAAAAATTCCAGTATATTGTAAATGTAAAAGTAATTTCAGAAAGTGAGGAAAATTCAAATGGTAAATAAAAATACTACGAAAAAAAACAAGGAAAACAAGAAAAAAAATTTCCACTTATTAAACTTATTTGCATCATATTCTTTTTGGTCGGCGTCATCATTTTTGTAATCAGTGTTGTAACTAGTTACAAAACATACACAGGCAGTGAAATTATAAAAGCAAATGTCATCAATGTATCTGGTACGAAAAACGGCATGCTGGAAGTTAAATATCGCTATAGCTACGACAACAAGAAGTATGAAGAAAATGTTAGGCAATCCGTAGACGAAATTAAAGTAGGGGATAAGAAAGAAATACGGATACGCAAAAGTATTCCAGAAAAAATAATTATCACTACAATGACGACCGCAATATGTACTATTATTGCCTTTACCCTTTGTTTTATTGCGTCTTTAGGAGTATTAGTTGCTGTTGCGTGGTTGGCCGATTTGGACGAAGAAATACGAGAAAGAAGATTCTGATATTGAAATTTGACATTGAAAAACCTGCCGGCAGAAATTCTGCCGGTATTTTTTTCGCAAAAATCTTTCGGCGGCAAAAAGTCCAACAGACTAAAAATAATAATAACAAAAAAGCCCCCAGGTATTTTTCTAATCGTAATCGGTATATTGCATATTAATTACGCAAGAAAAATAAAGAATGGAGAGAAAAAATAATGAAAACATATACACAGGAGGAGCTTCTTAAAATTGCAAATAAGCTGTTTACCGACAATCGTGAATATGAGGGTACTGATGATATTGACAAAAATCCATATGCTGCTGGAAGGCATGACGGGATTTTGGAGATGCTGACGAAACTTGGAATCGATTGCGAAGAAGAACCTCAGAGCTACTAATTTTTTACTGCTACCATATCGGGTAGCAGTTTTTTTTGTATATTTTTCGCAAAAAATATGACAATAGCAAAAATCAGGCATATTTCGTACATAGAGAAAAATAAAAAAAGAGTAAAAAAAATGGCCAAACGTATAATCAGACATGCAAAACGAAATAAATTGATGTGGAAGTTGATTCTCTTTGTAATCGTTCTTATTGGAAGCACCGCAGTACTATTCGATTCGCTACAAACGCACCAGCAATACAAAGACAGCCGATTGGTTGATGCGAAAGTTGTGGACATTGCGGGACGCGACAACGGGACAATTAAAGTGACGTATAAATATAAGGTGGGCAAAAAGGCCTACAAATCCTTCAAGCTGCAGAAGCCGAAAGAAATTAATATCGGAGACGAGACAGAAATCAGAATCAGTGAAAGTAAGCCTAAAAAAATCTTCACCCATAATAGATAATAGAGAAGAAGATGCTGTGTTTCCAGAAGTGGCTGCGACGTTTTTATTCTTTGTGTTTGTGACTACGTTGGTTTTTGGATAACGCTGCTACGGAACGCTTAAACCTGGTACCAAACCGGGCAAAGCCGGGAAGGCGCCACGAATCGGCACGACGAAGACTTGAATTCAATTTTACTTTTTTTCTCACACTGTTTTTTGCATATTGTCTTTGTAAATATAAAAAACAGCTAAAAAGAAAGGAAGTAAAAGAAATGGACAAAAATTACAAACCAAGTGAGAAACAGAAAAATTGCAAGTATGCTTTTCCGTATATGGGGAAAGAAATGAACAAAACATATTGCAGAAAACTGATGCAGGAAAGAAGAGATGCAGAAGAAGATGATATGTCTGTATGCGTCAGCAATGAGCAGTGTGAGAACTGCCCGGACTATAAAAGTCGGTTTATTGAGTATCCAATTCAGGTCAACAGTATCAAATGTGATAAACCGAAACAGCTGATGATGGGTCGTGCAGGAAATCTGGTCAAGATTCGGCCATGTAATAAAGAATATGGCGGTAAAACATATCTTGGATTGTATCTAGGAAATCAGCCGTGGTCTCAGACGGTGAGCTATAATGAAGAATCAGGTGAACTGACTGTCGGAATGGCATCAAATCCGGCGATTTATGTTTTTGATTTGCAGCGAATAATCTTTGGAGCTGAGAGCTGGTGGGGCATCATCGAAAGCCCAGAAGAACTGAAGGATATTACCGATGATGACATTAATAGTCAGTGGTATGTTAAGGCACTGAAGGCGATGCATAAGGATGAGCCGGAGGAGACAATAGAAGAAAAGCTGAAACGCATTTCTGGAGCCGTGAAAGAGCATCCGGAAAACTTTGAAGCGGCCAATAAAATTCGGCTTGGAAGGTATTATGCTTTCGCAAAACCTTTTGATGTTACTTTTGAAAATGATGAGAGGGTGCAGGTTTCTGAGGGTTGTGTCTGCAGGATTAAAAATGACGGAAATGTTATTTTCGAGGGTTCCGGCGTGGAAATGTCAGAAAAGACTGTAGAGTATATTAAGAAGAATGCAGCGAAATACCTTGTGGATGTGACAAAATTGTTCTGATTTTTTGAAAGACAGTGGATTTTTCCACTGCCTTTTTTCTCCACAAAAATCCCGCATATTAACAATGTATCTAAAAAAAATAACAACGAAAAGGAGATTAAATTATGGGCATGTATGACACATTAAACGGCGAACAGGTTAAATGCTTTCCGTGGTACAGTTTCGACGCCATGCCACTAGCACAAGCCGGCTTCATCAACGGGCATGGAGGCAGTTTAGCGTATTACGGTGACGGCAGCAAAATCCCTTACCGTTCCCTAGCGTACAACTACAGCAAAAACTTCATTATTTTTGATTTTAACCCTGATGGACTTACCATGGACGATAATAATAACTGGGTTGCACATGTGATTGAAGACGGGCTCCTGAAGGCTTCTGTTTATAAAGAAAATGCCGGTGATGAGTTTGAGGAAATGCTTAAAAGAAGCTGCAAAAATATCGGCCGTTACGGTGGCGGAAATTTTAAATTCAATTCAATCGCTGACATCAATCAGTATGCTGCTGAGTCTGACGAATTAATGAAAAAGACAAAGAAACTGCATGAGACAGCCGACAAGATTATGCGTGAATGGTTTGACGCATTGAAGGAAGTACGACTCAAAAATATAAAAAAAGGTACTCCCGAGTATGCAGAGTTATCTTCAAAGATGGACCAGTTTTCAATAAGACATACTGCAGAAACTGACAGAATAAAACCAGAAATCGAAAAATTGCGTCAGGCTTTTGCTGAAAAATGGACAGAAAACGAGTCGGAAGACTACCTTAAAATGTCTGACTTTGGAAAAAGTATTGAGTCAGGAATTTTGACCCTTAAATGCAAAAAAATACAAGAAAAGGAGCCAAAAGAAAAATTAGTCTTAGCTAAAGAACACGGCATCTTTTTTGACCGTCAGAAAGAATGGCAACTCTACTGTGAGTACTTCAAAAAAACATATGGAAAAATACTTGAAAAAGAAGGTGAGGAGTTTTGGGAGAAGTATTTTGAGTGGTGTGAAATTACTGATGAGGAAAAAGAGAAGGTCGATGAGCTGAGAAAAGAACTGGGAGTGTAATTGGAGGAGAAAATGGTTAATTACATAGAAACACCTAACGAAAAAGAACTGCTTGCAATGCGTGAAAAGTATAAGGCTGGAACTCGTGTTTGTCTAACGAAAATGGACGACACATATGCACCGCCAATTGGCACCTGCGGAACAGTGTCGTATGTAGATGATATTGGAAGTATCTTTGTTAACTGGGACAATGGAAGCACGTTGGCTCTTGTGTATGGAGTAGATAAATGCGAAGTTGTCAGCAATACAAAAAGAGTACAAGGTTAAAAAATACCACAAAAAATCAGTCGAAACACGATATTTAAAAGCGAAGCCTTAGGCTTCGCTTTTTTATTTTAATTTTTTATTTTTTCCCTCCATCCAAAATTTTTCAGCATACTAAACATATACGCAAAAAAGGAGATAAAAAAGATGATAACAGATAAAATCTTTGCAATAGATGTCGGAACCGTAGACTCCGGCTATGCAATCATGCGGTTTGATAAAGACGATATAGAACTATTATCATTCGGCAAAATCGCGAATGAAGCCCTTATGCAGATAATCAAAAATGACGACTATGACCAGCTGGTTTATGAACAGTTCCAGAGTTTTGGAATGGCAATTGGAGAGAGCACGATTGAATCCATCTTATGGAACGGAAGACTTATCCAGGCAGCGATAGACCGGGGCATTCCGGTTGATAGAATCTACCGCAAGGAAGAAAAGCTCTGCCTCTGTAATACCCTTCGAGCGAAAGATGCCAATATTCGCCAGGCACTGATTGACCGGTATGCAAAAACAGATAAAAAAAATGGAAAAGGAACTAAAAAAGAACCCGACGTGTTCTTCGGGGTGAAGAAGGATGTCTGGTCTGCGATTGCTGTCGGGGTAACATGGAGGGAGAAGATGGAAGAGGCGAAGAGGGAGAAAGAAAATGAAAAAAAATGTGAATAACACAACAGAAAAACTTGATGTAAACAAAGACGAGATTCCTTCCTCCGACAATCAGGAAAACGGAAACGCTGAGATTGTCAATATAAGTATGGAAGTGAAACGGTGGTACAGTGTTGCAAATCTTATTTATTCATTACTTGTTGGGTATGTCTGGATAAGATATATAATAGGAAACCCAGCAAGCAGAACTATATTAAGACTGATTGGCAGTATTTTCGTCCTGATAATACTCTGTATTCCGTATGCAGTGAAAGTTGAACCGCTAAAAGCAAAACTGCCAATCTGGCTTTTATGGCTGGCTGCGTTTGCCTCATTATTTGCGTTGGCAATTGTTGGGGTTGTGGGATGATGTAACAAGTATCAACGGAAAACGGGGAATCCCCAGCCGACCAAAAGTCGTCCGCGAGCCAAAGGTTCCGGTTTTAACTTCGCACGCGGGTTTGAATCCCCGTTCGAAGTCCGGTAACGAGTCCTGCAAAGCAGGCGAGGCCTCATTTTTAATCCGGTACCGAACCGATACGGCGAGGTATCACAAGCCGAAACGGCGAGTTGTAAAAATCTTGGAAAGAAGATAGCCCGGGGAGTAATTCTCCGGGCGTTTTTCTACCTTGAGGATTTTGGCATATTGTAGGTGCAAACAAAAAAAAGAAAGGAAATAAAAAAAATGCGAAAAGAAACAAAGAATGGCGTAATGTATACGTTTGAAGAGAATGGTTTTGCAAATGAAGCGGTTGATGTTGAGGTCCAGCCTGGGATAGAATGTCTTATTTTGCAATATGGTCTTAATATGCCTGAAAGCGAGAAATCATTTCCAGATGTCAAATGCCTGACTATTAAAAAAGATGTTCAGAGAATTGAGATTCCAAATACTCTTTTTCCAAATGTGAAACGTGTGGTTTCAGAGGACCTCAGGAATTTTGAGTCTGGCCGGTATCTTGTCAGCAATATGGTCAGAAGAACATTAAAAAATGTATTCTGTCCGGCAGAAGATGAGGTGATTGAAATCCCGGATGTGTATTATATCGGAGCATATGCATTCAAAGACTGCAAGAGCACAAAGATAAGTACCAGAAGGTATATATCATGTGACAAAAATGCTTTTGCCGGTTCTGCATTTATGGAACGGCCTTTTACACTTGGTGTGAAAATGGCAGGAAGAATCCTGATTGATGTTGACCCGACGGTGGAAGAAGTCATTTTTCCGGATGAAGAGGAACGGATTTTTACATTTGCAAGAGAAGTGGACCTGAAAAATGTAAAAAATCTTGTACTACATAATGCAGACAGCCTTGCAGGGCTGCTGTATGATAAAGGACTTCCCCAGAAAGTTACATTTATTCCTTCGAACAATAATCTGGAAGACTTAAAATACGAAATCCGGCAGCTTGTCAGTATAAGCAGGAATGCTGAATATATTAAGGAAATTGAGGTCATTTCTCCTTATGTTAAGTGTGTAAATGGAATCATATATACATCTGACATGAAAACGATTATCGCATCAACAATGTATCAGACTGATGTTGTGATACCAGAAGGGGTAGAGAATATTGGCCACGAAGCGTTTGTTGACTGCCATCTGACAGCAATTAAACTTCCTGACTCTCTGAAAAATATTGAGAAAGAAGCGTTCAAAAACTGCAAAAATCTTCGGAGAGTAGAATTCGGAACAGGAGTTACAGAGATTCCAAATTCTACATTTGAACACTGTGTAAACCTGAAAAAAGTAATCCTCCCATCAAGCCTGGAGAAAATCTGCAATGATGCGTTCAGAAATACAAATCTAAGCAGCATCAAGCTCACAGAAGGTCTTAAAGAGATTAAATATCGTGCATTTGATGACACACCAATGCAGGAAATAGTGATTCCTTCCACTGCCAGCCTCAGTGGTTGTGTATTCGGAGAAAACATGAAGCATATTACAGCACTTCAATATAACGAATCGCTTATTACTTCCTGCAGCCGTGAGTACGAGCCGAGGTGTTCAATTGCCAGCTATGTAATTCGTCTGGACTGCGGAGGCAAGACAGCCTATCTGCCAAAATACATAAAGCCAAGTCTCTACCGGGAATTTCTTAAAACAGTTTCATTTTTTTTACAGAATTTCCGCCAGGAGTACTGCGAATTCTGGGAATATGGATATTCAGCCAAAGGCAAGGAATATGCGGCACTTGCAGAGTATCTTGCTTTCGGTGGCGAAACTGCGAAGGTATATCTCAAAAAGAACTCCAAGCGAATCATCACAAGACTGCTAGAAGAAAAAGATGAAGAAAATGCTGCTGCATTCTTAAAAGCAGGCTTTGTTTCAAAAATCACGTTGAAAACTCTGCTTACAATTGCGGAAAAGAACGATATGATGACGATTAAATCATACATTCTTTCTCAGATTAACGAAAGTGGTATTACAAAGAAAAATTTTTCGCTTTAATTTTGGTAGGGCTGGTGCAAAAAAGCACCGGCCTTCTTTTTTTTGAAAAAATTCAGCATACTAAATATATATAACGGCTCATATCCAACAATGAAAGTATCAGGATGTATGAGCAACAATAAAAAAAGGAGACTAAAAAAAATGGATATTGGAGCATACGCAAAAATCAACGACTTATCAACAATCCTAGATTCTACAGGAATTAACATTCCACGCCTTCGTGGTCTGAGGTTAATGGCAATGGAAGAGAGGATTACAGAAGAAGAGATTAAAGAGATGACTGCTTCAGCAGAAGTTGATGCAGTTGAAGACCTGGTTAGGGCTTGCCCTCCTTGGTCAGTTAATTCTGACTGTCACTCTTACTGCAGGAGAACGGATGACAACTTAAAACGATTCCTAGTCTATACTAAAAATGAAAATGGGTACGAAAGGCCAACCGCTGTGAGATGGGGAAAAATCCACGGCAAGAGAAGAAAGAAAATCAAACTGCTTGCGAAGACGCAGATAAGACACATCAGAAAGTCCATAGATACTTTTAATAAGTACGCTGGCAGAAAAGATGTGCTGTACGTTCATGCCAGAATCGGTGGGAATAACTGGGTATTCTGTGGCGGGCAGCAGGTTGCAGAACATCCAGCCTTCATTGAACGAGTGGATGACTGGTGCGATTCAACATATTGCGACATTTACCTGAAAATAGACGAAAAGATTGTTGAGAAATATCTGAAAAAAAAGGAAAAATAACAACAAGGAATGTACGCCAAAGTTACTATTGCTATCCATTTCCCGCTGCAAAAACCGCAGCGGTCTTTTTCGTTTTTATAGTAATTTCCACATATTAAATACGAAATAAAAAAAAGCAAAAAGAAAGGAATCAAAATAATGGACGAAAAAAGAGATGTTATCTTTACGAAAAGTTTTGACTGTATCATTGACATGGATGTCAAGCATGGCATCAAGAGAGTTGAAATTGATTGTAATGTGTATATGCAGCATACAAAAAAGTCATTTCCTGACGTGGAAGAGCTGATGATTGGACCTGATGTTGATGAGATTTGTATCCCAAATACATTATTTCCAAATGTCCAAATGGTCTATTCAGACAGTATATTTTTTCTAGCAGGAAGATATCTCGTCAAGAAACGCAATGGACAAGCGACTCTGCTGAATGCTTTTTGCAAGGATGAAGCGCTGGAAATATCAGTTATCGTAAGTATTGCTGATTACGCTTTGGCAAATAGTAATATCAAAAAAATTCCATACAATTATTCAGCATTGTTAAGATGCGAACCGATGGCATTTAAAGATTCTTATTTTGAAAAACAGCCGTTTGTCAATGGTGTGAAAACAGCCGGAAGAATAATCGTTGCGATTGACTCTGAAGCGGACGAAGTTATGCTTCCGGATGAAGAATATTCAATGGCGGCATGTGCTGTTGGAGTTAATCTGGCAGACGTTAAGCACCTGGTAATACATAACCCGAATAGTATATGTGTTTATAGAACCAAAGGTGTACCAAAGGAAGTAACATTTGTTACCACTCCGGAGACACATTATAACCACATTATCAATGTGATGCATGCAGCAAAACCAGGTGATGGATATTATGTTGAAAAAGTCAATATTATAGACAAAAATGGCCAATTTGTGGAAAAAGACGGTGTCGTATATACATCAGACATGAAAACACTGATTGCGTGCTCACTGAGCGTGACTGACCTGGTCATCCCGGAAGGAGTAGAGGAAATCATTTCTTATGCTTTTGCAAACACGCGCATCAAAAACGTCAAGTTTCCTGATTCACTTGCTATTTTGAATGAAAATGCTTTTTATAAATGCCGAGAGCTGCAAAATGTAGATTTTGGCTCTGGACTGGATACAATAAAAGGTTTTGCATTCCAGGAGTGTGCTAGTCTGACTCATATTAAAATGCCACCACAGATGAAGATGATTGGAAGATACGCATTCTGCGATAGTGGAGTTGAGAACGTTGAACTAAATGAAGGACTTCTACTAATTCACGAAGGTGCATTTAGCGGATGCAAAATAGATGAACTAAGACTTCCTGATTCCCTGGAAAATATTGGAACGTTTAATGATGCCTCCGGTATTAAGTGTATTAAGAGCAGTCACTTTATTAAAGATATTCCGCTTAATGCATGCCGTACAGGTGCTTCTTCATATCTGTATGATGATGAATTCGATGCGGTATTCCGATACGATTGCGGAGATAAGACAGTTTTTCTTCCGAGATGTGTTAAAAAGAGCGATTGCTACGAATTCCGGACAGTGATTGAAGGTTTTTTGCAAAAAGGCTCCAAATCTAACCTAAAACATCTGTCTCTTTACAAATATGCAAACACCCGAGAAGGAAGAGAACGTACAGCTTATCTGGAATATCTGGAATTTAAAGGTGAAGAGCAGAAGTCTTTCCTTAAGAAACGCGGAAAACAGGTGTTCATGATGCTGCTTGAGGAATCTGATGAAGATGCAATCAAGTTTCTTGGACTTGGTATCCTCACACCAAAGGCCAAAAAGGATATTCTGGAAATTGTCAGCAAAGGAGAAAATTATGCACTCAGCGCTGCCGTTCTGGAAGCGATAAATGATGGAAAAGGTGCAAAAATTCCAAACAACAAATTTTCAATCTAACGTCCTGAAGCTGTAATACCGGCAAGAATTTTGCCGGTATTTTTTTGTTGAAAGTAATTTTTGCCGATATCCGGCCATCTGTTTTGCCCGCAGTTTTCCGTCTGTCGATGCTATGATGTAACCATTAGCAGGAATACATAAAACGGATTCGCAGTTGTAATTCCTTTCTTTGTTTCTAGAAAGAGCCGCGACAAAAGCCTGCAGCGGTCTTTTTTGTTTTGCCGGCAAATCCCGCATATTAAATACGAAAGAAACAAAAAAGATTTTAAAAATATTTACAAAAAAAATGTTCAACAAAAAACTAAAAAATATTAAAAAATCTTCAAAAAGAAAGGAAAAATAAAAAATGGAAAACGAAAAACTATATCCAAAAGAAAAGCAAAAAGGAGTTGTTTTTTATCGGGATAAGCTTGCATCTCAGGATATGTCTGAAAACCCGGAGGACATTGATGCGATTAATATTGATGTTGATGACGAAGTGAAAGAAGTTGTGATTTGCTACGACCTGATAATGCCAGATAGCAAAAAGAGCTTTCCGAATGTGGAAAGTCTGGTCATTAAGAGTAATGTGTTTGAAATTCGGATTCCGAACAGTTTGTTTCCAAATGTGAAATGGGTCCAGTCTGAAAGCGACAGGTTCAAGACCGGAAACTGCCTTGTTCTGGATGAAGGAAATATTTTTTGTACTCTGTTTAACACTTTCTGTAAGAAAGAGGGGGAAGTGATAAAAATTGATGATATTACTGCAATCAAAAATGGAGCCTTTTCCGGATGTGAGAGTACTAATTTGACTGGCGCGATTGATGTATACTGCGGTGATGATATAGAACCTGACGCATTTGCGGGGTCTGCTTTTGCAAAACAGCCGTTTGTTAATGGCGTTAAGATGGCAGGAAATATCGTGATTGATATTGACAAAACCTCTGAAGAAATCATCATTCCTGATTACGATTACGAAAAGGCAATATTTATAGCGAATACTGATTTAACTATGGTTAAGAAACTCGTGGTCCATAGATATGAAACGGCAAGACAGGTTAACTATGACACTAATTTTCCTGAAATGCTTGTTCTGGACACCAATGATTCGCTGAGTGGCGTGGAAATAAGGGAACTTGCACATATGTCTTCTTCAGCGGTATCGTATCTCAAATATTTTTCAATTTCAAACGGGGATTATAAAACAATTGATGGCATTGTATATACAAAAAACGGAAAAATGGTTGTTGCCGGTTCTCTTGGACTGGAGCATGTCGTAATTCCGGAAGGAGTTGAAAAACTTGGCCATTCTGCTTTTCGCAACTGTAAGATGAAGTCAGTAGTACTTCCTGACTCAATTGACAGAATTCGGGCAAAAGCGTTTTATCAGTGTGAAAATCTTAAGTTTGTCAAACTTGGAAACAATGTTGACACAATTGAAGGCGGTGCATTCGCTGAATGCTGCAGCTTAAAACACATAGATATTCCCGCAAGCATTAAGACTATCAACGATTACGCCTTTTTAAACAGCGGTTTGGAGAGTATAGAACTTCACGAAGGCCTGCTGTGTCTTGGGTGTAAGGCTCTTTTCGGAACAAACATTGAATCAGTCCACCTTCCTGCGTCTATTAAAAAGCTTGAATATAACTGTTTTGGTTCTAATCTGAAGGAACTCGCAATGGAAACATTTCCTTCTGACTTTGGAACAGCATGTATAATGGGGCCTAGTCCATTTGACGCTGGCAATAAAATCATAAAGGTTTATTGCAATGGAAAGCATCTATATTTTCCGAGAATCATTCAACCTTCGATGTCGTCCTACGCGATAGATGAGGTGGAGTATTTTTTCAAGAATCCAAGGATACGGACTGTATCAATGTATAAGTATGCTTTCTCAATTTCATGTCAGGGAAAAGTAGCCCTGCTGGAGTACCTGGATTTTGGTTCAGAATCTGCAAGAGAACATATAGAAAAATATTCATACCACATCCTGTCAAATATGATACGGGAAGGTAGCGAAGAATTTGCCGCCAAGATGGTTGAAACCGGCCTGGTGTCAAATGGTATACTTCAGAAGATGCTTCCAAAAGCAGAAAATGCAGAAATGGTTACGTTAAAAGCATATATGCTGAATCAGTTAAATCTCAATGGAGTTCAGGAAGAGAAAATTTCGTATGACATTTAAGAACAGGCGAAACGCCTGTTCTTTTTCTTACCGTAGAAAATTCGGCATATTGTGTGTATAAAAACAAAAAGAAAGGAATGAAAAGAAATGGAAAAAACAGGATGTTTAACTGAAGTATTGGAATCAGGAATCGTAAAATATCAGGATTTGGACGTAGGTGTGACAAGGTATCACAATAGAGAAAATAAGTGTGATATTGACCTTGATGTGGAGTCCGGTGTAAAAATGGTGGAAATATTTGCCAACTTAGAGATGCCGGACAGCGATAAGTGCTTTCCTGATGTTGAAAGGCTCGTGATTGCTGATGGCGTTTATAGTATTGAAATTAAAAACGAGCTCTTTCCAAATGTGAAAAAAGTGGAATCACACAGCAATTATTTCATATCACATGAGTGTCTTATTAAAAAAGTCTGTAACCCAAGTAGTATGATACTGCTTAACACATTCTGCAAGGATGAAAATGATTTTATTACGATTAATCAGGTAGACAGGATTGCAAAAAACGCATTCCATGGATGCAGATGTACTAACGTCAGAGGAACGCATAATATTAAATGCTGGAAGAACGTGGAAGAAGGCGCATTTGACGGCTCTGCACTGATAAAGCAGCCATTCGTGAATGGACTTAAACTGGTTGACACTATCGTCATCGATATTGATTACAACCAGGACGAAATCATCCTTCCTGACAGTGATGGAAGAAGCCTGAAGTTTATAGAAAGCATCAAACTGACAAAAGTAAAGAAAATGGTAATCCACCGTCTGGATTCGCTCAAATGGGTAAATTATCATACCGGATTTCCGCAGAATCTCGTTCTGGACGTTGATTGTTTTGTTGACCCGGCAGACCTGATTGATATGGCGAAGCTTAAAACTTACGATTATTATGTTCACACTTTTGAAGTACGGAGCCCCGATTATGTTACTATTGACGGTGTCGTATATACACAAAATAGGAAAAAAGCCGTCACCTGCGATGCTGATATGGAAAACCTGGTAATCCTTGATGGAGTGGAAGAAATAATCCCGTTTGCTTTTTCAGGAGGGCAGAAACTTAAAACAGTAAGGCTTCCGGATTCTCTTGAAAAAATCGGAATGAATGCTTTTGAGCTATGCCGACAGCTTCACAGGATTGACCTTGGGGAAGGGGTGACCATTATTCCGGATTCTTGTTTCGAGAGATGTACGGAATTAAAGACAATCACCCTGCCTCCGCAGATTAAAGAGATTAGACGCGAAGCATTTTGGCTGTCGGGCCTTGAGGTCATCAATCTGAATGAAGGCCTGGAGCGCGTGCACGACAACGCTTTCGTTGGCACGTGTATTGAATCTATTAAGATTCCTAAAACCGTGCGGGATTTTCCCAAAAATGCAATTACTCATAGCATGAAAAATATTACTATGGGCTCTTACTTACCTAACGTAAAAATCGGTATCATCGAATCATACAGACCCGGAAGCAATACCGACACAATAGCAATACTACACTGTGGCGACAAACACGCGATTTTACCATTGTATACGAATAGTACTACTTACAGTAAATATCTATTGGCTATAGATGAGTTCTTTAAGAATGAAAGTATCAAGCACACTGAATTCTGGCAGTATGCATCCACTGCAAAAGGCAAAGAAGATGGCGCTTTGGAAGAGTATCTCTTTTCCGGAAGCGGAGACGCAAAAAATTATATAAAAAAGAATTCTAAAAAAATTGCGTTAAGGCTGATTGCTGAAGGTGAAGAAGAGAAACTGGTGAAGCTGTTAGAGACCGGAGTCGTTTCCAAACCAACATTGAAGGTTATTCTGCCGAAGGTGAAAGAGCAAGACATGGCAGCGGCACAGTCGTATGTGTTGGAGCAGTTGAACAAGAAGGGGATTTCAGAAAATAAGTTTGCGATTTGATTTTTCTTGCTAAAGGCTGGCGCGAAGGCGCTGGCTTTTTTTGCGTGGGAGGAACAAGAGGCAGCAGCGCGGCCGGATAATCCGGATAAGAGGATGTTGGCGTACGAAAGACTGAGTAGAAAACGAAATGTGTTCACCAAACAGAGCCAAAAAGTGTCGTGTAGGATACAGAATGTTAAAAAAACATTCGCGAAAATTTCAGGTTAACCAAAAATACAGACATACTACAAAAAGAAACAAAAAAAATAAACTCAACGCCTCAGCTATTCATCCACTGTCTGTTGGTGTCGCATGCTGCCCGCAAACACAAAGAGGAGAAGAAATGGAAGAAAAAGTCAACGAAAAAGTAATAATAATTTCAGCAAAAGACTTAATAAAAGAAAAATGTATTATTTCGTATATAGAATCACTCACAGCTGAAGACATGGTATCTCTTGTCATAGAAGACCCGGACAGAAGGCTGACAGATAATATCCTGCTTGCCATTGCGTCCAGCGATAGGATTAAAAATCTTGAGATTAAGGGTAATTTCAGATACAAATGCGTTGATGGTATTGCCTACAGCAAATCAATGGTAGAGCTGATTGCCTGCCCAACAGGAAAGACTGGAAAGGTGATGATTCCAGAGGGGGTAAGGATAATCAAGGCAAGAGCGTTTAGCAAATGTAAGATTTATGCCGTAAAACTTCCGGATTCCCTTGTTACAATAGAGCGCTCCGCATTCAGAGGATGCCGCAATTTAAGCGAGATTGATTTCGGGAAAGGAATTAAAACGCTCGGTTCTTATTCTGCTGAAGGCATCTTTGCAAACTGCAATATCCAGAAACTGGTTTTACCGCCACAGATTAAGGCAATTGGAATGGCGGCATTCCAGAATAATAATATCCAGGAATTACTTCTTCCTGACGGTCTTGAGGTGATAGAAAGCAACGCATTCTTCAATAATCCGTCGCTGGAAGAAGTAACAATCCCGGAGTCGGTAAGCAAAATCAAGGAGAATGCATTTCCAGATGTCAGAAAAGTCCACGTTAAAAAATATATCCCTGACCTGGAATTTGCAATAACACGGTCATATGTATATGGAACGGCAACAATAGAAACGGGTGGCCGTGAACTGATAATTCCAAAGCATCCAAATGCACCGATTGTGATGAGAAGTATTATCCAAAATTTTATTGAAAATGAACGGTATGAGGTACCGCCTACACATGACTTCGCTCGTTTTGCAGTTGAACGGCAGGAAACAGCGCTTCAGATTTTTGCAAAAACAAAAAATGAGAATGTAAAGAGATACTTAAAAAAGAACTCCAAAGTGATTTTTAAAAGACTGCTTCAATATGGAAGAAATGAAGAGGCGGTTCAGATGGTTCAGAATGACCTAATGTCGAAAAGGACGCTAAAAGAAATTCTGCCAGAGATTACTGAATACCCTGATGTGTCGGCGTATATCCTGATGAAACTGAATGAGGACGGACAGACGAAACAGAAATTTGTGATTTAAGGAGACTGCTGCAAACTGCAGCGGTCTTTTTCGTTTTGTCGGCAATTTTCGCATATTAGCATATAAATAAACAAAAAGAAAGGGAAAGAAAAATGAAAAAAAATCTAGAATGCAAGGTTACTGTTAAAAACGGTGTCAGATATTATGTGGACGTTTCAAGTAATACCTGTATTGACATCATCTGTGATGATGAGAATGCTGAGGAAGTGTGCTTTGATGAGGGATTTGATAAAGTAGAAATCAAGCTTAAATCAGCTGGACAGCTGGACAATATTAAGAGAATCTATATTGGTAAGTCTATCAAGTTAATAAACATTCCAAATAAGGTATTTCCAAATGTCAGGGAAGTGAAGTCTGACAACGAGAGATACGTATCCGGAACAATGCTTGTTGAGAAGAGGAATTATTATACCGTAAGTAGTGACAGACTGATACTTCTTAATTCTTTCTGCCTGAGAGAAGATGAGGTGCTGGACTTGAAAGGCATTGCCGCTATTGACGAAAATGCGTTGACTCGATGCAGTGCAGGAACTGTAATTAATACAGAAGATGTAAGACGCGTGGATAAGGCAGCGTTTTCAAGGTCAAATATTCCGACAAGAGAACTTCCTGAGGAATATAATGTAAGTATGGTGGGAACGATAATTACTGATGTAAACACAAAACCTGGGTTTAACACCTGTGTAATTCCTGCAGACACAACACTGATTGCTAAAAATGTATTCTTCCGAAGCAACGATGTAATTGATGTACGATGTAAAAACAGCGTATTTTTTAGATGCAGGTCATATTTGTGGATTTACAGCAACACACTGATTTTCAATGCTGAAGATGATATTGATGAAAACGAATTCGCAAACCTGAAAGAATGCTGCGTTAAAGTTAGTCCGGCAAACAAACATTATGTTGATATTAACGGGATTATTTACACAGCCGATATGAAGCATCTGGTTAAATGTAATCAATTAGATAAGGGCTTAAGAAAGGTTGTAATTCCAGATTCTGTTGAAAAAATCTGCAAATATGCATTTTACAAAGACACATCTTTGGAAAGCGTAGAGATTCCTGATTCTGTTAAGGAGATTGGCGAGTGTGCGTTTATTGGATGCAGGAGCATCAGCTCTTTAAAACTACCTGACAGCATTAAAAAACTTGGATACCGCAGCCTCTGCGGGATGAATAAGCTTAAAGAACTGGAAATCCCAGGAAGCGTAGAGGATTCAAACTGCTATTGCGAACTGGAAGGAATGACCACTGCGATTAAATTCGGTGAAGGCGTTTCAGAAGTATATCTCAGCTCTTCTTGCGCATTAACATCCTATCAATCCATGGTCAGGCGAGTAGAGCTTCCATCAACGGTTACTAAATTCAGTGATTATAGACGAGAGGAATTGGCACGTGTAAGAGTAGTAACTCTTCAGACCGAAAATACACCCCAAAACCTGCTGCTTGCTATGATTCCGGAGACGAGATATAAACCAAATGGATACAGTTATTCGTCTTGTGAGGCATTAAAAAATGAAATCTACTGCATCCAGACACCGGAAAGAACGATACTTGTTCCATCAAACATATCTGAAAAAAGTATCCAGGAAATCAATGATACCATGAACAGGATTGGAGCTTACATTCCGGCAAATCTTTTCCGATACTGTAAAGACATCAAGCAGAAATTGCCGATGGCTTTTCTGGAATGGCAGAATTCTCACGACGAGGCAACAAAAAGATACTTAAAAAGAAACAGGAAAAAACTTGTCCAGGATTTGGTAGAAGAAGGAATGGATGAGGCTCTTGCGAGATTCCTTAAAACAGGTATTTATGAAAAGAAAGAGATGCAGGATGTGTATGACATTATTGCTGAAGCTGATAGTATGAAGATGTCAAAGGCGTATGCCCTGGATATTATTGGAAGCGGAAGCAAGAATACATTCAGATTGTAGGATTTTATGCCCGAAGGAGAACTTCGGGCGTTTTTTTGTGGAGAAAAAAATATAAAAAAATTACGTTTTTGGACCCATTCGTCATATTAACTGTAGAAAATTTTTTGTAAAAAAATTGGACACAGAAGGAGTAAGTATGACGGATAAGAAAAAGGAAGGACAGTACATGACACCAGATGGCATTGTTTCAATGATATTGAATAATATTGGTTATACCGAAAATCATGTGCTTACGAGAAAAATAATGGAACCATCGTTCGGAGATGGTGCGTTTCTGATTAATATAGTACAGCGAATTATTTCTGAAGGAACTAGAACTGGATTGTCAAAACAACAGATAACAGATATTATACAGGCTAATGTTTTTGGAATTGAAAAAGATAAAATTTTGTATCAAAAAGCATTAGAAAGACTTAACAGCCTTCTTGCTGTATATGATATACCAGAAATACAATGGGAGAAAAATTTGACATGCGGAGATACATTAATTGAGTGCAAAAAGCATATTGGAAAATATGATTATGTTGTTGGGAATCCTCCATTTGTAAGAGTTCATAATATTCCAGATGAGTACAGAGATGTGGTTAAACAATTCCAATTTGTAGATGGAATGATAGACTTATATATAGTATTTTACGAAATTGGAATTAATCTATTGAACGATAAAGGAAAGCTTGGATATATTTCACCGAATTCATTTATGAAAAACAGCTCTCAAAAAAAATTCCGAAATTATTTGATTGATAACAAGTATATTTCTGCAATATATGATTTTAAAACATCGAAGATTTTTCAAGATGCTGATACTTATACTTGCATCTGTATACTCAACAAAAATAAGAATAGAGTTGATTTTTCAGTGGATTATAAAGAATATTCAATGTACAAAGTGGTTGTTGAAAATAAATTTTCATTTGAGTATTTCGCAAATCAGTTGCAGGATAAGCCATGGAATCTCAGTTCTGATGAAGACATTAAATTTCTGGAAAAGAACAGAAATCTCCCGATAAAAATATCAAATATGGCAATAGTTCAAAACGGAATTGCAACAAACAGAGATGCTGTATATATAATACGTACATATTGCAATAAGGAATTAACGGAAGAATATTGTGGAAAACATACTGATAAGAAGAAAATAGTATATTTCAAAGATAAGTCAGGAAACATTAGAGAAATTGAGTCAACTATTTTACATAGATGCATTAAGGCCTCTAAATATAATGGTAACATGGACAATACGCATATCATTTTTCCTTATGAAAAAATCTCATCGCCGCGCTTTTTCAATAGAGATGGATTGGAAATAACAAGCGGATACAAACCGCTTACAGAAGATAAGTTAAAAAAATCTTTTCCAAAAGCATACGCGTATTTAAGTTCGTTATGGGATGAATTGACTACCAGAGATATGGATAAAAATGCCGATTGGTTCTTATTTGGCAGAAGTCAGGGAATACAAAATAGTTGTTTCAAAAAAGTTGTATTTAAACATGTAATTGATAAAGGCCTTCCAAAAATTGTGCCACATATATTAGATGAAGATGCTATCGTCTATTCTGGCATGTATACAACAATAGATATCAATATTGTAATCTCCCCAAAAACTAATCCGGACGGAAATAAAGAGGTTGATAAGTACATCTTTGATGAAATGTTTTACGAATATGCATTAAAAGATGTATACAATATTTTTCAATCACCAGACTTTGCAAAATATTGTTCTATGGTCGGTAAAGATATGGCTGGCGGATATGTTGGGATTTCAACAAAAATGGTTAAACAATTTGGAACACAGCTTAATACATTTCCGAATTTTCCTATTACATAAAAAAATAGATAAAAAAGCCGCACCTCGTGTTTTTAGTTTTTCAAAGCGCGAGGTGCATTTTTTTGACTTTCCGTTCGCCGGCTGCCCGCAAAATTTTTCTCTTCCGGCAGAAATCCTGCATATTGGATATATAAAAATGAAAAGAAAGGAGAAAAAAGAAATGGCAAAAATACTTTCCCCGGTAAACATAATCTTCCTGGATGTGGACGGTGTCCTGAACAATATGGCGTTTCTGAAAGGAAAGGATATCGGAGAAGAGATAGATATTCGGGCAGTGGAGCGCCTGGCAGAAATATACAAAGAATGTGACTGCCGGATTGTTCTGTCGTCATCCTGGAGAGAACTTTGCGGCAGCGAGACAAAAGAACCGCATTCTATGTATAGATATCTGAAAGACTGTCTTGGAAAATATGGAATGGAAATTGTGGATGTAACACCGGTGATTATGTCTAACCGGCCGGAAGAGATTGCGGCCTGGTTGAAAGAAAACGGAAGTATGGTTAAGAATTTTGTATCGCTGGATGATGATTTTGATGAAAAACATTACAAAAGTTTCGGGCTTGGCGGTCATCTTGTTAAGACTAAATTCTATGTTGACGATGAGACGAAAGGCGGGCTGCTGGAAGAACATGTAAAAAAGGCGAAGAGGATATTGAAAGAGAACTGAAGAGAAGAGGCGTTCGCCTCTTTTTTTGTGTAACCCAAAATCTCTCATACTAGACATGATAAAAAAACTAAACAAATCCCAAAAGAAAGGAACAAAAAAATATGCCAAACACAAAAGAAATTCTAAAAAAAGTAGACCACACCTTACTTTCTCAGACTGCAACATGGGAAGATATCGAAACTGTCCTGGATGATGCAGTTAAATATGATACTGCATCTGCCTGCATTCCTCCTGCGTATGTTAAACAGGCAGTAGAGTATCTGAAGGAAAAGGGCAGCAGCCTTCCGGTTTGCACTGTCATTGGTTTTCCGAATGGATACAATACGACTGAAGTTAAAGTGTATGAGACCAAAGATGCAATTAAGAACGGCGCATCTGAGATAGATATGGTCATCAATATTGGAATGTTAAAAGATAAGAGGCATGACGATATTGAAAAAGAAATCCGAGCAATTCACGAGGCGTGCGATGGAAAAGTGCTTAAGGTCATTATTGAGACTTGTCTTTTGACAGAAGAAGAGAAGATTACAATGTGTAAGATTGTCACCGCTGCAGGTGCGGAGTATATTAAGACATCCACCGGATTTTCTACAGCCGGAGCGACACCGGAAGATATCGTCCTGATGAAAAATCACGTCGGCCCAAATGTCAAAATCAAGGCAGCAGGCGGTGTTAAGGATTTTCTGGATGCAGAACTGATGATTAATCTTGGAGCGGACAGGCTCGGGACCAGTCGTCTGGTCAGAGCCCTGAAAGCGAAAGAAAACTAAAAATACCGGCATACGGAAGAGGCAGAAGCCTCTTCTTTTTGTTGCGTTGCCGGCAAAATAGATAAAAAAATAGCAACGCTACAAAAGCGATGCAAAAAAAATAAAAAAATTCAAAAAGGTGTTATCATTTTTGAAAAATCCTGCATATTAACTTTGCGCTGATAACGAGCCCAGCTTTGCTGGCGAGTTATCGAATATGAGGAGGGCAACAAAGAACGTATTGCTATTTAACGAGCTTTGCTGACAATGTAAAGAAATACCACAATATCAAACAAAAACTGTAAATATTTTAAGTATAATTCAGCTGACATATTTTCGCCCTCCTTGCACAGTCTATGCATACAGGACGTTTGGGGTCCTGTATGTAAGTGACCATACAAGAAGGATATGCCTACCAAACTGTACTGCAATACTGGTATACATTTTTTTGCGGTATTAGATTTTCTGGCAAAGAAAAACTACACGAAAGAACGTGTTCTAAGTGCCCTCCCTGGAAATAAGATAGCAAAATATGACGACTTTTGCAACACAAAAGTTTGTTCTGTATTGAAAGAAGCCACCTTTTTGCGGGGTCGGCTTCTTTTTGTTTCGCCGGCAAATCACGCATATTAACGATGTATTAAAAAACAAAAAGAAAGGAATAGAAGAAATGGCAAAAAGAGTAAATAAAGCAAAAGAAGCAGAGTTGGAGATTGTTGATGATATTTTCATGGTTGAAAAGAACAGTAAAAAGCTTATTGGGTTGAATCCTGACATTGAAGAAAGCACGGAGAACCTGGTCATCCCTGAAGGGATTGAAATTATCGGGCCGGCTGCATTTGTATCTAAAAATAAGTTTCAGTACAGTGATATAAAGTCTGTTAAGTTACCAAATTCGTTAAAGAAGATTGGAAACGATGCATTTTCGCACTGTACTAAGCTTACTGATATTCAGTTCGGGAATGGGCTGGAATGCATTGGAAAGAACGCGTTTGCTTCATGCAGAGGGCTTGAAGAAATTGTTCTTCCTGACAGCTTACGGGTCATTGAAAGCCTGGCCTTCGCGGATTGTTCTAAACTGAAAAATATTGTATTCAACGAAGGCCTGCAGGTAATTGAGCAGTCAGCGTTTTATGTATGCAAAAACCTAAATAACTTTGTACTTCCAAAATCGTTGCGGGTTGTAGGAGATGAGGCACTGCAGTATGCCAGAAAAGTAACGATACATGGTGAATTGCCGCATAATCTTACGCGTGCCGTAAGCCCGATAAGCTGGGCTACACATTCAGAATATACTCACAGAAACTGGCCGATGGTGGTAGAACTTGTGACAGATGATGGTATTTATTTTTTACCGAAATACATAGAGACAACCAATGCTGCGGATTGCGAATGTGCATTAAATTCCGGGATGCCGGAAAAGATGCAGACGATGTATAAATACTGTAATTCAGGGGATACTTCTGCTGATACTGCATATGCAACATATATGTATCTTTTGGAGTCGGGTAAAGAGCCGTGCGAAGACTTAAAAAAATATATAAAACGTATGAGCAAAAGCATCGCATCGCGCTTGATAGCAACAAATCGTAATGCTGAGGCTGCCAAGTTTATCGGTCTTGGACTGCTTACCCCGGCAGCGGCAAAGAGTCTGTATGAAAATGCTGTCAATAATGGAAGCAACGATATTGCAGCGTATCTGATGGAAGAAATGAAAAAAAACGATAAAAAACCTTCAATGAAATTGTAAGCTTCTAAAGCCTCAGGCTCTGAGACGACACCCCGCAATTATTTTGCGGGGCGTTTTTTCTGCGTGGAAGATACTGCATATTAATTTTGTAAAAAAGCAAAAAGAAAGGAGCAAAAAAATGATAAAAGAATTTAAAGACAATGGCTGCAGGTTTATGTGCAAATGTATTCCGGGAAGTGTATCAGTGTTTGATATGGATGTTGATGACGGCGTTGAGGTAGTGGAATTTGAGGGATTTGACGATGTTTCAATCGGAAAAGTAGCAGAAAAATCATTCCCGAGTGTAACAACACTTGTTATTGGGGAAGAAGTAGATTGCATATCAATCCCGAATAAAATGTTCCCGAATGTGAGAAATATCATATCTTACAACAGGCATTTTCTCAATTCAGACATGCTGATAAGGGTAGACTACAATATATTCCCGAATAAGAACGGAAAACATACTGATATCTGGCTGCTTAATACGTTCTGCAAAAAACCAGATGAGGTCATAAATCTGAAATCTGTTGAGTTTATTGACGACTATGCGTTTGATGGCTGCAGTTCAACCAAAATCATTAATGAAGACTGTGTAAAAGGCGGCTGCCAGTTTGCTTTTTGGGGTTCAGCGTTCATGGAATTAAAGCCAGTTGGCGGTGCATATATGGCTGGAAGTATGATTATTGGTGTTGACGAGGATGGGAAGGAACTGGTAATTCCTGAAATTGCAACATATTTTCTGAATAACAGACATGACGTAACATTTCTTCGTAAACTGTGCAAAAGTTATGACAAAATAATCGTCAAAAACAGCAGTCTGTTTTTCAAGCGTGTTTTATATGCGTATGCGGCGCCAAAAAATCTCGTTATTGATTGTGAGGTAAATGAAGATAAAGAAGATTTTTGCATTTATATTAAAAATTGCAGCAATCTGCAAAATATTCAGATTACAGACAAAAGTGAGAGATATATGACTTATGATGGCGTTTTGTATGACAAATCCGGAAAAACGCTGCTCGCATGTCCGAAAAATAGACATGGTGCTGTAAAAATCAAAGAAGGAACAAAAGAAATTGAGAAAAATGCATTTTTTGACTCTGAGGTTGAAGAGATAGAGATGCCTGATTCGGTCAAAAGCCTTGAAAAAGCAGTGTTCTTTAACTGCCGGAAGCTTCAAAAAGTTAAGCTTAGCAATTCGCTTACAGAAATTCCGGATTCATGCTTTGACTCCAATATTTCACTGCGTGAGATAGTAATCCCTGACAGTGTCAGGACGATTGGCCCGTATGCGTTCTGCAGCTCCGGACTGGAGAATATCCATTTGGGGAAACATGTTAAAGTCATACAGCACGACGCCCTTATGGACACGAAGCTGAAAGAACTGCGGTTCCCTGCGTCGGTTAAAGAACTTCAGGATATTGGCCCGCTTCATGCCTCTGACGTGTATTTGGAATCATCTAATATTCCATCTTATTTTTGCAGCTCCGTCTCTGAAACAATCACATTCGCCTGTGATTTTGATACATTACACAAGGCTGATTCACTGGCTCAGCCGTATGTAAAAGTACATACGCCAAAGCGGACAGTATACTTTCCTTCACATATTCTGATAGACACAAGTAATGAGTTAAGCAATTTCATTGAAGCCAGGAATGATTTTCCTGAGAATATGTTCCCGTATGCGATTGACACAAGGATAAGATTTCAAATCGCGTTGGCGGAATGCAGGGACTTGAAGAGTATAACTGCCGAGAAATATCTGCGTAAAAATATTGTTGATTGCGTGAGAGAATTCATCAATATTGACGAAGAATCTGCATTGGTTGACCTATTCCGTATGCATTTGGTAGATGACGTTGAAGCGCTTACTGAAATCCTGCAAATACTGCCGAATAGTATGGTATTAGCGAAGGCTTATTTACTGAATGAGTCTGAAAAACTTAAACTTGATGATTTATCATGCTGATTTGTAGCCAGCCCGGGAAATTATTTCCCCGGGCGCTTTTTTTGCAAAAAAAAACAAAAAAAAGGCTTCAAACGAAAGCCTTAGAAATGACATACGGCCGGGCGGTGTATCCAGCATCTCAGGTACTCCGAAGAGTGCGTCAGGAACCATTTCTGACCTCGTATGCTGAGAATAGTATACCACAGAATTAGGTAGAAAAATAAGAATAGCTTTGGAGAAAGTGCAATTTCCTTTTCAACAAAATCCGGCATATTGTATATGTAAATATCGCCAGAATACTGGTAGAAAAAAGAAAGGAATGAAAAATATGAGTAAAGCAAATTTGAAAAATTATCGCTGGGAGACCGTTAATGATGTTGATTTTTTCACGAATGGCGTAGTATGTACTGATATTAACATGAAAGACACAGTCAAACAGTTATGCTTTCAGCATATGGCGATTGATATTGACCGAGGTAACAAAAAAGTTTTCCCGAATGTTGAAGAAATCTACATCAGCCCGAAAGTGGTAAATATCTGTATCCCGAACAAAATGTTCCCTAATGTCAAAAACGTTAAGTCTGACTCAAAAGTATTTAATGGCGGAAAGTATCTGGTAGTTAAATCAACGCTCAGATTGTTGAATGCTTTTGGACAAAGCGAAAACACGCCGCTTGATGGCAGCAATTTTCTCTCAATCAATGAATACGCCTTGGATGGGTGCAAATCTCATGAATTTGTTAATCTGTTTCCAGGGGGCAAATTTACAACGTATGAAAACTCTTTTACGGGCTCTGGGTTCATGGAACAGCCTTTTGTTAATGGTCTTAAGGCATTCAAAACGCATTATGGAACCACTATCCTTGACATTGATGAGAACGCTGACATCGTTATCCTCCCAGAAGGCAAAATCAAATTCCATCAGTTAAAACCTGCAAAATGCGTTAAGGTTTCGGATGCGAAAAGCTTATATTATGCAGCAAGACTGGCTCCGGAAAAGCTTATCCTGGAACCGGGCAGCAGCACGGCGGAACCTTTTGATGGCGACGATTTTCTGATGGCTTTATACGGCATACGGTCTTTGAAGGCAATAGAATCGCATCTTCCACAGTGTAAAACCATAGATGGGATTTTGTATAGTAAAGATATGAGTGCGTTGCTGGTCTGCCCGCGTGGCAAAAATGAAAGCATCACAATCCCTGAAGGCGTCACAGAAATTAAAGCATTTGCGTTTGCTAATTCTGAAATTGAAGAAGTATCTTTTCCCGACAGTCTTAAAAAAATTGAAAAGCATGCTTTCTACGAATGCTCTCGCTTAAAAGAAGTATCTTTTCCTGACAGTCTTAAAAAGATTGAAAAACTTGCTTTCTACGAATGCTCTCGCCTGAAATCTGTTGACTTTGGAAATGGAATTGACGAAATTGACGGTGCCATGGCGTTTGCATATTGTTCTATCACTAAGCTTGAAATTCCTTCTCAAATTAAAACAATCGGAGATGGAGCATTTTATAATTGCGATAAATTAAAAGAAGTGAAATTCAACGAAGGATTGCAGAAGGTTGGAAATGATGCATTTTTCGGATGTGACTTAATCAAAAATCTTGATTTTCCTGAAACACTAAGCGATATCGGAAATCATGCCTTTCATCCAGGCATCATAAGAACCGAAGATATTACGGTAAATCTTAAATCCATGCCCCGTAATTTTATCGCTGCTTTTGTAAAAGCGGAAAATTTTTCAGGAACCATATGCATTAATGTCCATGTGGATAATGCAGCTGATGTGTTTGATTTTGTAATTCCTGAATACATGTCACATCATGGGTTCCTAACTACGGCTACGGCATTCGATATGCTGCCTGACAAAAAAGCCGTAGAGACATTGAATGAAGCATATCTTTTTGCCCAAAGCACGACAATCCGAAGTATTGCTGCATTTAAAGCATACCGAAAAACAAGGGATAAAAAAATAAGAAAGGAGATTCAAAAAAACTATCTGCTAACCGCGCTTAGTATTATTACATTCACGAATGAAGATGATTTTATGGATTTTCTGAAACTTGTAGAAGTAAGATATAACAAAAGAATTTTAAACGGCCTGCAGAAAAAAGGATGGTTGCCAAGTGTCTCATATATTTTACAGAACATAAAAGAAACAGAAAAAGAAGACTTTGCTTTATCATAAGATTTATTGTAAGCGTCAGCTAATGCTGACGCTTTTTTTTGTGCATGCTGAACAAAAATGCTGCGACAAAACATATGCCAGTACGATGCGCAGGTTAGCCATGTTTTGCAGTTTTTCTGCACGAACCATACACGTACACACAATCCGTATATGCAAAATTGTAAAGAAATGCAAAAGTTTTTACATGTTTTGCCCGTCATCAAATCCTGCATATTAGCCATGTACAAAAAACAAAGAAAGGAAGAAAAAAAATGGCAAAAAGAAAAACAAGTAAAGATACAGAACTTGCTGGACTGGAAGTACTGAGTAACGGGCTGCTTGTAAGAAAAAGTAACATGGAGATTGTTGGAATCCATGGATGCGCGGACAAGAACGATTTGAGGCATCTCGTAATCCCAGAAGGCGTAAAATCAATTGGTGAGAAAGTTTTTTCAAGACACGACGAAATTATATCCATAAGCTTCCCTGAATCGCTGGAAAAGATTGGGAATTTAAGTTTTTGGATGTGTAATGGACTTCAGAAAGTCAACATCCCTAAAAATGTCAAAATCATTAAAGCTTCTGCATTTCAGGGCTGCAGTAATTTGATGGAAGTAAAGTTGAATAAAGGCTTACTCATCGTAGAAGATTATACTTTTGCAGGAACTGAGGTTGCGAAACTTGACCTTCCGGAATCTGTCAGGGTTCTTGGAAATAATGCATTTGAACGTGTAAATATAGTCAATGTTCGCAGCGATAACCTACCGCATAATTTAATGCGTGCAGTAAGCCCGGCAAACTGGAATGGATATTACAGGTATGATGTAAACAATATCCCGATGACCGTTGAAATTTCAATAAAGGGGCGTGTAATATATCTTCCGAAGTTCATTAATGAATCGGCCATAGGTCTTTGCGAATGTGCCTTGAATTCTGGAATTTCAGAGATGGAAGAAAATCTCTTCCAGTACGGAAAGAGCGGTAAAGCATCATATGATACTGCTTTTGCAATGTATTCTCATCTTTACGCTTTTGGATACAAACCGTCTGATGAGTTAACAGCATATATCAGGAGAGTAGGCAAGAAGATAGTAGAATATATGATTGAATCTAACCGTACACAAGACGCAATTAGGCTTATCAGTTTTAACATTCTTACATCAAATGCTCTTAAATCTCTTCACGAATCAGCAGTGCAGAAGAATTGTGCAGAAATTGCGGCTTATCTGATGGAAGCAATCAGAAAAAGCGGAAAGAGTACTTCAATGCGATTATAATTTTACAGCAGCGCCTTCGGCGCTGCATTTTTTTGTGCCAGAAATTCGGCATATTGTATGCATAAGCGAAAAAAGAAAGGAGAATATAGTATGTTAAAACACAAAATTGGCCCGTATTCTGTAGTTGATGACTTTCTCTACCGTGGTTCACAACGGATTCTTAACCCGGCAATGGCGGTAATCCGTGATGGTGAATGCTGTATAGTGCCCAAAATTGGAGGAAAAGCCGGTATCCTAAAATGGCATACGAATTTTACACGGCTACATCCGGAAGCCGCAAAAACGCTGTTTGTTATTGTTCTGGAAAAGGAGAAAATTTCTGCTGATGATGTATGTACCATTTTCAATGCAGTAATGAATACCGCTTCGGAAAAAGTCCTGAATGCTATGATGTCAGAAGACGAGGAATTGACGAGAGAATATATTGAAATTTTGCAGCGGGCAGGATACTGAAAGAAGGCGAAGGCCTTCTTTTTTTTTGCTAAAGAAAGAGAGCTTATACATTCCAGCGGTTTTTTTTCTGTTTAAAAATCATGCATATTAATTTCAGAAATGTAAAAAGAAAGGAGAAAAAGATGAATAAAAATAATTATGAGTGGGTAACGATTGGGAATGCTAAATTCTACACTGATGGTACAACATGTACTGATATTGAGGTAATGAATGAATCAAAGACTATTTCGTTTATTTATCAAAAATTCAAGATTGACAGAGAAAAATGTCAAAAAGTGTTTTCAAGTGTTGAGAATCTGATGGTTGGAAGGAACGTTCTCTCGATTATTATTCCGAATAAGATGTTTCCAAATGTGAAGAAAGTAGAATCTAAATCCAGTAATTTTATAACTGGCAAATATCTAATTGAAAAAGCAGGGATGCGACTCTTAAATGCATTTGGGCAAGATGAAAATGCTGCAATTGATTTTACTCAGTTTAATCGGATTGAGAGTTATGCATTTGAAGGCTGTAAGGCAAAAAATGCGATTGGTCTGAATGAGATGAAAATCTCAATGATTCAAGATACTGCATTTGAAGGCTCTGGCTTTTTAGACCAGCCATTTATTGGCGGCATTAAATGCCTCGGTCCATTTATCATTGATATTGACGAAACGGCAGACGAAATCATCTTACCAAAAAACAATGTTCATTTTTGCGTTCCAAAAAAGCCAAAAGAACGTGTTCGAGTTCCTAATGTAAATGCTTTTGCAGCAATGAAAAAATTACCAAAAAAGGTAATCATTGAGGATAAAAAGATTAATTATGATGACGCGTTATTGTATAATTTTTGCAGTCGTGATATTGAAGAGCTGGAATCTCGAGTACCACGATACAAAACAGTTAACGGAATTTTATACTCCGCCGACATGAAAACACTGATTATCTGCCCAACGGGAAAAACCGGTACAGTGGTTATTCCTGACGGAGTAACAAGAATCAGAAAGAGCGCATTTTCTAGGTCTAAAATAAGTAAGGTCATTTTTCCTGACAGCATGGTTAGTCTGCAAAACGAAGCATTTTATGGATGTGAATACCTGACAGAAATTGATTTTGGACATGGAATTGAACAGATTGGAGGAAATGGAAATCAGCATATTTTTTCTGGATGCTCTATGAAAAAACTCGTATTTCCGCCGCAGGTTAAAGAAATTGGCATTAATGCCTTTTTCTCATGTGGTGAGCTGAAAGAAGTGATTTTTAACGAAGGCCTGGAGACTATCCAGAGGGGAGCGTTTAGAGGCTGTCCGAGATTGACAGAGATTCATTTGCCGACATCTATTAAAAAAGTGGGGCCGGAGGCATTCCTGTGTGAAGTTTTACGAGAAGGAATTCAGGATATTAATGTTAGCATGTCAACAATTCCAGAAGACTTTGGCCGTGCATTTATTCACCCTGGAAACATGCAGACACCGCGATGTATTAATGTCCATATTGACAATAAGGACGGAATTTTTGATTTTGTTCTGCCGGACTGCACTTCTGCTGTAACTCCAGGATATTCCGAGATTGTTTCTGCATGCAACCTGATGGCTGGCCGGGAATACGATAAAAAAATCCGGCGCCTGAAATCAGCGTTCATGTATGCTTCCAATTCAAGATTCAAATGTGTTGATGCATTTAAGACATACAAAAAGACGAAAAATGAATCGGCAAAAGAATATTTATCTGATTATCAGAAAAGAACGGCAGAAGCGATTGCCATGGAATTGACAGAAAAAGACTTTGTTGATTTTCTAAGATTGGATTTTATCAATCTTGGATATGATAAAGGTATCGTGAAACGGCTGCAGGAGCAGAACTGGAATATTGCTCTGGCATATATGCTGGAAGAAGGAAGAGAAGAAAATAATGATGCACTTGTAATTTAACTTTGAACCGCTGGCGAAAGCTGGCGGTTTTTTTTGTATGAAAAAAATAAAAAAACGTTTCAAAAAATATTATTTTTCATTGCTGATTCGTCATTTTATCTTCAGCGGACTTTTAAATTAAAAGCCCAAAAAGGAGGAAAAAAATTGGCAAATGAAAATTTACATAAGGCTAAAGAAGCCAAAAATGATGAGTTTTATACTCAATTAAATGATGTTTCAGAAGAATTGAGACATTACAAAGAACATTTTAAAGATAAAATAATATTTTGTAACTGCGATGACCCGACCTGGTCTGCTTTCTGGCGATATTTCCATCTAAATTTTGAACATCTCGGGCTTAAAAAACTTATATCAACACATTACGATAGAGAAAAACCAACTTACAAAATGGAATACACTGGCGGAAACGATAATGATATTGAAGCCGGAGTTAAGACGCCCCTGGAAGGAAATGGAGATTTTCGGAATCAGGAATGCATTGACTTATTGAAAGAGGCCGATATTGTGGTGACGAATCCGCCGTTCAGCATTGCCCGTGAAGATTTTATACCTCAACTTTTTGAGTATAAAAAGAAATTTTTGATAATCGGTGATTTAAATTGGGTTACATACAAAATCATATTTCCACTTTTAAAAAACAACGAAATGTGGATGGGTTATTCTGCAGTAAAAGAGTTTCTGCAGCCTGACGGAACAATTAAGAAATTTGGAAATAAACTGTGGTTTACAAACCTTGACATTAAAAAACGTCACGAAAAACTTATACTGTGGAAAAATTACACATCGGCCGAGTTTCCAAGATACGATAATTATGATGCCATCAATGTTGACAAGGTTTCAAATATTCCTTGTGATTATTGCGAATCCTGGGAAGTAACAGAAGATGAATTTAAAAACTTTTCTGCTGATGAATGGGAAATTACGCGAACGGGAGAACTTGACGGTGAAAAAAGTTTCTTCATTATACCTGCGGCGGATACAGAATTAAGGAAACTGCTTCATGAACACGCAACCGGGTATAAGGAGGAAATCGAAAAAGAAATAATCAAAAGAATACAAAAAAATATAAATAACGACAGGCTGCCTTCCGGCAGACAGGCTGCCTTCCGGCAGACAGGCTGCCGAAAGGCAGAAAGATACTGTAACGGAATCTTTGGAGTGCCAATCACCTTCCTTGACAAGTACAATTCAGCACAGTTTGAAATCATTGGAGCAACAGAGTCAGAAGGAAAGGGATTCAGTAACGGTTTGTGGTTTGCAGAATCAGGAATTGCACAGCCTCTTATCAACAAGCAGCGAAAATATAAGCGCTTGTTTGCAAGAAAGATACTGTAACGGAGTTGCCGGCGTGCCAATTACCTTCCTTGATAAATACAGCCCTGACCAGTTTGAAATCGTCAACGCTAACGACTACCGAAAAACTGAAAACGTGCCAGTAAAATCTCACGGGCTTATTAAAGATAAAGATGCTTCTATAACGCTTTCAGAAAGTAAAAAAGAAATGCAAAAAAGTATTGACAAAAAAGATTCCAAAAATATAATCGCTAAGAGCAGAGCAGAGCAGAGCAGAGCAGAGCAGAGCAGAGCAGAGCAGAGCAGAGGCGGACTGTCTATGCACGAATCTGTATCAGGAAGAAACTCTGAATTGCTCTCACCTGGAAGTGACGGATGGCATATCGCCGGAAAACGAAAATATGCAAGGATTTTTGTCAGACAGGTATTGTAATGGAGTTTTTGGAGTTCCGATTACATATTTGGACAAATACAACCCTGAACAATTTGAGATTATTGGTATGCTGCAATCAAGTACTGATGAACAGGCCGGAATTCCGAACTTACGCTTTTACAATAGCTTTCGCGAAATGCGGCAAGATATGTCATACACAGGCGCTTCTGGAGGAAAGGCAAATGGAAACCCGGTTATAAAAGAAAAGCCTAAAAAAGGAAATTTTCTTTACAACGAAAAAACTGGCGAATATGTACATTCTGTTTATGCGAGGATTGTGATTCGCCGTAAGTTATAAAAAAACAAAAGTAACAGCAAAAAGAGGCATAAAAGAAATGAACAACAATAAAAGCCAAATCTTCAACGCTGAAAGAGCAATAGAAATAGAAAAAGAGTTTAAAGAACATCCGGAAAGAAACCGTGTGAAAACGGTAACTATGACGGCTGAAAAATTATATGAAAAAATAATGAAAAATGGCGAAAGCTATGATATTGAAGGCGGAGTTTTGGCGCTGAAGAGAGCGGTAGATGAAGAGAAAAAAGAGAAGAAAATAAGCAAAAATGGAGGAAAAGAAAATTGAAAATAGAACCGAAAGAAATCAGCATCAGAGAGGTTGCTGAAAATTATGTTGATGATGGAGATGGCGGGGTTTATGGATTAGATGGCGAGCTTGTCTTAAGGCCACCTTATCAGCGAGAGTATATTTATCAGCAGACTCAGAGAAACGCGGTAATCGATACGGTAATGCAAGGATTTCCGTTAAATTTAATGTACTGGTCTCCGAACCCGAAGGGTTTTGAACTCCTTGACGGACAGCAGCGTACAATCTCACTCTGTCAGTATGTAAACGGGGATTTTCCTGTAAAAATCAATGGAAATGATAAATTCTTCCATAACTTGACGGAAGATGAAAAGGAAAAATTTTTGGATTATAAACTTGATGTGAAAGTTTGTGACGGAACGGAAGAAGAAAAATTAGAGTGGTTTAAGCGTATCAATATTGCCGGGCTAGTGCTGACGAATCAGGAGCTGTTAAATGCGACATATGTCGGAACATGGCTGGCTGATGCGAAAAACTATTTCTCAAAACGAAACTGCGTGGCCGGACAGATGGCTGAAGGGTATATCAAAGGAAACCCGATTCGGCAGGACTATCTTGAAAAGGCGCTGGCGTGGATTGCTGACCGTGACAGGCTGGAGTCTGGTCAGATGTATATGGCAAAACATCAGCATGACCTGGACGCAAACGAATTGTGGCTATATTTTCAGACAGTTATTAACTGGGCGAAAATGCTTTTCCCGAATGCAAGAAAATGCGTAACTGACGTACAGGATTGGGGAATTTTATACAATGAATTTCACAACAAGCAGTATAACAGCAACAATCTTGAGGCTGATATGAAACGGCTTTTGATGGATGATGATGTTACCAAAAATGCCGGTATTGTAAGGTATTTATTGTCTGACAGAACGAAACATGATGAGAAGTTCTTGTCAATCAGGGCATTTTCAGAAGCGCAGAAGCGCCGAGCTTATGAAAAACAAGAGCATAAATGCGCGATTTGTGGAGAGGTGTTTGATTTAAAAGATATGGACGGAGACCATATCGTGCCGTGGAGCCAGGGCGGCAGGACTGTGGATGAGAATCTGCAGATGCTGTGTAAGAAATGTAATAATGAGAAAAGTGACAAATAAAAAACTTTCCACGCACTTGCGGGGCAAATTATTAGCCAGAAAAAAGCGGCAGAAATTATTCTGCCGCTTATGCTTTACACTATTTTAACAGCCATACTTTTCTTTATATTTTTTATTTGTTTCTAAAATTTTACGATATTCTGCCATTAGATTATAAAACGATGCCTTTTTTAAGCCGCTCTGCCTTATAAATTCGCTTGATGTGATTTCTTTCTGTTCCCATTTTGCATACAGCTCTTCCCAATTTTCTGGAAAATCCAGTTTAGTACGACCGGCGCCAGCACGCCTGGAAGTACGGATTGGAGTAATTTTTTGATTACTGTTTGATATAAAATCGTATATGGTCTTCAATACAGCTATATTGACCGACGGAGAAATCCCACATTCATAAGTTGATGGTGTATCACGCACTATAAGCATAACGGATTTTTCCAAGAAATATTCTATGCTTTCTTTCACAGCTAAGTCATTAAGCCCGATATCCTCAAACTTTCCTATAACAATTATATCGTTTGTGTTGCTTATTGCTTTAATATTATTGAATGCACGAAAACAGCGCTTATTTTCTGTATAAAATGTAATCTGAAAATCAGAACCTAATTCTTTTCGTAATATATCAATAATATCATCAAAAGACGATAAATTTTCATCTATTGTTGTATACAAATATATCATCTTACTCACCTTTTCATTATTACCTACGACGTTTAGATTGTATAAATGACATAAAACCGTTTGATAATGTATGACCTAAAAACGTTTCTAGTTGCGTCTTGTTAAATTTAATGCGACATACATCTCGTGACGGTGTCGATTCCGCACAAATTTCGTTTGGTAAACAGCGCTCCCATGCCAAAAACATTTTTTCTATTTCTCCAGTTTTACCAAGTACTAATGTAACAGTATCAGCAACTGTATCGATAATGAAATCTTTCTTGTTTGTTTTATACAGGCCTTCTATCTGTTCAAGTGCATCGCTTGAAACTGAAGTTGCATTAATAGAATAATCATGATTCCATGTAAGCGGTCTTATATACTCTGGAATATCATATCCATATTCATTTAACATGTCAATAATTACATTTGACGAGATAGACATAATATCTGGATAATACCCGTCCTCACGATGTTCTATGTCATACATATGGCGCACAACATCATTAATTTGTGGAAGCATTCTCCTTAGATACTCACGATAAAAAGCATTCGTTAACCTGTTGAGAATAGCTTTGCCTTTGCTTTTATATTCGCTCTGGTCTACGGTACTCGGCAAACATCCTTCATAACTAATAAGCATTATTCGTTTTCTGTATTTTTCCTCTAAAGATAAAATCTCATTACTTGCAAAAACAACAAGTGGCATGCAATGAAGAGATAAACGTTCACATTGTTCTGGATTCTTTAAGTAATCCCCTTTTTGAGAAATATATCCACTTGAAATTTCGTCAACAAAAATTGGTATTCCTTTTGAGCCTGTTTGCAAAGCTTTTAATTTGTCTTTACCTACCTCAACTCCTTTTTCCTCTGGTATGTTTTTACCTGTCATCAATTTAAGTATCACAGACATCATAAAAGTTTTACCTACGCTTGGGTTCTTTGATACTAATAACATAAAAAGAGGAAGGCTGCCATCACCTACTCCTGTAATATCAGCATCATTACGCAATTTGGATGTAAACGGAGAAGAGAAGACGGCGTTCAATAATTTGAAATGGTTTGGCTGTAAATTTTTTCTCCCGTTAATAAACTCATCATAATTGTTAAAAATCTTCAATAATTCAGAGATATCATGTTTCACCTCGTCTTCAGATGGATGCAAATTTAATTCTTCCCCATTAAGATATGCTTTTTCAGAATCGTAATCAAATGTTAGTTCAGGATATTTTTCAACTGAAACGTGACATTTTTGGCCATTTAAGCTCCTTCTAAAATTTGATTCCATCCTTTTAATATTTCGCGAACTTATTTGAGTAAGTCCCTTTTCGGTTTTTAAGCCGATATTCTTAGTTACTTTTTTATAAAATTCAACGTCTTTTTGATATTCAATACAATAATTAACATAATCTAAATTTGCTTGGGACATATCTTCACGTAATACAATTGCCGTATCCATTTTCTTAATTTTTGTAATAATTGGATTGTTCTCAATCATATCTTCTTCAGATGTAATTGTTTTTGTCGTTATACACGAATAAGGAACCTCCTCAGCCATAGACCAGGCTGCATCAAATTCTGCAATCGCATCTTCGTACCCTAATTCGCTGTCATCATAATTATAGTTTTCCATATGACTTCCGTTCCAGGCATTACGTGACATGTTTGCTGTAGTATCAACAACTTTTGAATCACCATTATCAGATGTTAAAATATATAGTTTACGGTGGTCAACAATAGTAGTTGAAACTTTAATAATTAATTTTCCACTTTGAATCATATCTGATACGCGCTTATATTTACAAGCCGCTTTTTGTATTTGGGTTGCATTTGCAAAAATGTATGGCATTTTTGAATCTTTATCTACAATACATGTTGCGCCAAGAATAATTTCTACATATTCAAAGTATTTCAGCAATTTATTTATAAAATCCCAGTTATATGAAAATGTAATAACCTGCAATTTGCTATAACCTGAAAATATTTCATCAATTGATTCAAATTCAGCGGCATCAACCATTATTTTATGTTTTATTTTGATGAGATTTACATTTTCTGCCTCACCGTGTTTTCCTCCATCTATCACATCAAACAATGATAATTGACCGATATTAGATTCTTCTTTTTTCATATATTTCCCTCCTTTTTTAGTATTTTTAAATGTCTATAATTAAGCGTCTTATTTATAGACATATTGTATCACATATAAAAATATATTTCAACATGCATTTGGAAATCAGCTTTTCTGCTTTCCAAAAAATTCCGCATATTAATAATATCTTAAAATAAATTGTAATTTACTAAATTTTTGGTATACTATTCACATATTACTAAAATATATTGGAGGTGAATAATAATGATAAAATACATCTTAATGCACAAAAATGATAAATGTGGAACAATACTGTTTGACGAAAACATAGGAAGAATCACCGAATATCATGATGATAGAAACGGTCTGTCTCCATACCTAGGCAACTGCGATATAAAGAAAATTCAAAAGTGGTGGGAGATGAGAGCTGTTCCTGCGTCAAGGGCAACAATGCAGCAGGTGATAAATAACGCAAATTGCTTAAATACAGAGGTGTATCTGGCAAAAAATCTTGGATTAAGTATGACTGATACATACTGGATTAAACCAAGCGGCATTGACTTATCATTTGATAACGTTAAATTTGCGAATTTAGCTGCATATAGCCATGGAAAAATCCCATATCATAATGCAACGTCGTATGACCCAAATGCGTCTCTTGGCGGCCAGATGGAAAAATATTGGGATTTAATGCATAAAACTCCAATATTGGTCAAAGAAAGCTATAAATATTACGGACAGCAATCAATTAATGAAGTTTTTGCTTCAATAATTCATGACAGACAACATTCAGGTGTTGATTTTGTTAAGTACACTGCTGAGATGACTGAAGATAGAGGTATACAATGCAAATGCCCGGCATTTACTTCGGAAAATATAGAATTGTTGTCGGCCTATGAAATAGTAGAAAGTAGAAAAATTCAAAACAGTCAGGCGTTATATGACGAGTACATTAATATCTGTGTTGAAAACGGCATTGATTACGAACAAATTCAAGAATTTATGGACTATCAGACAATGACCGATTTCTTGATAACGAATACAGATGAACATTTGTTAAATTTTGGCGTCTTACGAGACCCAAATACTATGAATCTAATTGGACCGGCTCCAATATTCGACTCCGGAAACAGTATGTTCTATTCTGATGGAAGAAAAGCACCATATACTCGAGCCGGAATTTTAGACATTCCGATTACGAGTTTTTATAAAAGAGAAGAAAAATTACTTGGAAAAGTAAAAAATAAAAATGTCGTAGATTTAAACAGTATACCTTCCGCAGGCGAGGTTAAAGAATTGTATGCGAACGCAGGCATTCCAGAAGAAAAGGCTGATATAATCAGTAAAAATTATGACACTAAAGCCAAGATGTTATCAGAATTCCAAAGGGGAAAGACTATTTCGTTATATAAAGAAAAACAAGCCGAAAAAAATAGCAAATACAACACAATCGTAAAAGAGCCAGAAGTTAAAATGGAATCTCCAAAGTTTATTATGCTTTGCGGAATTCCGGGTTCAGGAAAATCTCAATTAGCCAAATCTCTTTATGCTGATTTACAAAATAAAAAAATGGATGATGTGAACTTGTATCCGGCCTCAAAAGCAATAAAGAATATTGGCCTTGTTTTTGACCCTTCTAAAATCACAAATGACATTGTAATAAATGCAGATTACAAGAATAGTGCAGTATTGATTTCTCCGAATAAAATTCGCCAGGAGCTCAAAGACAATTATCCAGATAATTATAGTGAAAGCCTCGTTTTTGCAATAGTTGATGCAAGAGTTAAAACAGCTTTAAAAAGTGGTGCTTCTGTCGTGTATGAAGCAACCAATCTTGACAAGCCAATAAGAGAAAAATATTTGGGGATTGCGAATGAATATGGCGTCAAAGATACTTCACTTCATGTAACCTGGATAAATCCGAGTGATTCAATCAGCAGTATCTCTCCGAACCTATTGTCAGCTATGAATAATAGACTGGCAGATAGTAATCCATCAAAAGCTGAAGGATGGAACGATTTTGTTCAGCACGGTACGCCTGTCGAAAAAATACAAAATAATGATTATTTTGATATGTCTATAGACGATGATGAAATTGAATACGAAGACCATTAAGTTCACGGTAAAAGAGCATGACATTCAGTCAAGCTCTTTTTTTTGCTTTTTTTCTTCCAATAAGAAATTCCGCATATTAAATACGACAAGAACTTTTCTTGATTTTATCCAAAATCAACAAAAGAAAACTCAAAAAAATCTAACACAACAAACAAAGACAGGAGAAAAAAAATGAATAATAAAGTTTTAGACATCTATTCAGACGACCTTACCGACGCTGAGACTGAATCTCTTTTCAGCACTCCAAAAGAAAGCAGAAAAGGAGACCGGAGAAAAATCGACTACAAAAAAGCAAAAAGAAAAGCAAAAATTGACCTTGCGAGGTCATTTGATGGTCTGCCGATGTATGACAATCTGCACCAGTACAGTAAAAATAAAATCCATTGTTCTTGCCAGTTATGCCGTGGGAAAGATTGCTTTGGTAGACATGTTACTACCGAGCAGGAAGTAAAAAGCCATGATGAGATGCTGGCTGAACTGAAAGAATTGGACGAGAATTTGCTGACAGTGGAAAGAAAGGAGATTGCGTGATGGTAACCATTGAGAGCAAAAATCATTCTATTAACCTTGGAGGTGGAGGCTTCATATGCCTCCGCACTAAAGTCGCAGAACTGGCAGCGCCTGATATCTTTGAACACTACAAAAAATCTATGGACGGAATGCGGCTGTATGATGATGATAAAAGAAAGGCGTTTTACAAATCATATAACGCAAAAATCACAGAACTGGACAAAAAATACAAAGGCAAAATGTCTAACATCCTTGATTTTTTGTATGAGAGCGATTGTGACGGCATTATGGATGTTCCACACTGCCGGTCTATCTACAAAGTCATCAAAGACTACGACGACGATATTTTATACGGCTATGCCGGCAGAAAAGACTGCGCGAAATTTGCTGATTTCAAAGCTATCGTTAAAGACGGCATTGATTCCGGTGATGGTTTCACCTGGTTCTAAGGCTGCAAAAAGAAAACAAAAAAAGTTTTTACGCCAGATGGCGGGAAAGGACAAAATTATGAGAATTTTAGCAATTGATAAATACGAAGAGCCTGTTGTTAAGGAAATAGAAAACAATCTGAAGGATATGCAGAGATATGTGCTTGGACATATTGAGACCATCACATTATCAGAAACTGCAATGCTGGTTTGTAATGATGTCGGAAAACTGGCTAACCTGACGCCGAATCGAATTCTGAAAATTGGTAACAGTCATGATGTAATCCGCGGTGATTTCTTTATCTGTGGATGGTCCGGAGATGAATTCTGTGATATTTCTGATGAGGATGTTGAGAAATACACGAAAATGTTTTCAAAACCTGATGTTTTGTTTATGCCTGTATGGAATGGAGTCAGCAGGGTTTGGAAGATTGTTAAGCCGGAAGATGAGAAAGAACATTTCTGCTTTTATGATTTACTGCAGACTGAGGCTGATTACGTGTTTTGCCCGTTTGAGACTGCGATGAAAAAACATTCGCCGAAGCTTTCTGATTACGGCAAAGTTTATCGTGGAATTTTTGAATTCAGCGATACGTTTGAGGCAAAGAGAATGTGCGAAAGGCTTTATATAGAGCATAATGGTGTAATTTTGGACAGAAAAGGCCGTTCAATGGACATTTCTGATATCATTGTGATGCATCTTCCGAATGGTGACAGATATTTTTATGTTGACATGTTAGGATTTGCAGAAGTTAAGTTTGACAAAAACGGAAAGATGACGATAACGAAAGATAGCACAGCGGAAAACAAGAAGTAAGAACTAAAACTTATACATTTACAGACCGGAGAGGATTTTACTCTCCGGATTTTTTTCGCAAAAAATTTCCTCCCCGATAAAAATTCAGCATATTAAATGTAACAAAACAAAAAACGGGAGGTAAAAATTATGACACGTGGAAATTTTGTATTAATAACGAATACAGCAAATTGGATGTCAATACAGTTTAACGGTGATATGTACCCGTCATGCAACGGAAAATTCGTTTATCACATGCTGGAATCCGTTGAAACTTATGACGATTTAGCGGCAGCAATACTTAAATTTGATGGGGAATGCTTTGGATATGCAGACATGCGCTTCGGATGTGCAAACATGCATAACATAGACATGGCACCGAAGAGCATTTCAGATAATATTGATTTTAGTAAAGATTATTTCGCAATCTATAACTCAGATTATCTTTACATCAAAAACGCATCCGATAAGGAATGCACCATTATCGCCAAAAACGAAATGGAACAGACTATCAAGCCGGGAGAAATTCAAGTATGGAAGTTTGGATGCCTTGTCCAGCCTGACGCTAAAGACCTTGAACTTAACGACGACGAGAAAATTTTCGTTTATGGAGAACGACAGACAGAAGCGAGAGTAGACTCGCTTAACGACAGACTACAGGCGATTTTTGAGGAGTGCGATTCCTTCTTGGAGAACCTGCCAAAAGGCCTGACCGACGATGAAAAAGAAATTCTTCCGCCGGTCGTGATGCTGTGGTCAGCTCTAAAAAAAAATTCGAAAAAATAGATGTAAAAGCACCTAAAGATAACAAAAGAATTTAAAAAATTTCTGCATATTGGAAATGTACAAAAAAACAAAAACAGGAGGTCAAAAATATGACTTTAAAAGAATTTGCTGAAAGACTGAACGGAACAGAGTACAATGGATATCCGATTTTCTCAAAAGAGGATATTGGAATCGCGAAAGAAAACGGATTTGTGATTGTGACGGGGGCTTCCGATGACCTGATGGAATTTGATGGCGCTATCTATAGCGAAGGCGACTGTTTCGATGGCGGAAAAGTCTATTTTTCCAAAAACGGAGTAGAAGAAGATAAGACCCAAAACGTTATTAATGCCTTATGGTGTGAGGCTGAGGATGAAAATGGCGTTGTGATTCCATGGGCTTATGAGACAAAAATTCCACATGAGACATTTTATGTGATGGATGCCGGTGAGGTGTATTGCAGGGGGATTGTGTTTGATGTGAATGATGTTAATTAAAAAAATTAGAGACCGCATTTCTGCGGCCTCTTTTTTTTCGTAAATCCTCCCACTTGTGCGTGTGGTAACTTCCGTTCTTCCTTTAAACATTAGCAAATTTTTCCCGTCTTTGTCTGCCAGAGCCGCCGCACATTTCGGATGCATGGTTGGCCAGTACTTTTTGGTAATGCCGAAAACCCGGTGGAATATCTCTCTTAACGATTGGCAGGACCGGGCGGTGTTCAGTTGGTGGATTTGTATACTATAATTATATCATTTTTGTCGGCAAATGACAATTGATTTGTTTTTTACGGTGTAAAAATTTCAGCATATTAAGAGCGTATAAAAAAACGAGACAACAAGAAAGGAGACAAAAATATGTCGAAAGTAACTTACAACGTGATTTACCAGGTTTGCGGCCAGGTAACAACTGATATTCCGGACGATATTACAACCCGTGAGGAGGCTGTCGCTTACCTGGAAAAGAACTGGAAGAATATGCCTTTCCCGAAAAATGCAGAGTATATCTGTGATTCGGAAGTACTTGATACTGAAGGAGAAATTACAATAGCACCGAATAACAACGAAGAGTAAGAAAGGAGACGATAGTATGTCAGGATACTGGAGCGCAACAAGCGGAACAGCATTGATTATCCCTAAAGAAGAAGCAAAGGATTTTTTCACGAGATATCTTTTGGAAACATACAGGAAGGATGGTGTAACCGATAGAGATATTGACTTTATCGATTGTACGATTTCAGAATATGGAAGCGACTCTTTTTACTTCCTGCGTTCTGCATACAGACAGAGTCTGCTTGAAGATTTCCATTCCCTGGAGTCATGTGTAAACGAAAGGAATGCTGCCGAGCATAAGAAAGAGTTATTCAATTGCGTAGAATACTGCGAAGAAGAATACTCTGGCGGAGTGCTCTATTCGTTCAAAGAACCAGCCTGTGGTAAGTTTGTGGATGTGAAAGATGGTTCTTACATTATCTACACAGATAAGTCCACGCGCCCACAGGATTTGCTTGGAGATGAAGGATATAAATCCACTGAAGAAATCGTCAAGGAGTTCAAGGAAAAACTTGCGGCATACGTGCCGGATGGTTTTGATTGGGAGTCTCATATCGGATTTTTCCAGTGTGCGACGTTCGCATAAGACTGTTTTTTAAGCCTCTTTTTTTGGAGGCTTTTTCTTTTGTTAAAAAATGGCATATTGTATATGAAAAAACAATAAAGAAAGGAAGAGACGATATGATTTTGAACATAACTGACGAAAACTGGGCTGAAGTGATTGAAGATACTTTGACAGTAGAAACGTTTACTGCGTTGAAAAAATATATTCACGCATTGGAATCTTCGCAAAGAGACTTTCCTGATTCTGTGACAAAATTGGTTGTTAATGAAGCAAAATGCAATATGAAGTCTCACGAAATAAAGCAGTTACTAGACAAACAGCCTCTGAGGAGATTAGAAACAATCAGTATAAGCAAGCCTGATAAATATTTCTGTACCGTTGACGGCCTGCTATATTCAGGAGACAAAGAACATCTGCTGTTCTGCCCACGAGGAAGAAAAGGTGTGCTCGTAATTCCAGATGAAACAAAAAACATTTCTGATATAGCATGCTTAGCCTGCAGCTTTTCAGTGCTGATGTTGCCAGATGCAGTTGAATCAATCGGTGCGTTTGCATGCTATCGCAATACAAATCTGGAAAGAGTGGAAGGCGGAAAAGGAATAAGAAAAATCTACAATTGCGCATTTCTAAATTGTCAAAGGCTAAAACATTTTGAACTTGGAAGCGCAATAGAGGAAGTTGGAGACAGCGCTTTCATGAACACCACATTGACAGAAATAGACCTTCCAGACAGCATTTGGCGCGTAGGAAGAAATGCTTTTAACACTGCGGCCCTGCATAATGGCAAAAACGCTGATGTTGGTCCTGATGACATGTATAACATTAACATTCCAGCATCAATAAAGTATGTTGAACCAGGAGCGTTTTCAAATGCGGCTAATGTTCATACCCCATTTGTAAACCGAAAGCTGATAAATGCATGCCTCAGAAGCGGTAATCTTCAGCATTGCTATCCGTGTAATATGTGGAGGCTTAAAATTGATGGCAAGCCTGATATCATCATGCCGAAAGGCATAGACCGCTCAAAGCTTGATGCGGTATCAGATGAAATCAATAAATTCATGCTTTCAGAAGATACTATGCCTCCGGAAATATACAGATACAGCCAGAGCGCAACTGGCTTGACTGCCGCATTAGAGCAATGCAGAAAATACCCGAATACGAATCTTAAACGGTTTATTACAAGAAATATTTCAATAATATTCCAGAATATCATCTGTAATCCGTTAGTTAAAAACGGAGAAGAACTTATGGTCGGCCTTATCAATGATAAGGTATTTACAGATACTGCATTGAAGCGCCTGCTTAAAGAAGTTGAGAAAGTTGAAGACACTCAAAATCTGACTGTACTGAAAACATATATCCTCAACTCCATAAGCAACTATCCACAAAACACATTTCGTATCTAAGAAGCAGGGCGTCAGCCCTGTTTCTTTTTCTTTCTGCTTCTGGCATATTGTCTTTGTAAATACAAAAAGTATCTACAAAGAAAGGAGCTAAAAACAATGGACAACAAAGCAATGGCACTTACGGTTAACACGTTTGACGATTTGCTCAATATGAATGCAGATATGCACGATAGCATACGAAGGCTGACCGTTAAATATGCTGACTGTAAATCCTCAATTAGGCATGTCTGCGACGTGTTAACAGCACTGCACAGATTAGAATGGCTTGAGATTCAGAACCCTGATGGCAGGTTTTGTACAATTAACGGCATATTATATTCTAGAAACGGCAAATCGCTTTACTTTTGTCCTCGTGAACGAGAAGGGTCCGTGAGAGTACAAGAAGGGACAGAGGTTATATGCAAAAATGCATTTAGTGCTACCAATATTTCAGAACTTATCATCCCTGATTCTGTGAAACGTATTCAGGAGTTTGCCTGTGGGGATAATCATGTGTTAGAAAAAGTAATTGGAGGAAAAGGGATTGTAAGTTTTGGCCAGTACGCTTTCTTCAATTGCGTGAAACTGACAGAACTTAGTCTCGGAAAGAACATTAAACTTATCGGAAATGCGGCATTTACAAATACCGGATTAAAGAATGTTGATTTACCTGAAGGCTTAAAGTCAGTCGGAGGCGGAGCATTCCATACGGTTCATATTACCGAAGATAGCTATATGGTGGGAGTAGAACCAGAAGGCATGTATGAAGTACATATTCCAAAATCTCTAAAAAAGATTGGATGCTGCGCTTTTGCAAATGCGTCAGTAGTATATGCTGAAAACGTCAATCGTAAATTGCTTATGGCGTGTGTACAAAGTGGAAACATGCAAAGGTATCACGTGGCAAGGTTTTGGAGATTAAGAGTCAAAGATAAGCCAGAGCTTATACTTCCAAAAAATATAGAATCCCCGGAACTGGCGGCACAGGAAATCAACGAATTCTTAAATACGGATGGAAGAAAAATTCCTCATCTGTATAAATATGGTCAGGGAAATACTACTTTGGCTGCTGCATTAGAGCACTGCAGGTTGTATACAGACGGACAGACCAAAGCATTTCTTACACGGCATGCATCGGAAATTGCTGGCATATATTCTGGTGAAGTAGAAGAGTTTGCAAAGTATATACATGCCGGAGTCTTCACCAATATTGCATTAAAGAAAATGTTTGCAGAACTGGAAGCAAACAAAAAGGAAAGAGATGACCTAACTGTACTTAAGGGATACCTGTTAGGTGCGATTAAACCTCAAGAATCAAACTTTTGTCTGTAAAAACAAAAAGCAGCCTTAGGCTGCTTTTTCTCTGCCGAAGAAATCACGCATATTAAATGTACACAGAGAAAAAAGGAGAAAAATATGCAGACAAATATTAAATTTTCTGACAATATCCTTACGGCTGAAACGTTTGAAGACCTTGGTAATGCAATCGATGACCTTGACGTTGGCCGACTTGAGTTCTCGGAGCCGATAAGAAAAGTAATCATTAAAAATATTAACCGCAATCTTGAAAAATATGAAGTGCAAGATTACCTGTTGTCATCACAACTAAAAGAACTGGAAGCGGTAGATATCATTGACTCAGGAAAAGGTCTCTGTTCTGATGACGGATTGGTCTATACGGCAGATTTCAAATATCTGGTTTTCTGTCCAATTGGTAGAAGAGGAACTGTCAAAATCCATGAAGGCACTGAAAGGGTCTACGAATATGCGTGCTACGAATGCAAACTTAATCATCTTATCATTCCAGATTCCGTGAAACGGATTGAGCAGTATGCGTTTCATCGCAATATGTTTCTGGAATGTGTAGACGGAGGGAAAGGCCTTGAAAGCATTGATAATATGTCCTTCATGAACTGCATCAATCTTAAAGATTTTTCTTTTGGTCCAAACTTAAAAAGAATTGGTTGTAATGCATTCCAAAATACTCAGCTGACCAGAATCCTTCTTCCTGAAGGATTAAAACATGTCGGCTCGCAAGCATTCAACACTGCAAATCTTAAAGACAATGGAGAGGTATCACATATTACCCCTGACAAGATGTATGATATTCATCTGCCAGTATCGTTAAAAGAAATTGGCAGGGCTGCATTCTGCAATGCAGCGAATATTTACACAAAAAAAGCTAATCTCAACGCTCTCAACGCTGTAAGAGCAGGCATCAGGTCATTAGGAGCATCTCTAGGGCACGGCTGTGATTTCTGGAAACTCCATATTGACGGATTACAGCCGATTGTGATGCCGAAGGAAATGGACAGCATTAATGTCATCGCAAGGCGAGTCAGGCTGTATGCAAAAGGCGAAACCACATCACCGCCAGAAACATATAGCGAAAGCAGGCTTGTAACAAAATACGCGACAGCATTAGAGCACCGTAAACTATATCCAGGAAAAGATGTGGATGAATTTCTCAGCGAAAATATAAAAAAAGTCTTTGCGTTCACTCTTGCAGAAAAAGATGGTGAGAGGTTAATGGCTGAATACATCAAATCAGGAATGTTTACCGATGAAGCCTTACAGAGCCTAATTGAGCATATTGAAAAATCTAACGATTTTTCTGACAATGCATCAAAATACACTGCCTTGAAAGCTTACGCACTTCAGGCGATGAAGCACTCACAGGATATTTTTGAAATATAATTTGATTTTTGAGCAGCCACTGGCTGCTCTTTTTTCTTCGCCGGCAAAAATCCGCATATTAAATATGCAATCAAATTTGGCTTTCAAGAAAGGAGCAAAAATATGTTAAAAAAATACGCCAAACCATATCCAACAATCGGGGAGATTATCGCTGCAAAGGACTTTGATTACGTCTCTTATCGTGGATATGACGAAAAGCGAAACCTTCCACCGGTAACCGGCAATAATACTGATGGTGAGTTTTTCGGCTGCTTTAAGGTAATAAACGGCAAAATCATTCCGCTTGACGGCGATTCTTATGACGACAGCGAATCCGTCATTGCCGCAGAAGAATGGACTATGCCAGATGAAGGTATTGAAAAAGGACTGACCGTTATCGTAGCGATGGAATTTGTGCCGGCAGAAGAACTGGACGGATATTTCAGAGCTTACCGTAAAGAAAGAGAGGAGAAAAAAATGCTTAAGGCTGTGAATATTAAATGGGATGTGACTGATGACGACATTGATGAAATGGACGATGAGGCCTGCGAAATTTTGGAATCACTTCCAACAGAGATGGTTATTCCTGAAGGCATGACAGACCCGGATGAGATTTCCGACTGGCTGTCTGATGAAACCGGATATTGTCATGATGGTTTCCGTCTTGTAGACCAGAACGGAAATGATGCTGACATGGCCTAGAAAGGAGAAGAAATGAGTGAAACTAAGCAATTCTCAAAAAGAATTCAGGATATCCTTGATGGCTTAGAACTTCGGGCCGGAAAAAGAAAAGTACAGACGAAAGAAGACTTAAAAAAATGCTTCCGGAAAGACTGTGTTAATATCTATTCAGCAGAAGATGATGGTAAACCGAGATTGTATCGCCGAACTGACCTGACGACATGGGCAGCAGAAGCCTTTTCCCGCGGAGAAAATTATTTCTGCGCCGAGCCGGTAGACCCGAAAAAGCCATACGGCAAACTTAAACTTGCCAAGCCGAGGTATGTATACACCTGCAGCAGGGCGCTGACGGAAGAGGAGTTTAAGACTGTGTTTGGAGAAGAAAAAAAATAATTATGTTTTACAATACCGGGATTTAAATCCCGGTATTTTCTTTTGCAAAAAAAATTGCGAATATCTGTTTTGTGTGGTAAAATACAAAAAAAATAAAGCAAGCCACCAATTTTACTGAGGCCAATCCGGGATGGCAAAACGTCAAAAAGGGAAAATAGATGAAAAAAGAAACTGACCTAACAGAAATTAAAAATATATTGAAAGATTTTCTTCATATGCCGGTAGAAGAGACCGAACTTTCACCGATTGTTGTACAGCATCCGATATTTGAGACGGGTTTTTCAAGTGTAAACGGAAAGATTGTTGATATTATGACACCGGATGGATTAGAAGAAGTAGTAAGTAAAATGGAAGAAAAAATTAACAGTATAGACAAATTGATAAAATGTGCGTACGTTGTAAGAAATTCTTATTACCTAACATTTCTTAAATTTGCAAAAGAAAGTCTATCATTGCCAGATTTCAGCATGTTACTTGGAAAGTTCTGGACAGAAGAAGAGAACCCGAATGGCGATGTGAACGTGCCGGTGTCATTATCTGCAAAGTGGTTTAGAATCGCCGACAAGCAAGCGCTGATGCATGACTATGAATACGAAGTATATAAAGACTTGCCGGAGACATTTACGATTTACCGCGGCGTAACGTCTGGAAGAAATCCTGACGGAATGTCCTGGACGAGAGACTTAAGCAAAGCCGACTGGTTTTCCAGACGTTTTGGAGATGGATATGTTTTGGAAGGAATTGCAAACAAGAAAGATGTTCTCGCTTTCTTCAGCAGACGAGGAGAGGAAGAAGTCGTAATTGAGGCGAAAAAAGTGAAAAACAAAAAAGAAATATAAGGAAAAGATTTAACGGAGAACGGTGGGAATCCCCGGCCGACCAAAAACTGTCCGCGGGTCAAAGGTTCCGGTTTTAACTTTGCACGCGGGTCTGAATCCCAGTTCGTGCACTACACTCAGCCTCTGCGAGGCTTGACAAACGAAGACGTAAGGCTGAGCTATCAATATAGCTAACAGCACATACAAAGAGATGCAAAACGCGTCTCTTTATTTTTTTTCGCAAAATTTGTCCTGTTTTAATTTTTTCGGCATATTACAAGAAAGAAAACTAAAGTCAAGGAGAAAAAATATGCGCAAAAAAGATTCAAACGACGGACAGTTAAGCCTTTTTGAACCTGCTGAGGAGAAAATCATAAAGCAGGAATATTCAGATATTATGAAACAGTCATATATTGACTATGCAATGAGTGTAATTATCGCACGAGCAGTTCCGGATATCCGTGATGGTCTTAAACCGGTACAGCGCCGTATCTTGTATGATATGGGTGCAGAACTAGGCTTGGATTACAACAAGCCATACAGAAAATCAGCTCGTATCGTCGGTGATACAATGGGTAAATTTCACCCGCACGGAGACTCATCCATTTATGACGCAATGGTAGTGATGGCGCAGGATTTTAAGCGTGAAATCCCGCTTGTTGACGGTCATGGTAATTTTGGCTCTATTGAGGGTGACGGTGCCGCTGCTTCACGATATACGGAAGCAAGACTACAGAAGATTGCACAGGAAAATTACCTTGCTGACCTGGACAAAAAAGTTGTGGATTATGTCCCGAACTATGACGAGACAGAAAAAGAGCCGGAAGTGCTGCCCGCAAAGATTCCAAACTTCTTAATCAACGGTTCTGAAGGTATCGCTGTCGGTATGACCACTTCAACACCGTCTCATAACCTGGTGGAAGTATTGAAGGCAGAAGAATATTTAATGGATTCACCGGACGCCAGCATCGAAGAATTGATGGAATTCGTGAAAGGCCCGGATTTCCCGACCGGTGGTATTGTCGCAAACAGCGATGACCTTTTGGAGATTTACAAGACCGGAACCGGCAAAATCAGAGTACAGGGCAGGGTGGTACATGAAAAGAACAGGCAGTCAAACCGTCTTGTCATTACAGAAATTCCATACACAATGATTGGAGCAGGTATCGCAAACTTCTTAAATGATGTAGCATTGTTAGTTGATTCAAAACAGATTCCGGACATCGTGGATATTTCCAACCAGTCATCAAAAGAAGGCATTAAAATCGTTCTGGACTTAAAGAAAAACGTATCAGAAGAAGACGCAGAAAAAATCAAGACAATCCTGCTTAGCAAAACGAAACTGGAAGACACCTTTGGCGTCAACATGCTCGCAATCGCTGACGGTCGCCCGGAAACCCTTTCCCTAAAATCTGCATTGGAATACCACATCAACTTCTTATTTGATGTAAACCAGCGAAAATACACAACAATGCTTACAAAAGAAAACGAAAAAGCAGAAGTGCAGGAAGGTTTAATCAAAGCGATTGATGTTTTGGATGCCGTGATTGAGACAATCAGGGGCAGCAAAACAAAGGCAGAAGCAAAAGAATGCTTAATGACAGGTAAGGTTGATAATGTTAAATACCGCATCGCGGAAGACAAGAAGATTGCAAAGACCTTTGATTTCACAGAAATGCAGGCTGACGCAATCCTGGATATGCGTCTTTCACGTCTGATTGGCCTGGAATTGGAAGCATTAAAAAAAGAAAATGAAAAGACCAAAAAGAATATTGAAAAATATACAAAAATCCTGAGTGATAAAAAGCATATGAAAAAAGTAATCAAAGATGATTTAGAACGTATCATCAAAGAGTATGGGCAGCCGAGAAAAACAAGCATTAAAAATATCGCAAAAGCGGTAATAAAAAAAGAAGCACCGAAGGCTTTTAAAGAAGTTGTGCTGATGGACAAATTTGGATATGTCAGGGCTGTGAGCGATGCGGTCTATGAAAAAAACAAGGAAGCAGCAGACTCTGAGAGCAAATGGGTCATCCCGGTGATGAGCGATGATAAGGTTGTGTTCATTACAGAAAACGGAATCATGCATACCGTGCCAGCAAATAAGATTCCATTTGGCAAGTTTAGGGACAAGAGTATTCCGGTTGATAATGTTTCAACGCTGGATACCACGACAGACCTTATTCTGTATGCTGAAGCGATGAAAGATATGGCATGCGAAAAGGTTGTCAATAATTATATTATGGTAACTAATTTGGGCGGCGTAAAAAAACTGCCTGGTATTGAATTTAACGTAAAATCAAAAAATACCAAATACATCAAGCTGAAAGACGGCGAGGTATGCACGAATTTTGTGAAAGTGAAGAAAACTGAGCCAGAAATCGTGCTTGTAAGTGAAGCCGGAAGGTTCTTGCGGTTTGCTGCGGCAGACATCCCGGAGAAGAAACGAGGGGCTGGAACGGTTGCCGGTATCGCGATGAAGGACGGTGAAAAACTGAGTGATGTGTTCTTTGTATGGCCGGAGGATGTAAAGAAGGCGGCTGAAACTGGAGACGAAGAGACGCCGGCGGGAGAGAATAGCGAGGAAAAGAATAAAGATGATGCCGGAAGTGTAAACATGATGCCGGAAGCAATGCTGGCAGGCGGGAAAGAAATGCCTGTAGATGATTCGGTGAACTTACGTTCACCTTCACCAGACGTGGACGGGGTTTCCGACTCCCCGTACACGTCCAGCAACCTCAGAACCGACGGACAACCGAAGGTTGGCCGCGGTCTCCCGTCCATCGATGAAACGGCGGCAGCGAAAGGTGACAACCTGCCTGCAGAAGAGCAGCAGCCGGCTGAATTGATATTAACCTTAAAGAACAAAAAACAGATTCCATTCTCTAAACTGGCGAAAGCAAAAAGGGGAGGAAAAGGAACGCTTAAAAAAATATAATATAGCGAAAGCAGGAGGTGTACAGTATGTGGCTTTGGGTTGTAGTGGCTGTGGCGGCTGCAGTGCATGCGACAATCATCAGCGATGATGAGAACAGGCGGATACAAAATACTAAAGACAAAATTTTCAATAAATATACAAGAATGCACTAAGCGCTAAAAAAAAGAAAGAAGCAGCGGGTGTCCGTTGTTTCTTTCCTTTTTTGCTGTCAGGAATTTTGGCCTTTATATCTAAGATGCTGAAAAACGACAAAGCAAAAAAAAGAGTGAATACATTACCATCCGGTACCATCAAATTCACCATCAAATTCACCATTTTCAGAGGCTTCAATCACTATGTTTCTTTCGTCTGGAGTTAATTCAGAAAAGAAATTAAATATTCGAAGCATAGCCTTAAAGCTGATTTGCTCGGCGCGAAGAACACTGTGAGTTTCCTTAACTACATCTTTCGCTCCAATCTGGCACTGCATAGATTCAATGATTGCCTGATATGCCTTGCAGAGGTTGTCTGGCTCGCCGTTCAGATAGTCCAGGCGTTCTTTTAACTCTCCGCGAAGATATCTGATGGCAGTTTTCTTTTCCTGTCTTTCTGTCTGTGTTAAACATTTTTCCATATTAATTTCTCCTTTCGTGCTTGCAAAATATCTTTCATATCTAATATGCAGGAAAGCAAGACAACAAAAAAAAGAGCCGCAAGAACGGCTCAAGTTGTGACTGATGTTCAAAGTCCAGTAACGACTTTGCTAGCAAGTTAATACCATCCATGATTATTAAATTCGTTGTTTTTATACGCATCAATCACTGCATCTTTTTCTTCTTGTGTCATGTCAGAAAAGAAATTAAATGCACGAATTAACGTCTCAAATCCAATTTTCTCATTACCAAGAAAATCATGAGTTTCTTTGATGATATCTCGTATTTCAAGCTGATGCTGCATTGAGTCAATAATTGCCTGATAAGCCTCGCAAAGATTGTCCGGCTCTCCGTTCAGGTACTCCAAACGTTCTTTTAGTTCCTCACGCAAGTATTTAATGGCGGCTTTTTTTTCTTTTTTCTCTTCTGGCGTTAAACATCTTTCCATGTTAATTGCTCCTTTCATTTTTGTAGAGTATGTTTCATATCTAATATGCAAAAAAAGCAACAATAAAAAAAGCCGTCCGTAAAAACGGACGACTTAAATAGCTGAAAAAGTTAAATCGGAAGCACATACTCCATAATCTGTACATCCTCAAGTGCCATAGACGGATATCTTTTTTTAAACGTTTCTTTGGCCTCGTCCATGGACTGCGCCGGAAATTCGTCAAAAATAACATCACCATAAACATTCCGCCAGTTTCCCTGGATTTTTGCTTGCGAATTGCGGATTTTTGAAGACGCAATCGTAACAACGTAATGCTTAAATTCAGGACGAAGAGCACGGATAGCTACCTGATAAGCCTGACACAGTGCATCAGGCTTTCCGTCAAGACTCTTGAGTCTAAAATTTAACTCCTCCTGAAGGTATTTTGCTGCGGCTCCTCTTTCTTCGCTTGTTTCTGTTTTGATTTTTTCTACCATTTTTTTAATTCCTTTCCTGTTAAAAATATTTGCACATATAAAATGCAGAAAAATATATAAAAAGAAAATGCGCAAAAATTGCTGTTTATGGCAAAAATTCCGGCATATTGTATGTAGAAAATAATACCGGAAAGGTGGTTAAAATATAGGGGTAAGTGCTGAAAAGTACTGAAAGAAATGTACGAAAAAGAAAAGAAAAAGAGCGAGGTGACTTAAGTACCTGAGTCTCCGCCGAAAAATCGGAGGAGGCTCTTTGTTTTGTCTTCACTGAAATCATACATATTAATTACGAAACAATATTTTTTCAATAAGAAAGGAGATAAAAAAATGGTAGAAACAAATATTACTCTCGAAACATTCGAAAACATCGTCATTTCTCTTCTGAAAGAAAAAGGATACGACACAGAAATTGTGACCTGGAGCGGAACTCGTGGCCCTGAGCATCGCCTGGTAAGAAAAAAGGTTAAAAAAGCAGGCTCTAAATTAAGGGTTACAGCGTCTGTCAAGATTGAGTTTATCTACAACCACTATATGGAAATGCTTTCAAAGGGCAAGCCTCCACTCCTTGATGATGTCGTTGATAGTATCATCAGTGATTTGGAAAGCGAACTTCCTGCAGAACTGAATGATATCGCAGATAAAATACATTCATGGGACTGGGTTAAAGACAGACTGATTCTTTCACTGTACAATACAGAGCTTCACAAAGAGTATCTAAAAGATAAAATTTACGATACGATTGATGACCTGGCTATTACCCCGCGAATCTGCGTTAATGTAAGCAATAATGGGATTGCAAGTACCCTGATTGACTATCATATGCTGAAAGACTGGGGAGTAGCAAGAGAAGATGTTATGCAGCAGGCAAAAATTTCTTCTCCGCAGCTACTTCCACTATCTATCACCGATGCAAGAAGCCTGCTTTTTGGATTTCCTAGCAGTAATATTATTGATATCAACACTCAGAAAATCAGTGATGTGATAAGTGTACCTGGAATGTATGCTCTCACCACAAGCATGAAAACGTCAGGGGCCTCAATATTCTACGAAGGAGTACTAGATGAACTCTCAGATATTTTTGGAGGGTTTTTCTTTATCATTCCATCAAGCCTCTGTGAGGTCATAGTCATACCGGGAGATAAGGCTATGTCGCCAGAAGAACTTTCAGAAATGATAAAAAGTGTCAACAGCAGTAATGACATTGTTAAACCGGAAGAAATACTTGCTAATCATGGTTATGTGTATAATCATGGCAAGGTTTCTGCTTACGTCTAATACATATTGTTTTTACATTTTTTCTTAAGCCCGATTTGTTCGGGCTTATTTTTTTTGTGAAATTTCGCATATTGTAATTGTATAAAAAAAGTAAAAGGAGTACAGATATGCAGACAATAAAGATAAACCCAGAAGCAAAAAAAAGTATCTCTTGGATTCTACTAATAACATTACTCGCAACAGTAGTTCTGATTGTACTGGATGCTAAGTATTACAATAGATACGCTGATTTCCAAACCGTAGATGCAATTATTTCCGATGTAACACGTCATGTAACAAAGTCTCCATCCTCAAGGAACCGGACTTCATACACAAATTCTATAACATACGAATACGAAGCCGCAGGAAAGACGTATACGGCAACGCGAAGAGAATTTACCAGGATTGGTAAAACCGAAGGTGAAAAAGTATCTATAAAATACAACCCAGACCACCCAGAAGAAATACAGCAGACGTACACTCAAAGCATGTGTATGATAATCACTGCGTTACTATTATTTGGCGATTGGTTTTTATGGATGTGTGTGAGACAAATGCAAAAAGAAAAAGAAGAGAAGGAGATGCGGGGAGAGATTTAAAAGATTTCTGGACAAAAAAATGACAATGCATTATAGAATGCATTGTCATTTTTTTTGTATATAAGTTAACATGCCAAGTTGGAGCAAAGCCCATCAGGATTACCTAAATAAGTCTGCAAGAATCTGATTTGCTGTTTTATTCATATATCCGTTTGGGTCAGCAAGAGTGGAGCGGTTCCATCTCAAATACTTTCCATTCCTAATGTAGTTGCCGCTTGTCGTGTGGTAATTATATTTTGTATAACCGGAATACCTTGACATATATTTTCTGGCTAAAGCAACGGCCTCGCTATCGTAATTTCCTCCAGGCGTGCTAGTGCCAGAAATCTGACATCCCGCCTGCGGAGTGGAATGCACTATCACGACGCTTTTATCAGAGCACTGTCCGATGACTATCCACGTATGTCCGTTATTATAGCCCACATCACCAGGCTTTAAAGTCCAATTGCTAGATGCAAGGTCACTTTGGTCTAAAACCTGCCCCCATCCAAGAGAACGATAATACGACCCGACTTCTGCTGCAACTACGGTATAGCCATATCCGACGCCGGAACGCTGCTGCATAACCTGGTATGCGGCCCATCCAACAAACCCGGAACAATCAAGCCCTTTTGCGCGGTTCCCATCAGATAAATCACGATAATCATTATAGTCATAGCTACTGTCTTGGCTGTTGTACCATTGCTGCCAACGAGGGCTTAGGCCTTTTCTGGTTGAATCATTCCAGCCTCCTCCCCATACATAAAGGGCTTTTCCGACAGGCTGCAATGCGCCAAGAAGATAATTTTTTATTGTTTTAGATGATGAGGGGTTTACTGTATGCGAACCGGTATCTGTATTGACAGTGAGAATTCCGTTACTATTAAATGAATATACCTTTCCATTTATGGTTTTTGAACCAGTAACCATCTGACCATTTGTGTTAAAGTAACGTTTATTTCCATTTGTGTCTGTAATCCACCCTGAAGCCATAACTCCGGTTTTGGTGTAAAAATAATAATATGGGTTGCCAACCCTTTTGAGACCAATATACATGACTCCATCAGATGTACTGAAATAACGCTTGTTTTTCTTTCTGTCCTGCATCCAGCCCGTTGCCATGACTCCTTTTCCCTTAGTAAAATATCTATAATTTCCTTTATGGTCCTTGAGCCAGCCAGTAGCAAGGATGCCAGATGGCTTATACAAGTAATACTTTTTGCCATTTATCGTCATCCATCCTGTTTTCATATAACCTGTTGACGGGTCAAAATATCGTTTTTGGCCTTTTGAATTCTTTATCCATCCAGTGACCATTACTCCTGATTTACTTGTAAAATAGCGTTTTTTGCCAGTATTATCCTTTGCCCAGCCTTTTATCTGTGCACCTGTTCTTGTGTTGAAATAATACTTTTTACCATTGAGAGTTAGCCATCCCTTTACCTTAGTCCCGTTTCTAACATAATATGTTTGTCTGCCAGATGTCACAAACCCATTTTTCTTTGTAGCCGCCTGAGCGGATGTCGTAGTGAATATTGTGATGATTGATACAAATAAAAGCATGACTAAGAACTGCATGCCTCTTTTCTTGTATGGTTCCATCGTGTCCTCCTTTAATCTGTAGTCTTTTGTCTTCAATAATTAATATGTAAAATATCTGTAATAATTTAACGCAAAAATAATATTTTGTAAAAAAAGGCACCCCGCAAATACGGAAAGCGCCTTTAAAATGTTAGTCGTTAGCCAGAAAGTACAGTATTCCGACAGACGGCCATGGTTAATATATTACTGTCACCTGCAGGTAACTATATATAAACTGTCCTGCTTCTGTTTTGAGTAGAACTCTACATCACCAGGACAGAGAAGCCAAAAGCGGGACTCGGACCCGCGACCTGCTACTTACGAGATAGCTGCTCTGCCAGCTGAGCTATTTTGGCATTTGTATCCTTACTATTTTAATATGCCGAAAAAATAAAAATACGTAACACAAATTTGCAAAAAAAACAAAAAAAATTGCAGGCCTCAAGAAGTAGGCCTGCTCAATTTAAGTTATATTATTTTTCTCGACTCATCATTAATATCTGCTGATGTTAATAGGTTTGTTTTAGCTTTACGGTCGCGCGTAAGCCTTAAGGCATGTTTACTGATAGCCTCATCCAAAATGTTTCTTACTGTTCTTGCATTACCAAAGTCTGCTTTATGAAGCTCAATTTTATATCGTTCACGGAATTTTTCCATTCCTTCTTTACTGACTTTTAATCCAGCACCATTGGCCATTGATTTAAAAATCGCAGACGCTTCATCAACTGTATAATCCGGAAACTCCAGATAGTCTTTAATACGAGAACGGAACCCCGGGTTGGAAGAGAGCAATTCAGCCATTGGCTCCGTGTATCCAGCAAGAATTAAAACAAACTTGCCACGCATATCTTCCATGAGTTTGATAAGAGTGTCAACCGCCTCATTTCCATACCCTTCAGCCATTGAATAAGCCTCATCAATAAATAAAACTCCACCCATAGCATATTTGACTAAGATTTCAGCCTTCATACCGCCTGCACCTGGCGCGGAGGCTTTCAAAAGGTTGCCATCAACCTCTATGCACTGATTTTTTTGGATGATTTTATTCTTATATAAAAAGCCTGTTAAAATCCTGGCAAATGTAGTCTTGCCGGTACCAGGGGCGCCATAAAAAACATAATGCGAGCTGAAGCCTTCCCCTTTTTTGCCCTGCTGCTTATCATAGTTTGCTCTTGCAACGATTTCCTCGATTTTTTCCTTAACGCAATCCATACCGGATAATGCAGCCATATCTCGCTCGGGATTTTTAGAGCCGGCATGCGTTGCTTTTCGGATTGTAGAATCGGGAAGAATACGGTTCATTTCCTCTTTACGCTGTTTATCGTATTCTTTTCGTTCTTTGTCAGAAAGCTTAAAATAGTCAAAACTGCTTGTCATACCGAACGCGTCAACGTTTTTGTTGTATTTTGATTTCTCATACCATGTGTTGCATGTTTTAAATGCGACAACCCAGACAACACATACAACACAGACAACGACCATATTATCAGAAACGAAACTGATTAGATTAAAGCCAGGACGCGTTGTAAGATAGTAGATGCCTCCACATGGAATTATGATAAGCAGAATCAATGATAAGAATGATAGCCAATATTTTATCGTTTTCATTTTTTGTCTCCTTTAACTTATTTTTTGGGGTTTGCCAAATGTTTTTGACTAATCCATAGCCGAAACTCGACACCAAATCTAGCTTCGCTGGCGAGTTATCAATTTCAATCTCTGCACTCAGCCTTGCGGCTTCGCTTGTCAGCGGCAAAAAACCGCTTGGTAACGAATCCTGCGAGGCAGGCGAATTATCATGCGTGCTCTGGTGCCGAATCCGGCAAGGCCGGTGAAGCATCATTTTTAATCTGGTACCGAGCCGATACGGCGAGGTATCAAAGTTAGCCTCGGTTCTCCCGCCCGTCGATAATAATATGCAGAATTTTATCGCAAAAAGATATGTTTAATAAAAAAATAAAAAGCGAACATATTTTCGCTTTTTTATTGTCTTAGTCCAGTCTATTGTTATTTAACTATGATATTATACACCCATAAATCAAGAACACATGTTCTGATTTTACTAAAAGATGGTAGCCGTAATAAAAATATGACAACAAATAGATTGAAAATAAGAGGTGATATATAGCGTTTTATTTTTATTTACGGCAATTTCCCACATCTACATCTGGAATCAAATCCTTACAATCGTATCGTGGAGACTCCAGAAACCCATCTTTTTATCATACAATCGCAACTAAAATAGTTGTCACAGAGGTTCATCCTGAATATACAGCCCGCCCGGCAAGCGAGTGTTTACCTCAAAATACTTTGGCTGCATATTCTTAGTGAATGTCTACTGATTTCCACAAACCATATTTTCAGGATTTTTTTTAATCCAGCATATTAAATTCGTAACAACAGTTTATACAAAGAAAAGGAGACAATGTTATGAATTTAATAAACGAAGAAGGATTTTCTCACCTTCATGTCCATACAGACTATAGTTTACTTGATGGACTTGGAAACGTAAAAGATTACGTAGCACATGCCAAAGAACTTGGTATGAATGCATTGGCTTTCACGGACCATGGCACAATGGCCGGATTGGTAACTGCATATGACGAATGCAAGAAAGAAGGAATTAAATTTATCGGCGGTTTTGAGGCTTATGTTGCACCATATGGAAAAACCAGATTTGAAAAAAAAGGATTGGAAGGAAAGGCTTATAACCATCTGATTATCTTATTTAAAAATGAAATTGGTTATAAAAATGGTTGCATCCTGTTGACGAGAAGCCATACAGAAGGATTTTATTACAAACCACGTATTGACTTCGATTTGCTTAAAGAGCACAGTGAAGGTCTTGTTGTGATGTCTGCCTGCCTGGCAGGAGCAGTCCCGCAGGCCATCGTAAAAGGTGACGTTGAACTGGCAAAAAAAATCATCATGGAATATAAAGAGGTATTCGGTGAGGATTACTACCTGGAAATCCAGGACCATGGAATTCCTGATGAAAGAACAGTAATCACTGAACTTCTAAAATTGTCAAAAGAATGTGGAGTAAAACTTATCGCCACAAATGACTGCCATTACGTCAACAAAGAAGACAAAGAGGCTCATAACTGGCTACTTTGTATGCAGATGGACAAGAAAATTAATGAGGATAACCGAATGGTTAACTCCGGAGATTATTATTTGAAATCAAAAGAGGAGATGCTTGAACTTTTCCCTTATTGCGCAGAAGCAATTTACAATACACAAGAAGTCGTAAAAAAATGCAATTTTGAATTTGAATATGGACATTACCGAATGCCTAAAGTGCATGTCCCGGAAGAGTATAATAACGATTATTACGCATACCTGAAGGATGAAGCATGGAAAGGCTTTGAAGAAAGGTATCCTTTAGGCCATGTAAGAAGAGAAATTGCAAAAGACAGATTAAACTACGAGCTTGGAATTGTTAAGGAGATGGGGTTTGCACAATACTTCCTTGACATCAGAAAGACAATTGTGCATTCAAAAGACAATGGTATCCTTGTCGGCCCTGGCAGAGGGTCCGGTGTTGGAAGCTGTATGAATTATTGCCTGAGAATTACAGACCTTGACCCATTGCAGTATGACCTTCTGTTTGAACGTTTTTTAAATCCAGAAAGAATATCAATGCCGGATATCGACACCGACTTTGAATACCTCAGAAAGGATGACGTTATAGCAGCAGAAGCCGATGATTACGGTCATGACTGTTTTGCCAAAATCGAAACCTTTGGTACTATGCAGGCAAAAAATGTCTTAAAAGGATGCGCAAAAGTATCTGGAATTGAGAATCATGTTGCAGTTGGTAATAAACTGGCGAAATTTATCAATGAAAACCATGACTTAAAAACAGAATGGGGAATGAACCCAGAACTTCAGATATATGTGCACAGCGACCCACGACTTGAAAAAATATGGGAAATCGCACTAAAACTTGAAGGTGTAAAAAAGTCAGCCGGAACGCATGCTTGCGGACATATCCCGACACCGATTCCATGTGAACAGTTATTCCCATGCAGGGTTGATTCTGAATCTGGGCTGCTTGTTTGCGAATATGATATGAACCAGGCCGAGCATCTCGGGAATCTGAAAAAAGACCTCTTGATGCTGAGAAACCTGACAATCATTGACGCGGCACAAAGAGAAATCAAAAGAAGGACAGGAAAACAGATTCCACTCTGGACTAAGGAAATCCTAAACGATAAAAAAGCACTGAAAATGATTTCCGATGGAGACACAAACGGTGTATTTCAGCTAGAGTCTGATGGAATGAAAAAATTCATGAGACAATTACAGCCTGACTGCTTTGAGGATATCATCGCGGGAGTTGCCCTTTATAGACCAGGTCCTATGGATTATATTCCGGAATATATCAGAAATAAACATAATCCGAAAGGAATTGTGTATGATACACCAGAATTAAAATCAATTCTTGAATCTACATATGGAATCATCGTTTATCAGGAGCAGGTCATGCTAATCGTACAAAAACTGGCCGGATTCTCAATGGGCCGTGCCGATGTAGTGCGTAAGGCAATGGGAAAAAAGAAACAGGAAATCATGGACCAGGAGGGACCACACTTTATTTGTGGTGATGAAAAACTTGGTATTGATGGCTGTGCAAAAAGAGGAATCTCTAAAGCAGTCGCGACAAAAATCTGGGACCAGATGGTTGATTTTGCGAAGTACGCTTTCAATAAAAGTCACGCTGCAGCATATGCTGCAATCAGTTTGCAGACGGCCTTCTTGAAAGCGAATTACCCTCTTGAATTTGCAATGGGTCTTTTAACATCTGTTATGGATAACTCCGATAAGTTGATGAAATATGTTAATGCCTATCGTCTGGCGGGGACAAAGATTTTACCACCAGATGTTCAGAAATCGCAGTATGGTTTCTCCATTGAAACAGACGAAAATGGCGTAGAATGTATCCGTTTTGGCTTGTTCGCAATTAAAAAAGTTGGAGATGGCATTGCAAAGAGCATTCCAGCAGAGAGAACGGCTAAGCCATATACATCATTATATGATTTCATCGAAAGACATTCAGATGCGAATAAGGATGTTTTTGAAAATCTAGCCGCATCAGGTGCACTGGATTCATTTGGATATACACGACATACTTTGATTGAAGGCATCGGAAGCATGGTTGCCGCTATCAAGAAAGCAAACAAATCAAAAGACGAGAATCAACTTACTCTGTTTGATTTCGGGCTTGAAACAGACAAGGGGGTATACGACCTTCCAGAACTTCCGGAACTTGAATATCTCGAACTTTGCAGAAAAGAAAAAGAGTCCACTGGAATGTATGTAACAAAACATCCGGCCTCCTGTATCGTTGACATTACGAAGAAGCATGGTGCAGTAGATATTGCTGATATTACCAGAGAAGATTCTTTAATTAATGAAAATGAAGAAGTTTATATTGGAGGAGTCATTACGGGCATCAAAAAGAAAATCACCCGAAATGGAAACATCATGATGATTTTGGATGTTGAGGATACAACCGGACATATCGATGTACTGCTGTTTGAATACGGAATTCAGAAATATCAGTCAGAATTAAAAGAAGACGGACTTGTATTTATCAAGGGAAAGGTCAGAGGAACTGGCGAAAACAGCTCTCTAATCCTTCAGACAGCCAATGCATTAAAAGATGTATCTTCAACGCTTTGGATTGGAACAGACGATGCTTCGCTGAATAACCTCAGGCACACAGCAAAAAATTTCATGAAAAATAATCCTGGAATAGGTGACTATTTGAGAATCGCGTCTAAAACATCAAAAAGGCAGGAATTTCTCGGAGACATTGCTATCAACGATGAGCTACTCCAGAAGGCCAGAATCCAGTTTGGAAGCGAAAATATAATAGTAAGGAAAAACAAAAAATAAATTCATAGATAGATACATGGCGGCTGCTGTAAGCAGGCAGCTGCTATTTTTACGCCTATTTTTTGACGGCCAATCGTTATTTTATCTGTTAAATTCTGCATTTTGTAATTAGAAACAATTTACAGAAGAGCAGGGATGATAAAAGATGAGCGGAAATTGGGTATTAAAAGTATACATAAAAGAAAATACACCAAAACGAATAAGCAAAATGGTGCAGAAAAAAAATACGAAATATAAGAAAAACTGTTGTGTAAACAATTATATAGATAAGCCCAAAAAAATAATCAAAAAATTGAAACTGGCAGGTGTGAGGTATGAATGCTACCGAGTTGAATATGAACGTGCTTCCAATTACCGCCAGGTATTTTTTTCAAGAACATCCGGGCCATACCGATGCAGATACTGCAACAAGAGACTATCCAAAAAGAATGTATTTGTAGACCATATCATCCCCGTCGCGAAAACACAAAAAAACGCAATAGCAAGAATACTGTTGTCCATGAAAGGATGCAGCAGCGTCAATGATATAAAAAACCTGGCGCCAGCATGCCGAAACTGCAACCTAAAGAAATCAGACAAAATGGGCATGTGGATATTCAGAGGATGGCTTGGAAGGTACCGTACATACTGGGTTGTATTGAATATCATAAAAGTTTTAAGCGTTTTACTGATGATATTAGGAATATTGTATATCTTTGGAATATTTACGAAGTTCTGACAGCTCAACGGAGAACGCTAAGTCAGCGGCTGATAGCAAATCTACTTACCGAAGAGCATAAAAAAAAGGAAACACACTTATCGTGCGTTTCCTGCTGGTGATTTTATTTAATATTACCTCCTTTCAAAGTATCGCTTAAGTTTTCCGACTCTGTCACGGCAGAAGCAGAATATGAGTGACTCGCTCTAGGAACGGAATTTCCATATACAGGTGTTTTCATCAGGTTTGTCATAAAAATAAATGTACAGATAAAAACCAGGATACCTCCTAAAACAAATAATGCCTTGCTCGATGCATTGCTGCGATACTCTTTCATCATTTAGTATCTCCTTTCTTTGTACTGATTAATATTGACATACATAAAATGATAGACCGAAAAAAAAATAAAAAAATTTTTCAAAAAAAATCCGCAAAAAAAACAAAAACACATAAAAAAGTACGCATATTACTTTGGCGAGAGGAGGAGACCGCCTTCTAAAAGTAAACCCTGGGAGAATCTTACGCTCCCCCGACACAAGTATTGGGACAAAAACACGATTGCATTTTAAGAAAGAGGTGTAGATGTTTATGGGAAATAAAACATATCAGAACTATATGAGTGACGCAGACATCATCGAGGTGTACAAAAAAGACCGAAAAGCAGGAAACGAAAAGATGATTGAAAAGTACCGAGACTATATTTATTATGTAATCAAAAAATACTATCCAACATTCCATAACGAAACTCCTGATATGTTCCAGCACGGAGCAATTGGTATGATGAATGCCATGACAAGTTATGATGCCAGCAAAGGAGCGTTTACGACACACTGCACACCTTATATAAAGAAAGAAATCAGTAAATACGTGCGATTCATGGCTTCCGAGTCTTCAGAATATTTTGCTTCATTACATACTGCCGTGGAACGCGCAAAGACAAAGATTGAAACAAATGGCCAGGAAGTGACCGTAGAGAATATCGCAGAAGCAACCGGGCTTAGTCATAAAATAGCCAAAAGAGAGCTTAAAGTAGACCACACGAAAGTATCTTATGAAGTGCTGGCAGAGGTCGGCACCAGCATGTCTCTGACGGATGATTTTATTGTGGATGACATCCTGTCAGGAATCCCTCCAGAAAGCAGCTGTGTGATTAAGATGAAGGTTGTAGACGGTCTTCCGTTTACAACTATTGCAAAACAGCTCGGAAAAACTGTTTTCCGGGTAAGACAGGATTATCATGACGGGATTGGGATGCTGAGGGAGAAGATGGCGTGTTGAAGGGAGAGTGAGTATACGCCTGATTGATATGGGACCAAGTAAAAAAATAATAAGTAAGATAAGGGCTGCTGCCACAAAAAACATTTGTGGCAGCAGCCCTTTGTTGTTTGATGTGTTAATTTGATATTTTTGTGTAGGTGTCGGCAACGTTGGACGGGAAATTCGCCGTGCCATCATTACCGTTGAAGGTTTCACCGGCTGTGTTCTGCCAGGTGCCGGAGAGTTTATAGTCTGTTCCGACGAATTTGAAGGTGGTGCCGGTAGTGAGGCTGGTGAGGGATGAGCAGCCGTTGAACATCCAACCCATATTCGCCACATTCTGTGTATCCAGCGGCGTCAAGTCCAGACTTGTCAAGCTGGAACAGTAGCAGAACATGAACTCCATATTCGCTACTTTTGACGTATCCAGCGGCGATAAATTCAGACTTGTCAGGTCAGAACAACTGTTGAACATGTAGCCCATGTTCGTCACGTTCTGTGTATCCAGCGGCGTTAAATCCAGGCTTGTCAGCCTGAAGCAGCTGCGGAACATACCTTCCATATTCGCCACATTCTGCGTATCCAGCGGCGTTAAGTCTAGGCTTGTTAAACTGCGGCAGTTATCAAACATGTGACCCATGCTCGTCACATTCTGCGTATTTAGCGGAGTCAAGTCCAGGCTAGTCAGGCCTGAGCAACCGGAGAACATGTAACTCATATCTGTAACGTTTGATGTATTTAAAGGCGCTAAATCTATATTTGTAAGTTTATAGCATTTTTCAAACATTCCATTGGCCGACGAAGGATTCCCCTCATTAACATATACAATACCGCCTTGATTTATTTTTTTTAATTTTTCTGAAAAGGTTGGAAGTTTTAGCTTAGATAAATTCTCGCAATAACAAAACATATCTGCTGCAGATATTACCTTTTTTGCATTCAGGCTCGAACAGTCTATTTCCGCAAGTTTTATGCATCCGGCAAACATGTATCCCATGTTCGTCACGTTCTGCGTATTCAGCGATGTTAAATCCAGACTCGTCAGTCTATAACAGCTGTTGAACATACCACTCATATCCGTCACCTTCTGCGTATCCAGCGGTGTCAAATCCAGGCTTGTCAGGCCAGAACAGCGGAAGAACATATCATTCATATCCGTCGCGTTCTGCGTATTTAACGACGTCAAGTTCAGGCTTATCAGGCCGCGGCAACCGGAGAACATGCCACTCATGTCCGTCACGTTCTGCGTATCAAGTGGTGTTAAATCCAGGCTTGTCAGACCAGAACATCCGTTGAACATGGAACACATATCCGTCACGTTTTGCGTATCCAGCATTTTAAAGTCGATTTTTTGAAGTTTGCTTCGGTTACTAAACATATATCCGCTGTCTGTCGCCGCCTGTACTTTTGTACCCGGAATCTGCGTAGACACTTTCATGACCGTCCCAGCATCATCATTCAGCCATGCAACGACGCCGCCGTCTCCGTCTGCATCAACATCAATGGCTTCTTGCGTTTTTGGCTTTGCTCCATCGGTAAAGATGACTTCGGTCACGGTGTTTGGAATTAAATCATTGAAATTATTACGTCCTTTTTGCCTGTTATATCCTTTAATTTCAAACGTCATCTCTTTCGCCCACAAATCCAAGTCCCCGGTCAGTCCAACCTGCGGTATGCCATCATCAGAAATCATTACCCTGTTTTTACATGACTCATCGCTATACCATCCAACACCGGTTCCTACCGCCTCTTTATAACTCCCCTCCACAATCTGCCCTGAAGAGTTGTAAACCACCATATTCTCGTCGGTCCCGTCGGCGAACTTCAGCCCGTTCCCGTGAAACGTGACGGTATACCCACTTGTGCTCTTGCTTGGCTTTTCGGTGCTTAGATACATATCTGGAATTTCACGCTCCGCATTGGTCAGCCCGTCATCCCATTTCTTGGTGATGGTTATGGTGCCGGTTGTCTTGTTATCCTTGAAGTCGTAGATGCCTTCTCCATTCTCCGTGCCAGCTTCAGCATCACCCTCTTTGTTGTCCGCTTCGTCCGTCTTATCTACGTCATCCGCACTCCTGGTACCCCCCCCCCGAATATTCTGACTATTCTGATTACTTGCATCTGCGGCATAAACGTTAGTCACCAGCCCATGCCCGCTTCCAGGCAGCATCGCTGCGCCGGCCATCACCGCCGCGGCCAGTGCCATCCCAGCAGCCATTTTCTCAAACATACATCTGTTTCTCATTTTCTTCCTCCTTCTGAATCAATCTGTATACACTTAATATGCAAAAAATAGAAATAAGCATATACAAAAATAAGATTATTTTTTTCTTACTTCAGATTTTGCATTTTGTAAATAGCAAATACAGGAAATAGAACAAAGGAGGTTTTATTTATGATTTTCGAAAAAGAAGAGCGATTGGCTCACAAATTGGAAGACAATAAAAATAACAAAATAGATGCTTTAAAAAATGAACTATCAGAACGGCTTAAGGAATTGTCATTAAAAGAACCAGAAGAACAGCAGGCATATATTAATAACTTATATCGTGGCTTATCTCCGGCTGGAACCGATAAACTTAACAAAGTGCTGGACTTATATAACAAAGAAGCAGGCAGCGTTCTGAAAACTCATGATGAAGTAATGGATGGCTACCAACAGACCATACATGAAACCGTGGCATTATTAAATAAATACGGAACTGAATTTGGAAAGACAAAAGAGACTGATGACTTTATAAAATCGCAATTTGCAGAATTGATGAGTAATGTAAAGAAGCCAGATTTGCAGGATGTTATCGACTCAATCGGCCGTGAGATGGAAAGAGAAACAGAGAAGCAGGGCTTTGAATCTGATATAGATAAAGCAAAAAAAATGGTCTTAAATGATATCGTAAAAGAATACGGAACAGATAACAATGTAAGGCTATTTGTGTCAAATCCAGTTAAGGCAGAGACAATCGCAGAGGACCTTATAAAAATACTGCAAGACGGAGATGGAAGAGCCAAAGGACTTTCAGACGAAGAGCAGGCACAAACGAAAGCACAGACAATCACAGACTTTAAGTTTGCCATACTGGAAACGGAAAAAGTATCGAATCCGACTGATTTTCAATCAGCAATAAATATCCTTGACAAACAACTTGATTTTGAGGGCCGTAAAGCGCTGGACTCTGCAATCAAGCACAATAACAAAACAAATCAAAATAAATACGAAACACATAGGATTAAATTAACCGAAAAGGAAAAAGATTCATCGTGGCAAAAGTTTGAAGACAGCAGCCGTATGAACCGCCGGTTAAAAGAAATGCAGGACAGCCTAAAAGAATGGAAAAAGAACCTTGAAAGGCCGAAAGATAAGTACGATACGGGATTCATCAATTTCGCCCTTCGTACACTAACAAACCTTGAAAACTTGATTACAGAAGCGGTGACATTTATAGCGGATTCAATAGCGTATCATACACCTTCTAATACAGCAGACAAAGATAAAAAAGAAGAAGAAAAACAGCCTGAGCATGATGCTTCCGAATCTCCATTTTATGGAATAATGAAAGAGGCTTATAAAACAAAAGGTATCACACAGGCCTGCTTGATGACTTCAGGAATACTCACGAAAGAAGAAGCAGAGAATATCTTTGTTATGGACGTTTCATATATCAGGGCACAAGGAAAAGAAACGCAGAAAGAGTTGTTTGATAATTACGTGCAAGGGCTCACGCAGGCTATGGGTGCTTCTGAAGATAAGGTAAGCGAAGAAGTAAAAGTACAGCTGCAGTCATTTATTGCAAAATATGAAGCAGGACAATATGAAGCAGATATTGAAAAAAACATTAAAGACGGATGCTCCTGGGATAAGGTGTATAAATTTGAAGAATGGAACAAAAGGGCTGAGCAGGCTGGAAAGGCTTTCAATACAGAAGTAAAAAGTAAAGAGGTAAAAAGGGAGGAAAAAGAAGTTCCTGACAAACCAGAATCCTCCGGCTTCCGAAATTACGCCGATGGATGTTATAAAATTGCTATGGATGTAGTAAGAAAAACAATAAATAAAGAATATCCAAATGCGGATGCAGCAGTCAAAGACATGCACGACCGAATAGAGTCATTCAAGGCTGAATCAAATATGAGGGATAACCAAGTCGTAAGATACTCCAGGCTAACAAATATACTGGCGGACGAACTTGCCGCACGGAACGGGACCAAAGAGGCCAGAGATATTATGTCAAAAATATCTGAAGGCTGCGAAAAAACAACTGGTGTGGACCGGGCGATGGACTTACTGAAGGCATCTATGCAGGAAAGCAAAGGAGAAATACGTCAAGTTTTTCATGAATATTTAGAGAATGCACTTGGAAAGATGAGTACTGAAAAAGAAAAGCAAGAGTTTATTACGAAGATGGCTGAAAAAATTCCGCTAAGTTACGACAAGGGCTCCTTTGGATATAAGCAGCAGTTCATCTTAGCAAATGAAGCCAGGGAATTTGGCCTAAGGGCAAAAGGCAGAAAAGGCTTAAGTAACAACAATGACGTAAGGCGTGTTGCCAGCTATGTGGCAGATTTATATAAGAAACAGGCCAACGGAGAGAAAGGCGTCTCTGCCTATAAGGCATATGTTGCGTTGTGTGAGCGGTGTAGCACTACTGAAGAAAAAGACCTGGTAAAAAACACCGTGCGTGAGAAATTAAGCAGAGAGACATACGCCCTGACGGCAATGACGAAAGATATTATTCGATATGAAAAAGAGTACATGCAAGATGTGCAAGACTTGAACAAAGTAATAAAAGACAATACCCGAAATGATTCGGTGATAACTCCCCGGCCGGAAGCCGGAGCCGTTACCAGATTAAAAATGAACTTACGTTCACCTTCACCAAGCCCGCAAGGGCTGACAAACGACGACGGAGTCGGAGTGCAGAGCGTGGACGGGGTTTTCGACTCCCCGTACACGTCCAGCAATCTCAGAACAGACGGACAACCGGAGGTTGGCCGCGGCCTCCCGTCCATCGATGGCGCTGGCGAACTTGGCGCATTCGGAAAAAAAGCCAAAGAAGACATGGAAAATATTACGACAATCAATGCGGACCAAGAAAAAATGCAGCAAAGGATAGAACCGATAGCAATACAAATGGCAGATGATTTTAACAGGTGCATTGATGGCAGTAAAGAGCAGTTTATCAACTGGTGCAGTGGCCGGTCGTATGAAGAAATAAAAACCGCCATTGACGTTATAGACAAGAGCATGGTAAGTCCGTCCGGAAGCGTTGACTTTGCGAATGCCATAGACACCGTTTCAAAAGACGTGGATGGCATCGGACAGAAGGATATCCCGAATAGTAATGCTATTATTAACGATATAGATATTGAGTTTGGTGATTTTGATATGGATTTTGACGAACGGTAAATATCTATACCTGCGCGCAGAAAAAACACTGCGCGCTTTTTTTGTTTCCCTAAAATCTAGCATATTAACGAAGTAGATTAAAGATAAGAAAGGAAGCAAGAAAAATGACAACAACAAGATTTAAAAAGAAAGCAACAGGATTAATTGCAGTATTTTTTGCAGTGGCAGGTCTTTGCCTGAGCCCGTTGAATGTACTGGCAGCAGATGTGGACACACCCGACGAAGAGACTTATTACAGCATTGTAGTCCCTGACGGAAATGTCAGCCAGGAATCAGTCGACAGAGCAAATGAACTGCTAAATGCGTTGCCTGAAGGCTTACTTGAAAACTTTGTAAACGACGGCTGGTCTATCTATGTTACAGATAAGGATATTGATTCGACGTTCTTTGGCGGTCAGTATGGTTCCGTAATGGGTGCTACTTTAGAAGACTTAAGCGCTATCTATATAGAACAACGAAGTAAAGCAATAGAGGAATCAACAATACATGAGTTCGGGCATTACGTAGATGATACCGAAGGATATCTGAGTGATACGCCTGAATTTGCACAGATTTACAATGCTGAAAGCGCAGCATTTGTAAATGCATTTAATGTTAATTTTTATTATGACGTTCACGAGTTTTGGGCAGATGGTTTCTATCGTTACTATGACGGTGAGAGGGACGCCCTGCAGCGTTCTTGCCCTCAGCTGTATGCCTATATAGAAGACACTGTTAATTCGTTGTGCTAGCAAGTCATATAGAAGATGATGGATTTTGCCATTATCTTTTTTTATTTTTTTTCGCAAAAATATCACCTTTATATTTTTTTTCGTCATATTAATATAGAACAAAAGTCACACGGAAGAGCAGAGTTAGATGCTGCTGGATTTATCCGTGCAGAGGAAAACGACAAACGAACCCATATAAAAAAATTCGTAGAAAATTTTACTTTTTTGTGAAAATCAGGCATATTATATATGCAATACAAAACAGGCTCAGCTGCGAGCCCGCCTTTGTATATGTCCTGCATATATAGTGTGAGTACATGGATAAGCTTCATCTGCTTATCGCAAGGAAAGCTTAAGAGGCAAAGTCCATCGTCCAATATAATCGTCTTATAACCCTGCAACACGGTCATTTCCGTCGGGTGCGGAAGATGAAAAACGGTGGCGTATAGAGACGTCTAGCCGGTTCTCTTTTGGGAACCCGCCAGATTTATCTGTGCGGAGCAGTCAGAGACAGACATAACTGTCCGACGATAAAAAAAATAAATGAGAAAAGGAGATTAAACAAAATGGAACTCCCATTAAGAATCAAGTATTTTGATAAAAATATTGAAAAACTAAAAAAGACAGAAAAAGGAGACTGGATTGACTTAAGAAGTGCGATTGACATTTCATTAAAAAAAGGAGATTTCGCGCTTATCCCTCTTGGAGTCGGGATGGTCCTTCCTGACGGATATGAAGCACACATTGTGCCAAGGTCAAGCACATTCAAGAACTGGAAAATCATCCAGACGAACAGCGTAGGAATCATAGATAATTCATACAGCGGAGAAAATGACCAGTGGATGATGCCGGTATATGCGGTCGAAGATACGAAAATCAAGAAGAACGACCGTATCTGTCAGTTTAGGATTTTAGAGAAGATGCCTGCCCTTGAAATCCAGGAGGCGGAACACCTAAACGATGTATCCCGCGGTGGATTTGGAAGCACAGGAAAAAATTAAAAAAAAGGAGATAAAATTATGGCTTATAAAACCCCAGAACAGATGGTAAACCTGATTATTGAAGAAAATCTTTTAACAGACGCTTGCATGACGATTATCGATGGCAGGAACGAGTATGGATTCCATGCAGTAGAGATTCCGCCGGATAGCATCAGACCGATTGGAAGGAACCGCGTGAACGTCTTGCTTAATGACAGTGGGAAAAATATTTCCGTTCCAGTAACACTTCCAGATACAGATAAAGAATACAGCCTTTGGCTAATGAGTTTCATTGAAGGAAAATACGAGGTTATTTGCGTCCAGCACGACCCAAGTAGCGAAAGTAAGACCGAAATGAAAAAGAAAGAATACCTGTCAGTCATTGCATTCTTTCTTGACCATTATAAAATCGGGACAAGAACAAAACTTCTTGGTGTTCTCAAGAACGGCTACGCTATGTTGAAAAAAGAAATCGGTGACAACAATGCATATGACCTGCTGCGTGATTATATGAACGAAAGTCTTGTTGTGCAGCGTGCAGAAGAGATGCCTGATAAGTATGGCGTTCGTTTCAAATTCCATCTTAACGATTAATTTTAATCTGGTAACGAACCTAGCAGAGTCAATAGGCCTATTGAAAGAAGCAGGCGCAGGCCGGCTAAGTGATACGCCGGCCTTAAAACAATCTATAAGGAGGAAATGCTATGTATTCACAGCTTTCAAATTTATTTGCTGGAATGGCAGTAATTTTTGTGGTATTGATTGCTTACTTTATTGCTTCACTTATTGCAAATTATATGCTGCTTGGCAAGATTGGCAGAAAAAAGTGGCCAGGACTTATTCCTTACGTGAACGACTATTTTTTGTTTGATTCATTTTGGAATAATAAAGTATTTGCAGCATGGATTGTTATGTACATATTAACCGTTTTGTGCGTCAAAAGCAACAATCATACGCTTGTCATTATTGGAATGATATTATCAATCTGTAACTTCATTCTGAGCATCATGCTGTACAGCAGAATAAGCAAGGCTTTTGGGAAAGGGGCTTTATATACACTCGGTTTAATTATCGTCTATCCGGTATTTGCTATTATCCTTGCTTGCAAAGGCGAATTAACAACGGATTTCTCAAACGAGTTATCCACGAAGATGTCAGAAAGACATGCTGAAAAATAAGAAAAAACAGGAGGTGATAGTATGTTTTGCAAAAATTGCGGAAAAGAAATTGATGACAAAGCGGCAGTCTGCCCGCATTGTGGAGTAGCACAGAACGAACAGCAGCCAATTGACGACAGTGGAAGCATTGGGTGGGGCGTCCTCGGATGCTGTATTCCTGTTGTTGGCCTTATCCTTTTTCTTGTTTGGCATGACACAAAGCCAAAGAATGCAAAGGCCGCTGGAATTGGAGCTTTAGTATCTGTCGGCATTGTAATACTGTGGTATATACTTGTCGCAGTGGTTGGAATTGGTGTAGGCCTTGGCTCTGCATCGTTTTAATGATTTTCAGTAACCTAATTAAGCAACACAAGCCCTGCATTTCATGCAGGGCTTGGTTTTTTTATAGAAAGGAGAGGGCAGGATAGATTAAGTTCTGCGATAATGATAATATATATGGGTAACAACACGCTGAGCAGATGGCTGCCAATTATATTCGGATGCCATCAAAAACCTGAAAGGTCATTTTTTTACCACGGAAAGCAATTCCCTCTATGCGCCAGATGCACCGGCGAATTGGTGGGAATATCGTCTGGCGTCATATTATTCTGGTTTTGGAAGCCATGCCTTGCAATATCTGTCTCAATCATGATTCCTATGCTGATTGACGGATTTGTGCAACGGCTGACGCCATATGAAAGCACAAACGCAAGGCGTTTCATTACAGGTTTCTTGTTTGGATTGGGTCTTGCATCAATATTTTTGGTGTCTGTATCGTCTACGTTCGCAAACGGATACAGGTACGGACTTGAAATTGGAAAAAATATAAAAAAATAAAAGATACAAAAAAGGCCGGAAAAATCCGGCCTGAAATAGCAAAATAAAATGCAGAAAACCATATATCTCGGCTCTCATTTTACAATCTGAATGATGTTTTTGAGCTGTCTTCATCCATCATACTTAAAATATATGCAGAAACAGATGTAGCGTTAATCTTATTCGCTTCTTTTAATGTATTTTTAAGTGCATTTTTCGTCATCAATCCGGTTTTGATAAATCCAATCAGAGCCTCTTCCTTACCATCTTTTAATAAACGTTTAGAAATTGAAGTACTGACACGTTTAAGATATGATGCAATTCCTGAATCTTTCGTGTACTGATATATCTGAATCGCGATATTTTGTTTTACGTCTGAAGCAACTCCCATTTCGTATGTATGCCCGGCGAATTCATCGCTGTAGCCATAAACAGAAATCTCACTGCTGACTTTATTAATGCCTTCGTTTGTCATATATTTTGGAAGATATAAGTCCCCTTCTCCTTCATATTCAATCTTGACAATATCTGATAACTTTTCAGCATTTGATTCTAAAGACGGGTCTTTCGTAACAGCACAGATTAGTCCAAATGGATTACCTCCTTTTGCAATCTTGATGTCTTTTACTTCGCTCATAGCGCTTACACCAATCCGTTCCACTGTCGCAGGTATCGATAACCTTTCCACCTTTGTATCAACAAAAGCCAGTTCGCCGATAGATATAAGCCCATTATGAAATATGATTTCTTTGAGGTTACGGCAATTTAGGAACAATCTGTTTCCAATAGACTCAACCTGTGATGGGATATCTGCTTTTTCAATTGAGGCACAACTTCTAAAAATATTACTTGAAGATTCAGAACCGATATGCCGAATTCCATGACCAAAATCAATATTTGCGAGGTTCTCACAGCAGTCAAAAGCAAATGGACCTATTTCCTTTAATGAATCCGGGAATTTTACAGCTGAAATATGACTTTTTGAAAATGCTTTTTCGCATATATATTCTGTACCGTCCGGTATATCTACTGTACCGTCCTTTCCACGCGGACAAAGAATCAGCGATTTTCCATCCTTGGAATAGAGGATACCATCAACGGTTTTATAATATGGATTCTCTTTATTTATGTGAAATGCACTAAAATTGTATCCGTTATAGTTCTGTTTGTAACATTTTGTAAAATCATATACTGAAGTTTTTTCTACTTCATCTATGAATAATTCGCATCCATCCGGACAGGAAGGCGAGAATAACTTGTTTATGCTTTTGAATCTATCCAAGTGGATTACTTTTACATTGCTAAAATCTGCATAACGGCTGATGTAGGAAATAGCATCTCCAATATAAATCTCAGGCGCATTTGGATTGATATTTGCAAGTACAGAACCCGCCATGACTATTGGCTCTTTATAACTTGGCATAACGAATAGCGAACCAGCAAAGGCCTTGTCCTCAATATAATCAATCTTATTGCTATTCACTACTGTCGTAGACATACATCCAGAAAACGCATATCCATTAATCTGATTTACATTTTTAAGGTCTATGACGCTTCCAGGCTTTTGACAAAACGTATTATATAAAGTGTACTTATCTTGTGTACTGGAATGTCTGTGCATAAGCAGCGGACCACTCTGGAAACGTGTATTCTCAGATGTTACCATCTGCACATTTGGAAACATCTCGTTCGCAATCTCAATACTACAGATAGACGGCTTAATCTTTATCTCTTTAACGTCTGGAAACTGTTTCAATACTGATTTGAGATACACACATTGATACTGTCCACCGAATTCATTTTCAGCAGAAAAGGTTATCGTCTCAACTCCATCAGGAATATCGATGTCAACAATAGCTCCACCATGACCATCAAAATATAACGTGGCTCCGTCTTCCGTTTCCATAGCATAGTATTTCATTTTTAGCTTCCTTTCTTTTTTTATTTTATTTGTTCTTACATCTTTAATATGGCAAAAAAATAGAATAAAAAAATAAGCAACCTTATTTTCAGTCATTTGTGGATTTGGCATATTATCAACGTAAACCATAAATACACAAAGAAAGGAATTAAAAAAATCATGAAAAAAACAATCATTGCAATAACAGGAAGAACAGCAGCAGGAAAAAGCGTTGTCGCAAAAAAAATGGCTGAGAGATTAGGGCTGAAAGTTCTGCAGTCATACACGACAAGACAGCCAAGACCTGATGAACTGGCAGATATGGAACATTCAGACCATATTTTCATCTCCAACGAAGAGTATAACAAACTGCAGGATATCGCCGCTGAAACTGAAATTAACGGTTGTCGGTATTGCACCACAGTTGAGGTCTTAAACCAGTGCGATTTTTATGTGATTGACCCAGATGGCATTGATTACTTAAAAAAAGAACACGGAAAAGAGTTTCATATTGTGCAGTTTTACATCTACGCTAATGACGAAATCAGGAAAGAACGGTTCCTGCAGCGTGGGAATGCAGAGAGCGATTTTGAATCGAGAAATGCTGATGAATCAAAACAGTTTAATGCATACGAACAGAACCACAAGTACGATATCATTATCTACAATAACAGAGATATTGATTATGCATTAAATATGATGGAGCCTTATATCAAAATCATCCTGGAAGACAGGCTGAAAGAAATTGAGGCGAAAAAGAACGGGACTTGGGTAGAACCGCAGGTTGAAAAATCCGAATCTGACAAATCTGAAGAAAAACCTGAAGAAGAAGACGACGAAGCCCTTTCTGCTGAAGCGGAAGAGGGTGCATTAAACAAGGACCCTTCAGTTGTCAGCATGGAATCTGTCGACAAAGAAGAGTTAGGAACAGAGCAGAAAGAGACAAATGACCCGTTTAGCCTTGACGAGGATTCAGAGGACGTCTTAGATATCTTTGACAATAAAGGTTCAGACACTGAAAACAGTTCCGCAGAAGAAGACCTGGAGACAGAACCAGAAGCGAGAAAAAACGACGAAGAGGATAAATTACCGAAGACAGACGATGGTAATTTAGACCCATTCAGCCTTGACGATACTGACTTCGATGATTCTCCAGTAAATCTGGACCAGTTACCGGGTTCCGAGCTGGATAGTGCTATGAACATGGCAAGCGATACAGATAACGAGACAAAATCATCCGAATCGGAGCCGCCTATTGAAGTAAAAATGTCAGAGGATTCTGATAACGAATGTAAACGAACAGAAGGAGTGTCAGCGAACACTGACATTTATGACGAAGAGGATGAAGAGGATGCGATTCTTCTTGATTAATTTTAATCTGGTAACGAAGGCGTTAAGCCTGAGTTATCAATTTTAATCTGGTACCGGCTCCGGCAAAGCCGGGGAGGTATCAAGGATACGGGATGACGGGTAAACCGTCATCCTTTTTTTTGTGCGATATATGCCCGATGGTACCGCGCTTGTCAGCGGCAAAAGCCGTACTGCGCTCAGCTTGACGGCTTCGCTTGACATTTGCTGCGCAAATTGGTACCGAGCCGATGCGGCGAGCGGCGAGGTATCGAAGTTGGCCACGGTTTTCCCGTCTGTCGATAAAATTCACAAAAAAAAGTTTTAAAAAAAATGTTCTCTTTTTTATTTTATTTAGCATATTAAAACTGTCAGCAAAAAAGACGGGCTGACATGGGGCCCTGAAATGCCGCCAGATATGACGGAAAAACAGTTCAGGGATGACATTACGAGAATGGATACATTCAGCCACATAGAGGAATCTTTTGTAATATGGCATTTGGTTTTATCAATTCGCACGCAAAAAAAAGATATAAAACCAAAATTTAAACAAAAAAAACAGCAAAAAAGGATGTGAAATGAAAAAAGTGCTGCCATGGTTACCGTGTGGTTATAAAATAAATTACATATTGAGAAGTCATGTCTACCAAGACTGCATATCTATTCTTTACGCTGTATCTTCTTTGATACTGAAGGCTGTTTCTGTTCGACGGCTGAAGAACTTGATTCTGCGAAAAGAGTTGATATGTGATGCGAACGAGACTTTAAAAACGTTAAGTGAACGGCCGAGCCCGAACAGTCGGCGGGGCTGTATTAGTGAAAATCTTACATTGATATAGTCCAAAGGGGTTAGGGAGTGCTGCAAGACCTCTGCCTAAGGGTTGGATTACAACGACCTAGAAGCATAGCTTTGAAAAGGGCGATGCTCATACTTTTTCTTGTCTGGAAAGAGTATGGTTAAAAGTAGAGCACGGGGGAGTTCATGGAATAAGCATGAATGCCCGGGGTGACCATGTAAAGTATAGAAGTATACGCCATGTTGAATACAGATTAGCGTATTTAGCCTGGTTGGGTAGCCAAGACGGATGATATGAGCGAAAGCGAAGGTGTGAGGGCCGGGAAATGCTATCTGGTGGATTTGACCCGCAACCTATTCACGGAGCAGATAGATTTAGCCACACCAGGATGAGGTGAGAGCCTCTGAAATGTCATTGTAATATTATAAAAACACTGCTGAAAGCGACATGAAAGAACAAGCGTTACATCAATTTACAAGAAAGAAATAAGAAAAAAAATTGGCAAAATAAATATAAGAAAAACAGATTGATGTACAGTAGACCGTAAGCAGAACGTATTATAATATTTGGGTTGTCCTACGGGGCAGCCGGCTATTAAGATTACATGAAGCGAAACGACTGACGACCGACGACCTATTCGGAATGTTATTAGTTAAGCAGAATGGCATAGTTTCTTTCTTAAAGCATAGCAGATTTAGTCTGTTTTGCCGCATAAGGAGAAGCTATGCCAATTCGCTCAACTCCCTCCTCTCTCTGACCTGCATAGTTGGCATCCTCTAATTTATAGACAAAGCCAAAAAATCTTGGCATACGAAAATTCATTGAGCAAATGCCGCGAATGTTTGTAAATCACCAGTAGATAATGAACATACGGAAATTCGCGGTGTTTTGCGGACTTGGCTGGCTAAAAAAGCAGAGATTTTCGTATGCTAAGATTTTTTTAGCCATGCCAAGAAAATTTAAATAATAGCAGCCGTACATAATTTTCTTGGCTTGGCTACACACATATATACTATATATATAAGATATTTGTTCCTTCTGTCTGAGATAAAGAGAGAGGAGAGAGTGAGGGGACACGATATATTCGTCTTGTGCTAACATACGTTACACAAGATTTTTTTTCGCGAAAATATGAATGTATAGCAGAATATGATATATGAGATATGAGAAATTAAAGAAAATTGCGATGGATTTGGAAGAAGTGTATATGACAACCAAGCTTGGCGGTGAGGATACATTCTTCCTGCCGTTCAACATGTGGCAAGGGTATTAATACCGGTTCCGGAATCCCTATCTTAAAAGACGAGTGCAGCGTTCATTACATATGGGATAACATCATCCCAAAAAAAGACTCCGTGCTTGAGGGCCTGAACCAGAACCAGGATTTCTTTTCGTTGCTGCTTGGAAATAATGAGATTAAGAAAGAAGTGCTTGGAATCTTTGCGGAAGAGATTTACAGAGGACTGAGAGCGAGAGGGTAGAAAAGACTGACTGCGGAAGATGTTTGTGTAAGGATGGCGGGCTTGGCTTGAAAAAACATAAGGTATATGTTCAAAGTGGTATGTATTTAAGAGGTCAGAAATGGCCTCTTCTTTGTTATTTTTGAGTTTTGATTATGCGATAAATTTGTCATATTAAAACTTGTAATAGTAATTTGTTTACGCCGTATTATTGGCGAGAAAGAGAGGAAAATATGAAGACAACAATGACACCCAGTTCACGTGGTTTAAACGTGAACTGTGAAATGGTAGAGGCATTTGAGGCAGTATTGCCTCAGTCTATTTTGGCGAAACTGGAGCCTTTTAGTTTTGCCATATGCTGTAAGGACGGTGGATACGTCATCTGTTTACAGAGCTTTAAAGCTCTTTCAGATGACGTATATCATGGTCCGTTGACAAAATATATAGACAAAAACAACTGGTTTGGTTTTGTCGACGACGTAAAGTCCAAGCCTGAATATAAGGCTAGACTTGCAGAGTTACATGTCCCGGCAGCTATAGCTCCAGAGATTGAACTTCTGGAGCTGTATGAGCAATGGAACGACTACAACGAGTATGTCATCGATAAGTTCATTCGTTTTGATGCAGTGTATTATATTCCACTGCATGATACAACAATTCCGTCAATAATCAAAGCAGCAAAAATCTTTGCAGGCTATGGCGATTGACAGAATTGGCCATCTACCAGAAAGGAGGTTGTTTTAGAGGAGAGCCAGGAATGACTCGCCTCTTTTTTTTTGTGTTCTGTAACGATGATGCGACTCCGGCAAAGCCGGGGAGTTATTAAAAGCCTAAAAAAAATCCACAAAGAAACCTTTTTTCTTCAAAATTCAGCATATTGTATATGTAAAGAAATAATTTACTAGAATCTAAGGATTGAAAAAAAATGCAAAAAAGAAAATTAAAAAAAATCAGTCTCCTGTTATCGTCTGCTGCGCTGGTATTGGCTCTTACAGTGCCCGTGAAGGCAGCAACAGAAGATGTGACAGAACAGGCCGAAGACTCTGGCGTGTATGTATTTAAAGATGCCAAGAAAGACGGCACCGTCACGTTTGTGAAAAAATGGAAAGACGGAAAAGATAATGCAGATAGGCCTGTTCCTGACATTGAGATAAGCACCAAACGACCAGAAGGCGCAATAATCAAATATACAGTAACATTTCATGGAAATGGATTGACGTTCACCGATGGAACGACAGAAAATTCAATCGTATATACTTCTGCCGGGCAGGTCCTGGATGGACAGTATAAAATACCAAATGGAATAAATGTGTACTGGTATACTGATAAGTCGTGCACGACGAGGGTTCCGATATCCAGAGACGGTACAATAAATATTGGAGTCTCAAAAAATATAGATTTATATGCCAAGGAAGCGACATTTGTCTTAAAGAGCGGCGATACATTTAATTCACTGATTCCTGATGAGACGACTGCAATATATTTTACTGATGAAGAAATGCCGGATGGCGCAGAAACAATTGATGTTGATGCTGACGGGGATTCAGGCGCTATTGCCTGGATGGAAGGCACTGTTATGAAGGTTTCAACACAGATTAGTGATGTGAAAGTTATTTCTAACGTAAACAGCAAAAATATGTTTAGTAAAAAGGTAAATCTGGAAGAAATTCATTTTGACAATATTGACACTTCAGCGACGACCAACATGCAGTCATTATTCCTGAATTGTTCAAAGCTGAAGACTCTTGATTTGACAACATTCAACACATCAAAGGTACAATACTTCAATAGTATGTTCTCCGGATGTAGTGCCATGAAGCAGGTAAACATTGAAAGTTTTGATACCTCCAATGCCACAACGTTCAATAGCATGTTTTACGGATGCAATAATCTTGAATCTGTTGATGTGTCTAATTTTAAAACAGACAAAGTGACTGATATTGGATATATGTTTGTGTCTTGCAGAACACTAACGAATTTGGATTTGTCAAATTTCAACACAAAGAATATTTGGAATATGGCTTACATATTCCAGAAATGCAGTAATCTTGCATCAGTTAATTTCAGCACCTGGGATACATCAAAAGCAACAACGATGCAGTGCATGTTCTCCGAATGTGAGAAAATTACTGAGATTGATGTATCTCATTTTAACACAGCAAAGGTAACAACTATGCGAAGAATGTTCCATCGCTGCAGCAACCTTAAAATACTGAATGTCGATAACTTCAATACATCAAAGGTAAATAATATGGAAGCAATGTTCTACATGTGCAGCAATCTGCTTGAACTGGACATTGGCCACTTTGACACTAAGAATGTAACAAATATGAGCATGATGTTCCTAATGTGCTCTAAATTAAACGTTTTGAATGTTAAGAACTTTGATACTGGAAAAGTCACGGATATGTCACATATGTTCTCAACCTGCCAGTCTCTCACAGAATTGGATGTATCCTCATTCAATACATCCAATGTAAAAAATATGCTGCAGATGTTCTATGATTGCAATAAACTTATTACGCTAAATGTATCTTCATTTGATACAAGTAATGTAACGAACATGAGTAAGATGTGGTATAACTGCAAGAGCCTGACAACTCTGGATTTATCCAGTTTCAATACAGCAAAAGTGGCAAATATGGACTGTACGTTCTACGCCTGCCACGGAATGACGACGCTAACCCTTGGGGAGAACTTCAAGTTTGTCGGCGAAACATATTCAATTCCTCTAAGTTCATGGATGAATTCCAGCGGAGAGGTATTTGAATCAGACGGTACAAATTCAAACTTGCCGAGCAATGTGGCAGATACTTACAAAAAGATGACAAAAGCCGAAGGCTGAAAAGAATCCCCTGGAAATGTTTCCAGGGGATTTTGCTTTTATATATTATTTGCGTCAACGGAGAGCGGGGAAGCCCCGGCCGACAAAAAAGTCGCCTGCGGGTCAAACGTTCCGGTTGGAACGGCGAGTTATCATATTTATTCTGGTACCAAGCCGATACGGCGAGGTATCAAAAAAAATCCTCAAAAAAACAATGCACTTTTTAGTTTTTTCTTCATACTATATATGTAAGGGCTAAACCCCGTGATGCCGTTTCGGTAAACCGCCGACCGGCAACAGACGCAAGGCTTTTGCCTGTGTCTGGAGATATGGGCTTTGCCGCAACGCGGAAGGTTAAGCGCTCTTCAAATCCCTCAGCGAGAAATTCCGGGGGAGGTATGGTGGTGAGGTGGAGACAGGCTGAACTGACACGGTGGTGTCAGAATGCACACTTGGTTTTCAGTATCCCGGGCTGAGGTCTTTTGCAGGCAGAATGGTAGTAGTACTGCCGACTGCAGACAAAAAAAGAAAAATAAAAAAGTTTTTCTTTTTCATATCTTTCTGAGAGAAATCCAGCATATTATGCAAAAGGAGAAAGAAAGAGAAAAAAAACTCCAAAAAAAATTTTTGCAAAAAGCGTTACATTTTTTAAATTATTTAGCATATTAAATATGTAAGCAAAAAGAGCGAACGAACCGCGACGAGTACCTACGGGAAAAACGGGGATTGTAGTCTTTTGATGCTTGCAGCAATATTTCGGCTTTTCGCAAATGTTACTTCATGTTGGAAAATTTAAAATTACAAAATGGTATATATATTTACATTTGCACCCACACGAAATATCTTTTTTAAAACTGATGAAGAGAGGACTGTTTGTAACAATCCTCTCTTGGCAGTAGACCTGGGCAAGGCCTTTCATTTGTTGACGGAGAACGGGAAGTCCCGGCCGACAAAAAGTCGTCCGCGGGTCAAAGGTTCCGGTTTTAACTTCGCACGTGGGTCTGAATCCACGTTCGAAACACGCTTCGCTCAGCCTTACGGCTTCGTTGGTCAGCAGCAAAAGCTGCTTGGTAACGAGCGCGAAGCACGAGTAATCAATAAAAACAAATAATGACATTTCGGCATTTCGTAAATGTTACTTCATTTATAATTATTGTATAACATAAATACTGAGTTGCAAAGACGATGAGATAGGGATGAGGATTGAGCTTGAGCTCGGTCGGGCTCTCATGCCAATTGCGATTACTTAAATACATTTACCTCCACTCGAAATGCAAAATATTCCGGCTATGTAGTAAGCAAGGTATTCGTACCAGCCGAAGGCGGTTACTTCTTTGTAGAAAACAAAATTATACAGCAAATTATTTTTACCGCCACGATTACACGGAATGACAATTTATTTTGCGGCAGTTCTGTTATTGCAGCCGTGGTCAAGACTAAACGATTTCGGTTACTTCTTTATATAATACATACTTTAAAAGACAAATGGACATTTATATGTAATAAATGGCGTGTATGCGCTATCATTAAGAAAAATTACCGATTCAGCGACTCGCTATGCGATTCATAGCGGCATCAGGTCTTTAGGCAAAAAAAAAGCGCAATAAGAGAAAGGATTTGGTTACTACATATTAATAGAAAAGAAGAAAGTGGATATGGTCAGTGTATCGGAGCGGCCAACTTATAATTGGTAAGAGCGTGTATACGCAGACGAACAATGAATTTACCGAATCACTCACTCGCAAAAAAAATATTTTCTTCCTGCAACGAAGCAGGATTCCTTCTTTTTAGCGGCAATCTTAAACGCCCATCGGAGTTTTTCGGACACGGTGGACGGCTTGGTTACTTCTCAAATGGATAATAAAGGATTATTTTGTTAATATAACAGAATTTTGTAATGTGTGACGTCCACACACACGGGCAATAAAAGTGGACGCTTAGCAATGCAGGCCTGGCTGTATCCAGGGAAACAAATAAAATACCAAGTAACTTACTCGCAAAGAGAGAAAAAAGCGGTAGTGCCTTTTCAACAGGCATACCGCTTTTCTAATGTCCACAAAAAATATACAGGCAGATATCTGATTTTAACGGAGAACGAAATCCCCGGACGACTTTTTGTCGGCCTGGGATTTCCCGTTCTCAGTTAATCTTCACGTATGAAAACGCGAAAATTTTTTCGCGAAAATTATACATTTTTGCAAAAATCCGGCATATTATAAATGACAAACTCAGAGAAGGAGGAACTTGTATGCTGCTGTCACAGAAAACAACTATCAGGTTAAATAAATCAGAATCTAACATTATCGGCCATATGTGCTATGCAGCATATAAGCTTTGGAATGCTTGCAACTACGAAAGACGGAACTACAAGGACTTATCACTGCCAGTAGAATATCCAAACTGGTACTATCAGAAGGCTGCGCACAAAGACGACCTGTGGTTTAAACAGCTTCCGTCGCAAACAGCACAGGAAATATGCAAGCAACTGGATAAGGCCTGGAAGTCTTTTTATTCTCTGAAGAAATCAGAAGGCATCGAGGACCCTAAACCGCCACGTTTTAAACATGACAATATCTCCATTACCTACATGCAGAATGGGATTGCACATAAATCCGGAAGCGACACCATAAGGCTCTCCATCGCCAGAAATCTCAGGAAATACATGTCTGAAACTTACCAAATCAACGATACTTTCCTTTACCTTAAAAACCGTATTTTTAAGGACGTTGATGTGATAAAACAGATAAAATTGTATCCGCCTGAGAATGGGGTATGTGAAGTCATTGTTGTCTATGAAATTCCAGATGAGGATATTCTGCCGGATAATGGCCGGTATCTGTCCATTGACCTTGGTGTCCACAACCTGATGACCTGTT
>OGRR01000020.1_pt1 | contig 159058 bp, 169 predicted proteins | sample 1553511 | NCBI WGS metagenome assembly OGRR01 (sample SAMEA2580040, study PRJEB22360) | human gut metagenome | biome: human gut; feature: human-associated habitat; material: faeces | place: Denmark | collected 2008/2010 | reverse complement strand
ACTATGGAAGCAAAGAACAGCCCGAAAAACAGATATTAAGACTATCAGATGCATATAAAAACAAAACTGAAAATCCGGAGCTTGAACTTATGGTAACACAGTATAATGTAAATCCAAGCTACAATGAAGAGCTGAAAAGACGCTGTCCGGAGCTGGACGGTTACATAAAATATGTCGAAAAAACCAGAAAATATCATAAAACCGGTATGACATATGAAGAAGCAGTCAAAAAATCAGTAGATGAGTGTATCGAAGAAGGTATTCTAAAAGAGTTTTTCGCAAAAAACAAGGCAGAGGTGATTTCGATGACGATATTTGAGTATGACGAAGAAGAGCACATGAGACTTGAAAGAGAAGAACAGTATAGGAAAGGCGAAGAAGCCGGAGAAGCTCGTGGAATTGAAATTGGAGAAAATCGTGGAAGATGTGAAGGAGAAAACAACAAATTAAAAGATTTGATAAGAAAGAAACTTGCAAAGGGAAAAGCAATTCCACAGATAGCAGATGAAGTAGAAGAAACAGAGGAAAAGGTGATTGAGCTGATAAAAGAAATTGAGACGGAGCAGGTATAGGGGGGAGAATAAATCAAGCTGTATTCGCAATTTTGCGAAGTTCATTTATTGGGATATGGTTTGACATTCTGTGTTAAAAAGCAAATAAATACCAATAATGTGAACATAATTATAATAATCAAAATAACTCAAAATGCTTCAAAATTGGTAACAGTTCAGCCATTCATTTATTACATTCATAAACCTGCCAGCAAGCTGTCAGTTGTTGCTTTGCAGCTTTTGTTTATTTACGCGAAAGCAAAGTGAGGATGGAACAAATAAATTTGTTCCATCTGAGCGTGCTCGTGAGGGCTTTGCCCTCATTTCAGAAATGAAAGGCTATTCTAACATAAAAATGTACTTAACAATACAATGAACAAGCTTATTGTATTGCCAATTACATTTTTGTGGCTGAACTGTTACCAAAATTGTAAAAATAATACAACTTTAACATAAAAATTATAAAATTAAAAAATATCAATGTATAAAATTGCTAAATTTGCAGGTATAAAAAATATTAACACTGTGTTAATATTTTGTTCAAATGTTAAAGGCAGTTTGAGGGGTGCAATAAAGACCAATGATTTCTGCTTTAAGCAAAAGTAAATTAACAATTTATTGCCCATAGAGATGGGAGAAGGAGGATTTCTTAATGAGATTAAAAAAAGGAATGAGAAAAGCCCTTTCTTTAGCTCTTTCAACAGCACTTATTATTACCAGTGCAAATATTGGAAGTACAAAAAGTAAGGCAGCGGAAGCGGATGATGCGACACATTCATATGTCGCAACAGTAGAAAAGAACAAATTAACAAAAGTAACTCTTGATGGAAAAGATGTTACAGATAGTCAGAAAGTATTTAACAATGGTACAGCCGATGATGGTAAGTTTTATGTAACAGATAAGGAAAATGCAAAAACAGTACATGGACTTGGGATTGATTTTTCTGAAGTTGTTTCTAAGACAACAGGTTATACAACACCAACTATCACATTAGCAGGTACAGATGATTGCAATCAGTACTGGTATGGTGGAAGTGTTGTTACTAAGTTTGACGGAACAGAAAGTGATACTTGCGGTTCTTGGAGTTATGTAGGAGATGGTGACTCATCAAAGGTTATCGCAGATGCAATAAAAGACAGCGGAAGCAAATTCCTTTTAAATATTAAAGATGAGTCTGGTGATACTTGGTCAGATGTTAATTATACAGTTACAGTAGAGTATTATGACAGTTCAGCAAAACCGACTATTGATATGTCCAATGTCAAAGATGAGATTACTATTCATCGTGGAGAGACAATTAAGATTTCTGCACCTGTAACAAAACCAAATTCAACAAGAACTATTGAATTTGACGGATGGGCATATGACAAAACATATACTGCTATCAAAGGTGTAAAGGCTTGGTTTGATGATGAGACAGATGAGTTCTATATATCAGCAAGTGATGATGCGGATATGAATGCAGATACACCTAAGATTTATATGGGAACAAAAACAGATATTGATGGAACTACATATAAATTATCAGGTGGAAAAGATTGTGCTCTCGTTGTTAAAGAAGCTTTAGCAACACCGACACCAACAGCAGAAGTTTCATCAGCACCTGCAGTATCAACAGAGCCTTCAACAGCCCCAACAAATGGAGTAACAACAGCACCAACAAGCGGAGCAACAAATACACCGGCACCTGTAACATCAAATACAACAGCACCAACAAGCGATGCAACACCAGCTCCGACAGAAGCTCCTAAGGGAAATATGGATAAATTTAATGTTGCATTTAACTATGTAGCAGATGACAAATGGGGCGAGCAGTCATGGGGAGACAAGTCAGTTGATGTAACTGGTGATGGAAAATATGAAATCAGCTACACTGCTCAGTCTGATACAACTGACATCTTTATGATGATTCTTTCAACAGACCTTTACAAAGGTTCATTAAACAAAGACTTTAAGCTTGTTCCTACAACTGTTTCTGTTGGAAAGACAGATTACAAAGTAAATGCGAAAGGCGGATGGTGCTTCGCAGACCAGGAAAAAACAAACGCTTACAGATACAACATTGTAAATCCATATAACGGACCTATTGGTTCAGATGGTGTAACATATGTTGACCCTGCCGTAACATCTATTGATGGACTTGGAACAGTACCTGTAAAGAAGGGAGATACAATCAAGGTATCATTTACTGTATCAGGAATGAAGAGCAGCACTAGTGCAAAATCAAAAGCTAAAGTAACAGTTTCTAAGAAAACAGTAACAGTAGCAGCAGGAAAGTCAACAACAGTTTCTTATAAAGCACTTAATAAGGCAGGAAAAGCAGTTAAGGCATCAGCTAAGACTTCTAATAAGAAACTTGCAACAGTAAAAGTAACAAGCAGCAAGAAAATTAAGATTTCAGTACCTAAGAAAGCAACAAAGGGTTCTTCAGCTAAGATTACACTTACAAGTGCAGGAAAGAAAGCAACTATCACAGTTAAGGTTGCAAACCCTGTTAAGAGTGCAAAAGCAGCTAAGAAAACAGTAAAGATTAAGAAGGGCAAGAAAGCAAAAATAACAGTTAAGGTTACAGCTCAGAATAAGAAGAAAGCAACAACAGATAAATTAACAGCTAAATCTTCTAAGTCAAAGATTGCTAAGATTACAGGCAAGAAAGTTTCTAAGGGCAAAGTAACAGTAACAGTTAAGGGTGCTAAGAAAGGTACTTCAAAACTTACAATCAAGATTGGTAAGAAATCAGTTAAGGTAACAGTTAAAGTAAAATAATTACCATAACATAATAAAATTTTCCAAAGCATAATTTTTGAAATAAAAAGCAGAGGCGGAAGTAAAAAACCGTCTCTGTTTTTCTTTGGTTATAGTAAATTTAGGGCGGAACTATTACGATTTTTCAAAAATTTTATTCCAAATATTGTCAAAAATTAGCCTTAACTATAATGTTGATAATATGGGAAAAATCACTGAAAAAAAACACATAATCAAGGTGTAATCATTTGATGAATATACAAAATGCACAAAAAAAGCTGGAATAATTGTGCATTTTTACTGTTTATTTGAAAATATTATTCTGTTACTATGTTAGATGTAACGAAATGGCTTATAGGGTTGAGTGCGGACTACAACTTTATCGTTTCAAAAATTATGCAACCCTATATATGATAGGGAGAAGGAGGATATGTTAATGAGATTAACAAAGGGAACAAAAAAAGCTCTTTCCTTAGCACTTTCAACAGCATTAGTATTGACAGGTGCAAATGTTGGAACATTAAAGGCAGATGCAGCCGACAAAGACGGTGTTGAATTAACACTTAAAGGTGAAACTTTAAACAAAAAAGAGGCTACTGTTAAAGCAGACGGAAAAGTTGAAGTTACAACAACTTTTGCAGATGCAGCTACAGCAGGTGCTCTTGCTGGAGCTAATTTTGGAGAGACAACAACTACTGTTGAAAATGTTACTGAAGATTTCGATTTAAAGATTGTTTCAGTTAAAGTTGGAGACAAGGATGTGTTAAGTAAAAAAGCAGTGTATGGTGAATATGCTGATTCAAAAAATATCGCAACAACTAGTGTAGGTGATTTTGAAAAATTTACTGCAGAAAAAGGCGATGAGATTACATTTACATATAAAGTGAATGGTGTTATAGATTTAGATGCTCTTAAGAAAGAGAATGAAGCACTTGCAGCATCAAAGGCAGCCCTTGAGAAAGACAATGCTTCACTCGTAGCATCAAAGGCAGCCCTTGAGAAAGACAATGCTTCACTTGTAGCATCAAAAGCAGCCCTTGAAAAAGACAACAAGTCACTTGCAGCATCAAAGGCAGCTCTTGAGACAGAGAACAAAGCACTTGCAGCATCAAACTCAGCACTCGTAGCATCAAAAGCAGCCCTTGAAAAAGACAATAAGTCACTTGCAGCATCAAAAGCAGCTCTTGAGAATCAGCTTAAGAATACACCTGCACCAACAGAGACACCGGCACCGGTTGCTAAAGGTCAGATGGGTAACTTCAATGTTTCATTCGACTATGTTGGTGATGATACTTGGGGCGAGCAGTCTTGGGGTGACAAGAGTGTTAATGTAACAAAAGATGGTGATTACTCTATCGAATACACAGCAACAAGTGATTCAAAAGGAATCTACTTAATGATGCTTGACACAGACCTTTATTATGGAAGTCTTTCAGACAACTTTGCACTCACAGTTAAGAATGTAAAGATTGGTGACAAGACATACGCTATAGATAACAAAGGATGCTGGGGATTTGCAGATCAGACAGTTTCAGAGAACTACAGATTCAACATCGTAAATCCATGGAATGGTCTCTTTGACAAGACTGGTGTTAACTGGCAGGATGAAAAAGTTACAACTATTGATAAGTTAAACAAAGCTCCTGTTAAAGCTAATGATAAAATTGTAGTAAACTTCAATGTAACAACAAAGAAAGCTTCTTCAACATTATCTATCAAGGCTGCTAAGTCTAAGGTTTCGGTTGCTCCATCTAAGTCTGCAACAGTTAAGTACACAGTTAAGGGTACATCAACAGTTAAGGCTACAAGCAACAACAAGGCTGTAACAGTTAAGGTAAACAAATCTAAGAAGAATGTTACAATCACAGCTAAGAAGACAGCAGTTATGGGCAAGACAGCTACAATCACACTTAAGGCTGGTTCTAAGAAGTCTACTATTAAAGTAACTGTTGCTAAGACAGCAAATGTTAAGAAGAAAAAGACAGCAAACTACACAGTTGCACTTGCAAAGATAACTAAGAAAGTTAAGGCTAAGAAGATTAAAGTCTCTGTAAAGAACAAGAAAGTTGCAAAAGTCACAGTTAAAAAGACTGCAAAAGGACAGGTAACATTCCAGGTTAAGGGACTTAAGAAAGGTAAGACAACTGCTACACTTAAATATGGTAAGAAGTCCGCAAAAGTCAGCGTAGTAGTTAAATAATATTTAATAAGTTTGAATTCCCACAATTAAGGAAAACAAATCGAAAGAGCTTTCAGGGAGGGCACACCAATAGGTGTGCTCTCTTTGTGTTATGAACAGATAAAGAGTAGATTGAAGATGTCCGATTGAGTATGCAACAGGTGTTTATAAATGCCGTATATATTAAAAAACATGTATAATATATCTAAAAGTCAGGATATAAATATTAACAAAAATATAATAAAATATGAACATAATAATAACAGTTCAGCTATAAAAATATATTGCAATATTTGAGTTTACCAATTCTATTGCTATATTTATGACAAAACTGTTACTTATAAAAGGTATAAAATGAATTAAAATTATGTGAGAGGAGAATTATATGAGAAAAACAACTAAAAAATTATTAGCTGCGGTATTGTCAATGGCTATGGTTGTTACATCATTTACGGGCATTGGTGCAGTAAATGATGCAAAGACGGCAAGTGCGGCAGTAAGTTCTGTCTGGAAAGAAGACGGCTATCATGCTTATCTTTATTATCAGACAAAGACATGGGATTACAGAGATCCGCTTAAAACAGGAAAAGAATATTCTTATGTGCAGGCCGGTGGTCAGGATGTGACAGAGAAAGCAGAGATTACGGATGTTCTTTTAAAAGAAGGTGACGGAGAGTATACTGTTAAGATTTCAGGTGTTGACCTTACAGGAGCAGATGCGTTTAACATGATGGGAATTTCGACAGATATTCCTCTTAAATCAGCAGACAGCATAAAAGTCACAGATGCAACATTAAAAATTGATGGTAATGAGGTAGAGGGAGCAGCAGGAGTAGAACTTCCACATACAAAATCATATGAGGCAAACGGTTATAACGTATTCAGCTATACAGGTTATGACGGATGGAATCTTTCAAGCAATATTCCTTTCAAGCAGGGCAAACTTACAACAATGCCTAAATCCGATATTGAGATTTCATTTAAGATAACAGGTGTTCCTAAGTTTACAAAGACATATGGAAAAAAGGCTGGAGCTACATTTACAAGCGGAAATTATACATATAAGGTAACAACTGCCGCTACAGAAGATACAAATGGCAAAGTTGCAATTACAAAGCTTTCTACAAAGGGAAAGAAAGCAAAGACACTATCAGTTCCAAATACAGTTAAGGCATCAGGCGCGACATATACGGTATCTGCTGTTAATGCAAATGTTTTCAAAGCAGCAAAAGCAACATCTGTTACACTTGGAAAAGGTGTGACAAAGATTGCATCTTCAGCATTTGCAAATTGCAAGAAACTTACAAAACTTGTGGTAAACGGTAAATTATCGTCTGTTGCAAAGAATGCATTTAAAGGTTGTACTAAAAAGATTAGCATTTCAGGAAGTTCAGTTGATGCAAATGCTAAAAAGATTAAGGCAGCCGGTGCTAAGAGCATTAAAAAGGTTTATACACCTATTTTTGCCACAAAATATGCTACAAGTGGACTTGTGAGCGGAAAAGCTGGAACTGTTGAAATTACTGCTGAAAATGTTAAGAGTGTGACAAAGGTTACTGCTTCAAGTGCAGATGAAAAAATAATCAAAATTAAGAATGAGAAGACATCAGGCCTTACATATTCTGCTGAGATATTTGGTGAAGCTGCCGGAAGTGCAAAGGTTACATTTAAGATTGCATATAAGAGAATGGATGGAAAAACAGCAACAAAGACTATTACAAAAGATATAACAGTTGCAGATGGCGGTTTTTACGGACATCTCGAAGATAAAGATATTACACTCCGTGTGAAGCTGCCGGAGACTTCAACAAATGTCGGTGAAGAGAGAACAGTTTCGATAAAGGGCGGTACTTCAGCAAACATGATTGTTAAAGATAATGGTACTGTTCGTAAAGATGTTTCTACACAGTGGCTCATTGAAAATGAGATGGGGGAGGGTGTAAACCTCGGAAATACTCTTGAAGCTACTTTAGGAACTTATGCTGACAAGGTTGTTGCTACAGATGCTACAGTATTTGAGCAGGCATGGGGGCAGCCTATTACAACAGAAGCTTATATCCAGTCACTCCGTTCATATGGATTTAATACTATCCGTATTCCTGTAGCATGGTCAAACATGGATTCAGAGGATGGAACATATACTATCAATGAAAAATATCTTGGTCGTGTGGAAGAAGTTGTAAACTACGCATTAAACTGTGGTATGTATGTAATTGTCAATGATCATTGGGATTCTCAGTGGTGGGGACAGTTTGGTGCGTGCAAGGAAGATGCTGACGGAAATAAGTTTGCCGATGAGACAAAACGTGCAGAGGCATGGAAGAGATATGAGAGATACTGGACACAGATTTGTGACAGATTTAAGGATTATTCAGATCATCTCATTTTTGAAGGTGCAAACGAGGAACTTGGTGACAGATTAAACGATGCAATCTATGAAAGTGGTTATTGTGTACCAAAAGATGACAATGATACAAAGAGTATCTCAGGAAATCTTACAGAGTATGAGAGATACGAAATGGCAAATAAGATTAACCAGAAATTTGTAGACATTGTCCGCAGTACAGGCGGAAACAACGCATACAGACATCTTCTTATTGCAGGTTATGATACAAACATTGACAAGACTTGTGATGACAAATTTAAGATGCCAACAGATACAGCAGAAAACGGAACTACAAAACTCAGCATATCAGTTCATTACTACACACCATGGGATTTCTGTGGAGATGGTGGCAGCGGTATCTATACACAGAAAGACAAAGAAGCAACAGAAACATACTTCACAAAGATGGATAAATTCTACAATGCAGGATACGGAATCATCATGGGTGAGTTCAGTGTTTGCAATCCAAAGCAGGAGGGTGTTGCACAGTGGTTAAATGATACAATGACTATTGCAGCTAAACATCATATTTTACCTGTACTTTGGGAGACAAATCAGTACATGGATAAAGACAACTGTAAGATGAGATACAATGACATTGCCGTACTCTACAATACAATCACAGGTTCAACAGGTGATACAAGTTCAAAGATAAATACAAACGGAACAACAACAGACGGTTCAATCGCAGATTATCTTGAAACAACAAATGTAAATAACCTCAAAGCAGGCTTTGAATGGACAGGAAAGTGGTATAAGAACGGCGGTGGAAACCTCGTAGGAGATGATATATACACAACAGAAGAAGGTGGAACAAAGGTAACAAAAGGTTCTGTTGAAGCATTTGTACCTGAGTCATCATCAAAATCATCAATTGACGGAGATACAACAGAGCTTGGCTTTAATGACTGGGGCTATCAGGCATTCTTAAAGATTGATTTATCTAAGTATAAGAAGCCGGTTGTTGCATTTAACTTCTTAGATATATCAGATACAGAAGACTTTGTCGGAACAGTGACTATTGGAACATCAGACAAAGTTGGCGGAAGCGGAAAGAATACATATGACCTTAAGTATTCAGAATTCCATGGAAAAGGAATAGTGCTTAATGATACATTGTTAAAAGCACTTGAGACAGAGCCATGCCTCTATATAACATTTGCAGGAAAACCTGCAGTGACAGGAATTACTGTTTACGAGGGTTAAAATCTTAACAGATAGTGTAAAGAGAATATTTTGTATAGTGTATCACTGACTTTTAGTTAAATAAGCATTAAAACAAGCCGAATACAGAATAAAGTATCTGCGTTCGGCTTGTTTATTTATTTCTTAAAACCGGTTATGCTGATTATTTTCCACAGTTCTTTTTATCAATCTGCTGATTAAAAGCATAAAAGTTTCGACAGTCAAGGTTTTCCTGAGTGCGTCTGAGACATTCGCCAAATCTCTGGAAATGAACAATTTCTCTTTCTCTGAGGAAACGGATAGGTTCTGCAACTTCAGGGTCTTTTACTATACGAAGAATGTTATCATAAGTCAGGCGGGCTTTCTGCTCTGCCGCCATGTCTTCATAAAGATCGGTTATGGTATCACCGGTGCTCTGAAGCTGGCTCGCACTGAAAGGCTCCCCACTTGCTGCCTGCGGCCATATGGCAAGTGTGTGGTCAATATAGTATTTATCAAAGCCGGATGCCTTGATTTCTTCCGGTGTAAGATTTTTTGTAAGCTGTCTGATAATGGTAGCAACAATTTCAAGATGACCGAGTTCTTCGGTGCCGATGTCAGTAAGAGCACCCATGACACGGCGGTCGGTCATACTGTAACGCTGTGAGAGATAACGCATAGCGGCACCAGCCTCGCCATCCGGACCACCGTAGTCGAGAACCTGTAATATTGTGAAAAGGCTTGAAAATAAGGACTTGTGAGAAGATATGGATTGCATTTAAATAAAAATTATCTTATCAGATTGTCTGGCATATGTAAATATAACATAAAACTTGTCGGAATCCGACAAGGACATGAATGTTTTTTGATGCTTAAGTACTTTATATGTGAATCTTTAATTTAATAGTTGCAATTATTTTTAGATTTGTATATAATGAATTTAACAAGAGAGCCGAACACTAGGTGCAGACTAGCCGCCGGCAATGATAAGTGTTATATAAAAAGTAACGCCTTACTTTGTCAGAGCAGGGGCGTTACTTTTTTGTGTGATATTTCTTAAGTTTTGTATGTTTTGCAACTACTGTCTCATTTTTACAATTAAATTCATTATCAGAAATATTACTATTATAATATAATAATTAACTATTATCAGTAGTAAGTATTTTTGTATAGCAGTTATTCCGCTTTAGTAAATGTGATAAGGAAAAAGTTAATTTGTTTTTATTGTATTGTTAAAATGTGAAAATATATAATACAAATAGAGGAATTATATATGGATAGGAAAAAAATTATAAGTGAGTTTGATGAAATTTTTGTTTTTGAACGAAATATTCAAAATGATATTAAGTCGTATGAATCTTTTATTGATTTGTATAATATTATTAACTTAAAAGAAAGTAAGCGCATATTGTTAGATTTTACAAAGGTTTCATTTATATCAGCAAATCTACTTTCGATTTTAGGAGCATGTGTTGATAATAAAATTGCAAAAAATAAAGAAAGAATTTCATTATTAAATTTAAATGCAAAAATTAAGCGTATTATGCAAAAAAATGGTTTTAATAGATACTTTACATGGGAAGACATTGATGATACATACAATAGTACAGTTGACTATAAAGTATTTAAAGCGAATACAGAACAGTTGGTTGAGTTTGAAAAATATTTACAATTAAATATTTTTTCAAGAAAAGAGCTACCAATAATGGATGAGGCATTTAAAACGGAGATTATTGATAATTTTTTAGAAATATTTAATAATGTAATAGATCATGCACATAGTGAAAATGTTTATGCATGTGGACAGTATTTTCCTAGAAGTGCAAATTTAACATTTACAATTGTAGATATAGGAAAAACTATTAACGAAAATGTTGTAGAATATTTCAGAAATTCGGAAAAAGAATTTAACGAAAATAGCTTAAAATGGGCAATTAAATTAGGTAATTCAACAAAAGTAAATAGTGCACCAGGAGGTTTAGGTCTTGGTGTGATTTTAGAGTTTTTGCGGTCAAATAATGGCAGTTTTGATTTATTATCAGATAATGAATTTTATAGTTTAAATAGGAAAAATGAGAGATTTACTGTATTAAACAAGAAATTTCCAGGAACAATAGTAACTGTAACAATAAATTTATCAGATAATTCAATTTACTTACTTGATAGCAAAAAAGAAAACATAATATTTTTTTAGGAGGTATAGAAATGGATATAGTTTTAAATGTAGCAGAATTGATTGGTAGCCCATCTGCACTTACAAGAGAACAAGGAGCAATAGTATTTGATGAAATTGTACCTTTATTAAAGGAAGGAAAAAAGGTTGTGTTGGATTTTGGTGAGATAGAAAGTATTATTACTCCTTTTTTAAATGTTTCAATCGGAAAATTATATGAGAAATTTAGTAGTGATGAATTACAGAAAAAGTTAGAAATTATAAACAGACCTGATATGACAACGCGAAAATTTCAAATTGTAATTGATAATGCAAAATCATATTATTCAGATAAAAGAAGGTTTGAAAATGCTATTGAGGAAGTGATCGATAATTATGAAAAATAAGAATAAATTACTAATTAGTTCTTATGTACCAGTTGCAGAAGATAAAGTGATTTTTGATACAAATGTACTGATTAATATTTTTTATCCAATAAACTTTAGTAAGAAGACTAATCAATATGAAAAATTGTATGTTAAATTATTAGAAAAAAGTGTAAAAATATTCTTGTCATCCATACAAATTTCTGAGTTTATAAATCGATGTATTCGTTTTAGATTTGCTACATATTGTGATGGAAGAAATCTTGATTTCAAAAAACAATATAGAAATACTGATGATTATCGTGAGCATATGGAAGGAATATTAGATATAATTAACACAGATATTATTGATAATTTTAGCTTTATAGATGACGGATTTTCTACTATGAATTATGATAATATTTTTAAATATGGATTTTCTTATGATTTTAATGATGCGCTCATTTCTGAGATAGCAAAAAGGGAAAATGCTTATTTAATTACGCATGACAGTGATTTTCTGAATTATGGTACTGATTTAAAAATAATAACTGCAAATGAGGGACTTCTTAAGTTTGGGCAGCATTAATTATTACAGAATATATATTTAATAGTGATATACCGTCTAAAAGAATAGTAAAAAATCCCCCGAAAGTGTATAAAACTTTCGGGGGATTTTTACTTGGCTGTCAAAATATTTCCATTCAAAACCACAGTCATTTCCTGCGTTTCTTTATCCCATACAAAATGGTCTACGACTTCCAGTAAAGCATTATGTTTCTTAGTGTCATTTGAATTTTCATCTTTTATAATATCAATCAATCCCTGAAAATCAACATCTTTGTGAACTGATGCAGGGTGAATGGTGATAGTGGCGGCTTCAAGTTTTTCATTTAACTCCGTGCGTCTTTTCAGGATGAGTTCTTTATTTGTCTTATATTCCTCCAGCGTATCTATTTCGTTTATATACGCATCTTTGATACGCTTCATTTTTGCATCAAGTGATTTGAGTTCTTTTAATATATATCCCCGTTCTGTATTTTCGGTATTGATTACATTTAGATTATAATTGTAAAAATATCCTGAGCCGGATAGTTCTTCGAGGATGGAGAGAACTTCTTTTTCAGCATTTTTCAATGTGATGCCATTTCGTGTAGAACAGAGCCCTTTTGAATATTTCCAGCAACAAAAATTTGGAACTGTTTTAGTACCACCGTGGGCGAAACCGAGTGAAGCACCGCATTTTGAGCATTTAATCATGCCGGACAACCAGTTGGCAAGGAGTGGAGCAGGGCGGCGTTTCTTGTTATATCCCGTGCGGAGTCTGTCGTGTGCTCTACGGTTTGCCGCCTTTGAAAATTGTTCTTCAGATATGATAGCTTCGTGCTTTCCGTCAGATATAATCACATCGTCAGGATTTTTTCTTTTATTACTCTGTTTGTCAAAAAAGTTCCACCGGATTTTCCCTATATAAAAAGGGTTTTCAAGGATATATCCGACTACACGGGTTTCAAAAAGAGATCCTCTTGCAGTTCTATAGCCGGATTGATTCAGCCTTGCGGCTATGTCACCCATCGGGATATTCTGCTCTGTGTACATATCAAAAATCTTTCTGACAATCTCAGCACCTTTGGGTTCAATCTGTGGTATCTTATCTCTGCCACGCTCTTTGATGTAACCGATAGGGACATTTGAATTGTAGCCGCCCTTTAAGGCTTTTTGGGTCATTCCACGCATAACTTCACCTGAAAGATTATACAGATAAAATTCGTCACTCCATTCAATAACCATCTCGATAAGGCGACCGTACATACCTTCAGTGATGGGCTCAGAAATACTTATAACATCAACATTACATTTTTTTCTGAGGACTGATTTATAATAAGTGCTTTCATCAATGTTTCTGGCAAAACGGGAGAACTTCCAGAGCAGGATTGCATCGTAAGGATGTGACTTTTCTTTGCAGGTCGCAATCATTTCCTGAAAAGCCGGGCGTTTATCTGCTTTCTTGCCGGAAATACCCTTGTCTTCCTGATAAATTCGTGTAAGCAGCATATTGTGCTGTTCGGCATAATCCTTAATGAGTCTTATCTGACTCTCCGGAGAAAGTTCTTCCTGTTTGTCAGTAGAGACACGGATATATGCACAGACTTCTTTTAACTTTTCACTCATGCGTCTTCCTCCTTAAAATTGAGTATAAAAAATAAGCCTATACAAAAGAAGTGGCTTATGTTAAAATAAATATGCGTTATCTTTATATTTTAGCCATATTCTTTTGTGGGTAAAGTGTAAGGTCTTGACCGCCCGCAAAGGGCGGTCTTTTTGTTATGTATGTCTGTCGGAATCCGACAAAACAATATGATTATTTCAGTGTTGATTTGCGGCTTCCATTTCTTCAACACTCATTTCACCACAAAAGTCTTGATTTTGAATATGCCGCATCTCATGCCAGTAAGCCTCAAGTCTTCTTTCGTAGGAAAGCCTTGCATTTAGAAAAATGCTAAAGCTGCCATCATCATTTATAGTTGCAACTGCCGGAATAGAATTTCCGAAGTCTAAGATTTGTACATTTATATTGTAGTCATCGTTCAGATGTATCACCCCCAAAAATAAGTATATCAATTACCTTTTTCTTTGCGTTTTAATGCCATGAGCATACCGTGTAAAGCCTGTAAATCTTCTGGCTCTGCATCCTGGGCGGCATCAAATAAAACAGAAAGCTCTTTGTTGTCATATATTTTTTGTGCAATCCTGCTTGTTTCAGGATTGAGATAGTAGGATTGTTTATGTTCTGTGTCTTTATCTTCTATTAAATCGGAACGATTTATGTCGAAATATTTTGCTAAAATATCTACTTTATCCATGCGTGGCAAGCGTGTGCCATTGCACCAAGTTGATACAGAGGATTTATTGAAACCTAAATCATTTATTAAATCAGCTTGATTTTTATTGTGTAGTTTCATGTAATACTTTAAATTTTCAGCAAAAATTTTTTTATATCTATCATCAAGCATTAAGTTCACCTCGTTTCTGTTATTAAAACTAATCATACTACAATTAGTGGAATAAATCAACAAAAAAGTAAAAAAAGTTTACAAAAAGCATTGACATCTACAAAAAGTAGAGTTATAATATAATTGTAACAAGGAGTTAGCAAAAAGAAAGGAGTAAAACGATGGCTAAGAAACATAAGAAACAAAAAAAGCTATCAACTTATGAGGTACTCAGCCTTATAATAGATGCAGCCGCATTAGTTATTGCAGCTATTGCACTGTTTAAATAAGTTGATAGCTAGGGTGGGAGGGGCGAAAGCCCCAACTACCTACATCTTAGCACATTGTATAATATAAAGCAATGAGGAATAAAAAAAGTGATATTTTGTTTTGGTTATTATCCCTTAACTTAGTATTTGGGATAGTGAGCGGATGGCACATGGTAAGCCGTATTCTTACAATCGGAAATGCAATACTGTCGTTGTTTGAATGTGGAACAGAAGTGATGGAAAGAGAGTAATTGTAAGCTGTCCTAACGGCTATACGGGGAAAGAAAGGAAATGATGAGTATATGGATAAATTGGATAAATTGAGAAGCTCAATAACGGTTCTTCTATGTTGTCTTGTTGTAATCGGAGTAGTTAAAGGTATGCTTTTGATTACGAAAGTAGCTATAGGAATATTGGTAACATTTTTGCTGGTGCTAATATTAAGAAAAATATTTATGAGAGATTAAACAAAACCCCCGAAAGTGTGCGAGACTTTCGGGGGTTTTCATTGTGATTACATAATTTCTTTTTGTCTGACGAAATTATAGCATATGCAAAAATGATTTGCAATATGCGTATTAATGTTCGTCGGAATCCGACAAAGTTATCATTTTTGAGTTTGATTTTTTATTTTGACTTCTGTTTGGCAATAATTTCTTTGACTTTATCAACATTGTACTGGGTAGCTAAAGCTATCTGCTCTATAGTAAAGTTGTTGTTGTACATATTTAGGATTATATTGACAGTTACATTTTCTGTAGCTCTCTCCTCAATTCCCTGACCTAAATTGCACATACTGTTCACTCCTTCCTGAATGTCATTGTCAACAGGTATATTGTATTCCTTGTCTATTATTTCAATCTTTTCAGTGACACTTATCAAATTATTTTAATCAAGTCCCAATTCGTTTTTTAAATCTTCAATAGAAGTGTCAGGTGCGTAATCAGGTTCACCATTTTCAAAGGCATCAAGAATTTTGATTTCTTCCTCTGTTGGTTCTGTTTCTTCGGCAAGATAAGTTAAATTTAACATAAGCAATCGCTCCTTTACTTTATAATAGATTAAGCAGCAGTCTTAAAATCAACAATAGCAATTTCAGTTAGAATGTTTTTTAACTTATCAATTATAGATTCGATTTTTAGCATTGTGGTTCCGCTTACAAATTCTTCACCACACTGCTCACATTTCTGACAAGGTACATTTTTAATAATGATATAACAGTTATTGTATGTTGTCGTTGCATCTGTAACATTTCCTTTACATAAAAAACATTTCATGATTATTCCTCTTTTAACTTTATAATTCTTGTTGCTTACTGTTAAATGAATTAAGTATACATCAAACGACCTTTTGGCTGTGGAATTTCACGACCTATGGAATTGGCGGTTTCAATCCACTCATTTATGGCTTGCTCTGTATTTATTAGGGCATCAACAGCGGTAGCACCATCAGCCATGCATCCGGGAAGTTCTGGGACTTCAACAATGAAACTTGCGTCATCTTCTGACCAATAAACAATCATTTCATATTTATGCATATTTACACCTCAAACTTTTTGTTTACTGATATTCAATTCTGTATATTCATAACTGTTTTTATACATATACTCAGGAGCACAGTCAATTTCTTCATCCATCCATGTGATTACACCATGTGATAATTTAAAGTTTTCAAAAATTTTAATATCTTTTAAAGGTTCATAAGCAGGTCCGGTAAGTTGAGTGGCATCAAAGATGCGTTTTTCACCAGATGAGAAAGTTAATAATAACATATAATTGCCAACTACTTTGGCAGCAGTTATTTTCAAAATATTATTATCTGTGCATATAACACCGTTCAATCGTAATTCTTCACTTGCCAGGTCAATATTGTCATTCCAGCTTATTCCAAAACCCCCGGCATCGACTTTAACCTGTTGATATAATCCGGGGATAGTTTTCAGGTCATTAAACACTTCCCACTTATCAAAAAGTGGTTTTATGTCATATCCAGTTTTTACGCCATCTGTAAATAATACAGAGAGAATAAAGTTATCTTTTGGAGTAACAGTTTTTACATGATAAAACATAAATATCACCTCGACATATTAATCAAGCTCTAATTCCTTTAACGCTTCAGCTTCAGAAACAAATTCTTTGCAATCAGGGTTTGTTTGAATATCTGTTATCATTGCTTTGTCCCACTCATCAGGTTCTACTTCTTCAATATCAGACCAAGTGTGTTTGGGAATATAATCTATTATAAAATTCCACACTTCTTTTGCTGCATCTTCATCCATGATGGAAACGGCACCGACAATTCTTTCTTTTATAGCATCCATATATTTTCCTCCTATTTTTTATATACTTGACCACGATTATCAATTTTTTCTATATAGCATACTTGCCCCTGTTTATTAAATATTATGCGGTAATTTCCAACACGTAAACGATATAAGAATTCATTATTACCTTGCATTTTTTTAATATCGCCATATGGAATTTTGCGTATGGCTGTGACTATTCTTTGTCTTGTAGTTTTGTCTAATTTTTTTAAGAATTTTATTGCTTGTTTAGAGTAGTGTATTTCCAAAAATAATGTACCTCCGTTCTAATGTCATTGCATGGTTTAAAGGTGTCTAAAAATTTATACTTTTCACTGCACCCGGCTTATAAACGGAAGGTCGTGAAAAGATGATAAGAAAGTATATATATTACAGAAACACTTACATATATGCTATTTATTGTAAATGTAACAATACATTATATTATAATCTTGATTTTAAAGGTAGCACGCAACTTATAGTAATACAATATAAATGAAACTATAAGTCGGGTGCTTATCCGATATTCTTTCCTTTTAAGTTTTCGGCAGCTATAGGTGAATAGTTTGCTTCAATTTCTGCGGCTGTCGGTATTTCATCATATGAAAAAATATCGGAATTATTATTTGATAGTAACCGTATTATTTTTTCTAAGCTATCCCAATCTGTATCATCTAATTCTGCTAATGCCGATATTAAGCGGAATTTAAAGTTTGTATCACTGCCTTTTAAAACATTATCTAACATTTTAGCAATTTGCTCTTTTTTTGTTCTTTCGACATAAGGCTTTCCATTTCCGGTTCTTAACCACTCTTCGTTAATATCAAATTCTTTACATATTAAATTGATAGTTTGGTCTGATGGAGAATTTTCCCCACTTTCTATTTTACATACTGCAGAGCGAGATATGGAAAGTCTTTTTGCAAAATCTGTTTGATTTAAGCCATGCATAACTCTTACTGATTTTATCCGTTCATTCATTATTTTCACTCCTTTCTGAGTGTACAATATCATATTTTGTACATTAAGTCAACAATAGTATTGACAATGCACATTTAATGTGCTGCATTGTGTATATCAAATGAACAAAAACTATAATCATCTGATAAAATACAAACTCAGTAAGAAAGAGGTGAAAACGATGAAGGATAAAGAGAAAAAGATTATTGAACTTCTTAAAGAAGAACTTCCTAGAATGTCAGATTTTAAAAAGGGCTATCTTCTTGGAATGGTAGAGGAAATGGCGGGTAATAAAAAGAAAGCGAGGTGAGAATGATGGATAAAGTAAAAAACATAACTATCCGGGTTCCTGCTGAGTTAAAGGAGAAACTTAAACAGGAAGCGGATAGTAAGGGGTATCCTATGAAAGATTTAATAAATTTTATTCTTTGGAATTATCTAAAATCCACTGTTCGAGAATGAATTCAATTTCTTTTGCAGCAGAGCGTTTGTTTGCTTGTGCCTGTGCTTTGATTTTATTTAATAGTTCAGTGTTTATACGCATTGTAAATCGTGTGTCTTCAGGTCGGGTGTATTTATCATTTGGTGAAGCCATAGTTTTTCCTCCTTTTGTGTCATTTTGACATCATTATAATCTGAAAGTGGGGAAAAGTCAAAAAACATACACTTGACACCAAAAAGATGACATGATAATATATCAAAAAAAGAAAGTTGGTGTCAAAAAGATGACAAAAGATGTTAGAAAGCGTTTTACATTTAGAATACCACATGATATGTATGAACAGTTGAAACACAAAGCTAAAAAAAGAGGTGTATCAATAAATTCATTGATATTAATGATATTAGATGATTGGGACAATGATAAGCGAGGTGAGAACGATGGATAAAAAGGTAAAAGAAATAACAGAGTTGCAGGCAGAACTTGACCGAAGAACTGCGGTTGAAAAACTTGCTGAGAAGATGATTATTGATGGAAAGTTTGCGGAGGCTAAGGAACTTCTTGACACATTGGATGATGATAAGGTTGTACGTTATTTGTGCAATGGACAGAAAGAGGATTGCAAGAAAAGAACTTGCTATATGAATGGAGATAAAAGCGACCACACTTGCTTTTGGACAAGGGATGTGAGATATGCAAAGAACTTTGAAAAGAATAAAGATGTTGTTGCAGAGGATGTATATTATGAAAAAAGAGCCAGAAGCAAGTTTCAGTAGGAGGTGAGAATTACAATATGGCACAGATTGTTATCAGTGCGGTAATTGCATCTGCAATATCCTTTGTGATATTGCACTGGTCGGATGTTGAGGATATTGCAGACGACATTTTGACAAGCTTAAAAAAGAGAAAGAAGTAATGTTGTTATCAATGAACTAAGCACACCTACAAAAATAGGAACGCCAATATTGGTAAGTGCATACTGAACAGTGGTCAAGACTTGAGCATAAAATAAAACAAAAGCAGAAAAGGAGAGAATTATGGCAAAAAAGAAGATAACGCATAAAATCCTCGTGCCGACTAAAGACGGCGGTTATGTAAACTTTAATGATTTGTCTGAGGAGCAGAAGCAGCATATAAGAAATCAGTGCTTTACAAGATTTGCTGACAGCTACATGGGACAGCTTGGATATACAAGGGTACATACAGAGGACGAAGCGGTTTCACAGAATTAATAATTTGCTGTGCTATCGGCATGACGGGCTTATGGAAAGGAGCATGAGGACAGTGAGCAGAAGAAAGAAAATGAAGAAAATGGTTAAGGTTGAGACAAAACAGCTTAATGATTTGCTTTGCAAGGAGTATCTTGTCGAGGCCGTAGCAAAGGTTATAGCGGATGATGGCAGTAATGATGTGAAGATTGCTCAGATAGCTGCTATTTTGCAGATGTAAAAAAGGCAAAAGAAAGGATGACGATTTTATGGATATTAGTTTACATGATTTGGCTGGTGGAGCTTTGCAGGAGAAAGTCAATCAGGCTTTTGAGCAGGTTATGAAGAATATGCAGGATCCAAATACTCCATGGAAGAATAAGAGAAAAATAAATCTTACTCTTTCGTTTGAGCAGAATGAGGATAGGACAGATTGCACTTGCGATATTTCAGTAGATACAAAGCTGGCATCTGTAAAACCTGTTAGCACAAAATTCTGTACTCAAAAAGATTTGACAACAGGCAAAGTTTATGCACAGGAGTACGGTCCGGGTATAAAAGGGCAGATGTCATTTGATGATGTTGAGAAAAACGAGATTGAGATTGACGGTCAGATTGTAGATACGGAGACGGGAGAAATTAAAGAAGATAAGAGCGTAATTGATTTTAGAAACAATGTTAAACAGGCATAAATTAGGAGAATATAAAGATGGAGAAAGAAGCATTAGCATATGCAGTTGAGCTGGCAGAGCCACACATAAAGGAAGTTAATGGGGAGTTTTATTCGGACAAGGTATTAAAGAGATTAGTACATAATCCAAAGGCAGAAGCTATTAAACTTACAACGCTTCGTAGCCTTGTTGATTACATTAAATCTGGTACAGATATTATGTCGGATAAAATGATTATTCATGTGGAAAGTCCGACAGTGGTAAGTTTGTATTCATGCCTTGACCTTGACAGGGGGCGTGAATATATAGCTTCTGTTTATGCAGAACTGCCGTCATTTCCTTTTGGGAAGTTTATTGAACATGAGAGGTTTCTTATTGGAGTTCAGTCAACATTTATATCAAACAATGACAAGGAGTTGCTTTTGAAGTTTGCAGGAACAGTGGAAAACGGAACGATTGCCAGTTATGGCGATGATGGTGTGACACAGAAAGCGACAGTAAAAACAGGTGTCGCTTCAAAGTCAGACGCTGTTATTCCTAGTCCTGTTAAGTTAAAGCCATATCGTACATTTACAGAGGTTGAACAGCCTGAAAGTAGTTTTATATTCCGTATGAAAGAGGATAAATACGAGGGTATTCAGTGTGCTTTGTTTGAAGCTGATGGAGGAGCGTGGAAATTACACGCTATGGAGAATATCCAGGAATATCTTGAGGAACAGCTTGATAATCTTTCGGGATTTACGATTATTTCATAACATAAGGAGACAGATTTGCACAATGACAATAATTTTTATCGTTCCAGTGATCCATTTTTTGTAGTAACCTGCAATGATTGTGGCAGAAAAGTGTGGAGCACTAGACGAATAAATGAAAAGTGCAGTAGGTGTGGTAGTGGTGCAGTCAAAACAGAAGCACCATACCACACGATTGAAGAATATAAAGGGAGATGTAATGAGGAGAGATGATAAGCCTTTGAAAAGGCTGAATCGGTTTAAATATCGTGAGTTAAATTATTTCTGTTATCAGTATAATTCATGGAAAACTCAGATTAGAGATATTGAGGGCAGTTTAGGTGTTTCTGGAGTAAATTATGATGGGATGCCTCATGCTCATAATAATGAGTCTCTGGTTGAAGATGTGGCAATCAGACTTGCTTTGCTCAGCAGTAAAGTTGATTTGGTTGAAAAAGCTGCAAGGCTGACTGATGCAGAGCTTGCAAGTGCGTTACTTAGATATTGCACAACTCCGGGTATGAGTTTTCAACAGCTCTGTAAAAAGGAGAATGTGCATTGTAGTCAGGCTACTTTTTATAGAAAAAGAAGTGAGTTTTTCTGTAAACTGGACAAACTCAAGGAAGAAAATTTTTATTCAGAACTGCCAAGAAAATACAGGGCAGTTGAGAAACATCATAGAGGTAAATGGACCTCATGATATTTATTATTTTTTGTAATTAGCTTGTATATTTTACTTCAACTATTCGGGGAAAATATATGGGTTAAATAATATATTTTTTATTTTTTGGTGTGTATGCTTTTAACTGAGAAATCAGGGGGAGTATATGTGCCGTAATTAAGGGAAGGTGCCGGCTATTCGGACGGTGTCAGTTGGTCGGATGTCTTCCTTGCCTTTGTAAAATAAACCTGTTTGATTAGATTTAGGAGGACGCACCATGAACCGAAAAGAGGGTATTGATTACTTTCCGGTAAAATGTGCGGCTGATAAAAACATTGAACTTGTAACAGCAGAGTGTGGGTTAAAGGCACACGCCGTCATATATGCGTTACTTCAGGAGATATACGGAGTACATGGTTATTATTGTGAATGGCAGCGAGAGAAAGCGTTGTCACTTTCGTCACGAATGTTTGGCGGGGGTGACAGGGCGGTCAATCGCATAAATGAAATAGTGAACTGCTGTGCAAGGTGGGGTGTCTTTTCATTGGAACAGCTTGAGCAAAATAGAATTTTAACTTCCGAGGAAATTCAGGAAAATTTTCTTTTTGCAACCAAAAGAAGAAAAGCTGTAAAAATGAAGAGAGCATACCTCTTAGTTAAAGTCGCCCTTTTGCCGGATAATGTAATCATTTTGGATGAAAATGTAGACATTTTGGATGAAAATGCAGACATTTTAAAACATAGTAAAAGTAATAGTAAATATACTAACACTCTATCTATAGTGCCAACGCTTCAGGAGGTAAAAGATTATGTTGCTTTAAACAATCTTAAAATCAATCCTGAAAAGTTTTATGAATATTATGACCGTATTGATTGGAAAGACAAGTATGGCAGGAGAATAAACTGGAAAAGCACTGCTGATTATTGGAATAAGACAGAGCGACCTGAGAAGCAGACTGCCAATAATTCAAAAGTTAAGTCAAATTCTTCAGGAAATAAGAAAAATCAGTTTAACAATTTCAGTCAGAGAAATGTGAGTTCGTCAGATATGGGCGAGCTTGAACAGCGTTTATTGCAGCGTGGATAATCTGTCGGAATCCGACAGGTAAGAAATTTAGTGAGGTGATTTCAAATGAAGAATATAAATCTTTTAATAAATATTTTAATGGATATCATGGAATTTGAGGGCTTGGAATTTGAAAGAATAAATATTGATGATGGTGGTGCAACAGAAGAAGCAGAGGTTCATTATCACATTAAATGTCCTTATTTTGTCGGAGATGAAAGAGCCTTATGTCATGGATGTAAACTCAGTGATGTCGGAAGAGATTTATGTGTTAAGTGTAAATTTCAATGGTTATTGGATGAAGTAGACGAATAATAATTTTGACAGCAAAAAAGTTTTAAATGCACTTTTACATATAGCTGTAGGAAAATTAACATCACAAATAAAGCTGGGAGTGTGGTGCAGCTCCCGGAAAGGAGCAGGAATGAAACAGACAAAGAAAAAAAGTAAATGTATAGGATGCGGAAAGCAATTTACTGTGAATGCGAGAAATCAGCATTATTGTTCCGTTGAATGTCGTGAGTATGAGCGTAAAAAAAGACATGCACAGATGTATAAAAAAAGAAAAACACAGAAAAAGGCAAAACGAATGGAGGAAAAGAAAAAAGAAAAGCATATGGGAGAGCTTGCAAGCTTTAATGATGAAGCAAAGCATATGGGGCTTACATATGGACAATATATGATTTTTTTACAGACAGAAAAAGATCAGAAAGAAAGAGCAAAGATAAGCTAAGGAGGATGTTGATATGTTGAATAAATTGTTGATAAAGATTGTGAAAAAGGTTGGTTATGTGCAGGAACTTGAAACAAGAGTGGAACAGCTTAAGGCAGTAGAGACAAGGCTTCGTGAGGAAAAGGGGGATGCAGTAATTGAAAAGAAAAGGGCTGCATTGAAATTAAAATATCTTGAGAGCGTGGTTATTGATTTGATACAGCAGCCACATATGGTATTTGCAGATGCAAAGGGAAAGTTTATAAGCATTGACGAAGCTGATTTGGACGCAAATAAAAACAAGTATGTCAAGTGTACACATACATTCCCAGAAAACAGAATTATGGTGAGAGTTAAGGAGGGAGCAGAAGAGTGATTGATGAAAAAATACTTATAAAAGTTTTTGAAAACAGGATTGATACATTTTTAAAGCAGCACCCAGACCAGAAAGATTGTGCAGCAGTGCAGGGACAGAGAGAAATTATACAGTTGATTGAGGCAGAAGCAAAAAGGCAGGAGGCGGAACGGCGGGAACACATAAAGAGCTTTGAGTGTAAGCTGTTAGGCAGACTGGACGATATAAAGGAGTCAAAAGAAGCGTTTTGCGATGAGCAGGAAGAAAAGTGCGGTTTATATGATAGTTGTTTTAATTGTTTAATCGGTGGTATTGTCGATTTAATAAAACAACTTGAGGATGAACAGGAATACTCTTATGCAAACTTTGATGAATATGTGGAAGAGATTGCACCGTACTTTGATGCGGAATATAATGACTGCTTTTGTGACGGCATCAAACAGGCGATTATGGTTATTAGAGCGGCTTTTAGAGAGAAGATGCCGAGGATAATGGAATATGTTGTGACAAAGTGAAGATATATGAGAGGTGAGTAGTAAAGGTAAAAACTAAGAATGAATGATTGAAAGTGAATAGCTGGGATATGAAGTTATCCCAGCAATAGGCTTATTTTACACAAATCTCATAAAAGAGTTTGCCAAAATGTGTTATATCAATACGAGATTTAGTAAATGACATATTAGTTGCATTAGGAGATAAATGTTTATATTTTTCAAGAGTATGTTCCTGTTTTAGGTAATCTAATAAAGGTTTGTAGATAGTATCATCACCGTACCATGTATCATTGGGAATAGATATTAATTGTAATCTGCATAAATTATCATTAGAAAGTACAAAATCATTTGTATAACCCTTTGAAAAAGTATTAACATTTTTTTGTATAGGCAGTTCTAAGCCACCTGGAATATCAAGTGAAATATCGACCATTGGTCTATATTTTAATGTGCATAAATGCTTAAAATATCGTGCATCACTTGGAGAAAGTTGTCTAATGACCTCAACAAATCCAGGATGTACATTTTCCTTAGTATCGTATGTCATAGAATGAGCCAATAAATTTGCATACATATTTCTTAATTCATCACTATCCATAGAATAAGAGATGGCTTGTATTGCAGGAACGGCAACATAGGGTTCAGGAGGAACAATTTTTTCTGGATCTATATTTTGTAACTTTTGTTCAAGAAGTTTTTTGGTTTCTTCAACGCTATATTCCCTTTTAAGAATCCATTTGTCAAGACCAGCAAAAATAGCGTTAATTGTTCTTGGAATTCTGCCAGCTAATTTACCAGTTTCAACAGCAGTGGGTTTTAATGCATCTTCATATATTTGTGGATTTTTTTCTATTACTTTGCCAATACTTGAAATAATAGGATTAGTTTCATTTGTCATAGTAACACAACCTTTCATAAATATTTTAAAATATTATATCAAAGATTAAGGAGAAATAACATGGGAATTGTAATTTGTCAAAATATAAAAAGTAAGATAAAAGTAGTTATAGTAGGAAGTTTGCTGAATAAAATATCAATGTTGGTATATATATTTGAGGCTGTAACGGAGTCTGTTTCAAAGGAAAAAAATATAAATCATGATGAAGCAAGAAAGTTTCTTATCTCATGTATAAATGAAACATTGCAATATAATATAAATCATTAAACAGTAAATGATTATAGACGGTTGAAAGACCGTCTTTTTATAATAAATTATGCGTAAAAAATGTGTATTAAACTATTGACAAATGTGTAAAAAATGTGTATTATAAAATCCCCTATCTCAATATATTACTATAGATATATATTTGAAATGTGGAGGTTGATTATATGAAAGTGACATATCCAGTTATTTTTACCGATGTTGATACAAATATTTTGATTGAAGTACCAGATTTGGGTATTTTGACAGAGTCAAATGAGGAAGGTAAACCAAAGGGAAGTATGGCAGATGCAATCACAATGGCAAGAGATGCTATTGGAATAAGCTGTATTGAAGCAGAAGATAATGGAAAAGTAGTGTTGCACCCATCTAAGATGACAGATATTGATGTTTCAAAAGGAACATTTAATGAAGATGGAACAAGTATTGTGTCTTTGGTTGATGTTGATTTAACGGCATATAGAAGAATGTTAGATAATAAGACGGTTCGTAGAAATGTAACATTACCAAATTGGTTAAATCAGGAAGCAGAAAAATCACATATCAATGTTTCTAAAGTATTGCAGGAAGCATTAATGGCAAGATTAGGAGTATCAAGATAATATAAAAGGCGGTCGAAAGACCGTCTTTTTTAAAAAAACAAAATAAATTTAAAAAACTATTGACATAAGGGTAACCTTATAGTATAATATAATTGTAGCAAGGGAATGGCAGGAAAGGAGATAGAAATGGAGAACGAAGAAATGAACTTAGCGGAATTATTAAAAGATACAGCAGAGGAAAATCAAACAAGAAAAATCTTAGCAATCTTGGAAGAAAGCAAAGACTTACAAGACGCAAAGGAAAAAGTAAAAGCCCTACTTAAAAAGTAGAGCTTATACAATCCAAACCGAGGGCAGACCTACAACTTCCTGCTATCTGTCCTTGGTATAAAAATAATAGCAGGAAAATAAAAAAAAGTAAAGAGGTGATATGATGCCAACAGCACAGACAAAGGCAACTGAAAAATGGCAGAAGAAAGCCGGATATATGACAAAAGGATTTAAGTTAAAAAGAGAGTTAGCTGACGAATTTAAGGAAGCCTGTGAGAAGGCTGGAGTGAGTCAGGCAGCACAGATTTCCAAGGTGATGCGTGAGTTTATAGATGAGCAGAAATAAAAAAATTTATTAAATTTCAAAAAAATGAGAATCACACGAAGCAATTCTGTGATATAATGCTAATATCGCAAGAGTAGGAACAGTAGTTTCGATTAAGGAGAGGATGCATATCTTCTCCTTTTTTCGTACACTTATAACGGTAATTGTACTGTTGGGAGGTGGTTGGTTGAATACTGTTGAGCCTATCAGAGATTTAGATGTTGTGATGGATATTGCTGAATATCTAAAGGGCAAGAGCGATAGAGATTATGTGATGTTTATGTTTGGCATATACACGGGACTTAGAATATCCGATATACTTAAGTTTCGTGTGCGTGATGTCAGGGATAAAGATGCTGTTTATATCAGGGAGAAAAAGACTGGGAAAGAGAAAAGGTTTCCAATCAATACAGAGCTTAAACCTGTCATAAAAGATTATGTATATGGCAAGGATGATTATGAGTATCTGTTTAAGTCTCCAAGAGGCAACAGACCAATCACAAGGCAGCAGGCTTACAACATTCTATCTGAAGCAGGCAGGCAATTTGATATTGATAAGATTGGAACGCATACACTTAGAAAGACTTTTGGTTATCACATGTACCAGCAGACGCATGATGCAGTGACGATAAAAGAGATACTTAACCATTCAGATATATCAATTACACTCAGATATATTGGAATAAATCAAGATAATAAGGACAAAGCAATAAAAAATTTATCATTTAAGAAGCGAAAAAGGTAGCTTCTTTTTTTATTATATGCGGTATTTGACATATTAAAGGAGTGTCAAGTAGAGGTAAATAATTTTGCTGCACTTTAATGAAAGAAGACAGATAAGAATGATTTGACAAAATATAAAGATATGTCAAATGAGTGAGGTTGAAAGATGGCAAAGGAATATGCGTACAAATTTTATCACAGTAAGGCTTGGAAAGACTGTAAGCGGTCTTTTATAAGTGAGAGGATTGCGGTCGATGGTGGTATGTGCCAGGAGTGTGGTAAACAGCTTGGATATATCGTACATCATCGTACACACATTACACCTGAGAACATATCAAATCCTTATATAACCTTGAATCATAGCAATTTAGAGTATGTCTGTAAGGATTGTCATGATAGGTTCGATGGGCATGGAGTTAATAACAAGAGACGGGGCTTGCTTGTCATGTTTGACGAGAACGGACAGCCTATAGCAAAGCTCTAACCCCCCTGTTTATGGGTGTTTGGGACATTCTAAAAACACCGGTAGCCTAGATTGATTTGAAATGCAGGTCATTTCATAAGGGGGGTGTGGTATCAGGAGGTGAGAACAGAGTGGTAACACCGGAAGAAATTGAAGAGGAAGCAATGCACAGGGATGAAAAAGCGGATAGTATTTCGCAGTATTTAGAGAAACAAAAGCGTGTGAAAAAAGAAGTTGCAAGATTAAAGCGGTTGTTTAAGGAGATTGACGAGAATAAAAAGAAACTTGTTTTAGCAACCATTGATGATGTTGCTTTTATGAGTATCACGATGCAGGACCTCAGGGAAAACATCATTCGTGACGGAACTACAGCGGAGTATAAGAACGGCGAAAATCAATATGGAACTAAGCAGAGTCCTGATGCACAGCTTTATTTACAGTTTTCTCAGAAACAGACCCAGGCAATGAAGATATTGCAGGATTGTCTTCCGAAAACGAAAGCCGTTGAGGTTGTTGAGAAAGACGATGGCTTTGACGAGTTTGTTGGAGGGCGTGAGGATGTATGAGAAGATATTGTTTAGATTACAATCCTATCCTTGAGTATTTTGATAGGATTGAAAAAGGTGAGATTAAAGTATCAAATAAGATATACAGATGGTACAAGTATCTTGCGTGGCATATTAAAAATCCGGATGAATATCATTACTCGGCAAAGAGGGCAAATCATGTTTTGGAGTTTGCGGAAAACTATTGTAAATTGTCAAAACATAAGAAGGGAACGACAAATGATGTTCGTTTAGAACTGTGGGAACAGGCACATCTTGCCGCCGTGTTTGGCTTTATTGATGATAATGGAAACAGACAGTGTAGAGAGTCGATTTTTATTGTTGGTAAGAAAAATGGTAAGTCGCTGCTTGCGTCTATCGTTGGTTTGTATCTTCTTATTGCGGATGGAGAGCCTGGAGCGGAGATATATGCCGTTGCGACTAAGAGAGAACAGGCAAATATCATTTGGGAAGAAGCAAAGAGAATGGTGCTTAAATCGGCGGCACTTCGCAAAAGGATAAAGCCGCTTGTGTCAAAGCTGTCCAGTGAGGAGTTTAATAATGGTGTGTATAGACCACTTGCATCCGATAAAGACAGTCTTGACGGTCTGAATGTTCATGGCTGTATGATGGATGAAATTCATCAGTGGAAGAATGGCAAAGCATTGTATGACATTATGGCAGATGGTGTGACGGCTAGAGACCAGCCGCTTATATATATCACATCTACGGCAGGAACTATCAGGGAAGATATTTACGACCAAAAATATGATGAAGCTGAGAGAGTTATCAATGGTCTTTTTGATGATAACGGATACAAAGACCCACATCTGTTCCCGTTTATTTATGAGCTTGACAGCCGTAAGGAATGGGTTCGGGAAGATTGCTGGATTAAGGCAAACCCCGGCTTGGGAACCATCAAGAATAAAGATACACTGAGAGACAAAGTAAGAAAAGCTCAGGAAAATCCGCTTCTTGTAAAGAACCTTGTTTGCAAAGAGTTTAATATCAGAGAGACATCATCAGAGAGCTGGCTTAATTTTGAAGATATTGATAATAACGCATTATTTGATATAGCAGAGCTTAAACCAAGGTATGGAATAGGCGGCAATGACTTGTCATCAACCAATGACCTGACAAATGCAACAATGCTTTTCATGGTGCCCGGTGATGATAATATCTATGTTGAGCAGATGTACTGGATTCCGGAAGATTTGGTGGAGCAAAGAGTAAAAGAAGATAAAATTCCTTATGATTTATGGATTGAACAGGGGTGGATGAGAACCTGTCCCGGAAATAAAATACATTACAAGTATGTGGTCGAGTGGTTCAAAGAAATGCAGCTTGAAAAAGATATTTATCTTTTCAAGGATGGCTATGACGCATGGAGTGCAACATATTTTGTTGAGGAAATGAACGACACATTTGGCCGCAGCGTTATGGAGCCGGTGGCACAGGGAAAGAAAACTTTATCTTCTCCAATGAAATCATTGGGTGCTGACCTTAAGGCAAAGAGAATTATTTACAACAACAATCCGGTGCTTAAATGGTGCATATGCAATACATCTGTTGATATTGATAAAAATAATAATATTCAGCCTTGTAAGGGTACAAGTCCTACAAGGAGAATTGACGGTCTTGCCGGTCTGCTGGATGCATATGTTATGCTTGAAAATCACCTTGAAGAATATTTGTCTCTTATATAAATTTTTGGAAGGGAGAAATTGTGGGACTTTTTAGTAGATTTAAAAATGTAAGTAAGAAAAGTTCTTTCCAGATGATTACTGATGTCGGTAATGGATTTTATGTGTGGAATGGTAAGCTGTATCAGTCTGATATAGTGCGTTCATGTATAAGACCCAAGACAAAGGCTATAGGTAAGGCGGTGGCTAAACATATCCGGGAAACATTTAAAAAAGATGGGTCAAAGGATATTGCTGTAAATCCCATGCCATACATAAAAAATCTTTTGGAAGAACCTAATGAGTATATGTCCGGGCAGATGATGCAGGAGAAAGTTGCAAATCAGCTTGCTCTTAATCATAATGCTTTTATTTTGATAATAAGGGATGATTTTGGTCTGCCCTGTGGCTTATATCCGATACCGGCTGCATCTGTTGATGCAAAATATTATAATCAGGTGCTTTATCTTAAATTTTATTTTCAAAATGGCAAGTGGATGGAAATACCGTACACGGATATTATTCATTTGCGTGAAGATTATTGCGATAACGATATTTTTGGTGAACCGCCAGGAAAAGCACTGGTTGAGCTTATGAATGTTGTGACTACATCGGACCAGGGAATTATCAAGGCCATTAAAAATGGTGCTGTGATAAGATGGCTGCTCAAGTTTACACAATCAATGCGACCGGAAGACTTGGAAAGTAATGCAAGGCAATTTGCTGAGAATTATATGAATATGTCTTCAAAGGCATTTGGAGTGGCAGCAGTTGATTCTAAAGCGGAGGCACAGCAGGTAAATCCTAATGATTATGTACCCAATGCGGCACAGACGGACAGAACCATACAGAGAGTGTATGGCTTTTTTAATACAAATGATAAGATTGTTCATTCAAATTATGACGAGGACGAGTGGATTTCATACTATGAGGCTGCGATAGAGCCTATCATATGCCAGATGGCAAATGAATATACAAGAAAACTGTTTTCAAGAAAGCAGAGAAATTGTGGTAATAAAATCATATTTGAAAGCAGCAATCTTACTTTTGCAAGTATGAGCACAAAGCTGCAGCTTACTTCATTTGTTGACAGAGGAATAATGACTATAAATGAGGTCAGACAGTACCTTAATCTTGCACCTGTTCCGGGTGGAGATGTTGCACTGCTCAGAAAAGATACCGGAAAGCTGAAAGAGGGAGGTGGAAGTGATGGTGAAGATTGATGCAAAAGGAACTATTGTAAACAATGATGATAAGTGGATATACGACTGGTTTGGTTATGATGCTTTTTGTCCGAAAGATATTGATAAACAGCTTGAGGATGCAAATGGTGATGATGTAACTATCGTTATTAACAGCGGTGGCGGTGATGTGTTTGCAGGCTCGGATATGTCTTATAGTATCAGTCAATATAAGGGTAATATTCAGGCAGATATAAGCGGGTCCTGCTGTAGTGCGGCAAGTATCGTGGCGTGTGCAACAGGTCATGTGAGAGCGTTTCCAACCGCCATGTATATGATTCATAATGTTTCAAGCGGTGCAAGAGGCGATTATCACGATATGGATAAACAGTCGCAGATATTACAGACGGCAAATAGAGCAATATCAGCTATTTATCAGCAGAAAACAGGCAGGAGTGAAAAAGAACTGCTTGACCTGATGGATAGAGAGTCATGGTTTGATGTAAAAACGGCTATGAAATATGGTTTTGTTGATGAACTGATAGAAACAGGCAGAAACGGCAATATGCCGTTTAGCATAAATAACGCATTTGGTGGAATCATACCGGATGAAACAAAGGCGAAGATAAGGAATCTTATCAAAGGGTCAGAAACAGGAAGTCTTGCTGATAAATCGAGTGAGGCTTTTTTTGTTGCCAAGGAAAAAATCAAAATTTTAAGAATGAAAGGGGAAATTTGAACATGAAATTTATGAATGTAATCAAAAATTTTAAAAGCAGACAGGATTATGTTGATTATCGTAATCAGATGCTTGATGAAGCCACACAGCTTCTTGATGATGGCAAGATGGACGAGTATAAGGCAAAGCTGGAGGATGTTGAAACTCTTGACGATGAATATACTCAGTACACAGAGGCGAAAGCTAATGTTGAATCTATGAAAGGTGCTGTTAAAGTGCCAAATGTACTCAGTAATGCGTCTCATGCAGGTGCTAAAGATGGAATTGTGGCTTCTGTGGGTGATATTGTAAAAGAAGATCCTACAAACAGTATCGAATATCGTTCTGCCTTTATGAACTATGTGCTGCATGGTGAGAAGATGGCGGCAAATTTTACGAATAGTGATGAAGTTACAACAACATCAGATACGGGTGCGGTTATTCCGAATACAATTCTTAATAAAATTGTTGAGAAAATGGAAAAGACAGGTGACATACTTAACAAGGTTACAAGAACCTTTTACAAAGGTGGTGCGACAGTCCCTACTTCGGCTGCGAAACCTGTTGCAACATGGACTACTGAAAGAGGAAAGACAGATAAGCAGAAGAAAACACTTGGCTCTATCACTTTCAGTTATTTCAAGTTAAAGTGTGTTGTTGCGGTTTCAATCGCTGTTGATACCGTAACGCTTGATGTGTTTGAGAGAACTCTTACAAGCAATATCGCAGAGGCAATGGTTAAGGCATTAGAAAAGGCTATTATTGCAGGAGAGGGTGCATCTGCAAATCAGCCTGAGGGTATTTTGTCAGATGCCGTTGAAGTAGTAGAGGGTCAGAAAGTTGAAATTGCAAAGGGTAAGGATATTACATTTAAAAACTTATGTGATGCAGAGGGAAAACTTCCGGCTGCTTATGAGTCTGCTGAATGGTATATGACTAAGAGTACATATTTTAATCAGATTGCAGCTATGACAGATACAAGCGGCCAGCCTATTGCCCGTGTTAATGCCGGAGTTTCCGGAAAGCCTGAGTACAGAATACTTGGCAGACCTGTAAACTTTGTGTCATCTGAGTATATGTCAGATTTTTCTTCAACTGTTTCAGCAGATACGGTAGTAGCTTTTATGTTCCGGATGGAGGACTATATACTTAATACTAATCTTAATGTAACGGTTAAGCGTTATGAAGATCATGAAACAGACGACCAGGTGACAAAGGCTATTATGATGGCAGATGGAAAGGTCGTTGACAACAATTCGCTTGTTGAGGTCATTCAAAAAAACTTATAGTCCCTAACACAATTTCAACATATACAGAGCAGGAGCTTGAGGAGATGACTATATCGGACATCAAGGCTCTTGCTGATGAACAGGGCTATAGTGTTAGCGGTAATGTGAAAAGTCTTATTATAGAGAGTTTTCTTGAAGCCCAGGAAAAAGCAGTCAAGGGGGTGTAATATTTGACGGATTTTGGAGAGAAAATCAAAAAGAGCCTGAGAATAAAGCACAGTTCCCTTGATGATGAGATTGAAAGCAATATTGAGATATGTCTGCTTCTGCTCAGAGGAGTAGGCATATCAGAAGAAAAAGCGTGTGCTGATACACAGGATATGCTTATATTTAAGGCTTGCGAATTGTATTGTAAGTGGCAGTTTAACTTTGATAATCAGGCTGAACGATTTGAGAAAGCATTTGAAGGACTTCGTGATTTTCTTTCGCTTGGGGGTGAATACACAAATGGAAGCACTAAATGATATTCTTTTTCTTATAAGTGAAGGGGAAAAGAAAGAAGATGAGGATGGCTTTGAGGTGGAAGTACCCGGAGAGGAACTGGAAGTTTTTTGTGCTGTCAAGTCGGTAAGACAGAGCGAGTTTTATAATGCTTTGAGAAATAATAAAAAGGTCGTGCAGGTCTTTAAAGTAGCTTTTGATGATTATTCAGGACAAAATAATGTGAAATACGATGAAAAATTGTACAAGGTAGAAAGGACATACCGTACAGATGAGTTTTACATTGAATTGTCATGCAGTGAGGTGGAATGATGGCGGTATTTGATTTTGATTTTCCGGATAATATGTTTGACGATGTTTTAAATATATTTGATGAGACAGCTCCAAAGATGATAGATGAGGCATTGCCGATTTATGAGAGTGCGGTCAAAAGTGAGTTGCAGCCACACCGGGATACAGGTGAACTTATAAGTTCTATCAAATGTAAGAAAGCAAAGAAAACTGTAAATGGTGCATACATCGGCTATCTGACAGCGGAGGGGGCTTCAACAAAATCTACTTACACCCGTGAAAACGGAAAAGTTGAACCGTTTAGAAATTATCAGAAAGCACTTGCACTTGAATACGGCAACAGTCATCAGCCGGCAAGACCTTTTATGCAGTCTGCTGTGAATAGCAGTGAGGACAAGGTTTTAGAGAAAATGCAGGAAGTTTTTAACAGGGGGATAAGATGAGTGTTCTTGGTGATTTGAAAACTGCCTTGAAATCCGTATGCACAGAGGCTGCTATGGATGTTTATGACGGAAAGGCAGACACATACATTGTTTATAATGTGGCAGCAGAAAAGCCGGGCGGATTTGCAGATGATAACCCGGCTGTGAATGAAATGTATTTTCAGGTACATCTTTTTGTACCTTTAAATAAAAATTATCTTAATATGCAAAAGGCTATTAAAACCGCTTTATTTTTAAGCGGTTTTTCTTATCCAAAAGTTGCCTTAAATACTGTTGAGAGAGATGTTAAAAAAAGACACATATGCTATGAGACAAACATAGCGGAAAGCGAGGTTTAAATGGCACAGGTAGGCTTAAAATCATTTTTACATGGTGAGTTAAAGGATGGTAAGTACAAGGCACCATCCAAACTTGCGGGAGCGATTGAGTTCAAGGAAAACTTAAACTCGAACGATGCGAAACTTTATGCAGATGATGTATTACAGGACAGTGACAGCTCAGTAACAGGCGGTGATATAACGCTTGGTATTGATGATGATGATCCTGTTATATTTGGACCGCTTCTTGGACAGAAGAAAAACAGCATTGCATTAAGCGGCGGAGAGTCGAAAACAGTTGATGTATATGATGCTACAAGCAATGATGAGCCGATAGCGGTAGGATTTGGCTATATTAGCAAGAAAAACGGTGGAAAGTATAAGGTTGTTTTCTATCCGAAAGTTAAATTTGCACCGTATTCTGTTGATGCAAAGACGAAAGAGGAAAAGTTGGAATATACAACACCATCTGTCGTAGGTACTATTTATCCTGATGAGCAGACAGGACTTTACAGAAGAACGGCTGTTGTTGAGTCGGAGGCAGATGCCGTAGCTGCTCTTAAAGCATTATTTACACCGACAGCGGAGTAGTTTTATTTTTTTGAAAGAAAGTTGTATGCTGCATTGCTAGGCGGTGCGGCATATTTTATATATTTTGATGTGAAAGGATGGTGAGGTTATGAGGATATTTAATCTGAGCATTGATGGGAAGACTTATCCGGCTTGTTGCGGAATAAGAGCACTTGCACAGCTTCAGAAACGGTATGGAAGTCTAAAAGAGTTTGAAAATAAGATATTTTCACGAAGTGAAGATACTGAGAAAAGTGAAAATTATCTGGATGAAATTGATTATCAGGCATTGCTTGATACTACAATACTTTTCCTTGAGGAAGGTGCAGAGGCTACAGGTAAGAAAGCTCCTGATAAAAAGATTGTGTATGCAGTTTCTAATCCGGCAAAACTTGCAACAGAAATTTTTACTGCATATGCAGGCTCAATGTTTCCGGAAAATGAGAACGATGAAAAAAACTCGGAGAGCCAGACGGAGGGAAAATAAATTTCGTCTGGTATAAGTTGATTGCAAAGACAAAACTGGGATGCTCTGAGACAGAATGTAATTTTCTGTCAATCGGGGAATTTTCTGATCTGTACTATGAATATAAGAGTGTATTTGACCTTGAAATGAGTATGCTTGCATCTTCAATCTGCAATATGTTTGCAGGAGGTTCAGCAAATACCTATGAGAGGATGATAACCAGTGTAGAGGAAAGAGAAGAAATCATTAACTTTTAGAAGCGGAGTGATAAGATGGCGAATAAAAATAAAATTGGTGCATCAATAGTGCTTGAGGGTGAGAAAGAGTTTAAAGCAGCGGTTACAGCTTGTAATAAACAGCTTTCGTCAATGAAATCAGAGCTTAGTCTTGTTAAAGAGAAGTATGCCGAGAATGCGAACAGCCTTGAAGCACTTCAGGCAAAGCATAAAGTTCTTTCTCAGGTGCTTCAGGGACAGAGAAGTAAACTCGATGCAACAAAAGCCGGTTATGTGCATAGTGCTGAGTCACAGAAAAAAGTTGCAGACGGTCTTGAAAAGTTAAGGGCAGAATATAAAAACGCACAGGCTGAAATGGATAAAATGAAGAAATCCGGAACAGCCACGGATGCGGAACTTGATAAACAGCAGAAAACCATTGATGAACTTGCAGAGGCAATAAAAAAAGGCGAGAGAAATTATGAAGCCGCCGGCAGCAGAGTGGAAAATTGGAAAAATAAATTAAATACTGCGGAAGCACAGACTATAAGAGCAAGCAGAGCCTTGAATACAAATGATAAGTATATGAAAGAGGCTAAAAACTCGGCAAATGGTTGTGCAACATCAATAGACCAGTATGGAAAATCAGTCAGGGAAGTAAGAGTTAATGTTGAACAGCTTGGAGAAAGTAACAGACAGGCTTTTAATAATCTTGCAGACCAGATAGTTGCATCAGGAGTAAAAGAAAAGGTCGAGGATATAGCAAAAACTTTGTATGAGTGTTCTGAGAGTGCTGAGAAGTTTGAAAGTGCATCAGCAAAGGTTAGTACCATTGCTGATACATCGAAAAAATCAATGGGTACACTTAACAAGGAGATGCTTGACCTGTCTACAAAGACAGGAACGGCGGTAACGGATATAGCTGAGTCAACATATCAGGCTATATCAGCGAGTGTTGATACATCAAAGGCGGTGGAAACAGTAGGTGAAGCCACTAAACTTGCAAAAGGTGGATTTACAGACAGCACAACGGCAATTGATGGTCTTACAACGGTTCTTAATTCGTATGGAAATAAGGTTAAAGATGCGTCTGAGGTATCAGATGTATTTCTGACAGTACAGAACTTAGGTAAAACATCGGTTAATGAACTTGCGTCAAGTATTGGTAAGGTTGCTACCAATGCGGCTAATTATGGTGTTTCATTACAGGATTTGGGAACAGCATATATACAGCTTACTAAAAGAGGTATTGAAACAAGCGAGTCTACGACTTATATTAAGTCTCTTATGAAAGAACTATCAAAACAGGGTTCAAAAACGGCAGCGACTTTGCAGACAGAGACAGGAAAATCATTTACAGAGTTGATGGCAGAGGGAAAATCGCTTGGTGATGTTATTCAGATTTTAAGTGACAGCGTAGGCGGTGATGCAACAGCATTTTCAAATCTTTTCAGCCGTCAGGAAGCTGCGACAGCAGCAACAGTTCTTTTAAAGACAGGAACAGAGGATTATAACAATACTCTGAAAAAGGTGACGAATAGTACCGGTGCGGCTAATGATGCTTATAAAAAGATGACTGATACATCAGAAACAGCTAAACAGAAGATGTTAAACGGCATTGAGAACTTAAAGATTGCTATCGGAACACAGCTTAATGAGTCTCTTGACGGAATGTACCAGCATGGACAGAAAGCAATCTCCTGGGCTATGGAGTTTATTAAGAAAAATCCTGATGTAGTAAAGGCGGTGGTTTCGCTTACGGCATCGTTAGGGGCATTAACAACAGCATTTGTGGGTGTAACAGTGGTAAAGACTGTAACTCCATTAATTACAGCTTTTGGTGCAGCACTTATGGCTAATCCTATTTTACTGGCGGCAACAGCACTTGCTACACTTACTGCTGGGATAGTTACATTTGCCATGCAGACTAAAAGGTCTACAAGTGAAACTGAAAAAGCGGCTCAGGCAGATCAGAAAGAAATTGATAAGCTGAATGAGAAGACAAAGGCTATAAAGGAAAGTGTGCAGGCAGCAAAAGACAGTTTTTCGTCTGCTGAGTCAGAAGTAGCGGCAGTAGATAAGCAGGCGGAAAGACTGAAAGAACTTAATAACATTGAACATAAGAACACTGCTCAAAAATCTGAGATGAAAGCAATAGTAAATTCATTATCTCAGCAAATACCAGAACTTGCAAATGCTTATGATGAAGAAAACGGAAAACTTAAGTTATCTAATAAGCAGATAACAGATAAAATTTCCAATTATAAAAAACTTTATATGACACAAGCTGCTGAGGCTGATATAAAGGAACAATATAAACAGCAGTATGAGGCTGAAATGGCACTTGCGGAGGCTACGCAGAAACGAGCAGATTCAAAAAAAAGATTAGCAGATGCAGAGAAAAAAGCAGAGTCAGCACAAAAGGCATTAGAAAAAGAGTATAAAGCTAATGCTGGAAATATGAATTATAATGAAAATTATAGTGAAACATATCAGAAAGCACAGCAGGCATTAAGTAAATACGCAGAAGAAAAGGAAAGACACAAAAAGACTTCCTCTGAATTAAATAAAACTATTAAAGAGCAGGAAAAAATAATTAAAGATTGTAATTCTAATGTAGATAAGGCACAGAAATATATTGAAAAGTATAGCAGAGCAACAGACGACCAAAAGAAAAAAACAAATAACTCAGCCAATGCCGCAAAGAAAGCTGCAAGACAGTATAAAAATCTTGGAAAAGCTTTTGATACTGCTGTTGTTCAGATGGGAAAGTCGGGCAGCAAGGTTGATGATGCCACAAAGAGAGCTTTTAGTAATTCTGTAAACATTGCTAAAAAGACAGGTACAAAGATACCTAAAGGACTTGCGGCAGGATTAAAAGATGGAAGTAAATCGCCTCAGACTGCACTTGATACATTAAATACGGCAATAAATAAAAAATTGATGATTCTTGCTACTAATGCAAGAAAACAGGGTGCATATATACCAGAGGAAATAACCAAAGGGATAAATGGCAGTTCTGCTGACCCGACAGTTGCATATGAAGCCATAAGCAAACAGATTCAGAAGCGTGCTGACAATATGCAGAAAAAACTTGACAAGGTCGGAATAAATATTTCTGCAGGGATGAAAAAGAGTTTTGAGAAAGGCGGCCAGAGTTCATTGGATGTAATTCAGAAATCTGATGCTAAAATATCAAAACTCATGAAAGCGGCAGGGGTAAACAGTGTTGATGGTCTGCTTGCCGGAGTTGAAAAGAAGAAACCTGAGGTTGTTAAGGCTTATGAGGACTTAGGTGATGCAGCAGACAAGGCTTTTAAAAAGAAACTTGATATTCATTCACCATCAAGAGTTTTTAAAAAGTCAGGCGAATATACGGTTGACGGTTTGATACAGGGTATCGAATCAAGTTCAAAAAATGTTAGAAAGTCTGCTGAACAGCTTGGAAATATTCTTGTTAAAGAATTGTCTGACAAGATTAAAAATAAGGATCTGAAAACTAACGGCAAAGGATATAGTAATGCCACGATTGCAAAATGGTGGAAAGCTGTCGTTAATGCTACATATGCCGGAACAACTGCACATACAAAGGCATTGCAAAAATATTATGCTGCAAGAAACAAAGTTACAAACGATGGAGAAAAGCAAAGGAAAAGCCTTGAAAAGCAGAGAGCAGCATATCAAAAAAAGCTGGAAAAAGAGCAGAAAGAGCGTAAGAAAAAACTGGAAGCACAGAAGAAAGCAACGGCAGAGAAACAACAGGCTCTTGTTACAAAGCTTCAGAACAAGATAGAAATGAGAGACTTAAAGACAAATGGACATGGTTACAACGAAAAGACTGTTAAAACATACTGGGATAAGGTTGTTAAAGCAACGAAAAAAGGAACATCTGCACATACAGATGCTTTAAAACAGTATTATGAGGCAAGAAATAATCTTATTAACAGTAAAAAGGAATATTTGAGTAATTATAAGAAAAGTTATAAGGAGTATATGTCAACTCTTAGATCAGAGTTGGAAGAACTTAAAAAAACATATAATGAATCCGTGAAGTCAACTAAAGAGTCGATTGCATCAAGTTTCAGCATTTTCAGTGATGTAAGTCTGACAAAAACGGATGACGAGAATGGTCTTGTAGTGAATTTACAGCGTCAGGTTGATGCACTTCAAAAATGGCGTACAAACCTGCAGGTTCTTCGTGACAGAGGAGCATCTGACGAGATGATGAAAGAAATCGAGGGTCTTGGAGTGAATTCTGCCGGTGATGTCGAAACGCTTACAAAGATGAATAATGAACAGTGGGCGGAGTACAAGCAGTTATACAGTCAAAAAAATGCTGTAGCAAAGATGGAAGCTGTAACGCAGAATAAAGATTTAAAAAAGTCTACAGATAAGAAAATGAAAGAACTTGAAAAAACATATAAGACAAAGATAGCCAAACTCAAAAAAACATATCAAAAAGAAATGAAATCAATCGGTGCGAATGTGGCAAAAGGTTTTGCAAATGGTATCGAAAAGGGAAGTAATGATGTGTATAAGGCTATAGCGAAACTGACAGGGCAGACGGTGAAGCAGGTTAAGAAAAATCTTGGAATACATTCACCGTCAAGAGTGATGGCTGAACTTGGAGCATACACAGGTCTTGGATTTGCACAGGGATTGCAAAGAGAAACACAGGGACTTGCAGATATTATTACCGGAAATCTTCCAACAACAGTACCTCAGGTAAATGGTAAAGCCGCATCGGGATTACAGAAATCAAGTCAGTTAAATCTTACGATTCAGATGGATGGAAATGTAGTTGGAAAGGCTGCGTTAAATACTGTAGATATGTTACAGGGTGCAAAGGTAAGTCTTACAAGAAGGGGGATAGCAAATGCGTGATTTTTCATTTAATGATATAAGGGCATCAAGTAAAGGAATGACAGTCGAAAGTATAGATATTGGCTATCCTGCGGTTAAAACAAGTGAGATACCGGTACCGTATCGTGATTCAGTAATAGATGCGTATGATCTTAACGGAATGAAAGTTTATGAGGACAGAACGATTACCGTGAAAATGTGGAAAAAGTGTTCAGACAGGGCAGAAGTGGAGAGGACTAAACATGATATAGCGGATTGGCTGTATCCACCTGCGGCAAGAAAAAAATTTATCGACAGTGCAATGCCTGATTATTATTTTTTGGCGAAAATAAGTTCTTTTGATGCATCTGCCTCAACCAGAAAGACCTGTATTATAACAGTTACATTTAAAGCGGATCCGTATATGTATTCATCGAAAGAGGGTGTGAAAAATACTATATGAGAACTATTAGGATTGAAAACATTGAAGATGGAAAGCCTAAGCAGGAAATTATTTTTGATATGCAACCGGATCATATGGAAAGAAAATTGTCGGGAAGTATATCCAGGGAATTAAATTGTGCGGATTCTTTGTCTTTTGACATTTATCCGGATAATCCGGGATATGATATGCTTTCACCTTGTCTTACTAAAATATGGTGTGTTGATACGCCGGAAATAGAATTTTTAGGCAGGGTTCTTAAAGCCGTTCCTTTGATGGACAACACGGGAGCTATATACAAACAGGTGACATGTGAGGGGTATCTTGCATATCTTCAGGACAGCAGTACAGAGATAGAAGCGTTTGATATGTCACCTGTCGAGCTTGCAAAGGAACTTATAGACAGGCACAACAGTAATGTACCTGAACATCAATTTGTAATTGAATTTGATGCCACTGTCACAGATACGCAAAAAGCGGAGCTGTCAACATCCGGAGGAACGACATTTGATGAGTTGTCAGCATTGATTTCAAAGTATGGCTGGGAAATATCGGTATCTTATAAAATGGACTTAGTCGAGGGAAAAGCATTATTCGATAAGCTGACAGTGTCAAAAAAGATTGGAAAAATATGTGGGGACAGTGTAATAGAGATTGGATATAATCTTTTGTCCTATTCATGTGAACAAGACATGAGTACACTTTGTACGAGAATACTTCCGTTAGGTCAAAAGATTTATACCGATGAGGATAATCTTGAAAGGGTTTCTATAGCCGGTGTAAATGGAGGAAATAAATATCTTTCAAAAAATGAAGATGTGTATGGTGTTATACAGCGTACTGTTTTGTATGAAGATATTAATGATCCGACTGAACTTTTGAAGGAGGCACAAAAGTATATTGATATATATTCTGTGCCGTATAGCAGTTATACGATTTCAGCCATAGACCCACATAATCTTAATGGTAATAAAGAGAGAATACAGGTGGGTAATTGGTACAAAGTTAATGCCAAAATGCTTGGAATTGACGGTGTGATGCTTAGAGTAAACAAACAGACGATAAGCCTTGACAGTCCCGCAAATGACAGTTTTAGCGTAGGCAGTACGGCGGCTACGGCATCGGGTTCTATAGCAGGTGCAGTGACAGGGGAAAAATTAAGTCTTTTGGCTGACCAGAGTAATACCAACAACATTATTGTGACAAAGCAGCTTGCCGCACAGCAGGCATGGATAAATGACCTGGTAGCAGTCAACATAACTACTGACAATCTTAAGGCAAAGGTAGCAGAGATTGACAGTCTTACGGCTAATGATGCAATCATAAAGAATATTATTGCACAGACTATTACGACTGATAATATTTCGGCGGCAGTTGGAAATATAAAAAATCTTACTTCTGAGTCGGCACTTATTAACAATATCAGAAGTACGATTATCACAACGGATTTTTCAGATGCAGTTGTCGGAAGAATGAGTGACGGAGTTATTACAAATGCTCTTATCAAGTCCTTGACTGCGGATAAGATAGCATCCGGTACAATCTATACGGATAATGTTCAGATACAGTCAAAAGACGGGACTATGGTGCTGAAAGACTCTACCATGCAGATTTCTGACGGAAAGAAAGTGAGAGTCCAGATAGGTAAGGATGCAAACAACAATTATACTATTATAATTTATGATGCAAACGGAAATGTGCTCTGGGGCGAGGGTGGAATTACTGAAAATGCCGTAAGAGATGGTCTTATCAATGACAGGATGGTGGCGGATGATGCAAACATCAATGCCAAAAAGGTAAATATTCCATCTTTGGTAAGAGAGATAAACAATGGAACTGAGACTATCAAATCAAGTGCGATAAATTATGATCCTACGGGACAGAGTCTTAATATCGCATTTAATAAGATTGTGTCGCAGCTTCTTGACGACATAGGATTTAACCAGTATTACGATGCACAGAAAATGCAGGAGGGATGGATATATGTCGGAGAATACGCTCATAGTGGAAATGTGCAATGGGACAGGGAACATAAGCATTATGAGTGTGACATTGTGAGATTGTCGAAGAAATATTCTTATGTAAATAATTCATTTATGCCTTTAGATGGTACGGCTTATACATTGTCAGCTTACATAAAAGGCAGAGCAATGATATATTATCCGACTGCTCTTGAAACAGGAGATGTATTTGATAATGCAGAAACAACAAGGGTAAAATACGATTTTGTGTATGACAGTACAAAAGGAAAGCCGGTATTTACTCCGGCAGATGACGACGGAGTAATAGAGATATATGCGATAAAACTTGAATATGGCGGAGCAATGACAGAATTTTGTCTGAGTGCTGATGAGGAAGAAAGAGAAGGCAGGGTTCAGATGGCAAACTTTGAAGTGAGCAACACAAACCTTAAGTATGAACTCTATGAAAAGAATGAGGAAAATCAGCAGAAATTTTCGCAAATAGATGTGAACATTGATGGTATTAAGGAAACTGTCGGAGTAATCCAGGGAGATTATGTAACAAGTGCAGCATTAAATCTTAAAGCAAATGAGATAAATGCAAAGGTTTCTGAGACATATCAGACAATAGATGGCATGAATAATTATGCAAAATCATCAGAACTTGATTTGAAAGCAGATTCGGCAACGCTCGGAAACTATCAGACGATAGCTGGGATGAGCAGTTATGCAACTACGCAATGGGCACAGGGACAGATAAACAGTAAGGTTTCTGTCGGCGGAGTGTGCAGTGAAATAAATCAATCATCAGAGCAGATTGCACTTAATTCAAATCGTTTGGTTGTTAATAGCACAAATTTCAAACTTGACGGTTCGGGAAATGGCTCAATTGGTGGATGGCATTTTGGCAATGGATATATGTATTCAGACGGAGAAGCATTTATTTCAACACATTCCAGAACTGGGTATTATAGCTGGGATGGGTTTCCTTATAAAGCAACTATAATGCAGGGTAAACTTATATGTGGAATCCAAAGCGGAGCTTTAGACGAGGCTGTTCCTGATACGACAAGGGGATATTGTGATTTTTCAGTTGCCGGAATTTTTGCTAAAGATAAAAAAATGAGCAGCGGGTATTTGTTTGCTGTAGGCACTGAAAATGGAGTTGTGACAACAAACACAGGAGCATTTACGGCATCAGACAGACGATTAAAAACAAATATAACTGAAATAGATGAACAATATGCCAATGATCTGATAGACGGATTAAAACCATCAACATACACAATGATAGATGGCAAAAGAACTCACAGCGGATTTATAGCAGATGAAGTTAAAATGACTGCTGAGAAAGTTTTGGGTACGGTAGATGATTTTGCCGCATATGCAACAGTTCAAATTGATGAAGATAAAAAAGACTATGCTGCATTGCGGTATGAGGAATTTATCGCACCTCTGACGAAATATTGTCAGTGTTTAAAAAGAGATTTGAAGCAGGAAATAGAGGGAAACAGACAACTGCAGTCTGAACTTCTAAAACTGCAGTGTGAAGTTATGACAATAAAAGCAAAATTGGAGGAAAAATAATATGGTTATAATGAGAAAACACAGAGTTAAATCATCAGATAAATTTTAGAAAGGGGGCAGTTCATGAACATACCGGTAACATTGAATGTAAAATCTGCAAATGCAATACCTGTAATATCTTGTATGCAGGGAGATACACCGACTATTGTTTGTACGGTAATGAATGACACGGAAAAATTTATTGTTGATAAAGCTGAATTTGATTTGTGTGTTTGCGAGGGTGAAACGGCTAAGCATAAAGCAGTAACGATAAATGCAAGCACAAACGGAAATACTGTCAGTGTCAAAATGACAAAGAATGAAACTGATGAAGCAGGAGATATAAAACTTTGCATCAGATTTTCAAATACAAAGAATAACACTGTGATAAGTACATTTCCGTTTATTCTTAAAGCTACTCAAAATCCATCGTATTCTGCTGTAGGGCAGATGGATGATGTGAGTGCCTTGACTGATTATGTGGCAGAGGCAAAAAAGTATGCTGATAATGCAAAGGAGACAACAGCAGATGTTAGCACATTGGCACAAAAAACAACAGAGAAAGCACAAGAGGCAGAAAGTTCAGCGACTGCTGCAAAGGAGAGTGCTAATATAGCAGACAATAGAGCAACAGAAGCACAGGAAGCAGCAGCGGCAACATCGAAGAGTTCAAGTACGGCAACATCTGCGGCTGAATATGCAGCAAGTTGTCAGAAAGAGATAGAACAACTTGCATCTGAAGTTGAAAATAATTCAAACATTGCAAAATCTTATGCTGTTGGAGAAACATCGGCGAGAGATAATGAAGATATTGACAATGCAAAATACTATTCAGAGCAGGCAAAAAATTATGCAGACAAAGCACAACAGGCAACAAAACAGATAGAAGTTGACAGTGAACTGTCGGAAACGAGTACAAATCCTGTTGAGAATAAGGTGATAAATGCTGAGATTGATAATTTACAACTTCAAATAAACGATATCGGACAAAATGATACTTTAGCTCATAATTCAATTCATACTTCAATAGACAAGGTGAGTCAAGAGGAAAATATAACAAGAGGGATTTTAACTCAGTGGCAAGAACAAGGCAGAATACCAAATGGCATTGTAAACAACCTTGTTACGACCGAAGAGGGATATGTTGCGGATGCCAGACAGCTAAATAAAAGTGTTGAGAATAGCTTTGCGTATGAGATGGATAAAAGTATCTCTGCGATAAATAACAGTTTAAGCAAAAACTTGAATAGAAATTATCAAGTTATTTTACCAGCAACTAAAATAGGTAAAAGTCAATATCATAGGGCTAATTTTCCAAATATTAATGTTGATGGCACTATGTTATACTGTAGAATAATAGATAATAACCACTGCCAATATAATCTTATGGATATGGGTGATTTTCTTATTCTTCCATTGTTTCGAGATACATCAAAATATGGCTGGCGTATTCTTGTTGATTCTGACGGGTCATATGTTTCGATATATTATGATGCTACAAATAAACAAATTATTGTATATTCAAGTTATGATGATGCGGAAGTTGGTCTATGGGCATTCAACTGGAAATTTTAATAATGCTATTTACAATGATAAAAAAGCATACCACAAAGAGAAAATAAAATAAACCATTCATTAAAGAGCTTCATAGCTCTTATTTTTATACAAAGAAAAGAAAGGAATAAAAACATTATGAAAATCAAATTAAAAGACAACACAGAACTTATCGTTACCGAAAGCAGCACAGCAACAAAAATCACAGCAGATTTTTCTTCTGCTGAAGATATTGAAAACTTCCGCAAGAAACTGACTGACGAAAATCTGTCAGCATTTAGGTACATAAAAGACGATACTGGCGAAATCATAGGCGAGTACAAAAATTATACTTTTGAAACAGTGTCATATCTGTATTCAGAGGAAAAGAGTGTTTTTGAATCGTCATTTAACATCCGTCAGCTCAGCAATATCGAGGTGAGAATTGCAGCAGTCGAGGCATGGCAGACTACTCAGAATGATGCCATTGCCGAGATGTCAGAGGTTATTTATAGTGAATAACTATATTTGAATATACAGTTGAAAGTGAGGTGAGATAGAATGGCGAAATTTTGGTCTGAGAGAATTGCATACGATTTAAATCGTATTGATGAAGTTCCGGCGAAGTTAAGAGAAAAAGTAAAAAAATATATCGAACAGCATAGTGAAGCGTAAAGGCTTCTTTTTTTAATGCCTAAAGGCAGGAAAGGAGACACAAATGGCAGCATACGCAATAGAAATAATAATAGCAGTTATTTCAATGCTCGGCACAGCGAGTGGAGCATATTTTGCAAATAAAAAATCAACGGTTCTTGTAGCATATCGCTTAGAGCAGTTGGAGAAAAAGCAGGATGTACATAACCAGGTAATCGACCGGGTTTATGAGCTTGAAAAATCAGTAGCTTTAAATTCGGAAGATATAAAAGTAGCAAATCACAGAATAGAAGATTTAGAAAAGAAATAAGGAGGTTTTTATTTATGTTTAAAAATTGTGTGTTGAAGGTAAGTGTTGATACTCAGAAATGGGTGAAATCTGCGACAGTCAGAGCAATTAAAACAATGGCTCAGACTGCAGTTTCTGTAATCGCAGTTGGAAGTACAGTGGCAAATGTTGATTGGAAACTGGCAGCATCTTCGGCAGTAGTAGCCGGAGTTGTAAGTATTTTGACATCAGTTGCAGGACTTCCGGAAGTAAAGTGTGAAGAATAGCATAAATAAGTGTGTAAAGTACACGGAAAGCGAGGAAAAAATAATATGGCAAAAATAAAAGCAGTAACAGTACACGGAGGACACAACCCACATGGTAAAATAGCTTGTGGGGCATCTGACTATATTGACGAGAGCAGAGAGGACAGAATTATTACCAAAAAGGTAATAAGACTTTTGAAAAAGAATCGTATCAAGGCATATAATTGTACCGTGAATAACGGAACAAGCCAGACGGATGTACTTAGAAAGATTTGTGCCAAGTGCAATTCAAAGACGAGAGATATTGACATTTCAATTCATTTTAACTCAGCAGCTCATCAGAAAGTAACTGATAGAAAAACGACGGGGACTGAGGTCTGGGTAAGAGATACCTCCGGTGTCAAAGGAGATTTAGCAAAGAGAATATGCAACCAACTTTCAAAAGTAGGTTTTAAGAACCGTGGTGTAAAGACAACATCAGGATTGTGGGTTTTAAATAAGACTGCAAAACCTGCCTTGCTCATTGAGGTGTGTTTTGTATCGGATCCGGACGATGCTAAACTTTACAAGAAGAACAGAGATGCCGTAGCAAAAGCTATAGTGCAGGCGATTCTTAATTATAATAAGGTGCATTGAGTTTGAATGTAGAAAATTGTCAATTTATATGATAGAATAGGTTCGTTGCCATCTCCTATACCGGCAAGGGAAGGAGGTGTTTACTACGGAGTATATAGCATCTCTTTTTGTCACTGTTATGGGTAGTGTGATTTCTCATTACATTATCAAATGGTTAGATGGTGATAAATGATTGGCAATTAGCCTGTGGTATTAAGCCTTCCGCAACAAAATAGGAATAAAAACCCCCGATGTTGGCAGCATCGGGGGTTTTGTTTGTGTTCACTACGGAACAATAGCTTCTCTTTGTCTAACGACATTATAGCATATGTAAAAATAGATTTCAATATGCGTAAATATGATACAATACGATAAAGGATAATATAAGACATTTCCTCGCATCATAAGTCCTCGACTACAGACCACCGTATTGACTCATTATTACCATTGCAGCTTTTGGGTCGCACCTTGTTATATTGACAGGGTATTGCAATCGCTTTTCATAATTAAACATAAACTCCTCATTTCTGCGTCAAACGCAATGATATTTGTTTTTTGTGAAATTTACAGAAACTTTAAAAAATCCATAATAAACAACAATAGTTTGTTTTTTATTCCCATGGCCACGGGTCTTTTACCCATTCCCAGTAACATGAGTCCGGGACATCATATTTAGAAAGTGGACCATATTTCTGTGTATATTCATTTACTGCTTCTTCTCTTTCTTTTTTTAATTTGTTGTAATAACACAGAGCATCTTTGTTACATGGGTGTGTGTCTAAAAAAAGAACTGTATCGTCCATTGCGAAGCTTACCTGGGTGATATATGCCAAGAGGTTATGCTTTTCTCTATTCATCTCGCACCTCCTTTTTGACTGCAAAATCCATTTGGAATACAGCCGTAAAACGGATAGTCAAGTTCTTTAAAAATAGTTCCCTGTGAAAGACCTTCGCAGAGGGCATAGACATTTCTCCACTTTTGCCAAGGAACATAGCCTATTCCAATAGGAATATTGTGCATATCAATATGTGATATTGAATCAGCACAATTTTCAGGTGGTCTGTAATGTGGTCGCTCACAACCGGAATCGCATGTTCGTGGTTGATTTTGATGGTGGTTGTTGCAACCGGAAGCCATATTGCTCTGGTTTTGAGAATGACTATTGCATTCCGGAACCGTATTATTTGGTTTTTGAGAGCGGCAGCTGCAGTTACCACAATGCTGACAGCCTGCCTGTAATCTGAAATTCATGTTATTCATAGGAAATTCCTTTCGTTATCGGAATCATATATTTTAAGAATTAGAATATATTTATATATCTAATCTATATATTTTTATGAAGAAATAAGAAAAATGTTACTGAGATAGCATATTACTGACGGGATAGTTAGGTAGATATTAAGAAAACTTATATTATAAGGATTGAAGTTCAGAATAATCCCATAACATAATATCTAAGAGATAATCAGAATTGTTATAGTTGATAAGAAATGGAATATAATCAGGGACAGTTTCATCATGTATATCAATATTGGACATAATATACTGAATTGGATTTATGGTTTTGTCAATTTTAAAGACAGCAAAAAAGGATACCAGCATTTTCTGGTATTTGTTGGTTTGCAGTAATGTATTTTGGTTTTCAGAGTATGTATTCATGAAAATTGAAACCTCATTTCTTTGTGTGGTATAGCAATGTTGTAAGCCGTAGTACCGGTTTAGGGTCAGATACATTTTAAATCCAATAGGGTTATATAAATTGTTATTGGTTACACAGGCTATTTAAAATTAGTTCTATATTTATTTTAACATACTTTTGTAAAATTGTAACATAAATAATTAAAATATTTTATATTTTTGTGCAGAAACATGTCGAAAAATTCACAATAAATCAGGGGAGTAGTGCGAAAAATCCATATATACAAGATTTTTCGCACACAAGATTTGTGTCTGTGCACACTTGACACAAACTTAATATGCAAAAAAATGTGTGCAGAAATGAGGAGTAAAGTGAAAAATAGGATAATAAAATTAATTATTTCATTATGTTTTATTTTGTTGGCGATAGGAGCAGTCAGGGGAGATTATTTTTCTGTTATTGATGTTTTACAAAAAAGTGTCGGCTATGATAATTCAAGGTCTGTTGAAAAGATGCAGGAGGATTTTGATGCTTTTTTAAATCAGATTTTTATTGACAGCGTTTCGCAGGATACCCTGACAATGAATTATACTTTAAAAAATAAAAAGATATATGGTCTTGATAATATGGAGGTTAGTTTTGGAAATATGGATTTTGATGAACAGAAGGGGACTTATTCGGTTTATGAAAATATGATGGAGACTCTTAGAAGTTTTGATTATGATAAATTGAAAGAGGAACAGAAAATCTGTTATGATCTTGCAGAGTACATGATGAAACTAAATCTGGAATCGTCAAAATATCCGGACTTTGAGGAGTATTTAAGTGAGACTTCGGGTGTCCAGGCACAGCTTCCTGTTTTGCTTGTTGAATATAATTTTTATACGGAAAATGATATTAAAGATTACATAAAGCTGTTAAATCTTATTCCGGAGTATTTTAATAATGTCATTAAATATGAAAAATATAAGGCAAGTAAGGGAACTTTTATGAGTGATACTTGTGTGAATCTGGTGATAAAACAGTGTAATGCGTTTGTTAAAAATCCGGATAAAAATTATCTTATTACGACTTTTGAAAAGAGAATATCAGGATTTGCTAATATAAATGATACTGATAAACAAAATTATATTGCTAAAAATAGAGATGCTGTACTTAATAAAGTTATCCCGGCATACAAAAATCTTGTATTTGGATTGGAGTCACTTAAGGGTAATGGAAAGAATAATGGAGGTCTTTGTGGTTTTAAAAATGGTAAAAAGTATTATGAATATCTTGTAAGGCGAAAGACGGGGTCTGACAGAAGCATTAAAGAAATGGAAATACTAATAGATAAGGAATTGAAGCAGGCACAGAAGAAAATTTCGGAGATAATTGCAAAAGATTCAAAGATTTATGATAGTGCCGTAAATGTAAAGTATAAATATACTGAGCCAAATGAAGTTATAAAACATTTAAAGAGTGCAATGAAAGAGGATTTTCCGTCACTTTCCGATGACATAAAGTGTCAGGTAAAGTACGTTGACCGTTCTCTTGAAGAAAGTCTAAGTCCCGCTTTTTATCTGACACCTGCGATAGATAATTATAATAATAATGTGGTTTATCTTAACGGAAATAAAAAATACGACCTTAGCAAAGCGTTTACAACAATAGCACATGAAAGTTATCCGGGACATTTGTACCAGAACTGCTTTTTCTATTCAAAATCACCGGTTCCTTTCAGAAGTGTTGTTAATATAGGCGGTTATGTTGAAGGATGGGGGACTTATGCAGAACTTTACAGTTACAAATATGCCGGGTTGGATGAGAAAACGGCAGAGATACTTCGGGAAAACACTATCGCAACGCTTTGTATTTATGCACAGGCTGATATAGGAATAAATTATAACGGCTGGAGTCTTACAAAATTGGCAAAATATCTCATGGCATATGGATTTGATATAGAACAGAGTAAAACAGTGTATAACAGTATGGTTTCAGAGCCGGCAAATTATCTTAAATATACTATGGGTTATTTAGAGATAGAGCAGATGTATAAAAAGGCAGAGAAGAAGCTTGGAAAGAAGTTCACACCGAAGAAATTTCATGAATATATATTGTCGATAGGGGAAGCACCTTTCTCATTATTAAATGAAAGGCTTGATACTTGGATAAAGGAGCAGAGCCGGGGCTGAAAGAAAAGTATTATATATATTAGTGCAGATAGGAAAACAGACAGCCATGTTGATGTTTGCAGATGTGAAAAATCTAAAATTGTATTATAATGTGAAAGCAGTTGAGAGATAAATAAAAACAGCACAGCAGTTTTTTAAATACTGCTGTGCTTGTGGATTAAAAAAGTACAATATTTATATAATTCTGCGTTTATTTATCACGGTCAGGCAAATAGCACTTTATTCAATCAAATCTCTCTGGGTGAGGATTTTTGCTTCGCCACTTTCACGCATTTCAATAACCGGAGAACCTTTGTGGTTTATATAATCATCAGTGATAGTTACCCGTCCTATCATGTCATCCTTAGGAATTTCGTACATTATATCAAGCATAAAGTCTTCAATAATGGCGCGAAGAGCTCTTGCCCCGGTGTTTTTCTTTAAGGCTTTTTTTGCTATGCAGTGAACGGCTTCATCGTCAAATTTAAGGTCAACTTCATCAAGTGCGAAAAGCTTTTTGTACTGCTTTAAGATTGCATTTTTGGGCTGTGTGAGTATCTGTGCGAGCATATCCTCAGTCATTGCCTGAAGTGTAAATACTATAGGAAGTCTGCCTAGAAATTCAGGAATCATACCAAATTCTCTGAGATCCTCAGTAGTAACTTTTGAGAGAATATTTTCGTCGTTATCATATTTATCTTTAAGTTCAGCTTCAAAGCCAATGGACGACTGTTTTGTAAGTCTGTTTTTAATAACTTTTTCAAGTTCAGGAAAAGCACCGCCACAGATAAATAAAATATTTCTCGTATTAACCGTTGTAAGCGGAACCATCGCATTTTTGCTTGTAGCACCGACCGGAACTTCGACATCACTGCCTTCAAGAAGTTTTAACATTCCCTGCTGAACGGATTCTCCACTTACATCTCTGCTGTTTGTGTTTCTTTTTTTAGCAATCTTGTCAATTTCATCTATAAAGATAATTCCATGTTCGGCCTTTTCAACATCGTTGTCGGCTGCGGCGAGAAGCTTTGATAAAACGCTCTCTACATCATCGCCTATATATCCGGCTTCTGTAAGTGAAGTCGCATCAGTTATGGCAAGAGGAACCTGAAGTATTTTAGCAAGTGTTTTAACAAGATATGTTTTACCGCAGCCTGTTGGACCTACCATAAGCATATTTGACTTTTCGATTTCGATTCCGTCATCTTCCTCAATATCATCTGAGAGTACACGCTTATAATGGTTATAAACTGCGACAGACATTACTTTTTTTGCAAATTCCTGACCGACTACATATTCATCAAGTTTTGATTTGATTATATGAGGTGCAGGAAGATGTTTTATGTCAAAGACACCTGTCTGTATATTATCTTTTTTCTTTTCTTTTGCAGCTTTTTTCTTTTTAATCTTCTGATTTTTAGGGATATTGTCACCGCCCGGCATATTTGGCATACCAAATCCGAACATATCCATATAAGGCATATTTGGAAATGTGCCATTCAGGTTCATATTGTTCATTGAATCAAAAGTTTTCTGCATACAGTCATTACAGATACATATATTATTTGGAATATGTATCATTTTGCCTGCTTTGCTTTCAGGACGGCGGCATATATAACAGATTTCTTCATAACTATCGTTGTTATTATTGTTATCTGATGCGTTTATATTATCACTATTATTATTATCTGACATAAATTATCTCCTTTTCTTGACTACTATGCTGTAGTGTGTTAAAATATGAATTGTGTGCTCCCATAGTTAAATGGATATAACAGCCCCCTCCTAAGGGGCAGTTGTAGGTTCGATTCCTACTGGGAGTGCTTTTTGTTTATCTGGATGTGTTTATGCGGTGGCAAAATTGTTTACAATTTAGCAAACCGTAACATCATGATAGCTTATATATTTAAAATATGCAATGCAACTTAGTAAAAGATTAGCGTTTTTTTATAAATAGATTAAGATTTTTATAAATTGAATTAAACGATAGATTTAGTGTTATGAGCAAGCAGCACAGCAAATTGCGAATATCCGCTTTACTATCAGATAAGAGGTATGTTATTTACACAGGAAGTGGGGAGATTATGAACAGAAAAAGAGTTTTATCGTCGTTTTTGACTGTAATTATCATGTTTTCCGCAATGTTGTCGGGAGTCAGTGCACAGGCAAAGGGTGGTTCATGGCCGAAAGGACCGTCAACGGACAGTCTTGTCAGTGGTTCGGCAATAGTTATGGAAGTTTCCACGGGTACGGTATTATATGGAAAGAATATTCACAAAAAACGCTATCCGGCAAGTATCACCAAAATTCTTACGGCACTTTTAGCTGCTGAGAACAGTTCACCGAGTGATGTTGTAACATTTTCAAAGACGGCAGCATACGGTATAAGTCCGGGAGATTCGACGGTAAGTTCTGAGCCGGGTGAGAAAATGACCATGGAACAGTGCCTTTATGCCATCATGCTTGAGTCCGCAAATGAGGTTTGTCTTGCGGCAGGAGAACATGTTTCAGGAAGTGTAAAGAACTTTGTTAAGCTGATGAACAGGCGTGTTAAGCAGCTTGGTCTTAAAGATACACATTTCAATAATCCAAACGGTCTGCCTGATCCTAATCATTATACTACGGCATATGATATGGCGATGATAGGAAGAGCAGCTTTACAGAATTCCGTATTTAGAAAGGTCAGCAATACACCGAGATATACTTGTGCAAAGACAAATAAGCATAAGATGAAGAGAATATGGCTCAATCATCATGAGGCTATCAATCCGGACGAGTATCCTCAGTACGGATACAAATATTGTATCGGTGGAAAGACAGGATTTACACACGCAGCAGGAAATACGCTTGTTACATTTGCGGAAAAAGACGGTATGCAGCTTGTCTGCGTTGTAATGAAGTCGACAAGCCAGAAAGCAGGAGAGCCTAATCAGTACACGGATACGATTAAACTTTTAAATTATTGTTTTGGAAAGTACAAAAAGCATAATGTCGGTGGTTCCGATTCAAAAATAAGTGAAGATTTGTTTGACAATTACGGAAGTTTCTTTAACAGTTCAAATTCTCCGGTGAGATTTGAGGGTGAGTCAAGTGTTGTACTTCCAAAGAATGTTAAACTTTCAAAGGCTAAGCAGAAAATAATTTACAATAAAAATGTAAAAATTAAGACTGGAAAGAATATTATAGGAAAAGTAACCTACACTTATGCGGGAAAAACGGTTGGTTCAAGCAATATTATTTATGACAGTACAAAGAAAACATATCTTGATGAAGCATCAAGAAAAGTTGTAAACAAAGAAATAAAATCAATCGAAAAGACAAATTCAAATCTATCATTGTTTCATAAGATATTTACCGGAATAAGAGATGGCATTTCAGGTGGAATTTATGGAGTGATTGATTTTATCGTAAACAACATTGTTCTTTCGATAGTCATACTTTTAGCGATAATAGTTATTGTGATGTTTATAATTTTTGCCATTACAGGTAAGTCCATTGTAATGTCAAGGAGCAGAAAAAGGCATGGTGGCTACCAGAGTAAAATGGGTAGAAGAAATCATGCTAAAAGAGTAAGGCAGAACAGAAAAGATTCTTCTAATAAGAATGTGAGAAGAAATCATAGTAAGCATTATACAAAGAAAACATCTGCTTCAACAAGTGATAAGCCGTCTACAAGAAAAAACTCAAATTATTCAAGACGCCGTAAGAAAACGCGTGAGAGTTTTGGAAAGAATTTCTTTGACTTTTAAATATCAGATCGGAGTGGATTGTCACTCCGGTCTTTTTTTCATATTTATATAGTGAGGGTGATTGCGAAACTGATTATAAGTTGTGTTAATTGCACAATTTAATAAAGTATTATGAGAGTTTCGCAATTTGATGTTATTAAAATATGGAAAAAGAAGCGGAGATTATTTGTATGAACAGGTTGTGTATGGAGGCGGCGGTTTCGCAGGAGTATCAGGATTATCTTGTAGAGTATTATGGAGATGAAAAATACCTGACCGATAAATATGGTGAGGGATGTTATCAGATAATCTCTGAGCGGTTTGCGATTGCATATGTAAAGGGAGATGAAGTTAGAAGTGGCATAAACGGCGGAGCATTTTTTGTGCCCGCCTGCTATGGTCTTATGTCATCAGAGCCGGCTCTTGCGTCGGCGGGGATAACAAAAGTCAGAAATCAGCCGAATCTGTCTATGTACGGACAGGGAGTTATGGTTGGGTTTATAGATACGGGGTATGCCGTGCGAAAATAGAAGAAAGGGATATAACAGGAGTATGAAAGAAAAATATTATTCAGATTGTATTAAGGTTTTAGATGAAGTGGGAAAGGTTGTTATAGGAAAAGACGACTGCATAAGAAGTGTTATGGCGGCAGTTTTGGCTGAGGGACATATACTTATTGATGATGTTCCGGGTGTCGGAAAAACATCGCTCGCAACGGCATTTGCGAAAGCAATGGGTCTTGAAAACAAAAGAACACAGTTTACATCGGATGTAATGCCGGCAGATATTACCGGATTTAATATGTATGACAACAAGAGTCAGGAATTTATTTATCAGCCTGGACCTGTAATGTGCAATTTTTTTCTCGCGGATGAAATCAACAGAACCTCACCGAAAACGCAGTCGGCACTTCTTGAAGTGATGGAGGAAAAGAGTGTGACCGTTGACGGTGTGACGAGAAAAGTTCCTGAACCGTTTATAGTCATAGCTACGCAAAATCCGGAGGGAAGTATAGGAACACAGCTTTTGCCGGAATCACAGCTTGACAGATTTATGATATGTATTTCCATGGGTTATCCTTCGCTTGAGGATGAGATAAAGATTGCAAAAAATTGTGAAAAAGATTATGAAAATGTGCGTATGTCAGAAAGTGTTGCGTCTGTTATTGACGGGGAAGAACTCTTAAATATAAGAAAATATGTGAAAGATATTTTTATAGCTGATGAAGTTTATGATTATATATGCAGACTTATCAGGGCTACCAGGGGAAGCGATTATATAAGACTTGGCGTAAGTCCGAGAGGAACAATCGCACTTACGAAGCTTTCAAAAGCATTTGCATTTCTTGATGACAGAGATTATGTGACACCAAAAGATGTCAAGGAGGCATTTGAAAAGATTGCTCCGCACAGGATTGTCATGTCGGGAAGAGCATCAGGAGAAAGGATTTCTTCGCAGATGGCTATCAAAAAAATAAGTAACGGCATAAAAGCACCGGGAATTAAAAAGAAGAAATGAGGAGAAAATGGCAGGTAGGATTTTTACATTTATTTTGAGTGTATTGTTTACTTTATATATGTCAGTTTTATATAACAGCAATGGTTTTTTGTTTGTGTTTTATGCTGAAATTTTAATAGGAAGTATGTTGTTTATCATGAATATGATATTGTTTTTCAAGCTTAAGATAAAGCTTGAAACAAAGCCTGTCATAAACAAATGCGGGCGGATAAATTTTGAACTTGTTCTTGAAAACAGGAGTATTTTGCCAAGTGGAAAAATACTGCTCACATTGAACTGCCTTGACCCATATAATATGAAGCAGAAAAAAGTTGTTGTTAAGCAGTGGTGTTCGGCAAAAAGGACAGAGAGATGTTCGTACAGTTTTAGGGATGATGAAATCTTATCCGGAAATTATATAGTTTCTGTTAAAAAGGCGGGAATATACGACTATCTGGGATTTTTTAAGTTAAACAAACATATGAAAAATAAAAGTGAAGCAGTTTGTATAGTGCCTGTGACAGATGGAAAATATATTGAAACCGCAGAAAAAGATAGTGATGACAACTGTGTTATGATTAGCGGGAATAAGAAAAATAACGGAGATTTCAGCCATGTCAGAGAGTATAGAAATGGCGACAGGCTTAGAAATATACATTGGAAGCTTTCATCAAAAAGTAATACACTCTATGTAAAGAAATTTTTGGATGATAGTAAAAATTATTATTGTTATTATATTGAGACAAGACCGTTAAAAAGAGAAGAAATTGCAAGAGAATTTGATAAATGGAACAAGGTAGGATTTGGGACTATCGAAAATGGTGAAAATATAGTCTATGTCTGGTATGATGCAAGACAGAAGCAGGTGAAAAGAGCATATGTATCAAATGAGGAAGAATTATACCGGGCATTATGTGAGATAAATGTTTATGATGAAATGAATTTGTGGTCAACAGGAAATAATCCTGTTATTGATAAAGATACGCTTATAGAAATGGAGAAAACAGGTTAGAGTTATGGAATTGTATGGAATCAGGCAAAAGAAAAGACAGACGATGCCTTTAGCGGGAATTTTTATGGCGATAACTGCCGTTGGAGTTTACCGCAGTTTTTGTGATGAGTTTAGTTATCCGGCAAATTATAGAGAGGTGTATCTGGCAATCTTCATCTTCTCGTTGATATTTACATTGACGGGGATGTTAAAATCAATTCCAAAAAATATATTATTTGCCGGATATACGATTGCCTTTTTTGGTTTTATGCTATTAAGGCGTGATTATTTGAAAGGGAGTTTAAATATACTTCTTAATTATGTGAACATAAAAAAACAGGAGTATTTACAGTCTGATGAAATGACAGATGTAACTTCCGTTTTGCATGGTTCACGGCTTGGGAATAGTGGAAAAGCCGCCATTATCGTGATAATAGGGATGATAGTTCTTGCCATGGCAATATGTATTTTTAGCCTGAAAAGCAGGGTGTGGAGTTATATTCCGGCGGCGGTAGTGGTTATCATGGGAATGATGTACGGAAAAACACCATCTGTAGAGACTTTTGCGATGCTTGTTGCAGGTGGTGCGGGTATAGCATTTTCTATTACAAACCGTAAAATGAAAAATAAGGCGGTGGGATATGCGGTCATTTCAGTTATAATGGCAGTCTGTATGGCAGTTTCAGTCTGTGTTACAGATCAGACCGAAGAAAAGATTATGTCGAAAAACAATCAGATTTTAAGAAAACAACAGCAATATGAAAAGATTGCAAAAAATATTGCTGATAATATCGTTGAACAGATACAGGATATGAGTTATCGTGGAAGATTATCAAATGTTTCACCTGTTTACACGGGGAAAAATATGTTTAAAATAGTGCTCGACAAAAAGCCCGTGTCAAAAATTTATTTTAAAGAATTTAGTGCGGACACATACAATAACGGCAAATGGACGAGCGAAGCAGAGGAATCAGGATTTTATTCTTATCGTTTGAAAAGTATTTTTTCTTATGGATACAAGTCTGTTAAGGATATGGCGGACAAAAGTAGTGAGACAAAACTTATAAATATGCGTATCCAATATGACAATAAGGCAAATCAGGGAGATAAAAAACTGGCTCTGCCTTATTACAGTGATGTAAAAAATATAAATACAAATAAAAAATCTGATGATAAAAATGTAACAACTGTTGATAATGGGATAAAATTAGATGATTTGGAGAGAAGCATAACAAGAAAAGCTGATGATTACAATATAAAGTATTATGATGTGGCGTATTCAGAATATAATTATCTTTTAAACAGTGATAAAAGTTATGTGACAGATACAAAATATAGCGAATATGTCAGAGAAAATTACCTTGGAGTGCCTGATGATGACAAGTTAAAAAAATTTGCAGATGAAATAGAATTGTCTGAACAGTTAAGCCTTAAATGTCAGGAAATAGAGTCTGCATTGCAAGCTGATACGACATATACAAAAAATCCGGGCAGACTTCCTCTGATGAAAGATTATCTTGACTATTTTCTTTTTGAAAATAAAAAGGGCTACTGTGAGCATTATGCAACGGCATCGACGATTCTTTTAAGATTGAAAAATATTCCGGCAAGATATGCCGCAGGTTATATGGTTTTTCCAAGTCAGTTTCAAAAGGTAGTGAGAAAGAGTGCTTTTGGGAAAAATAAAGTGTACTATGTGGCACAGGTACATGATGAGGATGCACACGCATGGTCTGAGATATATAAAGAGGGGGTGGGCTGGCTGCCGGTAGATATGACAAAAACATCTGCAATCTCAAAGGAATATGTCGATGAAGAACCGCCACAAGTTTCTTTTGATACTGTACCGAAAAGCACTAAAGCGGCAGATAAAGCTCAACACAGGGCAAAAAATACGGCAAAGCCAAAGAAAAATAAAGTTAAAAATGATAACGGGAATGTAAAAAAGAAAAAAGACAACAGGAAAAAGTCCGATAACAAGACAGTAAAGAACAAAACAAAAGTTAAGGACAAGACGGAAAGCAATATTAAGAAAAGCCAGTCGGAAAAGACTGCAGCAAAAAACAGAACAGGCTTGCCGTTGTATGTAAGATTACTGCTTGTTTTTGCGGTGGCATTTGTACTTTTTGTGATATATATTTTTTATGGCAGACAAAAAATGTTTTATCTTTTATATAAAAAGAAGATTTCAAGAGCAGAAAACAATTCAGCAAAGCTTTTTGTGGCAAGAAGATTTTTGGCCCTGTATATGGGATGTGAAGGCAGGAAAATGGAAAGGCTTTCCGATGATGAATATATCAAAAAACTGTCCGAGGTGTGTGATATAGGAAATCTTAGGGAGATACTTGAAAAGGCTGCTTTTTCGGCGGAGGATATATCAGAGAGCGAACTGTTGTGTTGTCTTTATATAATGAATGAAATTGCATCAAAGATTAGAGCCGAAAGGTCTTTACATTGTCTTTATTTTGAGTTAAACTTGTTACAGAACTTTGTTATAGAAAAAACTAAATAAATTTACTTTTTTCTATAAGATTTATTAAAAATTTTCACTGAGAAGGAGGAAAAATATGTTAGAGGAATTAAAGAAAAGAGTTTATGAGGCAAATATGCTTTTACCAAAGTACGGTCTTGTAACATTTACCTGGGGAAATGTAAGTGAGATTGACAGAGAGAGCGGAATTTTTGCTATCAAGCCAAGTGGTGTTGAATATGACAAGCTTACACCTGAAGATATGGTGCTTGTTGACCTCAACGGAAACAAAGTTGAAGGAAAATATAATCCGTCATCAGATACGGCAACTCATGTAGAGCTTTACAAAGCATTCAAGGACATCGGAGGAGTCGTACATACTCACTCATCATATGCTACAAGCTGGGCACAGGCAGGAAGATCAATTCCATGCTATGGAACAACACACGCTGATTATATTTATGGTGAAGTTCCATGTGTACGCTGTCTTACAAAGGACGAGATTGAGGATGCATATGAAGAGAATACGGGAAAACTTATCGTTAGCGAGTTCAATGCAAGAAATCTTGATCCTGTAGCTGTTCCTGCTGTTCTTTGCAAAAACCACGGACCATTTGCATGGGGCAAAGATGCTCACGAGGCAGTTCACAATGCAGTAGTTCTTGAGGAAGTCGGAAAGATGGCATATCGTGCTGAGACTATCAATCCTAGAATCCAGCCTGCACCACAGGAGCTTCAGGACAAGCATTACTATCGTAAACACGGTGCTAACGCATATTACGGTCAGGGCAAATAATAATATTTTTATTCGCACACCAGCGGGGATAGACTACGGTCACCCCGCTTTTTTAAATGCTGACGGAACAAGCAGGATATATTCAATATGGGATCAGACAATACCCATTGAAAATATGAAAAGCGGCAGAATTCCCGACGGATTTTTGTTCGGGGCAGAATATTTAAGAAGTAATATTAATGAAGCACTTATGTCTGATAATCCTAAAAACATAGTTCCGAGTGTAGACACAAACGGACATGGAACATTTCTTGCAGGGGTTGCCTGTGGCAATAAGATTGATGAGAGAAATTTTTCGGGGGTTGCCCCGCTTGCCGATATATGCGTCGTTAAGTGCCGTGAAGCAAAAGACGGTCTTAAAAGATATTTCCGCATAGGCGGTGATAAAGTAGTCTACGGTGAGCAGGATATAATGCTTGGCATAAAATATTTGTGGCAGACTGCAGTAAAAGCCGAAAAACCGCTTATCATATGCTTTGGAATAGGAACAAATATAGGAGGGCATGAGAGAGGAGGATGTCTTGGAGAATATCTCGAAAGTAGAGGAAATTACAGCGGTGTGTGTGCGGTGGCTGCGTGTGGAAATGAAGCTAATGCCGGACATCATTACAGGAGCGGACTGCTCAGGTCGGGGCAGGATGTTGAGGTCGAACTGCGGACGGGAAGTGATGATGGATTTACGATAGAGTTGTGGGGAGATGCACCAAATCTTTATGCGATAGGTATCATATCTCCAAGCGGTGAATACAGCGGAAAGACAACGGCAAAACTCGGTGAGCAGCACAGGATAAGGTTTGTACTTGAAAAAACAGTGGTTGACATAGATTATCTGATAACGGCATATGAGAGCGGCGACGAGTGTGTAAGGCTAAGATTCAGCTCAGTTGAACCGGGGTTATGGAAAATAAGGGTTTTCAATGACAATCGGGGTGATGGTTTCTTTGATATGTGGCTGCCGATAAAAAATTTTATAACTGATGAAACTTATTTTCTTGAAAGTGACCCTGATGTGACGATATGCAACCCGGCAAACAATATAGCTATATTGTCAAATGCCTACTATAATTCATATACGACTAGTGCCGTTGCAGACTCAAGCCGTGGCTACACAAGGTCTGGATATATAAAACCCGATATATGCAGTCCGGGAATAGACATATTTGGACCGATGGCAAGTGTCATTACAGACAGGACACAAAAAGGTGATGTGTCATTGGCAAGATATGGTTATATGAGCGGTTCAAGTGCCGCTACGGCAATAACAGCCGGGGCAGCAGCACTTTTGATGGAATGGGGGATAATAAGAAAAAATGACATAACGATGGACACCGTGTCCGTCAAGAAATATCTTATCCGTGGTACGATAAACACGGGGGTGGAAGTCCCAAACAGGATATGTGGTTACGGCGGCATTGATCTTTATGGTGTGTTTCAGACAATGCGGGGAAGAATATGATTTTAATATATTTTATCATATGACAGGTGTATCCTATTTCAGTTTGACTATGTTGTAATTTTTTGGATAAATTTATGGATTTACTGCACTGATGGTTTATGTGTTGCCAGTGTCAGAGTTTTTTATGTCACGAAGCAGCACTTTGTATCTGAGGTTTGCAGCATTTATTTCATATATAAAAAGGTCTATAAGGTCCGGGTCATCTACACTTTCGAGTCCTTTGTAAGCATTTTCAAAGCTTTTTTGTGTCTCTTTTAGTGCATTTTTAAGGAACTCTTCTCTTTTGGGAGGGTTTCTTTTTTTGTTTGAAAAAATCATAAAAATTCCTTTCTCATTATTTGACTCTAATATCATTTATAAATAAGTATAGACAAGGGTTGGAAAAAATATGCAATTTTATAAAAAAGTTAAAAAAATTTTTTGTCATTTTTCCTTAAAAAACGACAAATTAAAATTTAAGTCTTTAGAAAAGAGAAGATGACGTGATTACAAAATACAGTGAAGTATCATATCAAAAAAATTAAAAAAAGTTTAACGAAATTTTTGCCTTAGGAGTGAGGCAGATGTTGTGCAGAATAAATAACAAACTAAGAAAATTTTTAGTCAGATATTAACAAAAATAAAGATGAAATTTTGGCGATTTTAGATAAAAACAGGGGGTGTTGACATACATTTTGTGTGATGTTAAAGTTAGCCCACGCAAATGGAGGAGGTGAAAGACATGAGAGAAATATTTGTGTGCAGTATGCTTTTAATGGCAGGAATTGATGATATGAAAAGAAACAGAATAAGTAATTGTATAGTGATTCCGGCAATAATTTTGTCGGTTATATACAAAGTGTATTTTGATGGATTTTTGTATGCAATTCGTGGGATAAAAGATATGACTTTAATATGTCTGATATTTCTACCGGTGTTTAAGCTGCGGGGAATAGGGGCAGGAGATATAAAATTATTTTGTATGATTACCGGATTCTACGGATTTATTTTTGGTATAAAAGTGGCTGCACTCACTATTATGTTTGCAGGAGTCGCGGCGGTATATCGTGTTTTAAAGTATCCGTATTTGCTAAACAGATTTTTTGAATTAAAAAATTATCTGTTATATGGTGTTTGTGGTGCCGGGCATTATTTTGCAGCGGATAAGTCAGAAAGAGCAGTGATTATCCGCATGGCACCATTGACGGCAGCAGCATATTTTTTAGTGTTGTTGTAATTGTTAAAAAATTGAGTTTGTAAGTTGTTTTTCAGGCAGATAAAGACAAACTTATTGTAAGAGGAGGGATAGTTTGGAGAAAGTAGTAATAGGTCTATATGATAAGACGGTCTATTCAGAGAGGTTTGCAGAATACTTTTGTAATAATAAAAATAATTGTATAGATTTCATGATATTTACAGTGTTTGACAAAATTTCAGAATTTGTAAAAAAGGGAAAGCTGGATGTATTACTTTTGGGTCAGGAGTATATTGATGAGATTAAAAACACAAAAGAAATTGGTAAGATAATTGTTTTGTCAGAAGGAAATTATGTGATGGAGGGTGAAAAATATCCGGTTGTGTTTAAGTATCAGTCGGTAGAAAATATTATTAACGAGGTGCTTGAAAATATAGCTGATGACGAGAAAATCCGATTGGAAGAAAATAATAAAAATCCGGTAAAAATCAATACGGAGTTAATAGGAGTGTATTCGTCAGACAGCGTAAATCTGGCATTGAAATATGGTGTTGATCTTGCGATAAAGACGGCAAAAGTAAAAAAGACACTTCTTGTATGTCTTGACCAGTTAAACGGTCTTGATGGTGCATTAAGGTTGGAAAACAATATGTGTGAACAGTTTTTTTCATATGAGGGAGAGAATATGACGTATGAAACTTCATATGTAAGAGGAATGTCAGAAGTCATATATTATCTGAATAAAAAGGGCAGTAAGCTTGCCCTGAAATTACAGTCTATAATATGTCACAGAGGTGGCGTGGATTGTATATATTCGGTGGAAGATTACAGAGATCTTAAATACTTTGATATTGAGGGAGTAGAGGAGTTTATCAGTATTCTTTCAGGTCAGATGGAGTATGAAACGATTATTTTTGTAATAGGTTATCTCAATGAAACATTTATTGAGTTGATGCAAAGGTGTGATAAATTGTATTTTTCTGCTGTGCAGGATGAGATTGACAGGCAGAGATTTAGTTCTTTTGAAAAGACGCTGATGCGTGATGGTCTGGCAGGGAGTCTTGATAATATTATGTTTTATGCATCAGAAAAATCAGTGATTGATTGAGCAAAAAAGAGAGGAACTTCCTGATTAAAAGTTAAAAATATGAGTAATAAAAAATTTTAAATAACTGACAAAAATTCTGATTTAAGGTAAAAACATTGACAGTATAATCGGAGTAAAAACATGGATTGTAGTGGACAATATTGAGAATGTAATCAGAGTAAAAACATGGATTGTAAGTGGATATATGGAGAATATAAGCAAAATAAAAACAGAGATTTATAGGGAACTTGTTGAAAAAATGATTGATGGAGGGGAGTGCAGTGATGAAGAATTATATGAATTGATAGAGGAACGGGTATTTGAAAAAAGCCATAGTACATACATATCACAGAATGATAAGGAAATACTTGTCAGAGGAATTTTTAATTCAATACGCGGAATGGATGTACTTCAGGAACTTGTAGATAATCCTGATATTACTGAGATTATGGTGAACGGCTGCGATAATATTTTTATTGAAAAGAATGGCAGGATAAGCAGGTATCCGGAAAAGTTTGTAGATGTTAATAAACTTGAAGATGTTATCCAGCAGATAGTATCAAAGGTAAACAGGGTTGTGAATGAGACAAGTCCTATTGTAGATTTCAGGCTTGTTGACGGTTCAAGAGTGAATGTTGTACTGCCGCCTGTAAGCCTTAGCGGACCTGTTGTAACTATAAGAAAATTTCCGGAGAGTCCAATGACAATGGAGAAGCTTATAGAGATTGGTTCACTTACAAAAGATGCAGCGAGCTTTTTGGAAAAGCTTGTGAAAGCGGGATACAACATTTTTATAAGTGGAGGAACAGGCAGTGGCAAAACGACATTTTTAAATGCACTGTCAGATTATATTCCAAAAGATGAAAGGATAATCACGATAGAAGATGCGGCAGAGCTTCAGATAAGAAATATACAAAATCTTGTAAGGCTGGAAGTAAGAAATGCAAATATTGAAGGCAAAAATGAGGTAACAATAAGAGATCTCTTAAAGTCATCGTTGAGGATGCGGCCTGATAGAATAATCTTGGGCGAGATAAGAGATGCTGCGGCATGTGAGTTGCTAAACATAATGAACACCGGTCATGACGGAAGTCTTTGCACCGGTCATGCAAACAGTTCAAAGGATATGCTTTCAAGAATGGAAACATTGGTATTGTCAGGAATTGATATACCGGTGATGGCAATAAGAAATCAAATAGCATCTGCACTTGACATAATAATCCATCTTGGGAGGATTCGTGATAAGACCAGAAAGGTTTTAGAGATAGCAGAGATTGTTGGCATGGAGGGGGACAGGATAAAGCTTCAGACTTTATTTGAGTTCGTTGAGGAAGGTGAGGATAAAGACGGGAGGGTGAAAGGAAGTTTATGCAGGAGAGAAAAGGGGCTTATCCACACGGAAAAGCTTCAAAGAGCCGGGATAGAGTTATAAATATATTCAAATCAGATAAAACAAAGTTGATAAAATACTTTTTTTGTGGATTTGGAAAGATGTTTTTGGTATCAATGTTATTTTACAAGTCAGTTATCATATGTTTATTCATATCTGTTATATATGGGTGGCTTAATATAAAAGTTGAAATAAAAAGAAATAATGAACACTGGAAATGGAATGTAAATCTTGAATTTAAGGAAATGATGTTGAGTGTGTCGGCTGCTCTTTCAGCGGGTTATTCTATTGAAAATTCCATAAGTGAGTCAAGAAAAGACATAGAATTATTGTATGGGAAAAAATCGCTGCTTTTGCCTGAGGTAGACAGAATGATTTTATCCGTAGAAAACAGTATTCCTATAGAAAAGGCAATATCGGAGTTTGCATCAGAGTGTGATGTTGAGGATATAAAGTGCTTTTCGGATATATTTTGTATTGCACAGAAAACAGGTGGAAATATGGTTGAAATAGTTAAATCTACGGCAGATAAGATAAGCAGTAAGATAGAAGTCAATAGGGAGATAAAAACAATGATAGCGGCAAAAAAGATGGAAAGCAGGATAATGAATGTAGTACCGCTTTTGATAATCGTATATTTCTGGATAACCTCACCAGGTTTTTTGGATTGCCTTTATACGGTGGGCGGGCATATTTTTATGACAATATTGTTTTTGATATACATATTCGGCTGTATGCTCAGCAATAAGATAGCAAATATAAAAATTTAACGCTATCAGGGAAATGGCAGAGTGGATTGTGAATATCCGTCTGGCTGCAGATGGCAGGCTGCAGCATTGATTAGGACAAGATGTAAATCTACAAATAAGAAGGAGGGGTATGTTGAGGGATATTATTTTATTTGGTGTTAGTGTCGGAGTATTATGTTTATATTTTGCATTTCTGCTTTATGAATGGTTTTTAAATAAAAAGAAAATGCGGGCTGAAACTGATAAAACATATAATTTTATACTACCGGCGGCAAAAAGGATTTTAAGTATTTTGCAGAATAGACTTTATATGGAGTTAAAGGAAGAAACCTTAAAAAGATACAGAAAATTGTATGTTGGAAAAAGTGATGATGATATAAAACGGGATTATTACATAAAACATATATCGGTATTTTTATATATGCTTGGAATATGTCAGGTATTGTTTTTGGTGACGTTGTTATCATGTCAGAATGACCGGGAACTGGTTTGCGGTTATTATATTGAGAAAAATGACATTGGTGGCGAACAAAAAGAGATAAAGGTAGAGACAAAAATAGGTGGGTTAGAAAAAGAATTAGATATAACATTACCAGAGAGAAAATATAGTGACGAGGAAATTAAGATACAGTCAGAAAAGGTAAAAAAATATATTTATGCACATTATCTTGGAAAAAATAAATCCTCTGATAAAGTCTGTAAAAATCTGTATCTTATGAAAAAAGTTAAAGGAAGTATGTTTGTGGTGTCGTGGTTTTCTGATGATGAGAAAATTATATCGGAACAGGGAAAAGTATATGGCAGCAGGATAAGTAAGCCGCAGCAGGTCGGACTTACGGCTGTTATAAAATATGAGGCATTCAAGGAAAAATTAAGGTTTAATGTTATTGTAACTCCAGTAAAAAAAGGAAACGAACAAAGTATATGGGACGAGTTGGATAAACTTCTTTCAGATGCTATGGAAAAAACAAAAAGTCTGAGATATTTTAAACTTCCTGAAAAAGTCGCAGGGAAAAAAATCAAATATGGCATAAATAGATATGAGCCTTTGTGGAAACTTACGGCAATTATGGCAGTTATGTTTATTGTTGTTCCATATTTACTTGAAAGCATGACAAAAAGTAAAGTGTCAGACAGGGAAAAGCAGTTAAAACTTGCATATCCTGAGATGATAGAAAAGTTTGTATTGCTGGTAAATGCAGGATTACCGGTAAAAAATGCGTGGATTCGTATAACGGAAACAGAGGGTGAGAAATCAAAAGCTAATAATTATACTGATAAAAATTATTTGAGTAAGAATTATCGGGATAATTATTATCTTATAGAAGAAATGCTTCTGACAAGAAGGCAGATGGAAAATGGACTTAGTGAAGAAAAGGCATATGAGCTGTTCGGGAGGAGGATAGGACTTTTAAGCTATATGAAGTTTTGCACATTACTTGTGCAAAATATGAAAAAAGGAACCGCAGACCTGATAAGGATTTTGGAGTATGAATCCGCAGATGTATTTAACGAGAGAAAGGAGAATGTCAAAATACTTGGAGAGGAAGCAGGAACAAAGCTTCTTCTTCCCATGATGATAATGATGGTGATAATATTTGCAATAATAATGTACGCTGCTTTTGCAGGTATGTAATGTACTCTCGGAATCTTCTGAACGAAGAATTTTGAGATGAATTTTTGAGATACAATGACATTTTCGCAATACATACAAAGTATGTATGCGTACACGGTGTGTGCGACAAGAAAATGGAAACAGTATATTGGAAATCTAGCCGAAATGACTCGTTTTGAGGAGATGACGAGAGTACATTGTAGAGAAAGAGAGGAAAAAATTATGATAAGAAAGAACGATTTAAGAGATTTGATTTATGAGGAAGATGGAATAGGTGTCGTTGAGATTATTCTTATTCTTGTAGTGCTTATAATGCTGGTGGTTATATTTAGAAAACAGATAACGGGTATTGTAAGCAGTGCATTTTCAAATATAAATGAGGATTCGGAAACGATAAATGAAGATATTGAACTTGATGAATAAGAAAAAATTAACAGCACAGGGAAGCATAACCGTTTTTATGACCTTTATTTTTATGATTATATTAAGTCTTATACTTGCTATATTTGAAAATACAAGAATCATATCTTCAACAGGCTATATGAAAAATGCATCGCTGAGTGCAGAAAAGACCTTGTTTGGTGATTATAATCTGGAACTTTATAAGGAGTATGGCTTGTTTGGATATGGTGGTTATAATGGGCTTGATTATGATGATATGTGTCAGGAATTTAGGGAAATTGTTAAAAAAAATCTTTGCGTAAAGCCGGAAAATGCGTTATTGACATATACCGACATATATAAAATAAAAAATATAACTGTAAAGACTGAAAAAAGTCAGGGATTTAAAGATGGTGATAATTGGGACAGGCAGATAAAGGCGTGTCTTGTGAGCGATACTGTCGATGAAATTGCAGACAAGATAAAAAATAAACATTCTGAGGATGGTACATATGATGAAAAGGAAGTTTATAAAAAACTTGATGATGCAGACAGTTATGAAACGGGAAAATATAAGGAAAAATATTCTGATAAGAATGAAAAGGGGAGTGAGGAAAAGCAAGGAAAAACAGAGATTGAAAATTCGGATAAGGATGGAAATAAATCTGAGAAAAACGATAAAACAGAAGCCAAAAGGGATAAAGCCGATGAAAAAAGAAATGACATGGAAGATGCGGATATTGGAAACCCATTAGAAATGTTTAAGGAACTGGTACAGAATGGTTATCTTTCGCTGGTGTGTGATATTTCTGAAGTTTCAAATGAGAACATAGAAAAAGCACTTGTAGAAGATGGTTATGTCAGTGAAGAAAAAAAAGTTAAAGAAAATGTCTTATCGGAAAGCAGTAAAAAGAATAAAGCTGGAAAAAATGTTTTATTGGAAGGCATTGAAACAAATAAAGTCAGAAAAAATGTTTTATTGAAAGGCGGTGGAGAGAATAAAGCTAGAAAAAATGTTTTATCGGAAGATGGAGAGAAGAAAATTTCAAAATCAAAAAAACATGAGAAAACAGAGGATTATGAGAGTGCCGGTTCATTTTTAAAAAATATATTCTCAAACACTGATATGCAGGATACTGACTTTAAGGCTATAGGAAGCTGTGGAACAAATAAATTGTCAGAGATGATTTATGCGGAAAAGAAACTTACATCTTATGCAAAGAGTTCTGCAAGTGCAGTTGATTATGGTATGGAATATCTGATATGCGGAAAAGAAAACGAAAGGGATAATCTGACTGGAGTTATAAATAGGATAATTTCTATGCGTATGCTTATAAATTTTGCAATCATTTCAAAAGATGAAGTGATAAAAGCAAAAGCACTTGCCACAGCGACTGCAATAGCAGGAATAACAGGAATAGAGCCGGTCATAAAAGGGGTTCAGTATGCAATAATTGCAATCTTAGCATTTGAGGAGTCATGTATAGATACAGCAGCACTTCTTGACGGTAAAAAAATTCCACTGTTAAAAAATACAACTGATATAAAAATAAAATATGAAGAAATATGTACCGTATCAGGCAGTTTTTTTAGAGAGAAAGCACGGCAGTATCAAGAAAGTGATGGAAAGATAACAGCAAATTTTATAGATTACAGGGAATATCTTTTTGCATTTCTTGCGGTGGTTCCGGAAGAAAAAATAAAAAGCAGACTATTTGATATTATCCAACATGATTTGAGAACAAGATATAATGAGAGTTTTCGCATCCATGATTGTATAGTAGCAGCGGATTACAATATTACATATAGTATGAAATTTGCATTTCCGTTTTTATGGAATATGTATGGAAAGGATTTGAAGTATAAAAAATTTAGAAGGCAGGTGAGCGTTAGTCACAGATATGGATAAAAATATAAAAGCATCAATTACGGTTGAAGCATCATTTTGTGTTCCTATATTTTTTCTGGTGTTGTTTTCATTGTTGTATGAATTTAATATTCTATTTGGAATAAATGAAAATTATGCAAAATTGTATGATGCAGCAGACAGATATGCGATATACAGTCATGATACCAATGAAAATAATTCGGACAAATCTGAATATTCATATGAAAAAATCAGAATGCTTACAGATAATATAGCTTCGTTTTTAAATGGTAAAAATATAATAAACTGGACAGATAAAGGCGGATATAAGGTCTGTTATATGAAATACAAAAAGAAAGTTCCATTTGGAATGGCAGGGTTTGGACAGAATTTTTACCACCAGATGGTTGTGAGTGAGTATGCTGGAAAAAGTATGCTGACTGATGAAACGGCAGGGGATGAAGATGTTTATATAACGGAGACAGGCAAAGTCTATCATACACATTCTGACTGCACATATTTAAAACCGAGTGTAAAGAGAGTTTTTGCAGATAAAATTGACGGAATGAGAAATCTTTCAGGAGGGAAATACAAAAGATGTGAGCATTGTTTAAAATACTCTAAAACTGTAGGGACTTATATTTACATAACAGATTATGGAAACCGGTATCATATGTCAGGACATTGTTCAGGAATAAAAAGAAATATAAAAAAGGTAAAAAAATCGAAAGTAGGAGGAATGTCAGAGTGCAATAAATGTATGGAAAGGGGATAGATATATGGCAGTAACGATATTACTTGGATTATGTCTTGCTATATGTATGATAACGGATATTATAAAAAGAACGGTTGATATAAGAGTGCTGATATTATTTTTTTGTATGCTTATGATTTGTGGATTTATTGAAAAAAACATCAGTATTCATAATATTACAGCAGGTTTGTTTGCGGCTGCTTTATTTGCGGCATTATCTTTTGTTTCAAAAGGAGCAATCGGCATGGGAGATGCCTTACTGTATTCATGTATTGTGTGTTTTGTGGGCATGGAAAAAGCTTTTTACATTATTTTTATGTCGGTGATGTTTGCGTTTTTTGCTGCATTATATCTTGTGATAGTTAAAAGAAAAGAAAAAAAATATGAAATACCGCTGGTACCGTTTATTTTTATGGCATATGTAAGCAGCTTTATGGTTTGACAGGGGGAGGGTTATTGGAAAAGATTGATTATAATAATAAAAATATGAGAAGTTATAAAAAATGTAAAGATGCAAATCAGAAAGAAGATATATCTGTTGAAAAATGTAAGGATGTAAATCAGAAAGAAGATACATCTGTTGAATATGAGGAGGTAGGCAAAAAAAGAAAAATGATTAAAAAATATGATATATCAGGTAATTACACGGTTGAAGCAGCTTTTATTGTTCCAATGATACTGGGTATTGTCTTTGCAATCATGTATATGCTCTTTTTTCTGCATGATAAAGTGGTTTTGCAGGAAAATCTAAGGACAGTAGTGTTGAGTGCTGCGCAGAATGAAAATGTATCTGGCAGGAATGTAGTTACTGACAATTTAGCAGAAAAGATTGAGAAAAGTGCTGAGAGTTCGTTAGGAAAAAAAGTAAATACCGTAACAGGCTATAAAGAAAAGGTATCAAAAAATTTAATAGTCCTAAAAGTCAAAAATGCGGATTGCAATGTTGGTATTAAGTATGTGACAGCTAAGGCAAATGCTGTTGCGAATATGAATATTCCCGTTATAGCTTACTTTATGAAAAAGAAAAACAAAATCTGCTTAAAAACAAGATGCTTGAAATTGAAACCGGAAAGTATGCTTTGGAGAAAAAATACTAAGCAGTAAAAAGCTGCAAATGGCTTTTGGAGGTGAAAATAAAAATTATGGTTAAATATGAAAAAAAAGATGGTGCATTTGGTTCATATATTGTGTATGAGATTGATGATGTGGACAGTGAAACAGCAGAAAATGAAACGATAGAACTGAAAATGCTTAAAAATAACAAGATACCGGGAGTGCTTACATATGACATTAGATATATGGATGATAAATTTTGTCTGTATTATGATATAAAAGATATGATTTCCATGAAAGATGCGATAAATATAAAAAGCGTTGGGTATAATGAGCTGTGTCGCATATATACTGCGGTTATACAGATTGCAAAAAGTTGTAAAAAATATCTTATATCATTTGATTCAATTATGTTTAAAATGGAGCTTATATATACTAAAAGAAAGTTTAGGGAGTTTGCTTTCTGTATTTTTCCGGACCATGATATATCATATAGAAAACAGTTGAAAGATATGACGGAAGAACTTATGAGGGCAGTGGAGCATGAGGACAGGGAGGGGGCGGAATTTATTTATGAATTATATGAAATTGTTTCAACAGATAGTTTTTTTATCGGTGACATTGAGGAGTTTGTAGGTGAAAAAAAGAAAATTCATGATTTAAAGAATAGTGAGATATGTGAAGATAAAATATCTGTGGAAGATAAAGGCAGAAGAATACAGTCGGAGCAGACGAAAAAGGAACTTTCCGGTGAGTGCCGGAGAGAAAGAAATAACTGTAATGATAAAATTTATCAATCTGATATAATCGGTGTGGAGGAAAAAGTCTGTAAAGTTAATAAAACAGGTTCGTACAGAAAAGATTATAGCGATGGCAAAGTCCGTAAGGCAGGAAAAAGCCATAAATATAGTAAGATTTTTAAAAATAGAAAGTCTTATCAAGACGGTGAAATCTGCATGACGGGCAAAGATTATCAAGTTGGCGAAGTCTGTCGGGATAGAAGTAAAAAATTCACGCTGGTGAGAGGAAATATAAAAGATGTGCTGGTGAGGGAGTTCGTTCCAAGAGCCATAGATATAAAGAAGTCTGTTTCGTTTGGCTGTGGAATGGAGGAGTGTGTGCATATAGGCAGGAGTGTAAAAAATGAAGTTGTATTTCCACAGAATTATATCAGCAGGATACACGCAGTACTTGAGGCAGATGAAAATTTTTTGTATGTTACCGATAAAGGTTCTTTAAACGGGACTTTTATAAATGGCAAAAAAATTGCCGCAAATGTAAAAACAAAGTGTAGTGTCAGGGATGAGATTACATTTGCGGATATATGTTTTATTGTTGTTTGAGTACACCAGGGTGCTGGAGCTAAAAGACATTTTGAAATCAACTGATGCCGTGTATTGTTCCATTGCTGTCTGATTTTGTCACTTGCATAATACTACTTAAAAACAATAGATTTGTTGATATATTCTGTTTTAACTACAATATACGGATAACTCTTGGCTTTAGAAGTTGATTTTTGCTTAGGACCATATAATTCCGTGTCAAATACGATATAGTTATCTGAAAGATAAAGTTCATTGACGGTTATGCTGAAATCAGGTGAAAGCTGTTTGCCGTAGCCTTTTACTATATAGAGTTCTCCCTCACATGAAAAACTGAGTTCAAAGGCATTTTCTTTGCGTTCCCTTATCATTTTTCTGAGTTCCTGTGGGATTTCGCTACCAGTTACGACAGTGTAATCTATATCCCTAGTTTTTGGATAATCATCCTGTTTGCTGCATCCGCTAAACAAAAAAGTTGATGATAATGCGGCTGATAGGAGAAAAATATAAACTTGAATTCGGTGAAATGAGGTTTTGTTTCGATTGAACATAGGGCTGCCTCACTTTATTATATTAGTAAAATATTATGAATAAAAAATGCTTTTTATGTATATTTTTAAGGAAATAAGGTACAAAGAACCGAAAAAATTATCAAAAATCAGCGTCAGAAAGATATTATATGTTGTAATTGCTTTCGTTGATTTTTAGAGGACTGTGGTTTATAATAGTAAATATCAGACATAGTTGGCTGTGGAAGTAAAAGCAGGAGGATAGTAAATAGTATGAAAGAATTGAACAAGGTAGAGTTTAAAAAGGAAGTCGAGGATTATTTAAAAGTTTTATTTAGAAAATCTATCAATGAAGCTGATGATCAGCAGAAGTTTCAGGCTGTAGCATATGCAGTTAAGGATTTTATCGTAGATCAGTGGATGGCTACACACAGAACTTATGAGGAACAGGATGTTAAGACAGTTTATTATTTGTCAATGGAGTTCCTTACAGGTAGAGCTTTAGGAAACATTATCATTAACTTAAAAGGAAATCAGGCAATAAAAGATGCTATCGAAGAACTTGGTATGGATCTTGATGTGATCGAGGATCAGGAGCCGGATGCTGCACTTGGAAATGGTGGTCTTGGAAGACTTGCAGCTTGTTTCCTTGACTCGTTGTCAACACTTGGATATCCGGCATATGGATGTGGTATCCGTTATAAGTATGGAATGTTTAAGCAGGTTATTGAAAATGGTTATCAGCTTGAAAAGCCGGATGACTGGCTCAAATATGGAAATCCATTTGAAATTAAAAGACCTGAGTATGCAGTCGAGGTTAAGTTTGGCGGTTATGTTGCTATCCGCAAGGATGAGTGCGGCAGGGATAAGTTTGTTCAGGAGAATTATAAGTCAGTAAGAGCCGTTCCTTATGATCTTCCAATCGTTGGCTACAATAATAATGTTGTAAATACATTGAGAATTTGGGATGCAGAGCCTATTGATACATTCAATCTTGACTCATTTGATAAGGGGGATTATCAGAAAGCAGTTGAGCAGGAAAATCTTGCAAGAACTATCTGCGAGGTACTTTATCCAAATGATAACCATATGGCAGGTAAAGAGCTTAGATTAAAGCAGCAGTATTTCTTTGTATCTGCAAGTATTCAGCGTGCAGTTATGAAATATATGGAAAAGCATGATGATATTCGTAAAATTCATGAAAAAGTCGTATTCCAGTTAAATGATACACATCCTACAGTTACTGTTGCAGAGCTTATGCGTATCCTTATGGATGAGTATAATCTTTCATGGGATGAAGCATGGGATGTTACCACAAAGTCATGTGCATACACAAACCATACAATCATGTCAGAAGCACTTGAAAAATGGCCTTTAGAGCTGTTCTCAAGACTTCTTCCAAGAATTTATCAGATTATTGAAGAAATAAACAGAAGATTTGTACTTCAGATTCAGGCTGCATATCCTGATGATAACAGCAAGGTTGAGAAAATGGCTATCATTTATGACGGTCAGGTTAAGATGGCACATCTTGCAATAGCAGCAGGTTTTTCTGTTAATGGTGTTGCTAAACTACATACTGAGATTCTTAAACATCAGGAACTTAAAGATTTCTATGAGATGATGCCTGAGAAGTTCAACAATAAGACAAATGGTATCACGCAGAGAAGATTTTTACTTCATGGAAATCCGTTGCTTGCACAGTGGATTACAGATAAGATTGGTGATGACTGGATTACAAATCTTAAACATATCAATGAACTTTCTGTTTATGCTGATGATGAACTCAGCCAGAAAGAGTTTATGAATATCAAGTATAAGAATAAAGTAAGACTCGCAAAATATATCAAAGAGCATAATGGAATCGAAGTAGATCCTCGTTCTATCTTTGATGTGCAGGTAAAGCGTTTACATGAGTATAAGCGTCAGCTTTTAAATATTCTTCATGTAATGTACCTTTACAATAAATTAAAACAGAATCCGGGAATGGACTTCTATCCTAGAACATTTATATTCGGTGCAAAGGCATCGGCAGGATATATGAGAGCAAAATCAATCATTAAGCTTATCAACAGCGTTGGTGATGTTATCAATAATGATGCTTCAATCAATGGAAAGATTAAAGTTGTATTTATTGAGAACTACAGAGTATCAAATGCCGAGATTATCTTTGCGGCAGCAGATGTTTCAGAGCAGATTTCAACAGCAAGTAAAGAAGCATCAGGAACAGGAAACATGAAGTTTATGTTAAACGGTGCACTCACACTTGGTACGATGGATGGTGCAAATGTTGAGATAGTTGACGAAGTTGGTGAGGAAAATGCATTTATCTTCGGTCTTTCATCAGATGAGGTAATCGCATATGAGCACAACGGACAGTACAATCCAAGAGATATATACAATTCGGATGCAGACATCCGTGCCGTTCTTACACAGCTTGTAGACGGGACATACTCACAGGGCAATTTTGAAGAGTTTAGAGATATTTACAATTCACTTCTTGACGGACAGGGCGGCAGACCTGATATGTACTTTATCCTTAAAGATTTCAGATCATATGCAGAAGCTCAGGAAAGAGTTGAATCAGCTTACAAGGATGAGAAGAAGTGGGCTCGTTCAGCTATGTTAAATACAGCAAAGAGCGGTAAATTCTCATCAGATAGAACTATTGAGGAGTATGCAAAAGAAATCTGGCATCTTGACAAAGTTAAAGTTGAGGTTACGGATGCTGACTAATTGTGAGTCTATATGAGTGCCGGCAGGTTCATTATAATGAGCAATAGCAAATTATTATAGAATGAGCAAGCTCCGATATTACCGATTATATTTTTATAGCTGAACTGTTACACTCTAAATTGCATATATTAATGGGTTTAATAAAGACTTCAAAATGTGCAAAAGAGAATGTTACAAATCATCCCCCGTTTTACTGCGATAGCAGTAACGGGGGATTTTTTTAAATGTATAGGAAAAAGCACATAATGTAGTATGATGCCGTTTTTTAAATTTTAATATTAACTGCCGGTTAAACAAAATAACCGGATTTTGCAGGACTACAGTGTAATTAATTTTATATTTTTTGACCGAATAGCTTCATTGTGGTAAAATTATCCATGTTGCATACAATAAATGCATGAAAGTGCATATTGCAGATTAGTAGGGAAAGGAAAATTTTATGAAAACAAAACAAATTGTCGGCATCGTGATTACCGGAGTTGTGATAATAGCGGTTGGAATCACAGGTGTTGCATCAAATGTGATAGGTTCAAAACTTATTAAGCAAAACAAAACAGAAACAAGCAGTATAGTGAAAGATATGTTTTCGTCAGTTTCGGGAGATTCAAATATAGAGCTTCCGAATAAAGATTTTGTCGGTGTCATAAATATTGAGGGGGAAATCGGAGCTTCTTCATCTAACAGTCTTACATCAGACAGCACATACAATCATGACTTTTATTTAAAATATATTGAAAAGATGGAAAAGTCAGATAAAAATAAGGGAATACTTCTTTATGTGGACAGTCCGGGAGGAGCTGTTTATGAGAGTGATGAGATGTATCTTAAACTTATGGAATATAAAGAAAAGACAAAAAGACCGATATGGGCATATTTTGCATCACAGGCTTGCTCAGGCGGATATTATATCTCAATGGCAGCAGATAAGATTTATGCAAACAGGAATTGCTGGACGGGTTCTATCGGCGTTATAGTTTCACTTACAAATTGCAAGAAACTTTATGACAAACTTGGTATAAAAGAGATTGATATAACAAGCGGTAAAAATAAAGCCATGGGTTCTCAGGGACTTGAGCTTACAAAAGAACAGAGAGGTATCTTACAGTCACTTGTAGATGAAGCTTATGACCAGTTTGTGGGAATTGTTGCTGATGGCAGAAAGATGGATAAGTCGGCAGTAAAGAAAATAGCAGATGGTCGTATCTATTCAGCAAAGCAGGCAAAGGAAATAAATCTCGTGGATGAGGTTGGCTCTCTCAAAGACGAAAAGAAAGCATTTGCAAAAGAAGCAGGATTTTCGGAGGACATAACTTATTATACACCTGAAAAGGATTCATTATCAGGAATGTTTAGCAGTATATTTGGTGCAGTAAAAGACATTGTTCCTAAGTCAGATATTGATCTTGCAGAGGACATTGTTCAAAACAATGGAAATGGGGTGCTTAAATATTATGCAAAATAGACCGGATAATCGTATATATGCAGGCTTTTTTGTTCGTCTTGCAGCATATATAGTTGATACTGTAATTGTCTGGGCGGCTATGCTTATCGTTAGGCTTCCCGTATGGGTCACAACGATTTCAAGTCCCGATAACTTTTTAGTAAAGGATTTTATCTTTCAATATTCTATCAAAGATATATTGTTTTACATTATGCAGGCGGCATACTTTGTCCTGCTCACATATTTTACGGGTTCAACGCTTGGAAAGAAACTTTTTCAGATAAGAGTGGTGAGTGCCGAAGATAGAAAAATGACATTTTTTGAAGTGACATTCAGAGAGACAGTAGGAAGATTTTTGTCTGCACTTATACTCTCGATAGGATATATCATGATTGCTATTGACAAGAAAAAAAGAGGACTTCACGATATTTTAAGTGATACAAATGTTGTATATTATCATGAGAAAAAGGTTTACACTCATGCGGATATACATTACAGAAACATGGTTGATGCAAATGTGCAGGCTGTGGCACAGCCACAGAATCCAAATTCATACGGAGAGGTAAATGCACAGTCACAAAGTCCAAATCCATACGAAAAAGTAAATGCACAGTCACAAAGTCCAAATCCATACGGAGAAGTGAATGTACAGCCGCAGAGTTCAAATCCATATGGAGAGGTAAATGTGCAGCCACAGAACCAAAATCCATATGAAAAAGTAAATACGCAGCCACAAAATCAGGATAATAAATCTGTATATTCAAATGATACGGATGATTTTGACAATACGGATAATGCTGAAGTATCATCGGTAAAAACGGTTCATCCACAGAATATGCCGAGTGGATATTTTGAGGACGCTGACGATAAAGATGGAAAATAAAATCAGGTAAAAGTTTTATTTTAATAAGTCCCCACCCACCACTTATTGGTCTATGCAATAGAAGTGGTGAGTGGGGACTTATTTTCTAATTTCTAAATTCTGACAGTACTTTTAAAAGTTTGAAAATATCAACAGGCTTTGATAAATACTTGTTCATGCCGGCGTTAAGACATTTTTCAATATCTTCTTTAAAGGCATTTGCAGTCATTGCTATGATAGGAATGGTATGAGCTTCGGAACTATTCATGTTTCTTATGGCGGTTGTTGCGTAAAGTCCGTTCATTACGGGCATTTGCATATCCATAAGTATCGCATCATAGGTATGCTTTTTAGAATTTTTAAGCATTTCAACACATATAGAACCGTCGGAGGCGTGTTCACAGGTTATGCCATGCATTTTCAAAAGTTCAGATATGACTTCGTAATTTAATTCATTGTCTTCCGCTATAAGCAGGTTCATTCCGGAGCAGATTTTTGAATAATATTCTATTGTCAAAGTTTCAGTGGCATTTTTTGAACGCTCCTTAAGATATGGAAGTTCCAATGTTACGGTGAAAGTAGTTCCTTTGCCGAGTTCGCTCTGAACATCTATGCTGCCGTTCATTATATCAGTGAGATATTTAACAATCGACAGACCAAGCCCATATCCGGGAACTTTATTTATTCTTGAATCAGTTTCACGCGTGAATTTTGAATACATATTTTCAATATATTCTTTTGACATACCAATGCCGGTGTCACTTACTTTAGCGATAAGCCGTATGTTTTTGCTGACTGGTATTTCTTGTTGATACATTTCAAAAACAATACTTCCTCCGTCAGGAGTGTATTTTATGGCATTAGATAGTATATTTGTGTATATCTGCTTGATACGGAGTGGGTCGGCAAATAATTCACTATATAAAATATCATGTTTAAAACATTTGATGTCAAGGTCTTTACCAAGTTTTATCTGTTCCAATAATGGAGGAAATTCATCAAAAATTTCACAGATATTTATTTCCTTTGGTGTAATTTTCATCTGTCCGTTTTCTATTTTTGAAATATCGAGAACTTCATTGACAAGCTCTAATAAAAAGTTGCCTGAAAGTTTAATTTTTTCAAGACTGTATTTTACTTTGTCAGGTTCGGTTAAATGCGTTGCGGCTATATCTGTAAATCCCATAATTGCATTCATCGGTGTTCTTATGTCGTGTGCTATCTGTGATATAAATTCTGTTTTTGCAACATTTGCTTTATTTGCTTCTTCAGCTATTGAAATCCAGCTTTGTTCACGGCGTTTGCTCGCACTTATTATCTGTGTGACATATAAAACATCCGTTACGGTATTTGCTTCGTTTCGTTTTCTTACTATAAATCTTGCAGTGTGCCAGTTATTGTCAGTAGTCAGGTACTCTGTTGCTATGGTTTCCTCATTTTCAAGGCGTTTTGCAAGTGTCGATATATCAAAGAACTGCAGCAGTCTGTCTTTGTATTCGGGAACAATAAATTCATTGCACAATTTGTTCATTTCATAGGATGCACAGCCTGTTTTTCCTGCAAGTCTATGGGAGCCGCTTTTTCCGGATATTTCTTTAAATGTATCTTTTTCCAAGTCTATAAGAAAAATTGTATAATATATCTGGCTTAGTGCAGATATAACTTCATTTTTAAGATTGGCTTCTGCAAGTGCCTGTTCAAGTTCAAACTGTTTTTTCTGCTCAATCGCCACAATGTCATCAATATGTCTGAAACCGAGTAAGAGTTTGTAGTCTGAAACAGTTAGTGAAATTCGTACAATGACAGTTTCAAAATACTGTTGTCTTAAAAGATTTGGTACGCTTCGATATCTGAATACCAATCGTTCTTTATTTTTTAGCTCATCTTTAAGATTTTGTATATCCATTGTTTTCTTAAAGAAATCAATACTTTCAGATGCTATATATTTTTCAGCGTAAATTTTAATTGTTTCAGTATAGTCGAGCGGTTCTGGATTTTCAACCGGAATGAAATTAGCGGCATTTGCAATTTTGTCAAGCTTGAGCAGTTCCAGAGTGTTTTTTTCAAGATCGACATAATACACGGAGGTATAGTCACGGCACAAAACATCAAGAAACTGTTTTTCTTTTTCAAGCTCAGATTTATTTTCATTTATAATGTCCTGACGCTGCATAAGGAGAAAATCCTTATCTATATTTTGCCATATACTGCCAAGATGCATACCTATCGTACGCATAAGCATCAGGTGGAAAGGCAAAATTGGAAAGGAAGGTGCATCAAGTCTGATATATCCGAGAAAGTTTCCGGCATATGATATAGGAAATGCAATAACAGAATTTATACCGGCGTTAAGAAGTTTATTATTCTCATCAGTCATGGCAGTAGAACTGTCCTTAATATCTGTTTCGATGATTATCTGACGCTTGGACAAACGGCTGTGCCAGTCAGGGATTGTTTCTGCCGAAAATATGTCAGGCAGAGTATCAGATAAATGATAGCCGTTTTTCAAATACTTAAATTTAAGTTCATATATATTTTTGTTAAATAATTCAAAGATAAAAGCTGCACTGCTGTTTGTAACAGTGCAAAGCTGTTTGAAAATTGACTCTAAGAATGTTGCTCTGCTTTTGTCTGGTGTAAGATTTTCTAAGTTAATCAATTCATTGATTATCGAATCGTAAGTACTTTGAAAATTATTATTTTCGTTGTTATTATAAATATTTTCCATGTATGTGCTCATATATATTCTCCTTCATCCCCTCAATATATGTTTATTGTGTCATTGATATTCAACATATAAATTACATATTGTCGTGTATTTAAATGTAAGTCAGTGATACAGTATGCCGGTGTTGTTTAAAAGTATTAAGTTAATTGTAGCATTAAAACAGATAAAGTAAAAGTGCTGAGTTCGGTGTTGTTACTGGTGCATGGATATTTTGTGGTTGACATTTGCAATTAACGGTGTTACTATTTCACATACGCAATATATAACGATGTTAAGTTTTGAAAAGGTTATATATTATGTAGTACATTATATTAAATACGATAAGTTTTTAAATGATGTTTTTTGCTGCCAACTGATTACATTACAGGTGTAAACATTATTATTTTTTTGATGAGGTGAGATGATGAATGATAAATTTGAGGAACTTTTTAAGGCTATGTATCAGTTTCATAAACTGAGGATTGGTGAGATGATGCCAAATGTCAGCGGTGCTGATTTTTGGGCGATGAACAATATTGTAAATAAGAGCGAAGATGGAAAGATAACTATTTCTGAACTTGCTAAAAAGACAAATGTACTTCCATCTGCAATATCGAGAACTATCAGAGGTCTTGAGGACAAAGGATATGTCGAAAGGACAATAAATAAAAATGACAGGAGAAATACTTATGTTGAGATGACTGACAGGGGAATAGAAGTTATGCAGGAAGTAAAAGAAACGATGCATAATTTCGGAGAAGCAGTTTTATCAAAACTTGATGAGGATGAACTTTCACAACTCGTAGCATATCTGAATAACATATATGATATTGCGAAAAAGGAGATTGAAATTAGAAAGATTAAGAAATAGATATGATGCGAAACTGATTGTAGGCTGTGAAGATTGTGTGGATATAGCAAAGAATACCGCCGGCACGCTTGCGCTATGTTGTCACTCGTAGCAGTACATAAGTCAGTAAAAGACACTGACTAAGTGCTGACGGTGACAAAAATGTCGGCTAACATTCTTTGTTATATCTCCACAATCAATTTAAAATTATGACAGTTTCGCAAATGTCTATAAGAATTAGGAGATAGAAAGTAAAGAAAGGATAGAAAAATGGGTAAAATATTTAAAAATATGCTTCCTTACTGGAAAGCGGTTATTATTATCATTGCTTTGCTGTTTGTGCAGGCGTGGTGTGATCTGTCGCTTCCGTCTTACACATCGGATATTATCGATGTGGGTATTCAGAACAGCGGTGTTGAACATATTGTGCCTGAGAAACTTACAAAGAGTGAGTTTAAAACGGCACAGTTTATTATGACGGATGATGAAGCTGATTTGTGGAAAGGTCTGTATAAAGCGGATGGAGAGTTTTATAAACTTAAGGATAAGTCATCTAAGGAGCTTGACGAAGCGGATGAAAAACTTAATTTGCCGCTTATCATGAATTATCAGATGAGCACTTTAGAGGTAAGCAGCTTCAAAAAGACGATTGCAAATCAGATGGGAAAGAAAGAGTCTGAACTTGAAAATGTAAGTGTCGAGCAGCTTGGCGAGTCACTCGGTGTGAAACTTAAGAGTTTCAAACAGGAAAAAGAGGATGATGACGGAAACAAAGTCAAGGTTGACTGCGTTGACGCAAGACCGTTTTTTGCCGGAATGACGCAGAGTGGCAAGATGGATAAAAAGAGCATTTTGTCTATGAGGGATAAGATGAGTGATACTATAGATGCAATGGGAAGTTCTCTTGTTAAATCAATGGGTGTTGCCTATGCGGTTTCCAGTGATAAGGCGGCAGGCATTGATGTTGACCATATTCAGAAATCATATCTTTTGTTTGCGGGACTAAAAATGCTTGGAATGGCACTTCTTATGGGTGTGGTGACAGTGCTCGTCGGTTTCTTTGCTTCGAGAGTCGGAGCAGGAATCGGTATGACACTCAGGGAAAAAGTATTTAAAAATGTTGTCGGATTTTCAAATGCCGAGATGGATAAGTTCTCAACTGCATCACTTATCACGAGAAGTACAAATGACATCCAGCAGATACAGATGGTATCGGTAATGCTCTTAAGAATGGTTGCATATGCACCTATTCTTGGAATCGGCGGTGTGTTAAAAGTTATGCAGACGGGAGCAGGCATGGGATGGATAATCGTGTTTGCGATAGCTGTTATACTCGGATATGTCATGGTACTTATGTCTGCCGCTATGCCTAAGTTCAAACTTATGCAGAAGCTGGTCGATAATATCAACCTTGTTTCGAGAGAAATTCTTACCGGACTTTCAGTTATCCGTGCATTTGGCAGGGAGAAAAAAGAAGAAGAAAGATTTGACGAGGCAAATAAAGACCTCACAAAGACAATGCTTTTTACAAACAGGGTTATGACATTTATGATGCCGGGCATGATGATGATAATGAATATTCTTACAGTCGGCATTGTGTGGTTTGGTGCTAAAAAGATTGACGGTGGAAATATGCAGGTCGGAGCTATGACTGCATTTATAACATATGCGATGATGATAGTCATGTCATTCCTTATGCTTACGATGATGTCGATAATGCTCCCTCGTGCGGCTGTCGCAGCAGAGCGTATTGACGAGGTTGTCCGCACAGAATCTTCTATTAAAGATGCTGACGAGCCTGAAAAACTTACAAGCCATGACGGTGTAATATCATTTGAGCATGTAAACTTTAAATATCCGGGAGCAGAGGAAGATGTACTTCACGATATTGATTTTGTGGCAAGACCGGGGGAGACAACTGCTATCATAGGCAGTACGGGATGTGGCAAATCAACATTGGTAAATCTTATTCCGAGATTATACGATGTTTCGGATGGAAAGATATTGCTTGACGGAAAAGATATAAGAAATATTTCAATGTCAGATCTCAGGGAAGAAATCGGTTTTGTACCTCAGAAAGGAGTTCTTTTCTCAGGAACTATAGCTTCAAATCTCCGCTTTGGAAATGATGATGCAACTGATGAGGAGATAAAGAAAGCCGCCAGGATAGCACAGGCGACAGAGTTTATCGAGGCGAAAGATGATAAATACGAAAGCTCAATATCACAGGGTGGAAGTAATGTATCAGGAGGTCAGAAACAGCGTCTTGCAATAGCGAGAGCGATAGCCAAAAATCCAAAGATATTTATATTTGATGACAGTTTTTCGGCACTTGATTTAAAGACGGATGCGGCACTTAGAAAAGCGTTATCTGAAAATGTAAAGGACAGCACGGTTATCATTGTTGCACAGAGAATAAGCACAATATTACACGCAGAGCAGATACTTGTTCTCGATGACGGAAAAGTAGTCGGAAAGGGAACGCATGAACAGCTTCTTAAAAACTGTGATGTGTATCGTGAAATTGCAAAATCCCAGTTGTCAGCTAAAGAACTTGGCATGGATGAAAGTGAGGTGTCAGACAATGAGTAATGAGGAACAGTTTAAAAAGCCACAGCCACGCAGGAGAGGGCCTATGGGCAGAGGTATGCAGCCGGGCGAAAAGCCTAAGAATCTCAAAAAATCATTAAAAACACTTGTAAAATATATCGCAAAATATAAGGCGGGCATATTTGTCGTAATGTTTTGTGCGGCATGCTCAACCGTCTTTACCGTAGCAGGACCGAAGATATTAGGTAAAGCGACAACGGCATTATCTGAGGGTCTTATGGCAAAGATAAGCGGAACAGGAAGCATTGATTTTGATAAGATAGGACGCATACTTCTTATTGTGCTCGGTCTTTATCTTTGCAGTGCATTGTTTAGCTTTATTCAAGGCTGGATAATGACCGGCATCACGCAGAAAGTATGTTATAAACTTCGACAGGAAATATCAGAAAAGATAAACAGGATGCCGATGAAATATTTTGAGAGCCGCACTTACGGCGAGGTGTTATCACGAATTACAAATGATGTAGATACACTCGGACAGGGTCTTAACCAGAGCATAACAACGATAATCACATCCGTTGCAACACTTATCGGTGTCCTTGTAATGATGCTCAGTATCTCGCCGCTTATGACACTTATCGCACTTGTCATACTTCCTATATCACTTGCACTTATAAGTCTTGTGACAAAGAAATCACAAAAATTTTTCCGTGCACAGCAGGAATATCTCGGTCACATAAACGGTCAGGTCGAGGAAGTTTACGGCGGTCATCTTGTAATAAAAGCATTTAACCGTGAAAAAGATACTATAGAGGAATTTGAAAAAACAAACAAAATTTTGTATGACTCAGCATGGAAATCGCAGTTTCTTTCAGGAATGATGCAGCCTATAATGATGTTTGTCGGAAACTTGGGTTATGCGTCAGTTGCACTTGCAGGTGGGATGCTCGCAATAAAAAATGTAATTACGATAGGTGATATACAGGCATTTATCCAGTATGTAAAGAATTTCACACAGCCGATACAGCAGATAGCACAGGTAATAAACATGGTTCAGTCAATGTCTGCGGCATCGGAGAGAGTTTTTGAATTTCTTGACGAGGAGGAAGAACAGCAGATAGTAGAAAATCCTGCCGATATTTCAAAAGTAACAGGAGAGGTATCATTTGAAAATGTTCATTTCGGTTACAATCCTGAGCAGATAATCATTAACGATTTCAGTGCAAAGGTAAAACCGGGACAAAAGATAGCGATAGTAGGTCCTACCGGTGCAGGAAAGACAACTATGGTAAAACTTCTTATGCGTTTTTATGATGTAAACAGCGGTGCGATAAAATTAAACGGCAGCAATATAAAAGATTTTAACAGGCGTGAACTCCGCGACGCATTTGGAATGGTGCTTCAGGACACTTGGCTTTTTAAAGGAACGATAATGGAAAATATCCGTTACGGAAGACTTGATGCGACAGACGAGGAAGTAATCGCAGCGGCAAAGGCGGCGAGAGCACATCACTTTATTCAGACACTTCCGGGCGGTTACCAGATGGAACTTAACGAAGATGCAAGCAATGTGTCACAGGGACAGAAGCAGCTTCTTACGATAGCGAGAGCAATTCTTGCGGACAATAAGATACTTATCCTTGATGAAGCAACCTCTTCGGTTGATACAAGAACCGAGATAGAGATACAGAAAGCTATGGATAATCTTATGAAAGGACGCACGAGTTTTGTCATTGCACACAGGCTTTCAACAATTCGTGATGCCGACCTTATACTTGTTATGAAAGACGGAGATATAATAGAGCAGGGAAATCACAATGAGCTTCTTGCGGCAAACGGATTTTATGCAAATCTTTATAATTCACAGTTTGAGGATGTTGTGGCGTAGAGAAAGTTATACAATGGCATTTTGGCTGCAACATGATATTTTTTACAGTTTGAGGATGTTGTGAAATAGAGAAGTAATCATACAGTCATATGGCAATTATATTTTAAACAATAATTTTGAATAAAAAAAAGAAATCTGTTAAGAATATTAACAGATACTATCAGACAACTTGATGGCATTGAGTTATTGTTCATTCGTATGCCTGACATTAGCTGTCAGGCATACGCCAATGAATGGGCTTTATAGGATTTCAGCCCCATGCATCGAAGATGCATTTTGAATGGACTGAAATCATTACTGGTCGCACTGCAAGGGTGAGCAGTAATGGCATTGAGGTGTCTGTTTTGTTTAAAAGTAATTGTTGCCGGTCGCACCGTAGGTGTGAACAATAACTAATGGAGGGATTGCCGTATGTATGATAAGAAAGAAAACAACTTTAAGAAAAAAGGGCTTTGCGTGTCATTATGTGCTGCACTTGTATGTGGTCTTGGAATAGGCGGGGTATATTACAAGATGAATAAAGCACCGCAGAGTGACGGGACAAAACTTTTTTCAGACTCATCGACAGGTACAAAATCAGCAGATACAAATGATAAAAAAGAAACATCGTCAGATAAAAAAGACAATGCAGCAGACAAAAATACTGAAAATAAAACAGTAGCGGCAGGTTCGGGTGCTGTAAAAAACATCAAAAAGAAAAATATTAAAAGTGCAAGAGAAAAATTAAACGATGCAAAGGCAGAAATTAAATCGGACAAAAACAATAATGATGTTTATGTAAAAAAAACAGCAGCTAAAACGGATGATAAAAAGAAAAGTACAGATACAAAACAGCATGATGGCAACATAAAAAAGAATAGAAACACAGATAAGAATAAAACGGTAAGCACAATGTCAAATGATAATTCTCTTAAATTTGATGCAGAAAAGGGAATGATATGGCCTGTTGGAAGCGGCGAAAAGGACATAATCCTTAAATTTAGCAACAGCAATACGGTATATTTTAAGACACTTGCACAGTACAAAGTAAATCCTGCCGTCGTTATAGCGGCAAAAGCTGATGAAAAGGTAAAAGCTGCGGCAGCAGGTATTGTAAAAAGTATAAAGACAAGTGACGAAACAGGAACAACGGTAACCGTTGATATAGGAAACGGATATGAAGCTATATATGGTCAGCTTAAAAACTTAAATGTAAAGAACGGTCAGAAGATTGCCAAAGGTGATATAGTAGGTCATATAGCAAAACCTACGAAATATTATACAGAAGAAGGAACAAATCTTTATTTTGAAGTTAAAGAAAACGGAAAGAGCGTAGATCCTCTGCTGCTTTTGAAATAGATATTTTTTGGAAGACAAGCGGATATTTGTAACCTGCTCTGTTACTTCCTTGATAGAGTTAAATATAATTGATAACTGTTGTTACTGTACTATATAGATGTATCAGTGACAGCAGTTTTTTCTTTTCATAAATACTAATATCTGTTAATATAATAATGCAAGGGTCAAAAATAAATGTCAATGTATGTTTTAGAACCTTACACTAAGTGATAAAGAAGTTGGTTGAAAAGATTGCACTTAAAGTGCGGAAAGAGAGGGAGTTATGCAATACAGATTAGTAGGAAATACAATGCCGGCAGTTGAGGTGCTTTTTGATTCACCGGGAGAGTCTATGTACACACAGTCAGGTGGCATGGCATGGATGACCGAGGGGATTCGGATGGACACAAATACGAAAGGCGGTCTTTTAAAGGGTGTTGGTCGTATGTTTACGGGTGAATCAATGTTTATGGCAACATACACGGCAACTAAAGCAGGGGCAGAAATTGCATTTGCATCAACTGTTGCAGGTGAAGTTCTTCCTATAAATATTGGCGAGACAGGTGGATTTATCTGCCAGAAAGGGGCATTTCTTTGTGCTGAGCCTTCAATAGAACTATCAGTTGCATTTACAAAGAGATTTTCATCAGGTTTCTTTGGCGGAGAGGGTTTTATACTCCAGGATATTACAGGAACAGGTATGGTATTTCTTGAAATTGACGGTGATAAAGTTATCAAAGAACTTGCACCGGGTGAGGTTTTAAAAGTTGACACCGGTAATGTGGTCGGATTTGAAAAGACTGTAAGCTATGAAATAGAGACAGTAAAAGGTCTTAAGAACATATTCCTTGGCGGAGAGGGACTTTTCCTGACAAGACTTGTAGGACCGGGAAAGGTTATACTCCAGACGCAGAACTTTAATGATTTTGCGGGAAGAATTGCAAGCAGAATTCCGTCTAAGTAATTTTTGCGGCGGCATTTATAAAAAAACTGTGGATAGTTATCCTTTAAGAGTTCTTAAAAGATAATTAGTCCACAGTTTTTTAGTTTATGGGATTTGGCTATTATACAATAGTTGTTTTAATCAACTGTAGCCGGAATTTCACCCTCTATGATGGCTTTTACATCACCAATGCTCTTGTCTGTAAAAGTAGCTATCTGTTCAGGAGTGAGTCCGTTGTTATGCATATTTAGGACTATCTTGGTTTCAGCCGTGGCAATGCCGCGTTTTTCGCCATGTGCTTCACCGATGGCAATGCCCCGTGCCTCGCCGATGGCAATGCCCCGTGCCTCGCCGATGGCAATACCATCTTCTTTTATACCCTGACTTAAATTGCACATAACATTCACATCCTCTCTTAAATTATTTTCAACAGGAATATCATATTCATTTCCTATTATATTTATTTTTTCGTTTACAGTTAAATCTTTTGAAAGCAACGCACTTAAAAGACGGTGCATTTCGTAAGTGTTATCGTGTGGCGGAAGATTGTTTGCAAGTCCTATCATGATAATATTCAGCAGTTCAAGGTTTCCATGCCAGTTGTGTCTGGCAATCAGGTCATCTTTTGTAAGATGAATATGGCTCATGCTGTATTCAGGCATATTCATGCAAACCCAGATGGAATAGACCTGTTTAATATTATTATAGTCTGAATTTTCAAAATCACGCCCCTTTTGCGAGGAAATCATTCTGCTCACATAAAAGATTGCCCTGTTTAGAATATCGTACTTTTGGGGTTCCGATTTTTGTGCTTCCACATTTATGATTATCTGTGATAATCTGCTTTCTTTGTCTGTTGCATTGTTGTCTGCTGTGTTACTTTTTGATGGCATCCTGACATAAAAGATAATGTCAAATCTTATCATACCCTCATTGAGTTCAGTATTTTCACTGTTTAGACCTACAATGCGTCCGCCGTTTACTTCTTTATCAGTGTTTGCAAGTTCACTTGCAATGCATTCGCTGTTGCTTTCTTTTTCGGTGTTTGTAAGTCCGGGTTCAACAGGAACAGAGCTGATATAAGGTTCACCCTCTATGAGAGAGACAATATCCGTAGGTTTCATGTCCTTAAATTCAGGAACTGTTTTTGCTAATATATGTGCAAGTATAATTTTCTGACCAAGCAGCCTTTTAGCACTTTCATCATACTGAGCTTCTTTATCAGTAGCAGTTATTTAATAATAATATACACAAAAATGAAATTTAAGGCAAGAAATATTAAGTTTTATGTCTGTATAATTTTACTAAACCTCATTTTACTAAAAATACTTTGTTATCGACTGGCTTCGGTATTTGTAAGGTTCTGGGATGTTATGGAATATCCGGCTATTTTTATAGGTTTGCATCCTTGACAGAATAACCTAAAAATAGTTAAATATAAAAACGGAAATATTTGAACAACAAGTATCGGAGCATTAGTTTCGTGTGCAGTTTACAATGTGTTTAGAAATGAGGATAGAGCATGAAAAGGAAAGTAAATCCGGTGGCACTTTTGCCGATTTTTGTATTTTTGGTATTATATCTGGGGCTTGGAATTGTATTTGAATATATAATGAAAATTCCAATGGGATTTTATAATATTCCAATAATTGTGGCTTTTTTAGTAGCTATTTTAACTGCCTGTCTGCAAAACAGAGAGGTATCTTTTGATGAAAAACTTGAAATCATGGCACAGGGAATGGCAGACAAAAATATAATAACAATGCTGCTTATATTTCTGACAGCCGGAGTGTTTGTTGGTGTTGTAGGTCGGGATAGTGCAGAAAGTGTCGCATATTTTATGCTGCAGTTAATTCCGGCACGGTTTGCAGTTATTGTTCTTTTTATCGTTGCGTGTTTTGTGTCTGTTGCAATGGGAACTTCTGTTGGAACAATAACACTTATAACGCCAATTGCTGTTGCGGTGGCGGATGCTTCTGGTTTTTCAGTGCCGCTTTGCGTGGCTGCGGTAATGGGTGGTTCTATGTTTGGAGATAATCTGTCATTTATTTCAGATACGACTATTGCTGCGTGCAATGGACAGGGTTGTGCAATGAAAGATAAATTCAGGCAGAATTTCCGGATTGCATTTCCGGCGGCTGTTGTAACTGTTATTATCATCGGGGTTTTATCGATGAATACCAATATAAACGGAAGCGTGCATCATAATTACAATCTGGTACAGATAATACCGTATGTACTTGTATTGATGGGAGGGATAATCGGCTGGAATGTGTTTCTTGTACTGCTGACGGGTATTGTATCAGGAGCGTTTATAATGTTAGTTACGGGACAGACTTCTGCTGTGGAACTTGTCACAAATATGGGAAATGGTGTATCGGGTATGTTTGAAACCTGTATCGTAGCAGTCCTTGTAGCTGCATTGTGCGCATTAATTCGTGTATATGGCGGTTTTGATGCACTTTTACATGGAATACATCATGTATTCAAAGGAAAACGGGGCGGACAGCTTGGTATGGGGATTTTAGTTAGTGCTATGGATATAGCGACTGCTAATAATACGGTGGCTATAGTAATGGCAAATCCGATAGCAAAAGAAATGGCACAGACATATGAGATTACACCGAAAAAAACAGCATCGCTGCTGGACACATTTTCCTGCATAACACAGGGGATTTTGCCTTATGGAGCACAGATGCTTGTTGCAATATCAGCGGTTACGGAATTAGGGAAAAGTATATCGGCATTTGATATTATCCCATATATGTTTTATCCGTTTTTTCTGCTGATAAGTTCTTTAATTTGGATTGGTGTAAAAAGATAGGAGGATTTTTATGAAATACAATATTGATTTAAATGACAACGATTACATTGAGTTTAATTATTCGTATCTGAAACATTCAAAGATTGGGAAGTATTCTCTTTTAGCTACAAGAATTTCTTTTCCTATTGCAATGTTTGTTTTTGTTTTGGCACTACTGATTATCAAGATAGAAAGAGGTCTTGTCATATCGGTTGCTGCAGTTGCAGTTTTATCAACTGTTTTGTGGTGGTTTATCGTGCCTGTTTTGATGCGTAGGAATATTAAAAAGAATATTATGAAAATGAAAAGTGACGGAAAGCTGCCTTATCATGAGAAAGCTTCGGTTGAGTTTTTAGATGACAGGATTGCTGAAACTTGCGAGCAGGGTGAAACTGTAGTTAAGTACAGTGATATAGTTAATGTTTATGAGGAGAAAGGTTATATTTATATATTTTACGGTGCAATGCAGGCATTTATATTGCCTGAGAGATGTTTTGGGGACAATGAAATCAGGGAGATTAAGAATAAATTGTCACAATCTTAATTAAGGGCGTAAAGTTCAAGCAAAGAGCTTAAAGACTTACAAGAAATTCCTGTATAAGAAAGGATTGAATAAAAAAGCTAAGATAACAAAATAAAATACAGAAAGTGTAAGAGTTCTTAACAGGTGAAAGTTTACTCTTTCATCCTGTTAAGTTCAGGCAGTACCGTAAACAGCATAGTGATAAAACACATACTTCCACCTATTACATTAGATACGGGTTCTGCCATAAATACACCGTCCGTTCCCATGTGGAGAGCGTATGGAAGTATATATGTGAGCGGCACAACAATAAACACTTTGCGTAAAAGTGAAAAGAAAATTGCCTGTTTTCTTTTGTTAAGTGATTTGAAAACGGTCTGACCGATATATTGCAAATCCATAAAAATAAATGCAGCAAAATAAAGTTTCAATGCAGGCACAATATCTTTTATAAGTGTTGCATCGGAACTAAATATCATAATTAAATATTTAGGGGCAAGTATGATAATACTCCAAATTATGCCGGTATAGATAAGTGCCATGACAGCCATTACTATGCCGGCTTTTTTTACACGCTCCGGGCGTCTTGCACCATAATTATAACTGATGATAGGTGAAGAACCCTCTATTATGGCATAGATAGGAGTTTCGACCATCTGTCGTACACTTGAAACAATAGTCATAACGGAGATATATACATCCCCGCCGGTAACATAAAGCACATTATTGCAGCAGATTGAAACAAGACTGTTTGTGAGCTGCATTATAAATCCTGCCGTGCCAAGAGTTATGATATTTTTGGCAATGGAAAGGCAGGAAGAAAATTCGTTTTTATGCAGCAGCCTGACCTTTATCTCAGCTTTTTTGCGAAGAAAATAGAAAACAAAAACAGCAGAGAGTATCTGTGATATTACGGTGGCAATGGCAGCACCGTTTACTCCAAGCCCGAACACAAAGATAAACAGCGGGTCGAGTATAATATTTGCAACTGCACCGATTGTTACGGAGAACATCCCTGTTGTAGAATATCCCTGTGCATTTATAAACGGATTCATGCCGGTAGATACCATGGCGGGGAGAGTTCCAAGCAAATAGATTACAATATATGGTCTTGCGTAAGTCAATGCGTTTGGGGATGCTCCAAAAAGAACGAGCAGCGGTTTTGAAAATACAATGCCGATTATCATCAGGAATATTGCACTTGCACATACCATTGTAAAAGATGTATTTAAAATAGTATTTGCCTTATTATCGTCACCCATGCCGCGATTAATGGAAAAAATCGGAGCACCGCCGCTTCCGAAAAGATTGCTGCACGCTGTGATTATCATTATCAAAGGAAAACAGAGTCCGACGGCTCCGAGAGCGGCAGTTCCGATTTCAGGAATACGCCCGATATAAATACGGTCAACTATATTGTAGAGAAGACTTAAAAGCTGTGCTACAAGCATTGGGAGAGCGGCATTTAAGATATTTCCTGTTACAGTGCCGGTTTCAAAATTTATGCGTTTCATGATTATACCTCGATTTCATTTGTATTTTTGCTTGTTTAAATATTCATTATTTTGAGTTTCTGTGGAAGAAACAGTATTTGCCTTCAACTTATAGTTTTTATCTTGATTTTCAGTTAGAGAACAAATCTTGCTTTCGCTCAGTTATATGTTGAAAATAATTATAGCATGATTTAAACTATATTTAAAACATATATTATAGACTCAGATATTTGCAAAACTGTCTATATCCGTAATTAAATTGCAAAAAATATAATACAACTTATAAGTGGTTTTGCAAATAATTAAATATATTTTTTAAGCATCTAAGGGGGCATTGTTTATGAAAGATATTAAATGGGCAGTTTTAGGTACGGGAGTAATCGCAAATGAGATGGCACAGGCTTTGATAAAAAAGGGAAAGAGCATATATTCAGTTGCAAACAGGACACATCAGAAAGCCGTTGAATTTGCAAAAAAATACAATATTGACAAAGTGTATGAGGATATGAATGATGTTTTTGAAGATCCGGAGGTGGATGTTATATATATCACAACTCCGCACAATACTCATTATGAATTTATGATAAAGGCGATAAATAGCGGAAAACACATACTTGTGGAAAAATCCATAACATTAAATACAAGTGAGTTAAGCCGGGTAATCAATTTGGCAGAACAAAAGGGGGTTGTAGTTGCAGAAGCAATGACTATATATCATATGCCGATTTATAAAAAATTAAAAGAAATGCTCAACTCGGGAGTTCTTGGAAAAGTAAATCTTATCACAATGAATTTTGGGAGTTTTAAGGAATATGATATGAACAACCGTTTCTTTAATCCAAACCTTGCAGGAGGAGCAATGCTTGATATAGGGGTGTATGCCCTTTCATTTATACGCTGGTTTATGGATTCAAGACCGGATAAATGTGCGTCACAGACAAAAAGTGCACCGACCGGAGTTGATGAACAGGTTGGATTACTCCTTATGAATGATGAAGGTCAGATGGCGTCGGTCATGCTTTCACTTCATTCAAAGCAGCCAAAAAGAGGAATGATTTCGTGCGAGAAAGGATATATCGAGATTATGGAATATCCGAGAGCATGGGAAGCAACGATACATCATGTCGAGTCGGGCGAAACACAAAAGATAACTGCAGGTGAAAATGCAGATGCACTTCTATATGAACTTGAGGATATGGAGAGGGCAATAAATGGTGAACATGAATGTATGCATCTTGATTATACATGGGATGTTATGGATATGATGACGGGTGTCAGAAATTTCAAATATCCTGAGGAGATGTGACAGCAGAAAGATTATGATATGGAGTATATCCATTTCGCAAAGGATGAACCATACCTTTTCTGCTTTTTATTTATGTGTGCAAATGAATATGAGGAAATAAAAAGATATTCACAGAATATTGAGTTGTATGAAAAAGTCAGGTTTTGTGAGATTTAAGAAAACAAAAACAGAGAATAAAGGTTTTGTGTATTTAGAAAAGAAATAGAAAATAGAACGGAGAACATTAAAGATGAACATTACAGTGTATCTTGGGGCTTTTGAGGGAAATGACCCGGCATTAGCAGATGAAGTAAAGAAACTTGGAACATGGATTGGCGAGAGCGGACATTCCCTTATATACGGTGGTTCTAAGTCAGGACTTATGGGGGTGATAGCTGAGAGCGTATTAGAAGCAGGTGGAGATGTGACGGGTGTAGAACCACAGTTTTTTGTTGATGCCGAATTGCAATACGATGAGATAACTAAGCTTATAGTCACAGAAAATATGGAAGAAAGAAAAACAAAGATGATTGAACTTGGGGACGCATTTATTGCATTTCCGGGTGGAACAGGCACTTTGGAAGAAATTTCAGATGTTATGTCAAAAGTATCTTTAAAGCAGCTTGATGCACCATGTATTTTGTATAATCTGAACGGTTATTATAATGGACTTAAAGAACTTCTTGAACATATGATTAAAATGGGATTGTCCTCAGAAAAACGGCAGGAGGGCATATATTTTGTAGAAGACCTTGAGCAGATTAAGGAGATATTGGGTAGGAACTTGAAATAGAAGATGACGAACTATGAGCAGATTAAAGGGGGACAGAAATTTGCGGACAACTATAGACATTACATTTGATGTGACCTGTCTGTTTGTAACAGCGTGTCTGACATACTTTGCACTTGGAAAAATTTTCGGACTCGAAATAGGTTTTCTGCAATTTTAAAAATAATACTTGATGTACGGCAAAGCGTACGCTATAATATAAATGACATAATAGATTTCGTCAATTTGTAAAAGTATGTGTACTATTGATGAAATTGATAACTATATTTGTTTTATTAGCAAGACATATATAGATTTACAATTACGGATGACAATAATATATTATTATTAAAAAATATTTTACTGACGAGACTATTATTTAAAGAGATGTAGAGATTACTTTACTGAAAGATTATTATTTTTAATTTAAAATTGAAACTTGATTATTTAAAGGAGATTTATTATGTCAACGATTAATATTACAAATGCAAGAAAGGATCTTTATAATCTTGTGGAAAATGTCAGTGTTTATCACGAGCCGGCATTGATTGTTGGCAAAAAAGGGAACGCTGTGTTAATTTCAGAAGATGATTGGAATGCAATACAGGAAACATTGTATTTAGATTCTATTCCAGGTATGACAAAATCAATTTTGGATGGAGTAAAAGAACCAATGGAGGATTGCATTTCAGAAGATATGGTACAATGGTGATGTATAAAGTTTTTTTTACTAAACAGGCTGTTAAAGATTTAGAAAAATTAAAACAGGCAGGTATTTCATCTAAGGCAAAATTACTGGTAGATATTATTAAAAATGCCCCTTATCAGACTCCGCCACGATATGAGAAATTGGTGGGAAATCTTGATGGGATTATTTCGAGGAGAATAAATATACAACATCGGTTGGTCTATCAGGTATATGAAGATGAGTTTACAGAAGATGATATAAAATATCAGGGAACAATAAAAATTATCCGAATGTGGACTCGTTATGATAATGTAAGATAAAATTTATAATTTATCTGCACAAAAAATTAACAGGGATGTCGCAAGAAGTACTATAAAATATACTTAATGTGACAGCCTTGTTAATTTTATTTTACTCAAAATAATAATCTTAATTTCTGAATTAAGAAATTCTTTTTGTAGCGGTATATTATGATGAATATATGCCATATGAGTATTTAGATGAAGATATTGAAATGATGAAAAAAGCAGGTATAAATACTGTGAGGATTGCCGAGGCTGCATGGAGCATTTGTGAGCCGTAGGAGGTGTTTTTGATTTTTCCCATATGGAAAAAGTCATGAACGCAATGGAAGAAGCAGGGATTTCCGGCATGGACACCATATAAAGGCAAGCTTAGATAATATTGATGAGGCACATTTAAAACAATACATAACACTTTAAAAACTAATAATAAAGCGAATGTTAGTGAATTGGAAACTTTATTAAATAGTGAGGTAAGAGAAGTATTTGAATAGGATTAAGCTAAAGAATAAAGGAATCAGGTAGTTCAATGTTTGAAAATGGATTTCAGAGATTCTTTGTTAAGTTTCATAAGTAAAAGCATTTAAGTTTGATTTATAGGGGGCGAGTGAGAATAACATGAAAAATAAAATTGACAATTTAATAAAAAAACTGATAAGCAGCGGCACTACAATATCAACGATGGAGAGCTGCACATCAGGTCTTATTGCATCCATGATAACCGACACGGAGGGGGCATCAGCAATCTTTCCGGGCGGATATGTGACTTATCTTAATCAGACTAAGATTTTTGTCGGTGTGGATGAAGGTATAATAAATAAATACGGTGTGTATTCAAACGAGTGTGCTAAGGCAATGGCACAGACTGTTAAGGAAAAATTGAATACGGATATAGCAATCGGTATAACGGGAACGACAGGAAATGTTGACCCCAATAATGCAGACAGTGTTCAGGGAAAAGTATATTTTTGTATAATTGCAGGTGAAAAAGTAAATTCTTTTGAGTTTGATGCTGATGTTAAGGGCATGGACAGACATGAGATTAAGTTGTTGTATGCTGAAAAAGTGTTTGAGGAGTTGGAAATATTAATAACTAAAACTTCCCACACCAATAAGATGCGAATCCCATTTTAGGTATGGGGAGTCTTAGTAAAATATTGTTTGTGTCAGATAACATATGTTAAAATATAAATAATAAAATAATGTTAGAAATTAACTGTATATTTCAATTATTTCCTAAAAAAATGTAATATAATACAAAAAATATAAATACATAAATAGGTTATGGTAAAACTGCAAAAGTATAAATATTCAAACAGCACAATACATAATTAGTTGCTGATATTTACATTTGCGGTAAAACATAGGAAAAATTGGAGGAAACAGAAATGAAAGACAAATACGGAAAAACTCTTATTGCGTGTTATCTTGGTTTTATTACACAGGCGATAGCGGCGAATTTTGCACCATTGTTGTTTTTAACATTTAAAAGAACATATGGAATACCGATAAGCGAGATAGCATTTATATCAACAACCTTTTTCTTCACGCAGCTTTTAATAGACTTGTTCTGTGCCAAATTTGTTGACCGCATCGGTTATAGAAAGTGCGTTGTTGCATCTGAAATATTTTCGGCAGCAGGACTTATAGGACTTGCAATATTGCCGGAGATTTTGCCAAATGCGTACGCAGGAATTATTATAAGCGTTATTGTTTATGCGATGGGAAGCGGTCTTATAGAAGTGCTTGTAAGTCCGATAGTAGAAGCCTGTCCGTTTGAAAATAAAAGCAGTGTAATGAGCCTGCTTCATTCATTTTACTGCTGGGGGGCGGTAGGAGTCATACTTTTATCGACAGCATTCTTTGCTGCATTTGGAATAGAAAACTGGCGGACACTCGCCTGCATATGGGCATTAGTTCCTATTTATAATGTATTTAATTTTCTTAGTTGTCCTATAGAACGGCTGACAGAAGAAGGAGAGGGGCTTGCAATAAGAGATTTGTGCAAACTTCCGATATTCTGGATTTCTATAATATTAATGGTCTGTGCAGGTGCAAGCGAAATCTCAATGGCACAGTGGGCATCAGCCTATGTAGAATCGGCACTAGGACTTCCTAAGAGTGTCGGTGATATTATGGGACCGTGTCTGTTTGCAGTCGCAATGGGGATAAGCCGATTGTTTTATGGAAAGTACGGAGAAAAAGTTGACCTTATAAAATTTATGACAGGTTCAGGGGTGTTGTGTCTTGTATGCTATCTGCTGGCGGGACTTGGAGTCAATCCCATTGCCGGTCTTGCAGGCTGCATAATATGTGGTTTTTCAGTCGGCATAATGTGGCCTGGTACGATAAGCATAACATCAGTAAGGATAAAAGCAGGAGGAACAGCTCTTTTCGCATTACTGGCAATGGCAGGAGATATGGGAGGTTCGATAGGACCTGCAATAGTTGGATTTGTAACACAAAATGCCGGTAATAATCTCAAAGCAGGAATGCTTGCAGGATGTGCATTTCCGATAGTTCTGGTAATATCGGTATGTATGTTGAAAGTTATGAAAGTGAAGCAATGAAACTTACTGCCATAGTTTTAAACTATGGCAAACTACAAAATAAAGATATTATACATATGTAATGGTGAAATGATAATATAACTTCAGAAAAACAAAAGTATTGTTACGAGCAAGTAGCAGAGCAAATTGCAAATATACGCTTAACATATTGTTACTCGTAAATTAGTATTTAAAACTTTAACATAAGTATGAACAAAGAAACAAACAGGAGGTTATACAGATGAGTACATTAAAAACACCATTCAGATATGATTTTGTAGGAAGCTTTTTAAGACCACAGAAATTAAAAGATGCTAAGGCTGATTTTGCGGCAGGTAAGATTACACAGGACGAGCTTGAAAAAATAACAGATGACTGCGTCCGTGACATTGTCGCAAAGCAGAAAGCAGCAGGCTTTCATGCTATAACAGATGGAGAATTTCGCAGAAAGTTCTGGCATCTTGATTTTATGTGGGGATTTGAAGGTGTTGCTCATGAGAAAAAGGGCGGCGGAGTTCAGTTTAATGGAGAGATGGCAGACCTTGAAGCCACTTATCTTGTTGGCAGGGTTAAGGCAAAAGTACATCCATTTGTGGAATATTTTAAATTTCTTAAGCAGTTTGAGGATGAGAATACAGTGGCTAAATATACGATTCCTGCACCAGCACAGATGTACCAGCAGATGATAGTTCCTCAGAATATTGCTAAGACAAGAGAGTTTTATGAGGCGGATGATGAGCTTATACAGGATATAGGAACAGCATATCAGGAGGTTATCGCACAGTTTTATGAGGCTGGATGCCGTAATCTTCAGTTTGATGATTGCACATGGGGTGCGATTGTAGGGGATGCCGCAAAACAGAGATATAAATCACTCGGACTTGATATTGAAGATGTAAAGGCACAGCTTTTGAAAGTAAATAATCTTGCACTTGAAAAGAAACCGGAAGATATGGTTATAACATCACATATCTGTAGAGGTAATTATCATTCTACATTCTTTACAAGCGGACCTTATGATTCAGTTGCAGATTATGTATTTGCACAGGAAAATGTTGATGCACTTTTATTAGAGTATGATGATGAGAGATCCGGTGGATTTGCACCGCTTGCAAAAGTTTCACCTGATAAGAAAGTTGTTCTTGGACTTATAACAACTAAGAAACCTGAACTTGAGGACAAGGAAACCGTAAAGGCAAGAATTGAACAGGCTGCAAAATACATTCCGCTTGACCGTTTATGTTTAAGTCCACAGTGCGGATTTGCTTCGTGTGAGATTGGAAATAAACTTACGGAAGAACAGCAGTGGGCAAAACTTGCACTTGTGAAAGAGATAGCAGAAGAAGTCTGGAAATAAAGAAAGACTACCGTTAAAACAAAACAGACAGAGGGTTTTAGAGCTGTTACTATTTACACTATATATCGGGCAATAAAGAAACTAATTATATATTGTGTTATGAGCAAGTATAAAAGCAGATTGCAAATATTCGCTTGACTTATGTATATATATATGAAAGTTTTGCAAATGTCTGGAGATATATAGGTGAATAGTAGGCAGAAACCTCTGTCTTTTTTTCTTTGTCAGCGTAAAATTTTATTTGGATAAACAAAAAAAGAAATTATTTTGTGTTTGAATTTTATTTGGACAAATAAAAAAGAAATTATTTTGTATTTAGATTTTATTAGCGTAAAGTTTTATTTGAATAAATAGAAAAGACACCATTTTGTGTTTGCTTTTTGCAAAGGTAGAAAATAAAAATAAGCAATGTTATAATATAATGCAAAGGTTAAAATCAAATAATAATGTAACAATCAGAGATATAAGAATACTTTGAGGTATTATATTTTATATTGAATAATTTGCGGAGTTGTTAAAAGCAAAGTTTTAATTTTACTATAATTGCAAGTATGACACGGGTTATCAGACTTTGATTTATTTTTAGGAGGCGGAGATTTATGGATGAAAGATTAAAAAAACAGCTTGATTTTGCATTGGAGATAGATAAGGAAAAAAATATATTCAGACAGACACATCTGTCAGGTCACGGCAGAAATGAAAATGATGCGGAACACGCATGGCATATGGCAATCATGGCATATCTGTTAAAAGAGTATTCAAATGAACCGGTGGATATTGGAAAAGTTATGCTTATGTGCCTGATACATGATATAGTGGAGATAGATGCAGGAGATACATATGCGTACGATGCTGAAAATCTTAAGACACAGAAAGCAAGAGAAGATGCGGCAAAAGAGAGGATATTTTCAATACTCCCGGAGGAACAGAAAGACGAACTTATAAAGCTGTTTGATGAGTTTGAGGAATTTAAGACAGCGGAGTCAAAATTTGCTCATGCGATGGACAATCTACAGCCTTTAATCTTAAATAACAGTAACGGTGGCGGTGACTGGAGAGAACATGGTGTGACGGCAGAGCAGGTGTACGGCAGACAGAGCAAAACAAAACTTGGCTCTGAGCGTCTGTATGAGGTTATTGACAGAATTATAAAGGAGAACATTGTTAAAGGGAATATAAAGCCGGTTTAAAAGTATTTTACAGGAGTGTTCGTACGCTTTATAGCATCGTGTTTGTCAGCAGATAAAAGTCTGCTATTAGGGAAAAAATGTAATGTCGGGTTCTGTTATCAAGGAACTTCCGGTAGCTCTTGAATGTGAACTTATCAAAGTCATAGATGACAATAAGTATCTTGGCAGAATTAAAAATGTAAGTGTTGATGAGAGCGTATTAGGTGGGGATGGGACGAAGTTGAAATAAGATTTTTGTTTGACTTTTTTTAAAAACACAAATATAATAATTAACGAACGAGTAGCAGACTAGCGTAAATCCAGTTTTGCTACTCGTTTTTTATGTGTGTCTTATCACACATATTGATAAAATAATATAGTGATATAAAAAAGTGTGTAGCCTATCAGCGTAAGTCCAGCTTATGAGATGAGTACACACTTTTTTTATGCAGAAAAAAAAGGGGCTAAATCCTCTCCTCGCATTGGAGCTCGGATTTTGCTTCGCAAAACAAGGAGGCTAAATCCTCTCCTCGCATTGGAGCTCGGATTTTGCTTCGCAAAACAAGGAGGCTAAATCCTCTCCTCGCATTGGAGCTCGGATTTTGCTTCGCAAAACAAGGAGGATTATAAGATGGCAGAAAGTAACAAAATGAAGGAGATGCCGGTAAATAAACTCATGGTTCAGATGGGAATACCGATGATTTTATCTATGGCATTGCAGGCAGTTTACAATATCGTAGACAGTGCTTTTGTGGGAAACATGAGAGTTGGGAGTGAGTCAGCTCTTAATGCACTTACACTGGTATTTCCGGTTCAGATGCTTATGGTAGCAGTTGGAATAGGAACAGGTGTGGGAACAAATGCACTTCTTGCAAGAACACTCGGACAGGGCGACAACAAAAAGGCGGCAAAAATTGCCGGGAATAGTTTGTGTTTAGGAGTAATTATTTATGCGGTATGTCTGCTGTTTGGAATTTTTGGAGTAAAAGCATACATCTCATCACAGACCGTTGATGCGGAAGTTATCTCAATGGGAACTGGCTATCTTAGAATATGCTGTGTGATTTCTTTTGGAATTATTTTCTTTTCAATATTTGAAAAACTGTTACAGGCAACAGGTCGTTCACTTTACTCTACAATAGGTCAGGTAGTAGGTGCTGTGGTAAATATTATTCTTGATCCAATCATGATTTATGGAATTGGTCCGGTTCCTGAGATGGGAGTAGAGGGTGCTGCATATGCTACTGTAATCGGACAGGTTGTATCTGCTGTATTGTTGTTTATTTTCCATATTAAATTAAATAAGGAATTTGAGCATGGAGTAAAATTCATGAAACCGAATGGCAGAATTATCAGGGAAATCTATGCGATTGGACTCCCTGCAATTATTGCACAGGCATTAATGTCTATCATGGTATATGTGATGAATCTGATTTTGAAGTTCAGTCCGTCAGCACAGACAGCATATGGATTGTTCTATAAGGTACAGCAGTTTGTACTGTTCCTCGCCTTTGGACTTAGAGATGCAATCACACCAATTATTGCTTTTGGGTATGGAATGAGGAGTAAAAAGAGGATAAATGACGGAATCAAATACGGACTTGTTTATACGATTGTACTTATGATTGTAGGTGTGGCAATTACGGAGATTTTTCCGGGGGCTTTTGCAACTTTATTTAATGCAGGACAATCAAGAGGATATTTTGTTGGAGCAATGAGAATTATTTCCATAAGTTTTATTTTTGCAGGAATAAATGTAGCATATCAGGGAATATATCAGGCGTTGGACGGTGGCATCGAGTCACTGGTTATTTCGCTTCTCAGACAATTTGTGATTATTTTACCATTGGCGGGTATTTTTTCAATTTTTGTAAGAAACGGTCAGATGGGAATTTCATTGATATGGTGGGCATTTCCGATAACGGAAGTAGTAGCTTGTGCAGTTGGATATGTATTTTTAAAGAGAATAAGAAGAAATAAAGTGGAAAGTATAAGTAAAGTATGATTTGGGTCAGAAAAAGTGCAGAGTAAAGTGTGATTTAGGTCGGAAAAAGTGTAGAATAAAGTGTGATTTAGGTCGGAAAAAGTGTAGAATAAAGTATGATTTATGTCAGAAAAAATGTAGAGCGGTATGTTGAATAGAACGGAAAAAATGTGATATACTCTTTTAAAGAGGTGATGATGAATGTATAGATTTGCGATAGAAAGTCTTTTGCAGTGGAAAGAAAAAGAAAACAGAAAACCTTTGCTCTTAATGGGTGCGAGACAGGTTGGAAAAACATGGTTAATGAAAGAATTTGGAAAAAAATATTATGATAAAGTTGCATATATATCATTTTATAATAACAAACGTATGGATGATGTATTTCAAATGGATTTTGATATAAATAGAATAATTATGAATCTGAATATAGAATCGGGAGTTACTATTACACCCGGGGATACTTTAATTATTTTGGATGAAATACAGGATTCGCCAAAAGTATTAGAATCTTTAAAATATTTTTGTGAGGAGGCTTCAGAATATCATGTTGTTGCAGCGGGTTCATTGCTTGGAGTTGCAATTCATGAAGATGTTTCATATCCGGTCGGAAAAGTAGATTTAATTGATTTATATCCACTTAATTTTAGAGAGTTTTTGTGTGCGGTGGATGAAAAAGGATTGTCAGATGCGTTAGACACAAAGGACTATGAACTTATTGATAACTTTTCGGAAAAGTATCTGTTTTGGCTGAAAAATTATTATTATACAGGTGGTATGCCTGCTGTTGTAGAAAGTTTTAGATTAAATCATGATTATGCCGAGGTAAGACACATACAAAGCGATATTGTGCGTCAATATGAGGGTGATTTTGGAAAACACATAGACAAACATTCACTACCAAGAATCAGACAGGTATGGGATTCAATTCCGATGCAGCTTGCAAAAGAAAATAAAAAATTTTTCTTTGGAAAGATAAAAAAGGGAGCACGCAGTAGTGATTATGAAATAGCCATTCAGTGGTTACAGGATTGTGGATTGATATACAAAGTCAGCCGTGTGAATGAACCACATATGCCGCTTAAGGCATACAAAAGCATGAATGTATATAAGTTATTTATGTTAGATGTCGGATTATTAGGAGCTTTAAGTGAATTAGAAGCTGAAACTATATTGGACGGTAATGATATGTTTGTTGAATTTAAAGGTGCACTTACAGAACAATATGTTTTACAGCAGTTAATATCAGATACGCGATACACACCTTATTATTTTGGAACCGACAAATCAACATTTGAACAGGATTTTCTAATACAGAAAGGAAAGGATATAGTTCCTATAGAGGTGAAAGCGGAAGCAAATATAAAGTCGCAAAGTTTGAAAGCATATTGTGAGAAATATCATCCCGAAAAAGCAGTACGATTTTCATCAAAAAAGTATATTGATCAGGGCTGGATGGAAAATATTCCATTATATGCGGTTTGCAATTTATGATATACTCAACTCCAAAATCCAGATGTTTCGCATCTGTAGCACTTTGTGTTATATGATTTTGTCGTTCACAAATTCGGTACAGGAGAACAGGTTCTCCTGCATTGCGAATTTGTGATATAATAATCATTAGAGAAAAATATAGGGAGACAAAATCATGAACATAGAAATAAAAGAATACACGAAAAACAACCTTAAGACTACGATACAGATATGGAATGAGGTTGTTGAGGATGGAGTTGCATTTCCGCAGGAGGAACTTCTTACAGAGGAGAGCGGAAAAGAATTTTTCAGGGCACAGACATACAGTGCGGTTGCAAAGAATAAAGAAAGTGGAGAAGTTTACGAGGAGATAAATGACAGGAAATGGAAAAATGAAAACATATATAAACAAATCTAATGATGAAATCATAAAAAAACATATAGCAAACATGAATGAATTTTGCATTGAAAATATAGATTTTGAGCAGGGAAAAGAACAGCTTCAAATGATATACAGGTATTATGTTAAGAGGTTTTCAAGTGATGAAATATCATATAAAAATCTTATTATATTAAAAGATGAAATGAGTCGCGATGTTAATATCGGTGAAAATTACAACAAAAATACAAGTCACTGGATGAAATATTTTGTTTCATGTAGTGGCAGTGAATGGAAAGAATTGTGGCAGGCATTATAAAATGACTTTATCTGTTCACATCCTACAAGATTTACTCATTGATGCATGGTCTGACAGATAATGGCTAATGTCATGTTCATGTTTGCAAGTGGGCAGTAAGTTTGCTACTGCATCTGCTTATATTATATGCAATACTCATTAAAAGTAAAATAGAAATTTTAACAAAACTTATATCGTATTTTCGGCAAATTTGCACGAATATTTTCTAGTTCAGTACACTATCGTAGAGTGCTATATACTTGCCATGATTTCGCACTTTAGCTGCTACTTCAGTATCCATTTCTTGTGATTATTTGACAGGCTGGTGTCCGAGAGTAATACATTAATATTAAATAATAGTTTAAAAGTCTTTGCATGGAATTGATATAATAAATAAAGTATAATATCATTGAACAAGTTGTTTAATAAAATAAGCTACATTTATGTTACAGGATATAAGGATGAGGAGGAACATAGATATGAAAAAGAAAATAATTATACCATTAAGTATTATCGTACTTGTATTTTTAGTGGCAAATATTGTTACATACGCATATTCAAATGAAAATTTATTTGAATTTTTCTTTGCTGATAACAACGCTGTACAGAAGAAAATAGCAAATAATCTCTTAACAAGAGAAAATCAAAAAATTGAAATTGACAATTATATTATTAATCTGGAAGAAAGCCTGTGTGAAAAGAAAACACAGCTTGGATATCTGGTGATTTCAGTTTCTGATAAAAATGGTAATAAAGTGGATGCAGATATCGACAAAAAAAATAATACAATAAAATCATTTGGAAAAGATAACCGTTTTACATTTGAGTATGAAGCAACAGGTACATTTACTAAATATGCAGAATATAAAGAGAATAAATTATATATTTATGTTTCTTTTGAGATAAATAATGAAATTTGGCAGGATACAGACTTAAACAAATGCATAAAGATTACAGATACAGCAAAGAGAATCAATAAGAAATATAAGCAGTACAATTTTAATTTAAAATTTGCTGAAAATTGTAAAAAATTCAAGTCAAAAGATGGTGTATTATATCTGTCACCATTAGGTCTGAGATTTTTGACAGATACTACTATGGATGAGCTTGTAATCGCAATAAAAGATGAAAATGACAAAACAATTAATAGTTTTAGCAATAGTGATAATATGCTCAGTGAATCCGGTAAAAGGTACAAGGATATAACTAAAGTTCAGTATGCTGCCGAATTTGATGAATTGTTAGACTTAAAAAAGGTATATAATATTTATATCAACAAAAATAAATTGGAAGAAGTTAAGTAACAATACGATGTAAAATAAGGAGATTTCTAATGATCATAGACAGAAAAAATGTTGAAGACACTTTTAAAAAATATACTGATAATTATGATACAAGTGATGAGAAGATTAAACTTAAGGTTGACCACACCTACCGGGTGGCGGCTCTTAGTGAGAGGATAGCAATATCACTTGGACTTGATAAAGCTGATACAGACCTTGCGTGGCTTATCGGTATGCTGCATGATATAGGCAGATTTGAACAGTTAAAAAATTATGGGACTTTTTCGGATGCCGATTCCATAGACCATGCACACTATGGAATTAAACTTTTGTTTGATGAGGGGCTTATATGGAAATTTGTTGATAAAACTAAATCAAAGGCAGATATTGAAGATGATAAATCAGAAGATAAGTTAAAAAAGGAATTTTCGGAGCTTGGCATATTAAAAACTGCGATTTTTAATCACAGTGCATATCGTATTGAGGACGGACTTCCTGAAAAAGTACAGATGTTTTGCAATATTATAAGGGATGCTGACAAGATAGATATATTAAAAGTGAATTATGATGTTAAACTTGAGGTTATTTATGATGTAACAACGGAAGCTCTTAAAAATTCTAAAGTGACTGAGGAGGTTATGACGGCATTTATGGAGCATCATGCCGTACTTAGAAGTCTTAAAAAGACACCTATAGACAATCTTGTCGGTCATGCGGCACTTGTGTTTGAACTTGTTTATAATGAGAGTTTTAAGATTGTGAAAGAGCAGGGATATCTTAAAAAGATGCTTTCTTTTAAATCTGCTAATAAAGAAACGATAAAGCAGTTTGAGTTACTTAACAGAGATATGGACGATTTTTTGAGAACAAAAAATTAGTTGGAATATTTCTTCAACTGTAATAAGTTAAGACAGATGGATGTTATGTTAAAAAGGGAGGAGATTGTATGATGAAGATTAGAAAAAAAATTGTAGCATATGCGATGGTCGCAGTGCTTTCACTTCAAAGTGCATCGATTTCAAAAGCAGCCGTATATATTGATTATGGTTTGCAAAGCAAAAATGCTACTGTGTCAGAAGTGAGTGGTTTTAGTGACAAATGGGCAACGATTATTAAAAATGCAATAAAATCATGGAATAATTCAGGTGCAGGAGTTAAGGTAGCCCAGTCGGCAAATCCTGTCAGCACTTTGGAAGTTGATTCTTATGCCGATAGCTGGTATGGTCTTACGCAAATATTGCAGCTAGATAATGGTTATATAAGCAAAGCCGGTATAAAGATAAATCATAGAACAATATCAGGTGATGCCTCCAATTTCAATAGATTTGCCCAGAGTACGGTTGCTCATGAAATAGGGCATTTATATTGGCTTGCGGACAATCCGGTTGAGTCACCGGCGGGATATGATATGTCTCTTATGAATCACAGACGAAACAGAAATAAAATATATGAGCCACAGGTTTTCGATGTTTCAAATGTAAAAAGAAAATACAGCAGTAAAGCTGCTTATGATATATCAGATAGTATGACTGACGATACCGTAAATTATATAAGTGTAGATGAACCTGAGTACAAAAAGGCTTCAAAATTTGTAAAGGCGGCGGATATACTTGTTTCGGGAACTGTTGCTGCACAGGAAACAAAAATGATTGAAACAGGTACAGATAAAGAGAAAATGCCATATACGATATATAAGATTGAAGTTAAGGATAAATATAAGGGTGATTGCAGCAGTACGATATATGCAAAAAGACTTGGTGGAAAAATAGATGGCAGAGATAATATATTATCGGGTGCGGCTGACATAAATGTAGGAGAGTCATATGTATTTGCATTGAAAGATTATGGAAATGGTGATTATGGTTTTGTAAATACAACACAGTCTGCAATGGCACTAAAAAAATCTTCTATATATGAATATGGCGGCATCAACAGAAAGGATGTGCTTGCTTTAGCAGATACGGCATCTGTCCGGCGTATGACTGCGGATGAAAAAATATATGGAACGGAGAAAGAATTAAAAAAAGCATCCGATGTTGTGGTAATAGGTGAGGTTATAGATTACTCATATGAAGTTATTGAGGATAATTTATATACTATATGGAAAGTAAAAGCTGACAGAGTTGAAAAAGGAAAAGAAAAGTCAGAGATTATTTATATAAAAACACTTGGTGGAAGAAAAGATACCTTAATAAGTCTTGTGGAAAATATGACAAAGATAGAATGTGGAAATTCATATAAGTTTTATCTTAAAGATTATGGTACAGATTATTATGGACTGACAAATTACAGTGAGAGTATTATAAAACTCAGGGTGGTGACTATTATAGATTAATAAATTATGCCAACGGCATTTTTCCGAGAGAGCATTATAATTTTCCAATGAAATTTATACAAAGAGCAAGCCGAAAGACTTGCTCTTTTATAAATTTTATACATAAGTAATTATCACACTTCCGAATTTAACTTCTCCCGTCAGATAAACAACAGGTGAACCGGTACTTTTATTGCGATTTCGTTCTTCTATAGCACCTGCAAAGACTGAAGCTTTCGGTATAATCTGCCATTCTTTTGGAATGAAAAGCTGTGTAGAACCAAAACTCTGTCTGACATGGATCTCAGCAGACTCAGATATTATCTTTGCACTGTCAAAGTAAACTTTGAGTTCTCCGAATGAGCAGTCGAGGTCTGCTTTTTTAAAATCACCCGTGTTTATATATTTAGCTGATGCTCCAAAGCGGTTACTTCCATAGAAAGTATCGTTTGTATCTTCATTAAATACAGTCTGATGTCTGCCAACTTTGTCAGGGTCATCATAATCGTCCCATTCTGCGTGCTTGTTTTGGTTTGAATATTTATAGTTAAAATTCTTTTTTGGAAACAACATTGAAAAACCTATTGTTAGCAGTAAAGCAACAATAATAACAATTTTTGTTGATATATGCGGAAGTCCTAAAATGTTGTCAAATATTATCCATAAAAAGGCAAGTGAGAAGAAGAAACCTGCGAAACTTCTTTCTATAATTGAATTTATCGCTGTTCCGACAAAGATAACACCTAATATAAGTTTAGTTATGCTTACCGCAAGTGTTACAATGTGAAGCTGGCATAAGATAAGATAGCAGGCTACTGCGATGAGCATAAGCCCCCAAAAAATTGAATTTCTGTTTCTGTTCATGTTTAACCTCTTTTCCGTGCCTGATATGGCACTAAAATGTGTAAAGTTATTGTTGAAATTTTGCCGGTACCGTAATATGACAGGTTTATGTCAAATGATTTAAAATGCTGTGTAATATGTAATGCTATCATTTATGATAATTTAGTGTATGATGGTTTTACAATTTGTGAAATCGCCTCTCCTCCATTTTATTTTTCAGCATTTTATAATATGCTCTTGAAACATAAACTTCTTTGTGCGTGTTATTAAATGATATAACACTTGATGCAGCAAGGTTTCTCTGTATTGAGTAGATAAGACTGCTGTTTACTATGGCTGATTTTGATATCCTGATAAAGGCTGCCGGGAGGATTTCTTCAAGTTCATAAAGTTTATATTTGGTTTCATATGCATCTGTTGCAGTATGAGCATATATAACAGAACTTTCTGTTTGAAAAAATAATATTTCATTTAGGTTCATATAATATTCGGTATCGCCCTTGTAAAAAATTATCTGGTTTAAACTGCCGTTTCCGGCATCATAGCTGGCAAGCATTTGTTGTAGTTTGATAATATCCGGTGTAAGTTTGTGGCATTTGATGATGATTTCAGGTTCGCCTTCATCTGTCATTTCTAATAGTATTTTCAATTTTTTCATTCTCCCTTTTATGGTATTTCAGGTAATTGCAAAATATCATTTTTCAATATAAAATTGAATTTATTTTAGTCATAGATATGATAGTTTCGCAAATGCCTATATTGATGTCCCTTACATGATAAGATTAAAACATATGAGAGATTTTATGTAAATAGGATTTTGGTAAGTGGTAGATTTTTGCTGGTAAGTGGTGAAAAATGATAGATTACCTGCTTGTATGGGCATATGAAAATTGATATAATTTAAAATACTATCAAGGAAATCACCAACTTCTATTGTGCATAGCCATAAATGATGGTTGAGGATTTGCCTGTATCAGATGGGTACAAGCATATTCTGATATGTTTACAGCAAAATCACAGCGGATTGCAAATATTCGCTTGAAAGAGGGAGGAAAATGCTTATGAAACACAATTTAAAAAAGAATGAAAAAAAGAAAAAAGTTGTATTTATCAACGGATGGAGAAAGATGTGCAGTATGGTACTTATATTCAGCATGGCAGTATCACTTGGTGCAGGATATGTATCATCACAGAGGGTTGAAGCTAAGGCTTATGACACATCAATGTCTCAGTTTAACAAACAGTATCTCGATACAAACACTTTTACGGTAAAGGGTGAGGCTTATCTTGTCGGCACTGACAATGTTGCAAAGATAGGAAGTACGCAGACTGTTTATTCGGTGCCGGAGGGTACGAAGATTCAGGGAAAAACGATAAAATCCAAATATCTGCCACAGGATAATAACCAGACTGTCAAATATATCTGGAACGGCAGTGGAAATGTAGTTGGTGGAGGAATAGACTGGATAAGTGATCATAACTCCAGTGCAGCTTTCTTAGAGTATGAAACCACAAAATTCAAGGTACTTGCCTATGATGACCAGTGGGTTATCGTGTGGAGTGAAGGATATACACCATATAAAAACCTTACGGAATTTCAGTCGTGCAAAACTTATCTTGTACAGACGGCACACCGTCCGGGATTTTACCGTGTAAAGAGAGAACAGGTATGGCTTGATATGGGTCGTTATGAAAGCACCACCCCTAAGGATGGGGAGAAAGTTACTATTAAGGCAGAGGGCAAGACAACGAAGGCATTTGTCGGTATAAAACTTTTTAACGGAATACCGTCATGGGGGGATTCGTACCGTGTACCGATTAACACAAAGCTTCAGGTTGTATCTACAGAGCCGATAGAATCTAAGACAAAAGGTGACAAGTCAAAATACTATAAGATATATTTCAACGGTAAAAATTCCGTAGATTATATGACATATAAAAGTTCCGGATATTATTATGTGAATGCGAAGTATGTGAATCTATATAATAAAGATACAAAAGTTCCAAAGGAAGCTAAGGAAGGCAAGGTTTATAAACTTGCTGCAGGTAAAGAACTTAATGTATATGAGGAAAAGAGTACGACAAGTACGGTTCTGGGTTCAATGGAAAACGATGTCACAGTCGAATATTTTGCTGATGAGACAGATGATACATGGACAACTATATGGTTTAACAGTAAAAAAGCATATGTAAAGAGTTCATACTTTTCAAAGTCTACAGCCGTAAGCGGTGGAAGTAAGGTTACTAATCTGCATATAAAAGATATTGTTAATAATCAATATGTCGTTGGCTGGGATGACCTTTACAACAGCACGGGATATAAAGTAGGAGTTATTACTTCATGGGATAAATTTCTTCTTGCAGCGAGTAAACAGATACCGGGCAGCAGAAATTATGAACTTATAGAAGATGCTGATATTGAAACAAATTATTATAAGGTAAAAAAGTCCTGCTTTAATAAGAGAAAAACGATAGATATTTTTGTTTACGGACCGTCAAGCAAAGTAAGTGATACAGCACATATGACGCTTTCTGCACCGCCTGAGAGAGATGTAAAACCGATGGCAGAAACGAAATTATCTTATAACAAGAAAAAGAAGAAGTATGTTACGAAAAAGAATATTACGAAAAATACAGTAAAGATAGTGAATTTTTATACAGATTATGCAAAGTATGAACTTCAGTATTCTTCAAATAAGAATTTTAAAGATGCTAAAACTATCACTAAGTCAGGTGGAAATGTAAAAAAATATACAGGAAAATCTATTGTTATTAAGGGACTTAAACCTAATACAACATATTATTTTAGACAGAGATACAAGGCAGCGGTCAAGACAGATGCCGGAACAAAGTATCTTATTGCACCGTGGTCTAAGTCATTAAAGATTAAAACGCTTGCTAAGTAAAATAAATGTGTAAGTGCAATAAAAAACAGCCGGGTTCGATAAAATCGAATCCGGCTGTTCTATGTTTTTGTTCTGTATCATGCATGGAACAATAGGCAAAATATCCATACATGATAAAGTTTTACTGGTTTTGATATAAAAATATAAGCATAATTTACATGATGAATAAATATTCATATGATGAATGTTATTCATCATGAATACTATCCATCGGTTTATTTTGAAACGGCTTCTACGCGAATAGTGTTTGTTTTTCCTGATACACCGCTCACCTGACCGCCGGTGAGGACAACATTGTCGCCTTTGTTTAAGTTAAATATTTTCTTTGCATGATTCATTGCGTGATAGAACATGACATCAACAGAGTTAAATTCCTCGCTGAGAACAGGAGTTACCCCCCAACTCAAATTTAATTTTCTCCATGCTTTTATGGATGTTGTCATGCCGATTATGTCAACAGGGCAGCGGAAACGGCTTACCATACGAACTGTATTTCCTGAAAGTGAACTTATGACAATACCCTTTGCGTTTGTGTCAATAGCCATTGCACAGGTAGCGTGCGATATGGCATCAGTATTATCCTTTATTCTGTATTCAGTGGTTCTGAAGCGTTTCGCATAGTCAATATTCTTTTCCGTATATAATGCGATTTCTGCCATGTTTTTAACGGCAGCGACAGGGTATTTTCCTGAAGCTGACTCACCCGAAAGCATTATTGCCGATGAACCATCATAGACTGCGTTTGCAACATCAGAGATTTCTGCTCTCGTAGGGCGGGGATTCTGTATCATTGATTCAAGCATTTCAGTAGCAGTTATAACTCTTTTTCCGAGAAGTCTGCATTTTTTGATAAGATATTTCTGGATGGCGGGAACTTCTACAAAAGGAATTTCCACACCTAAGTCACCTCTTGCTACCATGATTCCGTCAGCAATCTCACAAAGTTCTTCAATGTTTTCGACACCTGAGCGGTTTTCTATCTTAGCGATAATATCAATATCTGAACCGCCGTTTTCATTTAAGAAGTTTCTAAGGTCGAGTAAATCCTGTTTTGTTGAAACAAAAGATGCTGCGACAAAATCAACCTCATTTTTAATACCAAAAAGCAAATCTTTTTTATCCTGTTCGCTCAGATAAGGCCCTGTCATCACATGATTAGGGAAATTCATGCTCTTGCGGTCGGACATTTCTCCTCCGACCTTTACTTTACATATGGCATCATTTCCTTTAAGTTTAACAACCTCAAAAATAAGTAAGCCATTGTTTACAAGGATGGTGTCACCGATTTTCAGCTCATTTATAAGATTTTTGTAACTGACTGATACACGCTCATTGTTTCCCTCAACCTCGTCAGTAGTAAATATAAAAGTGTCACCATCTTTCAAAGTAATTTTATGATTTTCAAATGTGCGTATCCTGTATTCAGGACCTTTTGTGTCGAGCATTATCGCTATTGGAAGACCAAGTTCTTCTCTTACTTTTTTGATTCTGTCTATCTTCTGCTGATGTTCTGGATGAGTTCCGTGAGAGAAATTAAGTCTCGCAACATTCATTCCTGCCATGCACATTTGTTTTAATGTCTCTTCGTTTTCACTTGCCGGACCAATGGTACAAATAATTTTAGTTTTTCTCATGATGAGTAGCTCCTTTCAATTAGCCGATTTACTTTTCAGTGCTTTTATTTATCATATCATCGCCATGTTCGCCGGTAGCATCAACATCGCTGCCCGAAAACCACAATCCAAATGCGGTAAGACCAACAATGAATAATATACCGATAATAATCAAAATGATTCGTAACATAACTTTTCCCTCCTGATATATGTTGGTACAGTGATTTTTTTAACCGTACATATGATAAAAAGCTATGTTAAATTTTCTTTTTTCCATCCTTCATATGTATATAATCGATGATAAAGGCTGTTGACCTCGGCTCACAAGCGACTGAGATATATTCAGAAAGACCTTGATACAGAGGGATATGTATCGTATCAGATATGTTTGCCAAATACAGCAGCGACTTGTAGGTGTTTGAAAAAGTTCGTATTTTATGAGAAATCTCAGGACGGGATATAAGCTCCTGTCTGCCAAGCATCTCTGGAGTACATATATCTTCGCCGGAAGATGTTATGGATAAATTATATATTGCCTCTTCAGAATGAACAGATGCAGCCTGATCAATAAAAGGTGTGGATATGGTTGATGTGTAAGAAACAAGGCAGGAAAGAATTATACACAATGTAACAAGTAAACTTGTATATCTGCATTGTTTTTCATTGAAACGCATATCTGCTCCACCTCCTTTTTAAAAAGCCGCTCATAAATTACTTATAAGAATAGCACATTGATATCAATAGGGCAAATATATTTTTGTAAAATTTATTGGATTTATAAATGTAAGAAATGTAAGGCTGAACTGTTACGGATTATATGAACTATTTATGATAATGTCCTAATATACCGCAAAGGAAATTGAAAGAGTCTGATTACTCGCGAAATTATCGTCGTTTTTCGACAACTAAAAGAAAAATTTAAAAAAATTTGATTATTTTATTTGATTTTATGTCGTATTATGATAAAATATGTACAAAAAATACTTGTTTATGTATAAAAATAAGCGGTTATATGCCGTGATTATAATGGTATAGAATAATAAAAATGATGAATAGTTTTGTGTCTGGGCACACCTGGCACAAATTTTATGTATTGGTGTTCACACTTTATATGAGGGCGTAATCACTAAAAATGCAAAAATGTGTGCAGAAATGAGGCGTATGTATGAAAAGAAAAATATTATCACTTTTAATGACATTATGCATGGTGTTTTCTTTGACATCCTGTTGAAGCGGAGGGAAAATTGTTGACATGGTCACTAATGATACCGGCGAAAAGACGGAGGTATCACAGAACTCAGATACGGCGAAAAAAGCTGCCGATACGAATAAAGCCGGAATGAATACTATTTCTAAAGAAGAGCTGAAGATAGGTGTTCTTTATATAGGAAGTGCATCGGAGACTTCAGGTTATACATATGCACATGAGATAGGTATTCAGGGTATGGCAAACAATATCGGTTTGTCGGATAATCAGATAGTAAGAAAAGAAAGTGTAAGTGACAGTGATGAGAAAGCTATAAAAGCAGCTTTGCAGGATTGTGTTGATAAGAAATGTAATGTAATCTTTGCGACAAGCTGGGGATATATGAACCAGACTGAAAAATTTGCGGAGAAATATCCTGACATATATTTTGCACATGCAACGGGTTATCGGAGCAATGGTAAAAATTTTACGAACTATTTCGGCAGGATTTATCAGGCGAGATATTTATCAGGTATAGTTGCAGGGCTTAAGACAAAGACAAATAAGATAGGTTATGTTTCTGCTATGGGTACGGATAACAGCGAGTGTACCGGAGGTGTTGACGCATTTGCGATAGGTGTTGAGTCGGTAAACAAGGCTGCAAAGATAAAAGTTGCCGTGACAAATTCATGGTACGCACCGGATGATGAAAAGAAAGCGTCAGATGCACTTATAGCAGCGGGGTGTGATGTGCTGGCACAGCATTGTGATACGACAGCACCACAGGAAGCTTCACAGGACAACGGTACATGGTCGATAGGTTACAATTCAGATATGAGTAAGGAAACACCAAAAGCAACGCTCACATCTGTTATCTGGAACTGGAGTGCTTATTACACATCATATATAAGCAGTATCATCAATGCTTCATATGATGGCAAAAATTATTATGGTGGAATGAAAGAGAACCTTGTAAGCCTTACGGAATTGTCATCACTTTGTGAGAGAGATACAGAGGATAAGATAAAAGAAGCAAAGGAAAATATCATTTCAGGAAAGCTTGGAGTGTTTGACGGAGTGTTAAAGACAAACACGGGAAAGACTGTAGGAAAAGAGGGAAAGACACTTGATGATGCCACTATAACAGGAAAGATAAACTGGTATTATCACAATGTATCGCTGATAAACTGGAAATAGATAGGGGGTATGCCGTTATGAGGATATTTGAAAACTGGAAATTAAAATATAAGATTTTATTCGTGGCTCTCTTGCCCATTCTTGTGGTATGTATAGCCGTGATGGTGATTAATAATACGGTTATAAAAAATACTTTACTTGACAAGACAAAAAATGAACTTAAGGCGACGGCGGAGGCTTTGAGTGCCGCTTACAATCAAAATTCAGGTGAGTATTTCCAAAATGATGACGGCGAAATATGGAAAGGTACATACAATGTATCACTTTCACAGAAGCTGGTTACGGAAATGAGCGAGAAAACGGGAAGCAGTCTCACATTTTTCTATGGAGACAAAAGGCTTGTAACTTCACTAAAAGATAAAAAAGGCGATTACATTCTTGGTTCAAAAGCAGGAGATTATCTAAAGAAAAATGTTCTTGAGGGAGGAAAGGATGTATTTACAAGTCGTGTCAGCGTAGAAGGGACTATGTATTATGGCTATTACATCCCGGTAAAGCAAAATAACAGTGACGACATAATCGGAATGATATTTGCCGGTATGCCGGCAAGGGAAGTTGATAAGACAATAAATCTCGTTAGCGGACTGTTGTTTTTGATATTAGGTATTGTGCTTGTTTTAACGATATTTGTCAGTGTACTTGCATCAAAGGAAATTGCATCGGCGATAGAGGATAGTGTACTTGTCGTACAAAATATGGCATCGGGAAATTTAAATGTAAGTATAAACCGGAAAAATCTCGGCAGAAAAGATGAAGTAGGTAAACTTTCAGCCGGTACGAAAAGCCTTCGTGAAAGTCTTGGCAATATGATAGGTGCAATATCGGATAATACACTTAGTCTTGATGTTGCATCTCAGGATATGAGTAATATCGCAGGGCAGGCAAGTGACGCTATGGACTCGATAAGTGAAAATCTTAAGAGTGTACTTGAAAGTGCCAAAAATCAGGCAGAAGTGACTGCAAGTGTTGATGACAATGTCAATAATATCAACATGATGCTCAAACAGACCGGGGACGAGGCAGACGGACTTTCAGATGCAGCGGATGATATGCTTGGAACGGGCAGAGAGGTCGATAACAGTCTTAAAAATCTTTACAATTCAAACGAAGAAGTTCTTGATGCGATAGAGAGGATAAGAAAGCAGACGAGCGAAACGGATATTTCTGTTGATAAGATAAAAGAAGCGGTAAATCTTATAGCGTCCATTGCAGAGGAGACAAATCTTTTGAGTTTAAATGCGTCCATAGAAGCGGCGAGAGCCGGGGAGAGTGGAAAAGGTTTTGCTGTTGTAGCTGTTGAGATAAGTAAACTTGCGGAACAGAGTAATGCGGCATCTGCCGACATAGAAAAAATGATAATGGATCTCGGACAAAATTCTGAGAGAACAGTAGAGACTATGGAAATGGTTCAGGATGCGATAAACAGACAGTCGGATGATATGAACAATACCAGAAAGATATTTGAAAAGGTAAAAGACCGCATAAACCTTGTAGCAAAAGGTGTTGCAAATATTAGGGAAGCCACGGAGAGACTGGAAGGCGAGACTACATATATAGCTGAGGATATTAACGGACTTAATGCGGCAGCAAACAAGAATATGGAAAATGTAAAAGAGACAATGGAAGCCGGTGAGGAAGTCCTTAAAGTTGTGAAGAATGTCAGTAGTATGTCCGTGAATGTCAATACAGCTGCTAATGAAATGATGCAGTCGGTTGAAAAATTCAGAAAAAAGTAAATATAAGATAGTAAAAGCCTTATCATCAGTGATAAGGCTTTTACTATCTTTAAAGAAAAAAGAGGATTGAACTATCAGTCTTTGCTGATAGTTCAAAAAATAATGTAAAAAATGTGTACTTAATTGTTGATTAAGTACGGTACAAAAAGGAGTTGGTCTGCGATAGAGGGAGCTATCACAGACCCAAATGAAAAAAATGAAAAAGAATCTATCTCAAACATAAGTCAATAAGCTAATTTAGTTGTTGTCGAAACAGGTGACAAAAATAAGAATCACTGTATGTTTAAATTCCTACTTTTGTTTTACTCACCCACTTCATTTATGTTTATAAGTACATTATATATGTTAATTGTGTTTGTTTTGTGTTTCATTTATGAAGTGATTGTGAAAATAAGCCCTTAAATCTAAACAAAATCTAAAAAAACACCGACAGAAGGTATGTTTTTTGTCGGTGCTTTTAAAAAGTATTATTTTAAAGTAATAAAATAATTTATTTGTACTTGTATAAGTATTGTATATTAAAAATTTAAAATATATAAATATGATTAAATCTGTCCATATTTCTTAAGAACAGCCTGTATTCTTTCAGTAGGGTTTAACAGATCACTTATTGACTGGTCATGATTGAGTGTGTCAATAAGGAGAGCAACATATTTGCTCATATCAACATTGATATAGTAATCTCTTTTTAGAACTTCTTCAGGCTGATATACAAGATTTGTAGTAAGAACTTTGTCGATAAGTCCTTTTTCGTGAGCTTCATCAAATTTTTCCATTCCGTTTGTGAAAAGACCAAATGTAGCAGCTACAAATATACGGTTAGCTTTTCTTCTCTTTAACTCTGTGGCAACATCTATCATACTTTCGCCTGAAGAAATCATATCATCAATAATAATAACATCTTTTCCTTCGAGGTCTGAACCTAAAAATTCATGTGCTATGATAGGATTTCTTCCATCGACAATTTTACTGTAATCACGGCGTTTATAGAACATTCCTACATCAATACCGAGGACATTTGCATAATAAACGGCGCGTCCCATAGCACCTTCGTCAGGACTGATAACCATAAGGTGGTCAGTATCAATCTTGAGGTCATCGACATTTTTAAGGAGAGCTTTTATAAACTGGTATGTCGGCTGAACCGTTTCAAAACTCTTTAAAGGAATGGCATTTTGAACACGAGGGTCATGTGCATCAAAAGTGATAATACTCTCAACACCCATCTGTGTAAGTTCCTGAAGTGCAAGGGCACAATCGAGTGATTCGCGTGCACTTCTTCTGTGCTGGCGGCTCTCATATAAGAAAGGCATAATAACAGTGATTCGTCTTGCTTTGCCACCGACAGCGGCAATAATACGCTTAAGATCCTGATAATGGTCATCAGGAGACATATGATTTGTCTGACCACATACAGTATAAGTCAGATTGTAGTTACATACATCTACTAAGATATAAAGATCCTGACCTCTGACTGATTCTCTGATAATACCTTTTGCTTCGCCGGAACCAAATCTTGGGCACGCTGAATCAATGATGAATGAGTCTCTGTTGTAGCCTGCAAAAGAAGCCGCAGTAGCATGATTTTGTGCTCTGTCATTTCTCCAGTCAACAATATAGTCATTGACTCTTTTTCCCATGTCCCTGCTGCTCTCAAGTGCAAGAATACCGAGAGTACCATAAGGGATTGTTTCAGCTAATTTGTCATGTCGTTTCATAATAGTTTGTCCTCCATAATGTATTTGGATAAAGGAAAATAAATAATTTTCCCAGGTTAAGAGATAGCAATCTTAATGCGTATATCGTCACCGGCTATCATATAAAAATTATAATATCCGGTAAATCTTGAAAAGATACGCTCACTGTATCGTTCTCTCAATTCCTGAAATGAGAGATTTGTTGATATAATTGTTGATTTTTGTTTCATGTGTCTTTCTTCTATAAAATAATACAACTGGGAAGTTGTAAAACTGTTTGCAAGTTCTGTGCCCAGATCATCAATGATAAGCAGTTCACAGTTTAGAATGTATGAGACTTGTTCGTTGTTAATATACTCATCAGTCTTATAGAACTTATTTTTTTCTAAAATATCAAAAAGCTGCAAAGAAGTCAAGTACACAACGGTATGCGAGGTGTCTAAAAGCTCTTTTGCTATGCAGTGTGTAAGAAAAGTTTTTCCAACACCGGTTTCACCATAAAAGATGAGGTTATCATATGCCGTGTCAAAATGTTTAACAAAGTCAAGACAAACATCTCTGACTCTGAGAATATTTTCACGCGCTGTTAATGATAAATTTTCTATAATATGACTGTTATCATAAAAATCCGGGTTAAAAGTATTAAAATTCTCTTTTTCAAGTATATCAGATAAATTTGAATTGGCATATAAAGAATTTATCTCATATTGTTTAAGACAGTGGCATGGTTTATTATCAATATATCCTGTGTCCATACAGTCTTTACATGAATAGATAGGCGAAAGATAATCAGCCGGATAACCGTTTTTTGTAAGAAGTTCAATCTTTTTGCTGACAAGCTGTGATTTTTTTTCACGGTATGTCTGTTCATCAAGTTTTTCATCAGGACTAAGAAGTTCCATGCGTGCCTGATTTGTGGAAAGATTGATGATTTCGTTTTGAATTTCCTTAAGTTTTGGAATTTTGTTAAAAAGCTTTTCATATCTTGCTGCAACAATGCGTTTGTTTTTTAATCTCAACTGGTCATACTTATACATGATATCACGATATTGAGTGTTTGATAATCCCATAAATTTCCTCCATTATAAAGATATGTACTCTCGGTATCTTCTTAAAACGATTTGTTTTGGCTGGATTTACGATATACTGTTTTCATTTTTCGTACACTGTGTACGCACTGTGAAAATGTCATTGTGTATCAAAAATCCATCTCGAAATTCTTTGTTCAGAAAATTCCGAGAGCACATAGATGGAAAGTTTTGCTGTTGCTGGTTCAGCGTGCAAATCTTTATTATCTGTTTAAAAGTTTTTTTTCGAGTTCACTTATCTCAGCGTGAGATGTATCTCTCTGTCTGAAAGTGTTAAATTGGTTTTTCTTTACATAACCATTAACGGAGCTGCCTGTTGTGTTATATCTGTAGCTGACTGAATTTGAGTTATCCTTTTGTGATTTTTTGTCAGCTTTGTTCTTGGCATATATTTCGTCAGCTTTTTCAACATCGAGTAATGTTTTTATACCTGATTTATGCCAGTTGTCGAGTATGCCATCTGTATATTTGAAGTCTGCTTTCTGGATTTTTAACATTGTGCGGTTGCACGCTTCAAGAATTACGCTTAAGTCAATGCTCCAGTCTTTCTGCCACTTTTCAACAAACTGTTTTTCAATCATTGCGAGAGGTCTTCCAAGTCCAAACGCTTTTGATATGGCGGTATGTGCCGTATTGTAATCAGTAGATTCTTTTTTTGCATCTTCAGGTGTTTTTACACCGCGCTCATGCCAGGCTAATGCAACAGCCTGTATGTAGCTTGAATTACTCTTTCCGAGTGAGATACAATATTCATAAAGATGAAGAAGTAAGTCGGAAGAAAAGTGCAATGTACCATAAAGATATGATATAAGTTCTATCTCATTTGGCTTGAACGGTCTTTCAAGAAACGATTCGATAACCTGACATGCCCATTTAAAATCCTGATTTGAGGCAAGTTCTTTTAATTGTTTAGGGGAGACAGTAACAGGTTTGCTGTTTGAAAATCTGTTTTCTGTTTCTTTAGTGCCGGAAAAAGGCATCTGTTCAGTACTTGCTATATCATCAATTACTTCGTCAGTCTGTGTATCCCTCTTTATGGATTCATATACATCATCAGGGTTATACATATCTATGGAAATTAAGTTATCTTCATTATCAACAGTGATGCAGATAAGCCCTTTTTTTTCCCAATGCTGTAAAGCACGAATAATATCTCTTTCGGTGCTGTCCATTTTATCAGCAAGCTCGGAAACCGATATGTCCGTTTTTCCAGCCTGGATATATTCTGACAGGTAAAGATAAACTTTTACATAACTGCCGTTTGCATCAAGCATAAAATGCTCGATAAAAGCATTGCTTATCACTGTATTCGGTTTTATATATCCCATACAGGAGAAAACATTTTCCATGATAAACCTCGTTTCTTTGTAGTATAAAATTTATGATATACATAGTCCACCGAATTGTATTTTATCATGTTTTAAAAATGTTTCAAGTCATTGATGTAAAACAGCTATGTGGATTGATAAAATGTGGATAATGTGGAAAATGTTAATAATAGGACAAAATGCCTGAAATAGCTATTATACCGGGAATAAAAATATCCACAATGGATTGTGAAGAATTATTAACAATCTATTGTGGATAATGTGGATAACTTATTTGTTGACGAGTGCTTCGCCTATGGATACTACATTTCCGGCACCCATAGTTATCAACAAATCACCGTTGATACAATTTTCAAGTAAAAATTTTTCAATTTCATCAAAACTTGGAAAATAGTATGCTTTTTTGCCAAGTTTTTCAAGCTCCGCCTGGAGTGTTTTTGATGAAATGTCGCCCGGATCCTGTTCTCTGGCAGCATAAATATCAGCAAGAACAATATTTTCTGCAAGTGAAAGAGCCTGTGCAAATTCTTTTAAAAGAGCTCTTGTTCTGCTGTAAGTGTGCGGCTGGAAAACGCACCAGAGGTGTTTGTGTGGATATTTCTGTGCTGCAGCAAGTGTAGCTGCGATTTCTGTCGGATGGTGTGCATAATCATCAATGACAGTAACACCGTTAAATGTACCTTTAAGTTCAAAACGGCGTTCAGTTCCGACAAAATCAGAAAGACCATTTAATATAGAAGCTTCGTCTATTCCATAATATTCTGATAAAGCTATTGCCGAAAGTGAATTTGATATATTGTGCCTGCCAACTACATTAAGCTTAATCTGCATATCTGTTTTCTGGCCGTTTCTTATGAGTGTGTAACAGCCATGACCTTTTTCATCAAAGCTGATGTCTGATGCAGAGTAATCGGCACCATCATCAAGACCGAAAGTGATGACCTTGCATTTGAGTCCGTCTGTTATCTCGTTTAATTTGTCAATATCCTTATTTATAACAAGGACACCGTTTTCAGGTATAAGTTCTGCGTATTTGCGGAATGAATGTCTTATGTCGTCAATGTCTTTGAAGAAATCAAGATGGTCTGCATCGACATTTAAGATGATTCCTGCTGTAGGATGGAATTTTAAAAAGCTGTTTGTGTACTCGCAGGCTTCAGTGATGAAATTCTCTGAATGGCCGATGCGGATATTTCCGCCTATTGCATCAAGAATACCGCCTACTGATATAGTAGGGTCTTTTTTTGCCGCAAGAAAAATCTGTGACAGCATTGAAGTGGTAGTAGTTTTGCCGTGAGTACCGGAAATGCCGATGGCATTTGGATAATTTTTCATGACCTGACCTACCATTTCAGCTCTTTCCATCATAGGAATACCAAGCTCTTTTGCCCTGACAAATTCAGGATTGTCAGGATGAATTGCAGCAGTGTAAACCACAAAGTCAATATCTGCTGTAATATTTTCGGTTTTCTGTCCATATATGATATTTATGCCTAAGCTCTCAAGATGATCTGTTATCTTGCTTTCTTTCATATCTGAGCCACAGACATTGAAGCCGTTTTCATGAAGAAGCTGGGCGAAACCGCTCATGCTTATACCTCCGATTCCGATAAAAAATACTGTGCATGGATTATTAAGATTTATTTGATACATAATTCCACCGTCCTATCTGTTTTTATAAGTTATCTCTTCTTATATTAAAACAATGAATGGAAAAAAACAATTACAAAATAAAAATGTAATAAAAATATAAATTATTTGTAATTAAAAGGGATTAAAAAACTTATTATGGATGCACGAATTAAAATTTAGAATTAAAGAGAAAAAGCTGATGAACTAAAGGAACAACAAGGAAATTTTTGCTAAATATATATACATAATAGGTAAATCATGAAAAAATTTGTTAAATATTACAAAAAATAGTTTAAAAAAAATGACGAATTTGTTCACATTTTGTTCATGATGTGTTATAATAAATTGCACGGGGAATGAATATACTATATTGTCACAAAAAAATCCGTAATTGTGAAATATGAAATTTCGTAAAAGGTCATAAATGGTTTATTCCATTGCCTTGAACTTATAGGTGGACAAGTAATGGGTGACTGTATATATATGAATTTCAAACGAAAAAACATAAAAGGGGTGATAGTGTGATTAAAAAAGAAATGATAGCGATGCTTTTGGCAGGCGGACAGGGCTCAAGACTTGGAGTTCTCACTGCTGATGTTGCAAAACCGGCAGTGTCATTCGGAGGAAAGTACAGGATTATTGATTTTCCGCTTAGCAACTGCATTAATTCAGGAGTAGACACGGTAGGTGTTCTTACACAGTACCAGCCGCTTAGGCTGAATACACATATTGGAATAGGTATTCCGTGGGATTTGGATAGAAATGTAGGTGGTGTGTCTATACTGCCACCATATGAAAAGAGTGCAAGCAGTGAATGGTACACGGGAACGGCAAATGCAATCTATCAGAATTTAAAATACATGGAATATTTTAATCCTGACTATGTGCTTATACTTGGCGGAGATCATATTTATAAGATGGATTATGAGGTCATGCTTGATTTTCACAAGGCAAATAAGGCTGATGTTACACTTGCAACGATTCCGGTTCCTATCGAGGAAGCAAGCAGATTTGGTGTAGTGATAACTGATGATAGCGGAAAGATTCAGGAGTTTGAGGAAAAACCTGAGCATCCGAGAAGCAATCTTGCTTCAATGGGTATTTACATATTCTCGTGGCCTGTTTTAAGAGAGGCACTCATAAAGCTTAAAGACCAGCCGGCGTGTGATTTTGGAAAACATATTATTCCTTATTGCCATGAGCAGGGAAAACGCATTTTTGCATATGAGTACAACGGATACTGGAAAGATGTAGGAACACTCGGAGCATACTGGGAAGCAAACATGGAACTTACAGATCTTATACCTGTATTTAATCTTTATGAGGAGTATTGGAAGATTTATACAAAGAGTGATAAGATTCCACCGCAGTTTGTATCAGATGAAGCGTCTATTGACAGATCGATTATAGGTGAAGCTTCAGAGATATATGGCAATGTAAGTAATTCTGTTATAGGTACCGGTGTATATATTGCACCCGGAGCTGTAGTAAGAGACTCCATCATTATGAGTTCATCATATATTGATGAGGGCACTGTTATAGACAAGACTATAATTGCAGAAAGTGTAAAGATAGGAAAGAATTGCAAGATTGGTGTCGGTGAAGAAAAACCAAACAAGTTTAAGCCTGATATATATGCTTTCGGACTTGCGACTATAGGTGAGGATAGTGTTATCCCGGATGGAGTAAGTGTAGGAAAGAATACGGCTATATCAGGAGTGACGGAACTTAGCGATTATCCAAACGGATTGCTCGACAGTGGTGAAAGTTTGATTAAGGCAGGTGATAAGGTATGAGAGCAATAGGAATCGTGCTTGCTGGAGGAAACAGCAGCAGAATGAAAGAGTTATCAAACAAAAGGGCAGTGGCAGCTATGCCTATCGCCGGCGGATACAGGAGTATTGACTTTGTTCTTAGCAATATGAGCAATTCGCATATCCAGAAAGTAGCTGTATTTACACAGTACAATGCAAAATCACTTAATGAACATCTCAATTCATCAAAGTGGTGGGATTTTGGAAGAAAGCAGGGAGGTCTGTATGTGTTTACACCTACGACTACACCGGAAAACAGCTATTGGTACAGAGGAACTGCCGATGCTATGGCACAGAACCTTGATTTTCTCAAATCAAGCCATGAACCATATGTTGTAATCGCTTCAGGTGATGGCGTTTATAAAATGGACTACGCAAAAGTGCTCGAATACCATATTGCAAAAAAAGCAGACATTACTATAGTTACATCGACGGTTGATGAGAGAGATGATCCAAGTAGATTCGGTGTTATAAATACCGATGCTGACGGCAGAGTTACTGACTTCGAGGAGAAGCCTATCACGACAGACGGTCGTCAGGTTTCAACGGGTATATATATAATAAGAAGACGCCAGCTTATAGAACTTATAGAAAAAGCTGCTGAGGAAGAAAGACATGACTTTGTAACAGATATTCTTATAAGATATAAAAATGTCAAGAAGATATATGCTTATAAGATGGATACATATTGGAGCAATATCGCATCAGTTGATTCTTATTACAATACAAATATGGATTTTCTTAAGAAAGATGTGAGAGATTACTTCTTTAGACAGTATCCTGATATATATTCAAAGGTTGAAGATCTTCCACCGGTTAAATATAATCTCGGTTCAAATGTGAAGAACAGTCTTGTTTCGAGCGGTTGTATAATAAACGGTTCGGTAGAAAATTCTATTCTGTTTAAAAAGGTGTATGTTGGAAATAACTGTACTATCAAAAATTCCATCATTTTAAATGATGTATATATAGGAGATAATACTCACATTGAAAACTGCATAGTTGAGAGCCGTGATACTATCAGGGCAAATACAAGTTATGTAGGAGAAAATGGTCAGATAAAGATTGTTATCGAAAAGAATGAAAGATATGCACTATAATAGGAAGAAATACATTTAAAAAAGAATATATAAAGCATTAGCACATCATGGCAGTTTGTCATGATGTGTTGTGGTGATAAAGGAAAAAAGGGGGTTAAGCTGTGCAGATAACAGATATAAGAGTACGAAAGCTTACAAAAGAAGGAAAGATGAAAGCTGTTGTATCGGTTACATTTGATGATGTATTTGTTGTTCATGACATAAAAGTCATAGATGGCGACAAAGGACTGTTTATTGCAATGCCAAGCAGACGTGCGGGAGACGGTGAATATCGTGATATAGCACATCCTATAAATTCAGATATGCGTGACAGGCTTCAGAGTGAGATACTTGCAAAGTATGAAGAAGCTGTTAAAGAAAGCAGGGAAAATGAAACTGCTGAGGAATAATATGCGGCAGCAGTTAGTATGTGATACTGTAAAACTAGAAAATATAAAAATGGTATAAGGTAAAAATCGCTAAAAGCATCGTATAAAAACGATGCTTTTTGTGCATTTTGTAGAAAAATGAAAAAAGTTGTGAAAAACTGAAAAAAGGCTTGCAAAACCTTTTGAGTCGGTGTATAATAGCAACTGCTGTGACATTGATAGCTGTGAAGCGTGAGGTTGCTGCCTTGATGGCAGGTTTTCCGTGGAGCGAATGTCAAGTTAGGAAACTGGCGACAAGTCACTGTACAACAATTTGATATCTTATATGTAACATTAGGAAACATATTTAGATAAGGCGGGATTTTCTGCGGCTTAATTGTAAACCATAGCAGGAAACACCCGGATAAGTGTACAGTCACCACTTGTTCCGCTGAAATTAGCAGACTTGGCAAAAAGCCAGATCAGTATGTCTGCAAAAAGTGCGAAAAGGAGGCGGCTTTTTTTATGGCAACAAATGTAATGAGAATTACACTTAAAGCGTATGACCACAATCAGATCGATCATGCTGCTGGAAAGATTATTGAGACATTGAAGAAAAACGGGGCAAAGGTTAGCGGTCCTGTACCTCTTCCAACAAAGAAGGAAGTTGTAACAATTCTTCGTGCCGTTCATAAGTACAAGGATTCCAGAGAGCAGTTCGAGCAGAGAACTCACAAGAGACTGATTGATGTTATCGCTCCTACACAGAAGACTATCGAAGCTCTTACTAAGATGGATATTCCTTCTGGCGTAGCAGTCAATCTTAAAATGAAAGAAAAATAATTCTGAGAATATCTCAGTTTGGAATGTTTCTTATATTATAAGAAAGAATTCCTATTTGAAATGAGTAAGTCCTTAGGGTTTATATATAAATCGCGTAATATGCGGTTCGAGTTTTTGGTTTACGAACTTGCACATTATAGACCGTCTAGGATGATTTCAAATTTTTTAGAATTTGAAATCCGCTGTAGATTAACAGGAGGTGCAAAACAATGAATAAAGCTATTTTAGCTACAAAGGTCGGTATGACACAGATCTTTAATGAAAACGGAGTTTTAACTCCAGTCACTGTACTTCAGGCTGGTCCTTGCTATGTAACACAGGTAAAGACAGTTGACAATGATGGATACAGTGCAGTTCAGGTAGGTTTTGTTGATAAGAAAGATAAAGTTATCACAAAAGATGCCTCAGGTAAAAAAGAAATCAAGAGAAGTCATGGTGTTAATAAGCCATTACAGGGACATTTTGCAAAGGCTGGTGTTTCTGGAAAGAGATATCTGAAAGAATTCAAGTTTGAAAACGCTGAAGAGTACACACTCGGTCAGGAAATCAAAGCTGATATCTTTGAAGCAGGCGACAAGATCGATGCAACAGGAACTTCAAAAGGTAAAGGATTCCAGGGTGCAATCAAGAGACATGGTCTTCACAGAGGACCTATGGGACATGGTTCTAAGTTCCACAGACACGCAGGTTCAAATGGAGCTTGTTCAGATCCGAGCCGTGTATTCAAGGGTAAGAAGATGCCTGGTCAGATGGGTTCAGTAAAAGTTACTATCCAGAACCTTGAAATCGTAAAGGTAGATGCAGAGCAGAACTTAATCTTAGTTAAGGGAGCTGTTCCGGGACCTAAGAAAGCTTGTGTAGTATTAAAGGAAAGCGTTAAGGCTTCTAAATAATTCTTTTAGAAAGGAGGAAAACACAGATGGCTAACGTATCTGTTTATAATATGGAAGGTAGCGAAGTTGGCAAGATGGACTTAAATGACAATGTATTCGCTGCAAAAGTAAATGAACATTTAATGCATATGGCTGTTGTTTTACAGCTTGCAAATAAACGTCAGGGCACACAGAAAGCTAAGACTCGTTCAGAGGTCAGAGGCGGTGGAAGAAAGCCTTGGAGACAGAAGGGAACAGGTCATGCAAGACAGGGTTCTACAAGAGCTCCACAGTGGACAGGCGGCGGAATCGTTTTCGCTCCAACTCCTAGAGATTACTCTTTCAAGATGAACAAGAAAGAGAAAGCAGGAGCAATTAAGTCTGCTTTGACAACAAGAGTAAATGAAGAAAAATTCTTCGTATTAGATTCTCTTAAATTTGATGAGATTAAGACAAAGAAAATGGTTGCTGTACTTGATGCATTAAAAGTAAACAAAGCACTTGTAATCCTTGATGGTGAGGACAATGCAAATGTTGCAGTTTCAGCAAGAAACATTGAAGGAGTAAGAACTGTTCCTGTAAATGCAATCAATGTATATGACATTATGAAATATGAGACAGTTATTCTTACAAAGAGTGCTGTAGCTAAAATCGAGGAGGTGTACGCATAATGGCAGATTTAAAGTATTATGACATCATCCAGAAGCCTATTATCACAGAGAAATCTATGACAGCTATGGAAGAAAAGAAGTACACTTTCGCTGTACACACAGAAGCAACTAAGGCTCAGATTAAAGAAGCTGTTGAGAAGCTTTTTGAGGGAACAAAGGTTGCTAAAGTCAACACAATGAACTTAGACGGAAAGACACGTCGCCGTGGTAGAACAGTTGGAAAGACAGCTAAGTCTAAGAAAGCTATTGTTAAGTTGACAGAGGATAGCAAGGACATCGAAATCTTTGAAGGTCTGTAAGATACAGCCCTAAAGATGAGATAAAGCATCCAGAGGTCGGAAATATCGCGTGGAAAACCTATCGCGCGAATCATTTTATAATGAGTATTGAAAGGAGAAAATGTCATGGGAATTAAATCATTTAACCCATATACACCTTCTAGAAGACACATGACAGTTGTTGACAGAACAGAGCTTTCAACGGCTGCACCTGAGAAGTCGCTCACAGTGTCATTGAAGAAGAACGCTGGTCGTAATGCTCAGGGTAAGATTACTGTAAGACATCGCGGTGGCGGTTCAAAGAGAAAATACAGAATCATTGATTTTAAGAGAAATAAAGATGGTGTTCCAGCAACAGTAAAGAGTATTGAGTATGATCCAAACAGAACAGCAAACATTGCACTTATCGCATATGCTGATGGACAGAAAGCTTACATCCTTGCTCCAGAAGGACTTAAGGTTGGACAGAAAGTTATGAACGGTGCTGATGCTGAGATCGCAGTTGGAAACTGTCTCCCACTTGAAAATATTCCGGTTGGTACACAGATTCACAACATCGAGCTTATGCCTGGTAAGGGTGGACAGCTTGTACGTGCAGCAGGAAACAGTGCACAGCTTATGGCTAAAGAAGGAAAGTATGCAACGCTCAGACTTCCTTCAGGCGAAATGAGAATGGTACCTATCGGTGCCCGTGCAACAATCGGTGTTATCGGAAACGGTGAGCATGCACTTGTAAACATCGGTAAAGCAGGACGTAAACGTAACATGGGTATCAGACCTACAGTTCGTGGTTCTGTTATGAACCCTAACGATCATCCACACGGTGGTGGTGAAGGTAAGACCAGTGTCGGACGTCCGGGTCCATGTACTCCTTGGGGTAAACCTGCTCTTGGTCTTAAGACACGTAAGAAGAACAACAAGTCAAATAAGATGATTGTTAGAAGAAGAGATGGTAAAGCCTTAGCTAAATAATATATATTGAGAAATGTTGGAGTAAGGCTTCAGCCTTAGCTAAATAATATAAGCTGAGAAATGTTGAAGTAAGGCTTCAGCCTTAGCTAAATAATTTATTTAACAGGCAGCCACATGAGTTGAATTGGATTAGCCGGTGATCATTATACCGGCAGAATGGAGGATACAATGGCACGTTCATTAAAAAAAGGACCTTTTGCTGATGCCAGCCTTCTTAAGAAGGTAGATGCTCAGGTAGCATCAGGTGACAAGCAGGTTATTAAGACATGGTCTCGTCGTTCCACTATTTACCCATCATTCGTAGGTTTGACATTCGCAGTACATGATGGAAGAAAGCATGTACCTGTTTATGTTACAGAGGATATGGTTGGACACAAACTCGGCGAGTTCGTTTCTACAAGAACTTACAGAGGTCATGGTAAAGACGAAAAGAAGAGATAATATATAAATTGATGATGCTATGTGTGGCACAAGCCACCGTAGCAATTTCACAGAACTTGAAAGGAGGCTTCATCAAATGGCAAAGGGACATAGATCTCAAATAAAGAGAGAGAGAAATGAGAACCAGAAAGACACTAGACCTTCAGCAAAATTATCATACGCTAGAGTATCAGTACAGAAGGCTTGTTATGTGTTAGATGCCATCAGAGGCAAAGATGTAGAGACAGCAATCGGTATTTTAACATACAACCCAAGATATGCTTCAAGCATCATTTTAAAATTATTACAGTCTGCAGTTGCAAATGCTGAAAACAACAATGGAATGAATCCTGCTGATTTATACATTGAAGAGTGTTTCGCAAATAAAGGACCGACAATGAAGAGAATCAGACCAAGAGCTCAGGGTAGAGCTTACCGCATCGAAAAGAGAATGAGCCATATTACAATTATTCTTAACGAGCGTTAATAATTGCATCTGGTCTATGAAAGGAGAATATAATGGGACAGAAAGTTAATCCTCATGGTTTAAGAGTCGGCGTTATCAGTGACTGGGATTCTAATTGGTTTGCAGAGGAGAAATTTGCAGATTACCTTGTAGAAGATTACAAGATTAGAGAGTTCGTAAAGAAGAAGTTATACAGCGCCGGAATTTCAAAAATTGAGATTGAAAGACCTACTGACAAAGTTAGAGTTATTATTCATACAGCTAAGCCTGGTTTCGTAATCGGTAAGGGCGGCGAGGAAATAGAGAAATTAAAGAAAGAGCTTGCAAAAGTTATTGCTAGAAAGACAGCACTTGACATCAAGATCATGGATGTTAAGAACCCTGACAAACACGCTCAGTTAGTAGCTGAGAACATTGCTGCACAGTTAGAGAACCGTGTTTCTTTCCGTCGTGCAATGAAGTCTGCAATGGGTAGAACATTAAAGACTGGTGCAAAGGGTATCAAGGCATCTGTTTCAGGTCGTCTTGGTGGAGCTGATATGGCTCGTACAGAGTTCTACAGCGAAGGTACTATTCCACTTCAGACTTTGCGTGCAGATATTGATTATGGTTTCGCAGAGGCTGACACAACTTATGGTAAAGTTGGTGTTAAGGTATGGATCTACAATGGTGAAGTACTTCCAACAAAGAACAATGCCAAAAAGGAAGGGAGCGATAAATAATGTTAATGCCTAAGAGAGTTAAACATCGTAAGCAGTTCCGCGGTAGAATGACAGGAAAAGCGCTCAGAGGAAATAAGATCACAAATGGTGATTTCGGTATTGTGGCAATGGAGCCGGCTTGGATTAAGTCAAACCAGATTGAAGCAGCCCGTATTGCTATGACACGTTACATCAAGCGTGGTGGTAAAGTTTGGATTAAGATTTTCCCAGATAAGCCGGTAACAAAGACTCCAGCCGAAACTCGAATGGGTAAAGGTAAAGGTGCTCTTGAATATTGGGTAGCAGTAGTTAAACCTGGTCGTGTAATGTTTGAAATTTCAGGTGTATCTGAAGAAGTAGCCAGAGAAGCTTTACGTCTTGCAACACACAAATTACCTGTTAAGTGTAAGATCGTATCTCGTGCAGACTTAGAAGGAGGTGCGGGCAGTGAAGAGTAAGCAGTTTTTAGAGGAATTAAGAAATAAATCTGTTGAAGAATTAAACGCTGATTTAGATGCTGCAAAGAAGGAACTTTTCAATTTAAGATTCCAGAATGCAACAAATCAGTTAGACAATACAAGTAGAATCAAAGAGGTTAAGAGAAATATTGCCAGAATTAAGACAGTGCTCGCAGCACAGAATTAATTTGCATAACTCATTAACATGTTGAACGCAATCAACTTTGAAAGGAGGACACGATCGTGGAGAGAAATCTTAGAAAGACTCGTGTAGGTAAAGTAATAAGCGATAAGATGGATAAGACAATCGTTGTTGCAATCGTAGATAACGTAAAGCATCCACTTTACAACAAGATCGTCAAGAGAACTTACAAGTTAAAGGCTCATGATGAAGAAAATACATGCAAGATTGGTGATAGAGTCAGAGTAATGGAGACAAGACCTTTATCAAAGGATAAGAGATGGAGACTTGTTGAAGTTATCGAGAGAGCTAAATAATTCATCAATATTATATAGAGCGTATGTAAGACAAGTTAATATATATATTCGTGATTGATAACCGCATTATTATGCGGCAGAAAATGGAGGTAAACATGGTACAGCAGGAATCAAGACTTAAAGTAGCTGATAATACAGGTGCTAAAGAACTTCTTTGTATCAGAGTTATGGGTGGTTCAACCAGAAGATATGCCAACATCGGTGATGTCATCGTTGCTTCTGTCAAAGATGCAACACCAGGCGGAGTTGTAAAAAAAGGTGATGTTGTTAAAGCCGTTGTAGTTCGTACAGTAAATAGTACACGCCGTCCTGATGGTTCTTACATCAGATTTGATGAGAATGCAGCAGTAATCATCAAAGATGACAAGACACCAAGAGGAACTCGTATCTTTGGACCAGTCGCTAGAGAATTAAGAGACAAACAGTTCATGAAAATCGTTTCATTAGCACCAGAAGTGTTATAAGGAGGTGTCACACAAAATGGCAACTAGCAAGATTAAAAAGGGCGATACAGTAAGAGTTATCGCTGGTAAAGATAAAGGCAGAGAAGGCAAAGTAAGTTCTGTAAAGAATGGTAAAGTCGTTGTTGAGGGCATCAACCAGGTTACAAAACATGCTAAGCCAAGCCAGGCAAATCCACAGGGTGGTATCGTACAGCAGGATGCAGCAATTGATGTATCAAATGTTATGTATGTTAGCAATGGAAAAGCTTCACGTGTCGGATTCAAGATTGAAGATGGCAAGAAGGTTCGTTATGCAAAAGCAACTGGTGAAGTAATCGACTAATTTCAGAAAGGAGGCAGTTAGCTTTGACTCGTTTAAAAGAGACTTATCAGAATGAGATCGTTAAAGGAATGACCGACAAATTCGGTTATAAAAATGTTATGCAGGTACCAAAGCTCGCAAAGATCGTTATCAACATGGGTATTGGTGAAGCAAAAGAAAATTCAAAAGTTTTAGATGCAGCAGTAGCTGAACTTGAAATCATCGCCGGACAGAAAGTTGTTACAACAAAGGCTAAAAACTCTGTTGCTAACTTCAAAATCAGAGAAGGCATGCCTATCGGATGTAAAGTTACACTCCGTGGCGACAAGATGTATGAGTTCTTAGATCGTCTTGTAAATTTAGCATTACCTCGTGTACGTGACTTTAGAGGTGTAAACCCTAATGCATTTGATGGTAGAGGTAACTATGCACTTGGAATCAAGGAACAGTTAATCTTCCCTGAAATCGAATATGACAAAGTAGACAAAGTAAGAGGTATGGACATTATATTTGTTACTACCGCTGAAACTGATGAAGAGGCTCGTGAATTATTAACACAGTTCGGTATGCCTTTCAAGAAATAAGGAGGTAATTTCATGGCTAAGACTTCTATGAAAGTTAAGCAGCAGCGCAAAGCTAAATTCTCTACAAGAGAGTATAGCCGTTGTAGAATTTGTGGTCGTCCACATGCTTATTTAAGAAAATACGGAATTTGCAGAATCTGCTTCCGTGAGTTAGCTTATAAAGGACAGATTCCAGGCGTGAAGAAAGCAAGCTGGTAAGGAGGTAAACTAAGATGATGACGAGCGATCCTATTGCAGATATGCTTACAAGAATCCGTAATGCAAACACTGCAAAGCATGATACAGTAGATGTACCTGGCTCAAAAATGAAGGTTTCTATCGCTGAAATCCTCAAAAAAGAAGGTTACATTAAGGATTTTGAAATGATAGATGTTGATGGAATCAAGATGATCCACATCACATTAAAATACGGCGCAAACAAGAACGAGAAGATTATTACAGGAATCAAGAGAATTTCTAAACCTGGTCTTCGTGTTTATGCTGGAAAAGATGAACTTCCTAAGGTACTTGGTGGACTTGGTATTGCAATCATTTCTACAAACAAGGGTGTTATGACAGACAAGGAAGCTAGAAAAGAAAATGTTGGCGGCGAGGTTCTTGCATTTGTTTGGTAATCCGGACGATGCAACCCTAAGCTTAATATAAACCGAAAGAAAATATGGAGGTGCGGCATATGTCACGTATCGGAAGAATGCCTATCGCGATACCATCAGGTGTAACTGTTGATATTGCAGAAAATAATAAAGTGACTGTAAAAGGACCAAAGGGAACTCTTGAGAGAGTTTTACCTGCAGAGATGGAAATTAAGAAAGAGGGCGAGGAAGTTATCGTAAACCGTCCAAATGATCTTAAGAAAATGAAATCTTTACATGGTCTTACTAGAACTCTTATCTACAACATGGTTGTAGGTGTTACAGAGGGCTATCAGAAAGAGCTCGAAGTAAACGGTGTTGGTTACAGAGCTCAGAAACAGGGAAAGAAACTTACACTTTCTCTTGGATATTCTCATCCTGTTGAGATGGAAGATCCAGAAGGTCTTGAAGTAATCGTTGAAGGACAGAACAAAATTATCGTTAAAGGTATCGATAAGGAAAAAGTCGGCCAGTACGCAGCTGAAATCAGAGAAAAGAGAGCTCCGGAACCTTATAAGGGTAAAGGAATCAAATACTCTGATGAGGTTATCAGACGTAAAGTTGGTAAGACAGGTAAAAAATAAATTTCGTGAAGGCAAAAGTGAGGATGGTCTTGACAGCAAATGTCATGTTTACATGACAATATTGCTGTGGAGAGCATACGAACGCGCCCGCGAGCGAGGAAATACGAAGTATTTTCGAGCTTTTGTCTGAACAGGCAAACAAAAAAAGTATAAGGAGTGAATATACGATGATTAAAAAGCAGTCAAGAAGTGAAGTTCGTGTGAAGAAACACATGAAGGTTCGTAATCGTTTCTCAGGCACAGCCGAGAGACCTCGTTTAGCTGTATTTAGAAGCAACAATCATATGTACGCTCAGGTTATCGATGATACTGTTGGTAATACTTTGGTATCAGCTTCAACTTTACAGAAAGATGTTAAAGAAGGTTTAGAGAAAACTAACAATGTTGAAGCAGCTGCTAAACTTGGCGAAGTAATCGCAAAGAAAGCATTAGATAAAGGTATTACAACTGTTGTCTTTGATAGAGGCGGTTTCATATATCAGGGTAAGGTTAAAGCTTTAGCTGAAGCAGCAAGAGAAGCAGGATTAGAATTCTAATATTGGTTGGGATTCGTGAATTGATTTAGGAGGAAAACTCATGAAACGTACAATTATTGATGCCAGCCAGTTAGAGCTGGAAGATAATGTAGTAACAATCAAGCGTGTTACCAAAGTAGTTAAAGGTGGACGCAACATGAAATTTACTGCATTAGTAGTAGTTGGCGATAAGAACGGACATGTTGGTGTTGGTCTTGGAAAAGCAACAGAAATTCCTGAAGCTATCCGTAAAGGAAAAGAAGACGCCATCAAGAAACTTGTTGAAGTTCCTATCGACGAGAACGGCAGTGTACCACATGACTTAACAGGTAAGTTTGGTAGTGCATCCGTACTTATTAAGAGAGCTCCGGAAGGTACTGGTATCATCGCAGGTGGTCCAGCCCGTGCCGTACTTGAGCTTGCAGGTTACAAAAACATCCGTACAAAGTCTCTTGGTTCTAACAACAAGCAGAACGTAGTACTTGCAGCAGTAAACGGTCTCAGCAACCTCAAGAGACCTGAAGATGTAGCAAAGGCTCGTGGTATCTCATTGGAGGAACTTTTAGGCTAATTGTTTAAACTGAATGGAGGCTATTATGGCAGATAAGTTAAAGGTTACATTAGTAAAATCTACAATCGGTGCCATTCCAAAACAGCGTGCAACTGTTGAAGCATTAGGCTTAAAGAAAGTAAACAAGACAGTTGAGTTGCCTGACAACGAAGCAGTTAGAGGAATGATCTGGCACGTAAGACACCTTGTTAAGGTCGAAGAAATCTAATATAGATTCGTGAATAAAGAACGCGGTAAGGGGAGAGTTATTTAAAATAACTCACTAGCCCCCTGCGGCGTTCTTTTTATTACAAATATTTTATAATGAAAAAAGAAAATTATTATAAATGGAATGATGCTTCAATATCTGATATAGAATGGGAACAAATGATGGGGGAAACAGACTTTGAGTATCCAAAGGCTTTTTCATCTTTAGTTCATTTTATTAAGAGTTTGTCGGAAGAGGAAGAAAAGGCTTTTATAAATAAGATAGAAAAACTTGAAATGGAAAATGAAGAAGAAAGAAAAAAGCAATTATTAAACATGAAGAGTTATTTCATAAAAATTGGTGTCAGATGTATGGAAGATAAATATACAGTCAAAGAAATTAAGCAAAAGTGGATAAGTGAGTTTTGTTCATTACTTACAGAAGAAGAACAAAAAAGATGTCATATGAATCAATTTATGTGGCATGCTTTTAGTTATAAAATGGTTGAGCCGATTTTAAAGGGAAGGTTGGCGAAAGAGCAATTTGATAATGAAAAAAAGCCAGATGTATATATGTTTAGCGAAAACGGAAAGCAAGTGTACCATTTGTGTCTGCCGGAAAGATTTAAATGTTATATGTTACGGTTGATTTATTGCGAGGATGTGTATTTTGTTGATTCTGAATTTAGGTGGACATTTGTATTGCCACATGATTATGATTGTATATGGTTTGCTAAATAGCTAAAATATAGATTTAATAAAAATTTTACTGTACAAACGGGTGGTGTTTGTGGTAAAATATTGAACTGTAGCGAGGGCAATGGCAAGCGGAGCTTGCCGTTAGAAAAAAGCAAAAACAGCTTTTTTCCGAAGTTGTGAAGCTTGCCGTTAGAAAAAGCAAAAGCAGCTTTTTTCCGAAGTTGTGAAGTTTGCCGTTAGAAAAAGGCAAGAGCAGCTTTTTTCCGAAGTTGTGAGGTTTGCCGTTTGCAAGAGCAAGAACAGCTTTTTTAACAGTGAGCGTTTTACATTTGCCCGTTAGTGATTTGTGTGGCTGTAGGGTACAGCCCGTAGTTTTAGGAGGTTAAATAATGAATTTATCAGAATTAAGTCCAGCAGCAGGTTCAAAACAGAGCGACAACTTTAGACGTGGTCGTGGTCATGGTTCAGGAAACGGAAAGACAGCAGGTAAGGGTCATAAAGGTCAGAAGGCTCGTTCTGGTGCTCCACGTCCTGGTTTTGAAGGTGGACAGATGCCACTTTACAGACGTATTCCAAAGAGAGGTTTTACAAATATCAACTCTAAGGAAATCGTTGCTATTAATGTTGACAAATTAGAGAAATTTGCAGATGGTGATGTAGTTACAGTTGAAGCATTACTTGAAACTGGTATTATCAGCAATCCTAAGGATGGCGTTAAGATACTTGGAAATGGAGAATTAACTAAGAAGCTTACAGTACAGGTAAACGCATTCAGCAAGAGTGCTGTTGAAAAGATTGAGGCTCTTGGTGGAAAAGCTGAGGTGATCTAAGGATGTTTGAAACAGTCCGTAATGCATTTAAGATCAAAGATTTAAGAAAGAAGCTTTTTTATACTTTCTTTGCTTTGATAGTTGTCCGTATTGGTTCACAGCTTCCAGTTCCGGGAGTTAAGTATGAGGCAATCAGGGAGATGTTCAATTCACAGAAATCACTTGATTTCTTTAACCAGTTGACAGGTGGTTCATTTGAGCAGATGTCAATATTTGCGTTGAACATTACACCATACATTACAGCTTCCATTATTATTCAGCTTCTTACGATTGCAATTCCACGCTTAGAGGAATTACACAAAGATGGTGAAGAAGGAAGAAAGAAACTCACAGAGTACACAAGATATGTGACAATAGGACTTTCAGTATTAGAAAGTGCTGCTATGGCTATCGGATTTGGTAACAGCGGATATCTTACTGACGATAAGATTACGTTCACATCAGTTTCAGTCATCATTGTATCATTGACAGCAGGTTCTGCTTTCTTAATGTGGTTAGGTGAGCAGATTACTGAAAAGGGTGTAGGAAACGGTATATCTATTATCCTTTTATACAACATCGTATCAAGACTGCCAAACGATATGGCAAATCTCTACGAAAAGTTTATAAAGGGTGCGACTACAGTAACAAATGGTTTATTGGGAGCTGTTATAATCTTAGCTGTCTTACTTGGAATGGTTGTATTTATCATTATTCTTTCAGATGGTGAGAGAAGAATCAGCGTACAGTATTCAAAGAAGACACAGGGAAGAAAACTTGTAGGTGGACAATCTTCACATATTCCGCTTAAAGTAAACACAGCAGGTGTTATCCCGGTAATCTTTGCAGGTTCACTTTTTTCAATGCCTATTGTTATTGCAGGATTTGCAGGTATTCAGCCGGCATCAGGTGCAGGTGCTTCATTTGGACAGAAGATATTGAAGGTAATAAACCAGAACTCATGGTGCAACTTTGACAGCTTAGGCGAGTTCAAATACACAATTGGTCTTGTTGTTTATATAGTATTGCTTATATTCTTTGCATACTTCTATACTTCAATAACATTCAATCCACAGGAGATTGCAATGAACATGAAGAAACAGGGTGGTTTCATTCCTGGAATCAGACCTGGAAAGCCAACGACTGATTATCTTACAAAGATTCTTAACAGCATCATTTTCCTCGGTGCAATTGGATTATCATTCGTAGCAGTAGTACCTATTTTCTTCTCAGGTGCGTTTGGTGCAAATGTATCATTCGGTGGAACATCGCTTATCATTATTGTAGGTGTTGTACTTGAGACATTGAAGCAGGTAGAATCGCAGATGTTAGTTCGTCATTATAGAGGATTCATCAGTGAGTAATGTTAGGTCTGTAAAGTAACAGAGTTGTTACTGATGCAAAGACATCGTACTTATAAATATAAAGTCATACATTCAGGTGATATACCGTCTGTTATACAGAGGGATGTTACCGTATGTGTGGCTTTCTCTTTTTTATTGTATAGGAAAATGCTCGTAATGTAGTGTGGCACCAACAAGAATTGCAAAGCAATTCTTGCAGGAGCAAAACGCTGGTTTTGCTCTTTTTTAATTGAAAAAGTAGTGGATATTTTGCTATTAGGGTGTTAGAATATTTTTACTAATAACAACCTAAAAAGAAAGGTAATACAAAAATGAAAAGAAATTGCTTTAAAAAAACAAATTTAAAACGATATATTGCACTTATTCTTGTATTTGCTTTGATGTTTCAGACAGGCATAAAATATACAAATGCAAATGAATCTCAAGAAACACAGGTGCACACTGCCTATAAGGTAAGGGATATGTATAATATGGCGATACCTATCAGGTTTGATGGTGAGGATGAGTATTTAAACGAGAAAGTAACAGAAACAAATGATATTACAAACATAGAACTCATTGATAATACATATAATAAGTCTGAATATTCTGTGCGTGAATATTACAGAGCGGTATCTAATCAGACATTAAATTTAAGAACGGTTTACCTTACAGAAAATGATAACAAATTTACATCTATAAAGCTTGATCACACCAGAGGATATTATTCACCAAAGACAGATGAAAATCCAGAGGGTTATACTACAGACAAAGAGTATAGAAGATTAGAACTTTTAAGGGATTGGAGTAATAAAGTACAGGAGGCAGTAGATAACGGTGCAAAATTAAAAAATATGGCTGGTGAGGAAATTGGCTTTGATAAGCTTGACTCAGACAACGACGGTTATATTGATGCCATTACCGTTTTGTTTACACCGACTGATGCAAAGTATGCAAGTTCCTGGGATGGAGGGACTATACCTCTATGGGCTTATCATACGATAAATAATCGTATCACTATTAAAACAGCTAAAGGGACATTGACAAGCAACAGATATAATCAGGCTCCAATTCAGAATGACCCGGTGAGTATTTATAAAGAAGCCGGAAGCGATATATATTTTGTAAATAATAAAACGCTTATTCATGAGATGGGACATATATTTGGTTTATTAGATCTTTATACAGCTTCGGGAAAAAGTGAACCGGTGTATTTTATGTCGGCTATGGCGAAAGCATTGTCTCCGGTCGTGCAGTTTATGACATCCCGTGAAAGAGAGGCTGTGGGATGGCTCGATGCAGATAATATTACACCTATTACAAAGGCAGGTGAATATACACTTCCGCCGACAAAGGATAAAAGACAGGATGGGACGGTGGCATATACATTGGAACTTCCTAATAATCATAAACTATATCTGGAGTATCGCTATGTGGACGATAGAGAAATAAACAGATTTGATTTAAATGCCCAAAATCGTAAAATATATAATTTACTTGGAAATTATGTGTCTGCAAATGGACTAAAGAAATCCGGACTTCTTGTTTGTGATTCTGATATGAGCGTTAAATTTCCTAAAAATGTAGGTGGTGCGAAACAGTTATCTGCAATAGGCGGACATTATGACACAAGAATTGATGCACCAATGTCAGTTGGAGAAGACATAACATACGGTGGATACAAAATATCCGTAACAGAGCTTACAAAAGAAAAAATAACATTTAATGTAAGTGGAAAGGAAATAGATGGCGAGCAACCGACAGAGCAGCCTGAAAATACTGGGAAACCGACAGCAAACGGTATTACATTATTAGCACCGTCAGAAGTTGGTGGAAATCTTCAGATGACTGCCGCACGAGGAAGTCAGATTCAGTTCCTTGCACAGATAAACGGAAAGAAAATATCGGATGGAGACATAAAGTGGTATGTAAGCGGAGAAACAGCAGCGGACACAGAAATTGACTATGAGACAGGACTACTGAAAATAGGGGCATTTGAATCACCGACAAGTGTGTTGAAAGTAGTTGGGAAGTCTGAAAAAAATGATGAAAAAACGATAACGATAAATGTAAATGTAAAACTTGGAACAAAGACATATTCGGTAACATATCTTCCCGGAAATGATGTGGTTGGAAGTGTTGAGTCAATAAGCAAATTGCAAGATACATCACTGAACTTAAAAGCTGCATTATATACAAAAACAGGATATACTCAGACAGGCTGGTCGCTCAGTGAGGGTGGCGAAAAGACATATGATTTAAATGGGGAATATAAAGAAAACGAAGCTATTAAATTATATCCGTATTGGTCAAAATCAGAGAAACCAACGGAAACAGCGAGTGCAAAACCAAGTCAGACAGAGAAACCAACGGAAACGGCGAGTGCGAAGCCAGGTCAGACAGAGAAACCAACGGAAACGGCGAGTGCAAAGCCAGGTCAGACAGAGAAACCAACGGAAACGGCGAGTGCAAAACCAAGTCAGACGGCAGAACCGAATGAAACAGCAAGTGCGAAACCAGGTCAGACAGAGAAACCAACGGAAACAGCGAGTGCGAAGCCAGGTCAGACAGAGAAACCAACGGAAACGGCGAGTGCAAAACCAAGTCAGACAGAGAAACCAACGGAAACGGCGAGTGCAAAACCGGGTCAGACAGAGAAACCAACGGAAACGGCGAGTGCGAAGCCAGGTCAGACAGAGGAGCCAACGGAAACAGCGAGTGCAAAGCCAGGTCAGACAGAGAAACCAACGGAAACGGCGAGTGCAAAGCCAGGTCAGACAGAGAAACCAACGGAAACAGCAAGTGCGAAGCCAGGTCAGACAGAGAAACCAACGGAAACAGCGAGTGCAAAGCCAGGTCAGACAGAGAAACCAACGGAAACAGCGGGTGCGAAACCGGGTCAGACAGAGAAACCAACGGAAACAGCAAGTGCAAAGCCAAGTCAGACAGAGAAACCAACGGAAACAGCAAGTGCAAAGCCAGGTCAGACGGCAGAACCAACAGAAACAACAGAGCCGAATGAAACCACAACTCCAACGGTGTCTCCGAACAGTATGGTTAAACTGAACAAAACTTCAGTTGTACTGTATCTGCCGAAATATAAAACATTTACTTTGATAACTAAGGTAGACGGGAAATCGGTTAAAGCGAATTTCAAAAGCAGTAATCCGAAAATAGTAAAAGTTAATGCAGCAGGGAAACTTACGGCGGTAAAGTCCGGAAAAGCAGTAGTTAAAGTTACGGTTAATGGAAAGAAATTTATATGTAAGGTCACGGTGAAAAAAATATCACTTAAGATAAAACCGGTTAAGAGAACGCTTTATCTGAAAGGCAATAAGAGTATTCGTTTAAAAACGATAGTAACAGGTCCGTACAGGAAAGTCCGGTATAAAAGCAGTAATAAAAATATCGTAAAAGTGAACGGTAAAGGAAAAGTGACCGCAGTAAGAAAGGGAAAGGCAAAGATAACTGTTACGGCTAACGGAATAAAGAAAAAATGCAGGATAACCGTATTGTCAGTAAAACGAAAAAAGCATAAAGGATAGGTGAAATATATAAAAATGTGGAAAAATTCACATAAATATCAATTATTTTTGGCAGATAAGACAGATAAATTTTTAGGCATTGCTTTTAACAGGTTGTACGGAAATGAGGAAACAAAATGAACATAATAGAGATAAAAGATTTTGAAGCAAAAGAACTTGATATATATGCAAGATTGTCTGAGGGACAGCTTTTAAACAGAGCAAAGCCTGATAAGGGAATATTTATAGCGGAAAGTCCGAAAGTAATAGAGAGGGCACTTGATGCAGGATATGAGCCGATTTCATGTCTTATTGAGAAAAAACATATTGAGGGCGAGGGGAAAGTTGTATTAGAAAAGTGCGACAGGATATATCAAAACAGAAAAATATATTCAGATGCAGAAAAACAGGAAAATCTTGTTTTGAAAAACAACAGAGAAAATACGGTATCAGAAGAAAAATATGCCTTAAAAAGTACCGGATACAAAGAAAAAAATATACATGAATTCCCTGTATATACGGCAGAATTTGAGATTCTCACAAAACTCACGGGATTTAAACTAACGAGAGGAATGTTGTGTGCGATGCACCGCAGACAACTTCCGGCACTTGAAGAAATCTGCAAGGATGCAAGGCGGATAGCTGTTCTTGAAAATGTAATGAATCCGACAAATGTGGGGGCTATATTCCGCTCAGCGGCGGCACTCAATATAGATGCGGTAATACTGACAAACGGCAGCAGTAATCCTTTGTATCGCAGAGCTGCAAGAGTGAGCATGGGAACAGTCTTTCAGATACCGTGGACATTTGTAAATATATCAGATGATGACAATGGAGAGAGTTATATAAAAAGACTTCACAGCCTTGGATTTAAAACAGCGGCAATGGCACTTGATGATAATTCTGTAAGCATAGATGATAAAGATGTAGTATCAGAAGAAAAACTTGCGATAATTCTCGGAACGGAGGGTGACGGACTTTTACAGAGTACAATATCTGAGAGTGATTATACTGTCAGGATACCAATGTCACATGGAGTCGATTCGCTAAATGTTGCGGCGGCAAGTGCAGTAGTATTTTGGGCTGTTGCCCATTCACAAGTTTAACATAGCTGTCAGGAGGTGCTTTGCAAACAAAAAATTTGTATTGAAATAACTGACAATTTAGGATAGAATATATATTGAGCGTTCTTTGAATAAAAATTTTATGTTCAGAGATGATAACAGTTGATAGCAATAAAATTGATGCAAAGTAACATAACTGTTACGATGTGAAATACACGATATGTGTATAGTATGGCAAATTTAATATCATTCATGCAGTATAAAACACATGAATGTAAAAAACTGATTTTTTGAGAGGAGAACAAAATATGAAGATTATTATGTTAGGTGCACCTGGAGCAGGTAAAGGAACACACGCAAAGAAGATTACTGAAAAATTTGGTATTCCGGCTATTTCTACAGGAGATATTTTTAGAGAAAATATCAAAAACGGTACGGAGCTTGGAAAGAAAGCTAAAGAGTATATGGATGCAGGAAATCTTGTACCGGATGAACTTGTATGTGACCTTGTTGTAGACCGCCTCAAACAGGATGATTGCAAAAATGGATATATTCTTGACGGATTTCCAAGAACAATTCCTCAGGCAGAAGCACTTACAGCGGCACTTGCAAAGGATGACGATGCCATCGATTATGCACTTGAGATTTTCATCGAGGATCAGGCTATCATAGACAGAATGAGCGGAAGAAGAGTCTGTAAGTCTTGTGGAGCAACATATCATGTAGTAAATATTCCTCCAAAAACAGAGGGAGTATGTGATGAGTGCGATGGCGAGCTTATTGTAAGAGATGATGACGCTCCGGAGACTGTTAAAAAGAGACTTGATGTATATCATGAGCAGACAGCTCCACTTATTGATTACTATAAGAAACAGGGAATCTTAAAAGTTATTGACGGTTCAAAGGGACTTGATACCTGTTTTGAGGAGATTTGCGGAATTCTTGAGGGATGATTTTAGAAAAACTAAAATCCCCATAAAATGATGCATGGGTTCAAAAGGTATTTTGATATGAGTTTATACCTCGAATTGATGTATTTTTATCTGGTTTTGAACCGTGCATCATATAAAATAAAGAATTGTAGTATTTATAGCATAACGGACACTATATGTGCATGATATAAATTGTCTCAATATCAAAAAAATAAAGAAAGAAGGCACATTAACATTATGGCAGTAACAATTAAATCAGAACATGAAATTGAATTGATGCGTGAGGCAGGAAGGATTCTTGCGATAGTTCATGACGAACTTGCAAAGATTATCCGTCCGGGTGTAAGTACATTTGAGATTAACAGAAAATGTGAAGAAATCATAAGAAGTTATGACTGTATCCCATCATTCCTTAATTATCAGGGATTTCCGGCATCTGTGTGTACATCAATAAATGAGCAGGTAGTACATGGAATTCCGGATAAGAAAAACATTCTTAAAGACGGAGACATCATCAGTCTTGATACGGGTGTTATTTACAAGGGTTATCAGTCTGATGCGGCGCGTACTCATGCAGTAGGTGAGATTTCACCTGAGGATCAGAAACTGATTGATGTTACAAAGCAGAGTTTCTTTGAGGGAATGAAGATGGCGAAAGCCGGAAATCATCTCTATGATATTTCAAAGGCAATTCAGAATTATGCTGAGTCAAACGGTTTCTCAGTAGTAAGAGAGATGGTAGGTCACGGCATAGGAAAAGAGATGCACGAAGAACCACAGATACCAAACTTTAAACCAATCGGCAGAGGAATGAAGCTTCGTGCCGGCATGACATTTGCAGTTGAGCCTATGATAAACAGAGGAAAGAAAGAAATCTGGATACTTGACGATGGCTGGACTTGTGTCACAAGGGACGGTATGAATTCAGCACATTATGAAAATACACTTCTTATAACAGAAGGAGAGCCGGAACTTTTATCATACAATAAGGATCTGGTATAAGATTTGAAGTTATAAATAGGGTCAGGCAGCGATGCAGAAAACATCATGTCACTGTTTAGAATATAATAAAACAGCGGCAGGTAACCGATACAGCATATGTTAAGGTTCGTATCATTGTCTGACTTAAAATAAGTAAAAAAATTGCCGATTATTTTATAGGCAGGTTATAGAAAATGTTTACTGTTTGATGATGGATTTAATATTTGCCATAAACAGTAACAATAAATGATTTATCAAGACGGAGGTTATTTATGTCTAAAGAAGATGTTATTGAAATTGAAGGAATTGTAGTTGAGAAGCTTCCAAATGCCATGTTTAAGGTAGAACTTGAAAATGGTCATCAGGTGCTTGCACATATCAGCGGAAAGCTCAGAAAGAACTTTATCCGTATATTGCCGGGAGATAAGGTTACAATGGAAATGTCACCATATGACCTTACAAAGGGACGCATCACATGGAGAGATAAATAAGATTAGGGTGAAAGGCAAATCATGGTGGTTTGTCTTTTTGTTTATTTTGCTTAGATGTTTGCAAACATCTAAGTATGAAAATATATAATTAGTTATGCAAATAAAAAAGTACGAAAATAAACAATAGGAGAACACAAATGTTAAAAAGAAAAAGAAAACTGATAGCGATGCTTCTGGCTCTTGCGGTTATGCTTGGTGGTTTACAGCAGACTGCAATGTCAGGTGCAAAGGCACAGGCAGCAGTTAAAGTACAGACTGTGGTGAATAATAAAGTAACCGTTAGGGCACAGAATGCAGATGGCAAAAATACAGTTAAAAAAAGCAACAAAGCTAAAGCCAAATTAAAAGGTGACAGCATTTCAGAACCGGCAGATGTTACAACCGGCTCAGCTATTTATGATGATACATTGCCGACAATGGATGTTTCCATAAAGCAGGGTGGCTCAAAACAGATAAAATTAAAATGGAATTCATATGAGGGTGCAGCGTATTATACCGTATTTTATGTAAAAGGAAGTTTTCATCAGACTCCTGATAATTCGGGTAATACATCCGAAAGCACAAATGATGGAAAAACAGAAAATCTTTTACAGAAAACTTTATACAATGAAACAGAGTTTACACTTAATGTCAGCAGAGGTGAGAATTATTCATTCTGCGTTGTTGCATATTCGGGTGAGGATGTTGCTCTTGCAAGGACAGACAGACTTACAAGCTGTATTCCTAAAAAGAACAGTGTCAGCTTTACAAGGCTTAGTTCAAGAAGAGTAAAGTTAAGCTGGAATAAATCAAAAGGTGCAGAAAAATACATTATATATAAGAAGGTAAACAATAATAAATACAAAAAACTTGCTGAGACAAAAAAGTTAAGATATAACGATGGAAAAGTCAGGGCAGGTAAAAGGTATAAATATTATATAACTGCCGTAGGCATTTATAATAATGAAACATTCAAGACAGAGTCTAATGCAAAAAGTTTTGTAATTGCAAATTTTGTAAGCATGGGTCACCAGAAATACAGTTATCATGAGATGAGCGGTGATCTTAAACAGCTTGCAAATACATATTCTGACTATGTAAAAGTAAAGGTAATCGGAAAATCAAATGACAAGAGAAATATCTATGATGTTGTGGTAGGCAATCCAAAGGCAAAGAAAACAATGCTTGTCGTAAGTTCGATACACGCAAGGGAGTATATGACGGCACAGCTTTGCATGGCTCAGATAGAACATTATCTCAAAAATTATAACGGTCGTGTGAAAGGTGTCAGATTAAAGAGCACATTAAACAAGATTGCGATACACTATATACCGATGACAAATCCTGACGGTGTGACAATATCACAGTTTGGTATATCAAAAATAAGAGACAGCAAATTCCGTAAGGCACTTTACAGGATGCCGGGTGCAAAAAGTACATCTTCATGGAAAGCAAATGCAAGAGGTGTAGACCTCAACAGAAATTATAAATACAACTATCATGCAAAATACGGCGGCAGGCGTGGCAGTTCAGGATATTCAGGACCATATGCGGAGAGTGAGCCTGAGACAAAAGCAGTTGTAAAACTGATAAATACATTAAAGAAGAATACAAAATTAAAAGGCACGGTAAATTATCACGCAATGGGTTCTATAGCATTTGGAAGTGTCAGGAGAGGAATTAAAAAAACTACAAAAAAGATTACAATAAAAATGTATAACCTTGCCAGAAAAATTACGGGGTATGCGAGCAGTGCCAGCTATGAAAGAGGAGGAAAAAGTGTTGGTGCACTGAGAGAGTACACAATGTATAACATGAAAGTGCCGAGTATCACCCTTGAGATAGGTGTCGGCGGCTGTCCGCTCCCAAGCTCACAGTTTGGTTCAGTGTGGAGAAGAAATTACAGTCTTGTGATAAGGGAAGCGAGACTGCTGGGATGAGGATAGAGTTTTATAAAAAATGATAGATAAATCCGCAACTATATTTAATGAATAGTTGCGGTTTATAAAGAATGATGATATATTGTAGATATATTTTATGTGATGAGGAAAAAGGGTTTATGAATCAAAGAGAGAAAATAGAACGGGTAAAAGAATTTAGATTAATTGATGATGTATTTTTTGAAGTGTTTGCAAGCGATATTCCAGCGTGTCAAGAAATATTAAGAGTAATTCTTGAAGATACGGAATTAATTGTTAATGATGTTATTGTCCAAAGCAGCGAAAGAAATCTGTATGGTCGTTCGGTAAGACTTGATGCATTATGCACGCTTGGTGATGGTTCTTTATGCAATATAGAAATTCAACGTGCAGATAATGATAATCATTTGAAACGAGCAAGATTTAATGCAGCAAGTATTACAGTTAAGGAATCTGAGATAGGAACAAATTTTGAGAAAGTCAAAGATGTGTATATTGTTTATATATCAGAAAAGGACTTTTTTAAGGGAGGACTTACCACTTATCACATAGATAAGATTATTCGTGAAAATGGTATATGTGTGGATGATGGACTACATGAGATTTTTGTTAATACATCTGTAAACGATGGCAGTAACATTGCAGAGTTAATGCAGTGTTTTACTCAGAAAAATCTTAACAATCCAAAATTTAAAGCAGTTACCAAAAGGTTTAAGGAATTAAAAGAGACGGAGGGAGGTCTGGCAGCTATGTGTAAATTAATGGACGATATTGTTAGAGAAGAAAATGAAAAAGTTCTTAAAGAAGAACGAAAAAGAGCACTTAAGGAAGAACGGAATAAAAATATTAAGCGTATAATAAAAATGATTAGAAATGGTTATTCAAAAGAAGATATTTTGAATCTTGATTATACTGAAGATGAATATGAAGAGGCAGAAAAAACACTGTAGTAGATGTAACAGTTCAGCCTTCCATTTATTACATTCATAAACCTGCCAGCAAACTGTCAGTCGCTGCTACGCAGCTTATGTTTACTTCATATAATAAATGAAAGGCTATTCTACCATAAAAATATAATCAGCAATACAATGAGCAAGCTCAGATATTACCGATTATATTTTTATGGCTGAACTGTTACTAATAGACTGCTGAGTTATGAATTTGCTTAGTGCATTGTTTAGAAAATTATGGTAGTTTATATAAAGAGTGTTTATTGGGAAGTTGAAGATTATTACAAAATGAAAAGCTTAGCTGTTACCAAAATAAACATAAATAATAATAAAAAACGAAGATAAAAAAATCAAAAAAAGTGCTTGCATCCAATGAAAATATATGGTAAAATAGCAAATGGACTTTATGAAAGGAGGTTATTGCTGTGAAAGTTAGATCTTCAGTAAAACCAATTTGCGAAAAATGTAAGGTCATCAAAAGAAAGGGTAAAGTCAGAATTATCTGCGAAAACCCTAGACACAAACAGAGACAGGGCTAATTAGTTGACGGAAACCAAAGCAGTATTACTTTGGCTTTTCTGTTGTTATAATATAGAACTTGCTTTCTGTTCGTTATGATACTATATGTATCATGATATTGTAGACAGGCTGATTACCTGTTTCAGCGGAAGGTTGTGTCATTTCAATTGGAGCTGGTCTTATCAACGGCAGATTGATGACTGCGGCGTAGTACCGGCTGCCATTTCGCAGGCAGCTCGACATTTGTTCACCATAGTGGTGTCCGAAAAGGAATCGTCTATGCAATAGGATTACAATTTAAAGCGGCTGACAGTGCAAATGCACTGTAATCAATTTTAACTAACAATCTAGAAAATTAACGGAGGTGTAAAGTACACATGGCTCGTATTAGTGGTGTAGATTTACCAAGAGAGAAACGTGTTGAGATCGGACTTACCTATATTTATGGTATTGGTAGAGTAAGCTCAAATCGTATTTTAGCAGAAGCTAATGTCAATCCTGACACACGTGTTAAGGATCTTACTGATGACGAAGTAAAGCGCATTAGCAGTGTGATCGATGAGTCACAGACAGTTGAAGGTGATCTTCGTAGAGAAATCGCTATGAACATCAAGAGACTTCAGGAAATTGGATGCTATAGAGGCATTCGTCACAGAAAAGGTCTTCCGGTTCGTGGACAGAAGACAAAGACAAACGCTAGAACTCGTAAAGGTCCAAAGCGTACTGTCGCAAATAAGAAGAAATAATATAGATAATATGTACAAATTCTAGTAGGAGGGTTTGACAATGGCTAAACAGGTAGCAAAAAAGGCAAGTAAGAAGCGTGTCAAGAAGAATGTCGGACATGGACAGGCACACATTCAGTCTTCCTTTAATAATACAATCGTTACGCTCACAGACGCTGAAGGAAATGCAATTTCTTGGGCAAGTGCAGGCGGATTAGGATTCAGAGGTTCAAAGAAGTCTACACCTTATGCAGCACAGATGGCTGCTGAGACTGCAGCAAAGGCAGCAGTACCTCATGGTTTAACTTCTGTAGATGTTATGGTAAAAGGACCAGGTTCTGGTCGTGAAGCAGCAATTCGTGCATTACAGGCTTGTGGAATCGATGTAACAAGCATCAGAGATGTAACACCTGTACCACATAACGGATGCCGCCCACCAAAGCGTCGTCGTGTATGATTTTTGTGGAATATACCACAGGATTTTAAGAACGGTCTGCCTACAGTGGCAGATATAAAGATGAATAATTATTTGTGTATTATTATATAGGAGGAAATAAACATGGCAAGAGATATGACTCCAGTACTCAAGAGATGTAGAAGTCTTGGAATTGACCCTACATTCCTTGGTCTTGATAAGAAGTCTAATAGAAATGCTAGAGCTGGTAGAAAGCAGAGCGAGTATGGTCTTCAGCTCAAAGAGAAGCAGAAAGCAAAGTTCATTTATGGTGTTTTAGAGAAGCCTTTCAGAAATAACTTTGCAAGAGCTCAGAAATTAAAATACGGTACAACTGGTGAAAACCTTATGATTATTCTTGAGCTTCGTCTCGACAATGTACTTTTCAGAATGGGTTATGGTCGTACAAGAAAAGAGTCAAGACAGATTATCGATCACAAGCATGTACTTGTAAACGGCAAGTGCGTAAACATCCCTTCATACGAAGTAAAGCCGGGTGATGTTATCGAAATCAAAGAGAAGCACAAAGGTGCTCAGAGATATAAGGATATCCTTGAAGTAACAGACGGAAGAATCGTTCCGGAGTGGCTTGAAGCAGACCATGAAAAACTTTCAGGAGTTGTTAAGGAAATTCCTACAAGAGAGCAGATTGATGTTCCTGTAAATGAAGTGCTTATCGTCGAGTTATATTCTAAGTAATATTAACTGGCAGCAAAGCATAACACCCAAAAGGAGGTACTTAGAGTGCTTGATTTTAAAGAACCAAATATTGAGATAGCTGAGATTTCAGAAGATAAAAGATATGGACGGTTTGTAGTTGAACCTCTGGAAAGAGGATATGGTACAACTTTGGGTAATTCTCTTAGAAGAATTATGCTTTCATCATTGCCGGGTACAGCCGTTAGTCATATTAAAATTGACGGCGTGGTTCATGAATTCGCTGCAATTCCGGGAGTAAAGGAAGATGTTACTGAGATCATTATGAACATCAAGAGTCTTGCTATCAAAAACAACAGTGAGACAAATGAGACAAAGACAGCTTATATCGAAGCGTCAGGTGAGTGCGTGGTAACAGCGGCAGATATTCGGGTAGATCAGGATATCGAGATTATGAATCCGGATCAGGTTATAGCTACGCTTAGTGGCGGACCTGATTGCAAATTATATATCGAGATGACAATTGTAAATGGTCGTGGTTACATCAGCTCTGATAAAAATAAAAGAGAAGATTTACCTATCAATGTAATTGCAATTGATTCTATCTTTACACCGGTAGAGAGAGTAAACATCAAGATTGAGAATACTCGTGTTGGTCAGATAACTGATTACGATAAGTTAACAATAGAAGTATATACAAATGGTACTATTGAGCCTACAGACGCTGTAAGTCTTGCAGCAAAGGTTCAGAGTGATCATTTAAAATCATTCATCAACCTTTCAGATAAGACATCTAATATTCAGGTTATTGCCGAGAAACCGGACAATACTGAAGATAAGGTGAAGGAAATGAACATTGATGAGCTTGAACTTTCAGTTCGTTCATACAACTGTTTAAAGAGAGCCGGTATCAATACTGTCGGTGAACTTTGCAACCGCACATCTGAGGACATGATGAAAGTTAGAAACCTTGGACGTAAGTCATTAGAAGAAGTTATAGCTAAATTGAAAGAGTTAAACCTTTCATTTAACTTAAGCGAAGATTAATTAGGAGGTAAGCACACATGGCAGGCTATAGAAAACTTGGAAGAACTTCCAGTCAGAGAAAAGCATTGCTTCGTAATCAGGTAACAGATTTGTTATACTATGGCAAGATTGTTACAACGGAAGCTAAGGCAAAAGAAATCCGTAAGATTGCAGAAGGTATCATTGCTTTAGGCGTAAAAGAGTGCAATAATTTTGATACAGTGAAAGTTACTGCTAAGGTAGCTCGTAAAGATAAAGATGGAAAGAGAGTTAAAGAAGTTGTAGACGGTAAGAAAGTTACAGTTTATGACGAAGTAGAGAGGGAGATTAAGAAAGATCAGCCTTCAAGACTTCATGCAAGAAGACAGATGCAGAAAACTCTTTTCACAGTTACAGAAGTTCCTACTGACAAGCAGAGCCGCAGAAAAGATACAAAGAAAGTTGATGTTGTATCTAAGGTTCTCGATGATATCGCACCAAAGTACACAGACCGCAACGGTGGTTATACACGTATCGTAAAGATTGGTCAGCGTAAAGGTGACGCAGCTATGGAAGTACTTATTGAGTTAGTATAATTCAAATAAGAAAATATAAAATAGGGCTATCACATATGTGGTAGCCTGTTTTGATATATGAAAATTGGCAAATCGAAAGTTGGTGACAGCATGGAAAATATGATAGAAGCAAAAGGTCTTGTGCACGAGTATTCAAGGCGTGATGAAAATGGAGAAATAACCGAGATAAAAAGGGCACTTGACGGTGTTGACATCCAAGTGAAAGCAGGAGATTTTATCGCAGTGCTTGGAGCAAACGGCTCAGGAAAATCCACTTTTGCGAAACATCTCAATGCACTTCTTATTCCAACAGAGGGAACATTGTTTGTAAATGGAATGGATACCTCTGATTATAACAATGACCTAAAGATAAGACAGACTGCAGGAATGGTCTTTCAAAATCCCGATAATCAGATAATATCAAATGTGGTTGAGGAAGATGTGGGATTTGGCCCTGAAAATGTCGGAGTGCCAACAGAAGAAATATGGCAGAGAGTAGAAAAAAGCCTAAAGACAGTAGGGATGTATTCATATAGAAAATCTTCACCAAATCATTTGTCAGGCGGTCAGAAACAAAGGATTGCAATAGCAGGTATAATGGCAATGAAACCAAAGTGCATTATACTTGATGAGCCAACGGCAATGCTTGACCCGGTAGGCCGTAAGATGGTAATAGATACAATAACCGAACTTAACAAAAAAGAGGGGATAACGGTCATACTCATAACGCATTACATGGAGGAAGTAGTCGGAGCAGATTATGTGTATGTAATGTCAGACGGAAAAGTTCAGATGCAGGGAAAACCGAGACAGATATTTGCAAATGCGGAGGAACTTGAGCAGTACAGGCTTACGATACCTGAGATAACAAAGATAGCACTTGAATTAAATAAAAAGGGTATGAATATACCAAAGGATATTTTGAGTGCGGAGGAGCTTGTGGATTATTTGAGTAATCTGTGATGATTTTGCAATGACAGCAATAATAACACAGGTACGCTCCCGCTATGCTGTCTCCGTAGCAGTACATAAATGGTGAAAATACCACCATTAAGTACTGACGGATACAGAATACCTGTTAATATTATTCGCTGTCATTGCAAAATCTATTAACGATATTGGGAAAAGAAAGATTGATGTTGATATTTGCATTATAGTGTATGAAATGGAAATATATTTTATTTTTAATAAGTATATTGTATGATATATTTATTGTATGTGAAATAGTGTATAATTTTTTATATATTAATATTGTAAATGTGTATCATATGTTGGTTTGGAGGCTCATATGGGAATTAGACTTGAAAATGTTGATTATGTATATGCCGCAGGGACTGCTGAGGAGAAGAAGGCTCTGGATGATATAAATTTAAAAATAAATGATGGTGAGTTTATCGGGCTTGTCGGTCATACGGGTTCGGGCAAATCGACTTTGACACAGCTTTTAAATGGTCTTGAAAAGGCAACATCGGGAAATATTTATTATGAAGAGAAGAATATTTATGATAAAGGCTTTTCGATGAAAGAGCTTAGAGGAAATGTCGGTCTTGTGTTTCAGTATCCGGAGCACCAGTTGTTTGAGGTATCTGTTATAGAGGATGTGAAGTTTGGACCGAAAAACTTAGGGCTTGATAATCTTGAAGTTGAGATGAGGTCTTTCGAGGCTCTTAAAATGGTCGGCATAGGTGATGACCTTCTTGATGCGTCGCCGTTTGCACTGTCGGGAGGACAAAAAAGGCGTGTTGCGATAGCGGGTGTGCTGGCGATGAAACCAAAGATACTCATACTCGATGAACCGATGGCAGGTCTTGACCCGGCAGGCAGGGACGAGATACTTGAGCTTCTCGCAAAACTTCATCGTGAAAACGATATGACGATACTACTTGTGTCCCACAGCATGGATGATGTGGCAAAATATGTTGACAGAATGATTGTAATGAATGACGGAAAGATAGTTCTTGACGGCGAACCCAGAAAAGTGTTTAAATATCAGAGGGAACTTGAAGAAATCGGATTGGGCGTGCCGCAGGCAACAAATGTCATACACAAACTCAATGCACTTGGAGCAGGGATAGAACAGGAATGTATAACACCGAAAGAAGCGGCAGATGCTATTTTTAATAAATATATGAAAGGGAACAAATGATTAGAGATATTACCATTGGACAATATTATGCGACAGATTCAGTAATACACAGGCTTGACCCAAGAGTAAAGGTGGTTGGAACATTAGCATATCTAATATCATTATTCTGCTTTAATAAATTTAGCGGATATATAATCGCAGCATTATTTTTTGCAATACTTGTAAAAATATCCCATGTGCCATTTAAGTTCATGGTAAAAGGTCTTAAGCCTATAATGTTCATGCTTATATTTACGGCGGCGTTAAACCTGTTCTGGACACCCGGAGAGGTAGTGCTTGTAAAAGCGTGGGTATTTACTATTACGCTTGAAGGTGTCAAACGATCAGTGTTTATGGCACTCAGACTTACATTTCTTATCATAGGTTCATCACTTATGACACTTACAACAACACCAAATCAGCTCACGGATGCACTTGAAAAACTTTTAAAACCGTTGAATAAGATAAAAGTACCGGTACATGAGATTGCAATGATGATGTCGATAGCACTCAGATTTATACCGATACTTGTCGATGAGACGGACAAGATAATGAAAGCACAGATGGCGAGAGGAGCAGACTTTGAGTCGGGCAATGTCATTCAGAGGATAAAAGCAATGCTTCCAATCCTCATACCGCTTTTCATATCAGCGGCAAGGAGAGCGAATGACCTTGCACTTGCGATGGATGCGAGATGTTATCACGGCGGAGAGGGCAGAACAAAGATGAAGCCTTTAAAATATAAAAAACAGGATGTGATAGCTTACCTGACGGTAGCAGCCTATGCGGTAGTGCTCGGAGTAGTGGTAAAGTTTTCAGTATTTTGAGGAAATAACTTAATAAAATTTATATGATTTCAGCCATATATATTGAATATGTATATGGCTGAAATTATTATCGGTAATATCAGATGTAAATAAAACTAAAAATTAGCACATTATTTTGTAGCAAATTGCAACAATTTCAGAAAATATCTGTCTTATATTATAAGAATAATTATAAAAATATAAGGCAGATG